>Ga0116134_1000602_pt1 | contig 18629 bp, 23 predicted proteins | sample June2015DPH_19_5_FD_89737 | JGI IMG/M metagenome (GOLD analysis project Ga0116134, IMG submission 89737) | Peatland microbial communities from SPRUCE experiment site at the Marcell Experimental Forest, Minnesota, USA - June2015DPH_19_40 | ecosystem: Environmental > Terrestrial > Soil > Wetlands... | reverse complement strand
TATGGTTAGCAGCCCGATATGCCTTCGTTGAGAAATCTATCCTAGTAGTCACCGAAGGACTCGGCGAGCAACGATTTCACGGTCGAATCGTGCTATTGGTAAACGAGCACACCGCTAGCGCCGGAGAAATGGTTTCAGCGTTTGCGGAGGAAAATAACGTGGCAACCATCGTGGGAACAAAAACGTCAGGCCGTCTGTTGAGCGGCAATGCTTACAAGGTTGGCCACGGATACATTTTGGGCCTGCCCGTGGCCGCCTACCTGACGTGGCAGGGACGAATGTTGGAGAACAACGGCATCGTCCCAAAGTTTTCCATTGAACTCTCGCGAGATGCTTTGAAAGAAGGCAGAGATACGCAGCTCGAAACCGCGGTCGAGGTTGCGAAAGCCCTGTAACCCACTGTGGGCGCGTTGTGGGTTGATAAATTCTCCAAAATGCTATGCAACGCGCGGAGGCCATGCGAAGAGCATGTCCTGCCGATCTTCAGATTCGCAGAGGAACTCCAGAAAGCGTAACCGGAAGATCTTTATATCCGTGTTTACGCAACAGGATTTTCATTGCCCTAGCCGACTGTTCTTGAAATTGGCTTGGGCCGCATCGGACTTCGATCAATGGCAACCGTCTCCGCGACGATGGTTCCAGAATCATGTATGGAAGGAGAAGCTTCGACGTGGGTCGAACGGATACTCCTTCATAGTTCTCCGTCTGGGACCCAACCAAGGTCGCGGCCTTAGGATAGGTAATAATCCTCCATTCCTTTTCTTCTGAAAACGCACTGTGCTTCACGGCGCAAGCCCAGTCCGTCATCTCCAGAACGAGGATCAACGATAACTCGACATGGGCCGATGCGCCTCGCGGTGAGGTTGGTGCAAATGAAAACCCGTTCACTAACTTGGTCAGATGCTCAAAAAGAAAGCGTAGCCGCGCCCGCTGTTTTTCCGGGTCGTAGACGACCTTTTTAACCATCGTTCGAAAGCCGCTCTTACAGACTAGCCTGACTGTGTCGCGCTGATATAGAGCACGGAAAGCCAAGGAGAACCCACTCGCGGCTCCATAGGCCCGCCATTGGCTTAACAAGTCTCCCTCTTCACAAAATGAAACGATGAATGGCTGACCGAAACTGTGCAGGGGAGTATCCAACAGCCGCAACAAGTGGGCAACAAGGAGCTCTTCCCAAGGGCTCGGGTTCTTCTTATCTCTCCACATCTTACCGATGATCTCAGCGGCGACTGAAACTGCATACTCGATTTCAGAGAGGTCGTTCGAGAATTGCGTTGCTGTCGCCCACAGAGAATTCGAAGAGATTATCCCTTGGACTCCGAACGAATCGGTGTAGTGATGGAGCACAGGGACTTCCACCATTCGCGGAGGTTCGTTCTTCAGGATGTCGAGCCATCGGTCCATCACGAAATGTCGATTCAGTATGCCAACACGTCCCTTCGACATCGCAGTCCCCCGTTCGACCCGAACTAGCTGGGCGTGCGACGAGAGAACTCCATGAGCTTCGCAGCGCACGACCATTTCGTTTACTCTTGCAGAAACGGAAGTTTAGCACTCCCGAGTCGCGGCTTTGCAACCCAATGAGGGTTACGATGAAGAAACCGAATCCGCATTGTCCAGTGCTGGGTTGCAGAACAGACAAGGCACACGACACCGACCCATTGGTTCAGGGGATGTTGGCGGAGTTCGGCTCACCTGAAAAGCTGACGCTATGGACGCGAACAGCGATGGCAGAACTCAGCCAGTCGATTTGCAGAGACTTGCAAGAGAAGAAGATTTTCGCATGGCTTTCGCGGCTTCGCCAGCCGGAGGAGATTTACGTTCGCACGCTCTACACTCTTTTCATCGCCACGAAGGAAGAACTGCCTCACATCGTCTCCGGAGATACCCCTAACGGGATGATGGGCTATTACAAGCCCGTGAACAAACTTGTGTTTGAAGGCCGGGGTCTGCTCGATGCTACCAAGCCCGGATTGACCGTAGGCAGCTTCAAGCCTGTCGACGCACTTCATGCGGGCGCGCACGGTTCCTTCTCCGCTATTATGACGTGCATTGGCCTTGCCCATCACCCGGAGGCGCTGCCCTCTCCTGACAAGTACATCGAACATGTCGGGAAGTACTGCACGTATCTGAATTACATGCACGAGATGTTCAAGGGCGGAAAGTCGAAGCAGGACGTGTTAGCTGGAGTCATCAGCCTGCACAAACCCGCGAGCTACTGGGCGGAACAGCAGGCAAAGATAAAAGCGGCGACGGCGTCACCACCGGACCCGCCAAAGCCTTAGCCACATTTCATGAGTCTCGAAACCTATCCCGACCAGCTTGAACCACAGAACCAGGATGTCGCGATCTGGCGCTTCATGAACATGCGGAAGTTCCGCGATCTGATAACCACGACGGAACTTTACTTCTGCCGAGCGGATCTATTCGCCAATGATGAGCGCGAAGGACTCCCGCCCGAAGAATATCTTGCGACTCTGGGCCTGAACCCGTTCGACATCAACGAGAGGCGGCAATTACTCCATACGATTGGCTCGGACGCACAGTTCCGCGAGGGCTTCTACATCAACTGCTGGCATCTCTTTCGGGAGGAAACGTGCAAGATGTGGAAGGCCTACAGCGATGACGGCGTGGCGATCTGTTCGCGGTATAGCCTGCTGAAGTCAGCCCTCAGCACCATGAGCGACCGCGCGTACCTAGGCCTGGTACGGTACGGGGCGCAACACTTGATAGGCCAGCGCTATAACATTTTTCGGCTCATCACAACCAAGAGAATCCAGTACGCGGCCGAGCAGGAGGTCCGCGCTTTCTTGTGGATCATGGACCCGCACGCAGGCGGCAATCGTCACATCGATGCTGACAATCGAATCCATCCGCTTCCCCTTACACCTCCGCCGCCAAGCGTTCTGAGGGGACACCGACGAAGGGTGGACTTGGGGACGCTGATAACCGAAACAATCGTATCGCCCTGGGCATCCTCGACGACGTGTGACCAAGTCAAGCAGTTCGTCCACGACAATGGTTACACGATTTCGGTCCGGATTTCCGATCTGAGCCGCTATCAGGCGCTGCTTCCATGAATCGGGCGCGAGCGCGTAACCGCACCGCGCCCGCATCCGCATCCGGGGAACGCGCGAACACCCCTCCACTCGTTGTAGCGAACAATAGGCGAATATGCTACGCTGTCACGTGTGGTTCTGCGAACGTGCACAGTTGCGGTAAAGGATGTTCGGGACGTTGAGCATTCAATAGAGGTCACCGCTGAGACCCTCTATGAAGCGATCGCCACCGCTCTTGCGGCCTTGCAGAAGGACAACTGGGTAGGAGAGATCGGCCAGGGATTCACAACGGTGACAGTTGTTGTCCAGCAGCCGCCCGTGAAGCACGAAGTCAAAATGAAGGACTTCCTCACCTGGCTGGGACGCCAAGGACGTTCTCCCGCAGAAGTCATGCTGAAGCAAAAGCTGGAGAAAATTTTGGGCAAAGTAAACCACGCGAGGACGTGACCGAAAATGCTAAGCACGCAAATGAGCAGAAAGAGATGTCCGAGGCCTTACTGACTCGGAGTCCGGGCCGCTTTGTGGGAGTGCTTAGGTTGTTGCCCCGCTTGCGCAGCACCCGTTTTCACGGCTGGGGGTTGCGTGATCGTCGCACCTGGCGCGAAGGGGTCCTTTCCTTCAAGCAGCGATGATGCAACGAAACTAACGAATATCATCCCACTCAGCAATCCCCACACGAGAACGACTGGCTTCCAGGGAACGAGAATGTACATCGCAGACCTCCGCGGACGAAGAGCGGTTTACGATTACGAATATTATACTGCGAATTCCCAAGAACTTTTTTTGTGAAAATCGTGCTCGTCGTGAATCATGACGGCGTTCTCCACCAGAGATTCTGACCGTTGCCGGGTGGTGGCTTCAGAGCACGCGAATAGGAAATCGCATCCATTCCAAGCCTGGCTGGCGCAAGCCGAGGAAATACGAACCCGGAGAGATGCCAGCGAGATTGACGTCAGCCCTCAGGACCACAATGTGATCTTCGAGTTTAGCCGTGGCACTTGTACGGAAGAGTTCAGCGCCGTTCGGATTGAGCAGCGCTACATCGTACGCCCCCTCGTTGCTTCCGATTGGCAACTCCAAGTTCAGACTCCTTGCGTTACGAGGAACCTCTAATGACGGCTGACTAGTCTCGGACGTGCTTCCTCCGCGCGCCGCAGCGCGGCCACGCAGGTCGAGGACCACAACTGCCGCGGTTTGCCCCGATGGCCGACTTCGCACCCACAACAATCCGCCAACCACAAAAACGAGAACCGCAGCAGCGGCCAGCCAGACTTGAATACGACGCCGTTGGCCTGCCGCTTCTCTACGAAACTTGTTGAAGTCCTGGAAGCACGGGCTGCAGGCACTGAGATGGTCGAACCAAGGTGCCGCTTGCGCCAGCTGCAATTTGTGGGAAGCAATACCCCTGAGAATGGAGGAGTCGGGGCACCCAACACGCTCTGGGTTTGGAAACTCGCGCGATAAACCCCGCGCCAGCACATCCAAGATGAGCTTCTCTTCTTCGACGGAATAGCCTTGTTCGATCAGAATTTGCCTCTCGCCAACCTTGCTTCAAAATCAACGGCCAAGTTTACCGCGAGCCGTGTACTGGGCCTAGCCCCCCTCGAACCTCACGCCGCACTACCAAATCGGGCGCGTAACCGCCCGAGCGCGTACCGGAATCGAAGTTTAGCTTGCGGCTCAGTCAGACGCAGATATTCTGCAATTTCCTTCCAGGAATAGCCAGCCTGCCGTGCCATCCAGACCGTTCGTGTCCACTCATCCATGTTCTCGATGGTTTGCTTGACCTGAATCGAACGATCCAGGTCCGCCACCGACTTCAAATCATGGGCGTGTCGCAACCGCTCAAGATCGCGACCCAGCGGAAGATATTCGACCATCTCTCGTCTTCTGCGTTCCTGCCTCAGTGCGCGGTTGAAACGATGGTGGAAAGCTCCGAAAAGATAGGCCTCCAGGTTCAGTATCGGCCGGCCTTTCCCATTTGACCGGCGCACGGTTTTCGCGACGGATCGCAGTACCGACTCCCACACACCCGTGGCCAAAACCATCGTGTCATCGGACGTTTTCTTTGTCAGCTCTTTGCGCGCGTGCGCCTGCACCCGCGGCCACAGGCGCCGCGCCACGATTGCCAGTTCGCCGATGTCGTCCTGGTCCCATGCCTCAGCATTCGCAAGGAATTCGGAAAGAACCCATTCAGGGCCCAATTCGCGGCTGGACATCGGACAGGCCTCACCTAGTAATGATTACTGCTAAGGCCAGAGAGTACCAAGAGCGTGACATCCGACATGAGCCGATGTCAAGGCCCCGTGCACTTCTCGCCCCGGAGCCCATAGTGTCACGCCGGCGGAATTGCGGCCCAGCGGGTCTGGCCAGCGCAGCCCAGAAACAAAAACTCTTTTTGATACTTTTTCTCCCCTGCCGGTTCCTTCACTAGATGTAGGGCAATTACCGATTTCTGCCGTTTGGCGAAAGGGGTATTGAGCAGTGTTCCCCCACATTGAAGTGCGTTACCTGTACGCAGTCATTGTCTTGGCCGAGGAGTTGAGCTTTACACGGGCTGCCCACAGATTGCACATCACCCAATCTACGCTCAGCAAACAGATCACTGAAATCGAAAAACAGAATAGATTTCCGCTGTTCACTCGCGACAATAAGAAAATTGTGGAGCTAACGGACGCGGGACGTATCTTTGTCGAAGGGGCTCGCTCTTCGCTCTTGAATATGGAGCGGACTGTTCATCTTGCTCGTGCTGCCCATGATGGAGGAGATAGCGTTTTGCTGATTGGATACTCGCCCTACGCCGATCAAGCCTGGGTTTCGGCCATTCTTGCAATTCGTCTCTCCTTGTACCCCACACTCCGCCTTCGACTGATCAGTCAGTTCTCAATCGAGTTGGTCCGGAGTGTAATGGCCGGCGAACTGAATCTGGCGCTGGTGACGGCACCGCCGGAGGACTCTCAGATCACGACCGCACCATTCGCTCTGACGCCGCTCTATGCGGTTCTCCCACAGACCCACGCGGCTGCCCAAAAGGAACACCTCGTGCTCCAAGATCTGGCAAACGATGAATGGATTCTGTTCGGACGACGAGTCCACCCCGTCGTTCATGGCGCAATCATGGACGCGGCACGACGTGAGGGAATCGCTCCCAAACACGCGCACGAGATTATTACGGCTCAACAGGCAATTCACTTGGTATCTGAGCACGTTGGCGTGGCCATCCTCACCAAACCTATGGCGCTTAGCGTTCGCACTGAGGGGGTAGTGGTAAAGCCGCTTTCTGATAACTCATTGTGTTTCCAAACCTGTGTGATCATGAGAACCGACGACAATTCCCGATTGGCAAACGAGTTCGTCCGGTCCTTCCTCCGCAAATATGCGCCCCAGCGCCTGCCCCCAAAACAAATGGAATTGTGGCTGTCCGCCTAAGTTGTCAGCCAGAAAACGGCAATCCCGGCGCCGCGTCCTTGACAGCACAGCGTCGTGGGAGTGGGGCATGCCGGGTCCGAGGCTATTTATCCAGACCCGCCCAAAGTGATGGCTCGATTGTGCAGCGCCGAGGGCGACATTTCGTGATCCCTTTTTGATCCACGAACCATTCCCAACCCCTCCTAAAACCGCTTGTGGTAGTCATCTGATCAAACTGCCGAAAAACAACCTTGAGAGTGTTAAAGAAAAGGGGGGCCGATTAGAGCATGGGACATGGAAGTCCCATGCCCGTTCTCCGCGACTTGGTGTTCGCAAGGGCTCAACGATGACTTCCGGGCGGATGGGTCTCCACAATACCTGGGCATATATTCATTCTGGTCCCTCCGCCTTTGCAACGTGCTTCTCAAGCCAACAAATTTCGCTACCTGCGTTGAAGATGGCGGCGGCGCGATTCCAAACCCTTTCTAACTCCGCAATCTCTGCTTCTGAAAAGAGTCGAATCGCTGGAAATGCTTTATCGTCCCCGCCCGACAATAAGAATCCAGAATTATCAATGAAGACGTAGGGTGTCCCGAGGTCGCCACCCTCGTTCTTCTTATCCTCGTATCCTCCGCCGCCAGAACTGGCAACATCGCCCGAACGGTTCATCTCCCGCTCGATGGCGTACCATTGCTCGGGCCAATGCCCATCCTCCGGCCACTGCCCACCCTCCGCTCGAAAGTTTTGTGCCCACTTTTCAGCTAGAGTTTTGCTCATTCCCTAAACCCACTTGTCCACGCCCAGCAGCCGCAGGATCAGAGACCCGAGTTTTTGCCGACGCCCGGTGGGGGTGAGCGGGATGCCGATCCTGCGCGAGACTCTGGACTTAAACGCCGACACGCCGAAGAACCGCCACCACGAAAATCCGCCTCGGTTCATTTCCGTTCCTGTCACATCACTCCCGAACGCTGGAGTATATTTCTGTCCCGCTAGTTGGCTTCACTTTGGAGTTCCACGGGCCTTCCGGAAAGTAAAAGAACCCCACAAAACATCTTGTTGTTCCCGAAAGAGCCGAAGTTCCTCGGCAATTGCGTCTTGTAAAGACTACCTTCGTACTAGGCAGAGCCCCCTCATCTACACTGCGCCTCAGTCCTGTCTTTCGCCTTCGCCGCCGCCGATGTCTGCCACTGCATGTTGCTGGGAGCGTCGGTTCCGCCGCACTCCAGCGGCTTTACGTGGTCGATGACGTACCCCGGACATCGGCCCGCGCTCTTGCCCGTGGCGGGGCATGGGTGCTGCTTCTTGAAACTGCTGGTTGCAGCCCTCGAACGCTTGATGTGCCCGTGCTTGTCCCGCACGCAAGATGTGCAGCGGTGGGTGGTATGCATGGTGCTGTGCCCCTGTGGCATCAAGGGCAGGCTCCAGAGCATCCAGAAGAGCAAGAGCGCGATCTTCCTCATCGACAGTCTCAGTATCCAGTAACCAGAGGGGACGCACAGTGCTTTTGGCTACGAGCGCGGGTACCTTCGTAACACAAATAACGAGGTTGTGATCACGACGAATGGAGCAGCCGAAGCAGTATAGCAGGCTGCGGAAAAAGGGACGATGCGACTTAGATCCTCTCCCTAGTTCGAGAGTTTATGACTCAGAGAAGAGCTTTGGCCGCCTACTCTAGTGGCCCGAAGATCCTTTTTCAAGCCGGGGAACACACTTCGGCTTTGGCCTACGTCGCCTGAATTGCCAGATTCCGCAGGCAGATTAAGTTATAGGCGGCTGCCGCGAAGGTAAAGATCCATCCCACCTTGAAGATTCCACGGTGCCGAACCTTCCGCAACAAACGCGATCGTCTTCAGCCAGCCGACAGACATCGACCAACGGCCTCGTGGCACAAAATAGAAACGGCCTCCGCTCGCATGAATTCCAAAGCGGAGGCCGAGATTCCGAGTTGAGAAGCCGGGGCGCGATGCGGTAAGTCTAGCTACTTGCCCTTCTCAATGTACTCTTTTAGGTGCTTGGCGCACGCTTCTGCAAGAGACTGTTGACCACGTGCAGCATGCGTACCGAAAAGCAACGCACCGTGGCTGCTCTTATGCACTTCGTAAGCCCACACTACATCCTTGGTTCTTGCATCTATGAGCATGATGCTCGATTCAAGGCCTCGTGTGGAACTAGCCGCAGAAGCACTCTCATAATGACCGCCGTCCTGATTCCAGTTTGCGCTTGCGCCTGAACCGGCAACAAAACCTCGCCATTCCGTTTCAGTCGACACGACAAAAAATTGCGCAGAATCTCTGTCGAGAGTAAGTGTTATTGGGACTTTCTTTTCACGAATAGCCGCGGCAAAGTAAGTCTCAAACCCGCCCATCGGCGCGATGACGATCCGCGCTCCAGATGGGATTTGACTCGTTGCCGGCTCTTTGTCCTTGCCCACTGCGTACAGCGAGAAAAACAGACACAGGATTGTTACCGTCTTTCGCATAGTGCACCCCGCTTGAAAGAAAATGATTAATGAGCTGAATCACTTCGAATCCTATTCAAGGCTTTCTCCGCTGTCGAGTTACGTTAGTCATAATCGGCAATGCGGTTTTTTCCATCGGCAGCCGATCACACGTTCCGGAATAGTGTCTGGCAGGTGGCGTGGAATACTAAGCTCTGATGTGCTCGGAGTCTTCAGTGTATCCAGCGTCGCTTGACGCGACGTAGAAAACGAAAGCGCCCCAGACTCCGCGTTAGAGTCATGGGGCGCTTTCGTCGAACAGCCCTCCCCCGAAAACTGCTCAATCTCAACGTAGGCTCTGTCCAAAACTTGGTGAATGGCTCCCGCGTGCCACGCGCAGCCACTGCTGTGCCATACCGGTGAGCGCTATGGCGCTACTGCCGCTCTTGCATTTGGTGATTTTTAGGAAGGTCATTTAAAAGTCGATTCCGCCTCGGCCTTCTCCCTCGCAAAAGTTGCCTTGCGCTGGAGAGTAACATCAAAACTTTCACTGGCTCTGATTGAGGGCCCTAAATTGTTCAGCATACGCAGAAGATTTGAATGCCAATTCGACCGAGTTTGCGTCGTACCGACCGACCCGGACTGGCTTGCCAATAAGCTCTGATAAAAGAATACCGGGAGCACAGAATGCTATCCCCAGAACCCAAGCCATTCCCCCCAAATTATACGAAACCGCGACTCCAACGGCTGCCAAAAGACCAAACACAGTCAATGTGCTGCTGTATTTTTGCAGCCGTCGCTCCTTCCTAGCGCAGGATGTACAAAGTGCGATTTGCATTACTAGGTGCTTTCTTGTCGTGAAGAGAACGTAGTAGCCACTGAGTTTGCCATAGTCTGAGGTGATTGATTGGACACTCGATGGTCCCGCACTCAAGCAAACAGGGCAGAGATTGGGAAAGAGAATTCGTTCCCTAGCGACAACCACTTTATTCGATGCAGACATCTTTAATCCTGCGTCGCTACAAATTGTGGAAGAAAATAACGGCTACATCAACTTACCGAGGTAATGGTGAACGCATCGAAAACGAAACTGGGCCAAGCGTTAAAAGCGCCTATCTCAAACATCTGATGCTCCTCCTCGATTTCCTCTCCAAGTCACCGTGAGCCGGTTACCTTCGGCCTCTACCGTTGGCGCTCGATTTGATTGATGATAGTTGCGGCGGAGTTACCCAAAGGGAGGTACCCCTGATGACACCGAAAAGACTCATACTCGCGTTCGTCTTGACCGCTGTATGCCTGTCACTTTACGGAAACCCATCCGTCACGTTTCGCGGGCTCCTCCTTTGGAGTGCCGCCGTTCGCTTCCGCATGTGGTATCTAGCAGCAAAGCAGCGCGGCGGTATCGCCGCTGCACATGAGGAATTGGCACGCGGTGAGAAATTCATGGAACGAGGGAAGGCCTTCGCCGCCGCGAAGTGAGCCTGAATGCTCAAATGTGTAGCTTAACTTAGGGTCTCAAACTGTACCATTTCCGCTGACGTTGGACAGCGTTTTCAGATGCATTGCGTCAGGAAAAGACCAATCGAGCCGTTGGGCTGCTTGCCTCTTGGCGGCTACCGAATGGATTTCAAGTTCTAGTACATGGGCTGGCCGTCATATGGAAATGCGTGTTCTGCTGTGGCGAATCGAGCGCCCCTCTAGCGGACAAAGGTTCGCGCCTTCCAAGACGAACAGACAGGGATCGAGATCGTCCACCCGGACTTCCTGCCGATCACGCTGAGCTTGATCTGGCGGTAGCGGGAGAGGCGTTCCGCTCCACGAAAGGCACCCCTGACGTTGCTAATTATGGGGCTCTCCTCTTCCGTGATGGTCAGGTCACCCCGTCTCCCTCTCAATCCGCCCAATTACCCCATTAGAATCGATTCCAACACGTTCGGATTGCCCACTCCACGGCGAGAGATGACGCATGCGTTTGCATTCGGGTATTTCCCTGCGATAAACCTGTGCAGATTTTCAGACGCTTCGTAAGGAAGGTTGTAGAAACGACTGAACCATATTATCGATTCCCCTTCGCCTTGTATGCATCGAAGTCGGCATCTACTTTCTTCTGTGCATTGGCAGCGTCTCGGTAGGCCGTCAGCTTCTCGGCATAATTATCTCGCCACGGACCTAGATGTGACCTTTCCGAAGGAGTTGCAGGAGTGGCAAGAAATGCCCAGAGTGCGATTCCCGCATCGCAGCTATTGAGTGCAGCACGATGCTGAGATACGGCGACAGGTGCGAGAGTGATGTGCTCACTGGCGAGGAATGCCGCCTGTTCGTTTATCAAGGTTCTTGTACCCTCGCAATAATTTGTAAGAGCCTGATGCATCATCTCAGCTTCTTCTACGCTCGGTAACCTCGACTTGAACACATCGTCGCCAAGCGTTACTGCACCCATCTCTTTATCGAGCCTGTCATTTTCAGCGTCAAAATGCTTCTCGAAAGCCGTCAGTCGTTGCTCGGCGGATTGGGGCTGAAGCAGCGTCTTGCCCGTGGCGCTCTCCGCAAACCGCTGAGTCTGCTCTTCGTTCACTTCTGCTAGCTTGGTGACGAGGGGTTTGCCTAGGAAGACGGCCGTCAGAACAAATGCAATACTATACAGCGTAATTGCGGCGATCCAAGTTCTCTTTAGCGTTAGCCATCGTCCAGCCACGACCTCGCTGACTGCCCAAGCAGCTAGGCCGTGTTTAAGCGATACGCTTGTTAACTTTTCTGTTAAGTCTGCCACGGACGTGGAGTCACCTTTGACGAACACGACAGCAGCAATAATGGCCGAGGCAAGCGCCACGCAAAGAAAGATACCCAGTCGCGCCCATCGCGATGCTCTGGCCTTATTTGGTTTAGGTTCAACCGCTAGTTCGGTCTGTTCAATCGGAAGGGGGTTGCTTTCTATAGCCCTGCCCTGAATCTCGTGCTCTAGTAGGGCTGTTCGAGCCGGTTCTGTCAGTGAGCTTTTATCTGCGGCCAAGCGAAGCCCGTTCGATGGATCACCAGTGGGCGGATTTCCAGTCGTACGCGGTGTGCTTGGGCTAGAGAGTGTTCCGATGGGCTGGCCGGATGTTTTTGCAGCGGCGTTTGGTTCCAGAGCAGGCGCAACACCAGTCGCCGTTCCGCTGGGCGATATGCTGATGACTGATGGTACGACTACAGACACACCACATTTTAAGCAGAACTGCGAGTCCTCCGGCATATCCACACCACATTTGCGACAAAACATTTCAAATCTCCTTGGGACGTATGTTCCAGTGTTGCTGGGCGTGGTAGTCGTAACAAGCTTACGAATGTAACGAGGACGGGGTAGCACCGGATCTCCCGACCCGTGACCGATTCGCTACTCGGCGCGCTTTTGGCGGACCCTGAGAGAGTGGAAGCACTGCTGACCCAGATTTACAAGCTGAAAGACGGGAAATGGCAAGCAGCCGTACTGCTTCGAAGTCAACGGAGGGGAGTTGTTGGCGTTCGCAGGTCTGTGGGATCGCTGGCGGGATGCCAGTCGCGTCGAATTCATTCGTAGAACCCGTCTGCGGGGATCAGGCACCTGCGAGCCATCAATGACCAATGACCTTGGTAATTAGGGTGCCCCCCGAGATCGTGATGGAATTCAGGATGGGGGAGAAGGGTTATGAAACGCGGCAGCAAACCGCCAAGAAGTTCTGACGGTGGGAATCTAAAGGCGGAGAAAAAACGATGTTGAAACCTTGCGGATGTGAGCCAGAGCGGTACTGTCAAGAGTGCTACATACCACAGCCAGCAGCGCCCGAAAACGGAACGACAAGCGCATTCGAAAAATGGCAAGACTTTATGAATCGCCCGTCAGACCGCCCGACTATGAGCTTTGGAAAACGCTATGCTCTCGGTCTATTGTTGGGGGCGATACTGAGTCCGATTGTGATGACGATAGTTGACCACTGCACCGTAGACCAAGGCATGATGCTGCTAGCTTCAGCCCTGATAACTGTGCTGGTCTCGCTGCTGTGCATCGGTGTTTATCGACTCGGCAAATGGCGGGGCGAGCGACTCGCAAAACGGTAAACAGAAAAGTAAGCGCTCGAAGAAGAGTTCCGCTAAGAAGTAGTCGGCTCTGGGAAAACAAGTTGGGAGAAGAACTATGAAGAGAGCAATCTTCGCCGTATCGCTTCTGTTGGCCGCTGGGGTGGGATGTGACGAAAGACAAGACCGTCAATTACCACAGGACCGTCAGTTACCAAACGGCACCAGGTTGTTCGGGGAACGCACACTGAAGGACGGCACCGTCAAGGCCGGGCGCGTTGAACTCCCCGACGGGCAGAAGCAGTTTGACGTGACTGTGCTTCCGGACGGCACTAAGAAGGTGGGGCGACTGGAATTCCCCAATGGGAAGAAGTGGTTTGACGTGACTATGCTCCCGGACGGCACCCAGAAGGGGAAGCGCATTGAATTCCCCAACGGGGAGAAGGATTTTGACGTGACCGCTCTTCCAGACGGTACTAAGAAGATAGGGTGGGTTGAATTTCCCAACGGGCAGAAGTGGTTTGACGAGACTACACTTCCGGACGGCACCGGGAAGGCGGCACGGATTGAGTTCCCTGATGGTGTGAAGTGGTTTGACGAGACTACACTTCCGGACGGCACCGAGAAGGCAGCACGGGTTGAGTTCCCCGATGGGAGGAAGGAGTTTGACACGACTACGCTTCCAGACGGCACCGTAAAAGGCCGGGCGCGTTGAATTCCCCAACGGGGAGAAGAAGTTTGAAGTGGGTCCCGGTCACGAAAGAGAAGTTCAATCATGCTTGTCCCTATCGGGCACGAGAACATGTCGGCTCGACGCTGGCCGGTCATAACGATTGGGCTGATCCTCGTGAATCTGCTGATCTTTGCCAGTACTCATCGCACCGAGGACCAGCAAGACTCACAACTCTGGAAGGTAGAAAAGCACATTCTCATCCTTGCCGCCACACATCCGAATCTAGTCCTTACCCACGAGGTCAGGAAGTTTGTGACTGGGTTTCAGGCCGAGTTCCCAGACGTTTGGGCCGAGCTGCAAAACCCGAACTCTGATGCGCTTGACGAGTGGGATGCTCGGACACGGCTGATCCAGGATCCAGTGGAATTGCAAGAGGAGATGGACTCGCTCGGAGACCAGTATTCACAACTGGCGGCCGCGTCAATCACAGAGCGGTACGCCTTCATCCCAGCGCACCCCAGCCTGGTCGCGTATGTCAGCAGCAACTTCCTTCATGGCGGATGGTTGCATCTCATCTTCAACATGTGGTTCCTATGGCTAGCAGGATTTGTGCTGGAAGACGCATGGGGACGACCGCTGTATCTGTTCTTCTATCTTGTGGCTGGTGTCGTCTCGACGCAGTTTGATGCGTGGGCCAACCCTGGAAGCATTATTCCGTCGTTGGGGGCTTCAGGGGCCGTTGCTGGCCTCATGGGAGGCTTCCTGGTGCGCTTCCCCAAGATGAAGATCAGGATGATGTGGTTCTTTGATCTGGGACTGTTTCCCTTTTCTCGCTTCTGGATGCGGGCATATTGGCTATTGCCGATTTGGGTGCTGATGGAAATCAAATACGGAATGGCCTCCAAGGACGGGATTGGGCACTGGGCGCACGTCGGCGGGTTCTTCTTCGGGGCTGTTGCGGCCGTGGCGGTGCGCTACTCGGGCTTAGAACGCAAAGTGAACAGAGCAATCGAGGAAAAGGTCGCTTGGGCGCCCCCCGCAGCGATCACTCAGGCCAACGAACTCATGGAACATGACAGGCTTGATGAGGCAGCCGCGATCCTGAATGACTATTTGGCAACCGAACCTGAATCGGTCGGCGGGTGGAATCTGCTGCTGGGGATCCATTGGCGAAATCACAAAATTCCGGAGTGTCGGGAAGCTGCGATCAAGCTCTGCGGGTTGCATCTGCAAGCGGGAGAATGCGAGGCGGCTTGGCAGGATTACAACGAGTTCCTCAATCTAGGCGGTGACAAGGTGTCGCCTGCCGCTTGGCTGGAACTCTGCCACGTGCCTGAGCAACAACAGGATTTCGAACGCGCCGTCAGCGAGTACGACAAGCTCGCCGCCGCCTATCCTTCCGAGCGGCAGTCTGTGCTGGCGCACCTTTGCGCTGCACGAATCTGCCTCAACCGATTGAACCGCCCGGTCGATGCACTGCGATTCTACGAGGCTGCGGAGACATCCGCCGTCCCGCACCTAGATTTGGAACTAGAGATCGAATCGGGAATTCGGGAAACCAGAAATGTATTGGCGGACAAGAAATCCCATTCAGCCAGCGCGACTTCCACCGCGAATTAGAACTGTACTCGGTGTTGGTTGAGAGAGGAGGCGTCTGTCCAGCAACAATGCGCACACGGGACGGCTGCCGCGCCGTCCTCATTACCTCTGTAACCTTGTTACAGCTGGCGTCGCCGAGCGACACTGGCGATATCCGTCCAAAAGGGGTCGGCGATGTTTTGTCGCAAATGTGGCACGAATATAGCGGACGATTCCCAGTTCTGCTCAAAGTGTGGCATGGGTGTAATCGCACCACCCGTGAGCAGTGCATCGCCTACCGGAGCGGCGGCGGCGGCTCAACCTGCCTTGGAGCCACTGCCACCAAAGACCTCTCCGGCCACCCCGACAATTCGAACCATGCCATATAACTGGGGAAAGTTTCAGGGATGGGTATCGCTGATAGTGGGTGTATTTGCGTTTATTTTCCTACTCCCTGCTTTTATATCTGGCCAGTCTCTCGGCGAGAAGTCGATGGGGTACGCAATAATGTCTCCATTGCTACTCGTCAGTGGCTACGCATTTGTCCGCCGCAGGAAATATGCCGTGCTGATGACCTATATATGGATGGCATTTTACGGGATCATCTTTCTTGGCTACCTTCTGGACGCGTTGACGAATAAGGCGCTCACGCCCTATCAACAAGGCGAGGAGATTGGCACAGGAATAGGAACATTAGTCGTTGGGATCGTGTTTTGGAGTTTGTGCTCCGTCTACTACCGCAAGCGCCGCCCAGAATTTTCGGCTCAGTCCGGGTCTGAGGCATCCCCATGTTCGCCTTTAAAAAATATTTTCAGAATCGATCTAAGCGGGCGATGGTACGTTCGTGTCCTGAAGGTATGCATTGCTCTGATTGGCGGGTGGCTGCTGGTTGCCCTGCTGTCTATCGTTTACGGTTTTCTGAGAGGCATGGGGGCCTTCCACTGATTTGTTGTTGTTCGCTCCTCTGGTTTGGCTCTACTTTGGCCGTCTCATCTCGCCCCACACTAACCGATAGATAGGCCAGTCTGCAAAACAGACAGCGGGTACCGTCAAAGTGGTCACACCCTAAACCCACCTGTCCAATCCCAGCAGCCGCAGAATCAGGGACCCGAGTTTTTGCAAGCTAGACTCTGTCCCACACTTCGTGAATAGCTCCGGCATGCCATGTGGCGGCGCTGCTGGGCCAGCATGCTGAACGTTCGGTGCTCATCGGCTGTCCGCCGGATGTAGTTTGACGGCCCGAAAACAAACCAGCGAAACCATTTTGTCCGTGCACATTACTCGTTATGAGCCTGAGTCGGCTCTCTCGAACAACAAGGCAGGTACTTCGGTTACTTGGCCCGGCTTTCTGCCGATAGGACACTAGGCCAACGGAGATGAGCTATGAAGCAGTTAAGTCTCGTCTTTATCTTTGTGGCGGTGTGGCGTTAGGGCTGCGCACGACCACGTGTGTTCTTACAGGGGACGATCTCATACCAGTGTGTTAGTGGCGACATCAACTCGAAAGGAGCAATATGAAAAACATTATCCTGTTCATCGCTAGCATTAGGCCGTGGCAATTCATGTTTGGAACGTACCTCCTGTTCTCAGTGACTATGGGGACGGCGGCTTTACTTAAGAGGCCACGCCGCATTTGGTTGGAAGACCATCCTGAGGACCGCGATCCGAATGAGTAGAACGTCGGAATCTGCTGTTCGTTTCGATGTGACTTGCTGACTTGACCGCGCGAGTCGCTCATTGGGGGAGCGGTTTGTTCCGCTCACCTTTGTGAATCTCAGACAAACAGTCGAAGAATGCTCTTGCTTCCGCTTCCAATCCGAGAAGGCAAACACCTCAGGTCTCGTGATCCGCAGATGATTGTGAGTTCCCGGAGAAAGCCAGACTGTCGCCTTGGCTGCAAAAGTCGGGGCGCGATTGACCGTGATTTGCTCGCCTTTCTGCTCCTCAAGGCCGTAAAAAGCTCATCAAGCGCAGGAAAGAGACTCGCAACTTGTGCTGCAAGTCAGTCCGGATCACATTACCTCGGTAATAGCGAATACGTTCGGATCAAAAAACTTGTTCCTCGGATACCGTACTCTCAACATCAGAAAGCACAGGTCAGGAGATAAGAACGATCAGAGGATGTCTCAGTTGGCTGATCCGACACCATTGGATTCAAATCGGGCGACCGACTCCCATAACGCTATCTCCACTGGAAGGATGATATGGATTCTAACAAGCCAGAAACGCTTCCCACTTGCACCCCAGACCGTGCCCTTCTTCCGTATGCCGAGGGCAATAGTTTTGTGGTTCCTCGCGGTGGCGTTTTACCCAGCCGATGCGTGAAATGCGCCAATACGTCAACTGAGCCGTCGCTGAAGAAGACCTTTTCATGGCACCACCCGGCACTGTATTTATTGCTATTGTTAGGCCTCTTTCCTTACGCGATTGTCGCATCGATTATTCGGAAGAAGATTAAGCTCACTGTTCCGCTGTGCGGTGCGCACAAGGCGATTAGAACGAAGCGACTGCGGACGGGTGTAGTTCTCTTGCTCACATGTATCCCTCTACCTTGGGTGCTGGCCGCTTACCTTATCAAGGACGAGGGAACCGCATTTTGTGTAGGCGCTTTGCTCGGGGTCGGAATGTTCGTTACGGGGATAATGCTCACCATATGTGAATCGCCCCTCAGAGCGAAGCGCATCGGGTTAGACTCGGCGGAATTCACAGGCGCATGCCCAGAGTTTTTGGCGAGCCTCGTAGCTACTCCAAACATTCAAGCAAAAGTCCGAGGCGCAGGAGTGTGACGAGGATGTCCATCCCAAGGGAAGCCTCGCCAAATGTTGAACAGGATGCCGACAGGCATGAACATAGCCATGACGGCAAGGCCCACGAGATAACTGCTCTTCCCTTTCAGCTTTGGTTTGACACCACAGCATGTTTTCATTCTGACCTCCAGTGCTGGTGCCACCGCCGCTGCAGCTGCATTCGTAAAGCTAGCTGGAATAGGAGCCGGAGCAGTTGGGCGTCCGCACGACTGGCAGAACCTTACGTCATCGGGCAGATGTTTCCCACATTGGCCGTAAAATATTCAGTTTTCTCCCTGTTCTTCTGCAAATCTTCGCCCACATCCGATTCTCCTCCTTCAGCGATATGGGTTGCAGGTAACCAAAGTCATGCTTGGCAAGGCCTTCCGTAAGTTGATCGGTCCCCGATTCCCTGATGGAATTCAATGAGGGAGAACGCAGGTCTGCGCCCCCGGCGGGAAGGGACCTCGATGAAGTACATGGCAGTCGTTCTGTTGCTGGTGGCCGCGATGTCGGCACAGAACGCCCCGAGCACGAACAAGGGAGCCCGTCTAGATATCCCGGCCATATCCCGAGAAGCGCATGGGGCGGTTGTCTCAATAGTCGTATCGGATAAGAATGGTCATCCTGTCGCTCAAGGCAGCGGCTTTCTCATA
>Ga0116134_1000598_pt1 | contig 18746 bp, 18 predicted proteins | sample June2015DPH_19_5_FD_89737 | JGI IMG/M metagenome (GOLD analysis project Ga0116134, IMG submission 89737) | Peatland microbial communities from SPRUCE experiment site at the Marcell Experimental Forest, Minnesota, USA - June2015DPH_19_40 | ecosystem: Environmental > Terrestrial > Soil > Wetlands... | reverse complement strand
GTCATTGCCGATAGCGGTCTGCGGAACCCTCAGGTTCCCGTTCGGTAGCCGTATGACGAACATCCCACGCTCACCCTAGATGCCATAACGCCGGTTGAAGTAAAGCATCACATTCAGCGCCGTCCGCGTATTGCCGCCGAGCATGTCCACGAGCGCCGGGCGCTGCCTGGATGCAATGGCCGCGAAGGCGTCCGCGAAGAACTCCTTGCGGCCCAGCCCGCCGCGCTGCCGGTGGAAGTCACTCGCGAGATGCGGCTGGCATTGATCGTAAAGCATCCGGAACTCGGCCGAGTCTGACTGCCAGCGTCCAGCCGGCGAGTCGATGTCGTCCAGCGCGTGCCCGACCTCGTGGCACATCACGTCCGGGGTGGGTGACGGCCGGGTGCCCACCACGATCTTGCGTTCGCCGTAAGCGCCCGCGCAGGCGTCCCAGGTCGCGCGGCCGGACGGCAAGGGGACACCGCGGAGCGCAGTCATGTCGTCCAGCTGCGGAACGCCACCCGGCCCGACGAAGATACCGTCGAGACCCGCCGCCAGCTTGTCCTTGATCTGCTGTGGCAGCTCGGCGAGCCGGTCGACCGCCGCGGCCGCCGCAGCGGGCGGGAGCGTAGCAGGATCCCACTGGCGCCACAGCACGGCCTCGAGCGTGCCGCAGTTCCTCCGGCCGTCACCGTGGCTGGGTTCCCTGGGGTTGTGCGCGTGCGCGAAGGGCAGGCGGGGCCGGACCGCACCGCCGCCACCTGGCCGCTGGACCGCGCCCGGTGAACGCTGGGTGGGGATGTAGCCGCGCTTGGCCTCGAGCCACTGCTGTCCGGCGCCGGCGCCCGGGGCATCTGGCCTGCTCGCGCCGCGCCCGCTGTCGTGCCTGGCCGCCGGGGGCAACGCGGGCGGGGCGACCGGAGCCGTTCCGTAGGAACCGCGCCGGGTGCGCGCCCGTGCGCCGCCCACCGGCACCGCCGGTGGGCCGCCACCGGGACCGGCCGCAGTTTCCCCGCTCGTGCGGGGAGATACGTTCAGTGAGCGTCTATCCGGGGGCCGGCCGGCCGCGCTCTGCCCCGTGCCTGCGGGGGGCAGAGGACTGCGGGGCTCTTCCGCCCAGGGCAGACCGGCCTCCTCCGGCCACGGCAGTCTGGCCTCCTCCGCCCACGGGGGCCCGGTCCTGCTCGCGGGTGCGTCGTGCGCGGTAAGCCCGGCCCCGTCGCTGTTCCGGCGGTGCCGGCCAGCCGCGTCGGAGCTGGCGGGAGCGGCCTGACCATGTCCATCGGCTAGACGGCCACGGGAGCGTGCCTCCCATGGCCGGTCGTGACGCGCCGTCTCCCCGGCCCGGTCGCGCCGCGGCCTCAGCCGTCCCGTACGCGGAAGGGCGAGTCGGCGGACGCGCTCGAAGAGCCGTAGCCGCATATCTCACCCTCCCTGTTTGCACCCGGCCGCCAGCGTACGACGAAATAACTCACAAGTCACTTCGGGTGACCTACGGTGACGCATGAGAGCATATATCCCGCTCTTACGGTTAATGAATAGATATACGGGTTGCCGGTACCCGAGGCTAGGCTTCGGCCATGTTGCTGCCCGGCGCCCTCTTTGCCCTCTTCATCGTGGGCCTCTGGCTTTATTGCCTGGTCGACGTGGCGCTTACGCCCGGCCGCGAGTGCCGCGCCATGCCGAGGGGGGCCTGGATCGCCGTCATCGCGGGAACATTCGCCATCGGCGCCGTGATGTGGCTGGTTGTCCGCCGCCCCGCCCGGCCCACCGTGCCGCCCGCGCTCCCGGGAAATGACCCCGGAGATCCGTCGCCACCGCACGCGGCACCGGCCGGCCGCCGGACGGCCCGCCACGGCCCGCACGCCCGGAACGGTCACCACCTCGCCGACGGCGCTCCGGGCGGCGAGGATCGCCCGGTCATGGCCGACCGACCGGCAGCGGACGCCGCGCTGCTGCGGCACCCGGCCGGACGGTCACGCATCCGCCGCGCGCCGAGCCAGTCCCGCCCCCACGGGCCCGACGACGACCCCGAGTTCCTCCGCTCGCTCAGCCGTGCCATTCACGGTGCCGAGCCGGGCGACGACCGGGCAGGCGGCCCCGACGGAGAGTCCTGACGCCCGGGCCAGCGCCGGACCGGTACGCCCGGGACACGGATCAGCCCGGGCACCGCCGCGTTCCGCGTCAGCCCAGGCCCGCATACGAGTGCAGGCCGGTCAGGAAGGTCTGCACCACCAGCACGTTGAACAGCAGGCAGCCGAAGGCGATCAGCTGGATATACGCGGCCCGCCAGCCCCGCCAGCCCGCGGTGGCCCGGGCGTGCAGGAAGCACGCGTAGATCACCCAGGTGATGAAGGCCCAGGTCTCAACCGGGTCCCAGCCCCAGTAACGGCCCCAGGCCTGGTCGGCCCAGATCGCGTCGGCGATGATGCCGAACGTCCAGATCGGGAAGCCGAACACCACGGTGCGGTAGGTGAGCCGGTCCAGTTCCACGGCGCTGGGGAGTCTCCGCATGATGCCGTGGTTCGCGGGACTGAGGCCCGCCGCCGCCCGCCGGGAGTAGCGCTCGGCGAAGAGGTAGACGACACCCAGCACGGCCGCCACGAAGAAGATACCCACGGACAGCGTCATGGCCGCCACGTGGATGGCGAGCCAGTACGACTTCAGCGCGGGAACCAGCGGCCCGGCGGGCGTATAGATGATCGTCTGCGCGAGACCGAGCGCGACCACCACCGCGCCCATCACGAACACCCCGAGGTGCCAGGCCCGGTAGCGCATCATCAGGGCCACGAAGAAGATCACCGTCACGCAGGTCAGAGCGGTGATGAACTCGTACATGTCGCCCCAGGGGACCCGGTGCACCGCCAGGCCCCGGGTGATGACACCCGCCACATGGGCCGCCAGGCCGAGGTAGGTCAGGGCGATGGCCCCGCGGATCAGCGGTCCCAGCCGCCCCGCGTCGCCCGGCGCCGAATCCGCCGTCGCCGCCGGAGGGACGGCCGCCGCCGGCTGTTCCGGCCCTTCCGGTGTCCCCGGCGTGGCGGCTCCGCCGCTCGCCCCCACCCCGGCCAGCTCAGGAACCGGGCGCGCGGCCTTCCCGGCCGCGCCGGCCGCCTTCACGCGGCGTCCGTAGGCGAAGTCGCCGGCGTAGGCGAGCATCGCGAGCGAGTAGACCACCACCGCGACGATCAGTAGGTGGTCGCTGAGCTGCGCCAGCCCGAGATTGTCGGACATGGGCCTCACTCCGTCTCTTCGCTGCGTGGAGATGAATCGTGATCATGAACCGACTTGAGGCCGGCGGCCAGCTCGCCGAACTCGGCCTCGAACCCGCCGCCGACGTCGGAGCGGGCCAGGCCGGCCACATCGACCACGGTGCGGCCAGAGTCGCCGCGGTAGGTGCGGACGAAAATCCTCCGCCGCCGGACGAGGAAGGACAGCACCAGGCCGGCCAGCGCGGCGATGCCCGAGATCAGCGCCGGGACCTGCCCCGGGTCGTAGGTCACCTGGAGGCTGACCCACTGCCGGTAACCGGTGAACGTGAGCGTGCCGGCGCCGCCCGGCAGTTTCATCGACTGGCCCGGCGTCAGCACCTGCACCGGGGTGGCCAGCCGGTGCATCCCGGTGGTGTTGAGCTGGTACACCGACTGGGGCACGCCATTGTTCAGGCCCAGGTTGCCGACGTAGGGGATCATGCTCACCGCCGGCAGGTACGGCGCGGGGAAGGCCGACTCCAGCTGACCGCTCACGTCCACGGCGGTCGGCAGGAACACCCCGGCGAAGCCGAGCTGCTGGGGCTTGGCGTCGGGCGCCTTGACCACGCCCTCGGACAGGTAGGTGGACTGGTCAGCCGGCAGGAAGGGAGTCGCCTGGTCGTACACGACCTTGCCCTGGCCGTCGGTCACCCGGAAGACGGGGGCGTAGCCGTGCCCGAGCAGGTACACCTTCACCGCGTCCACGTTCAGCGGGTGGTTCACCTGGATGTCGTAGGTGCGGGCTGCATCGCCGGGCTGGGCCGTGTAGGACACGTGCGCGTTGAAGCTTTCCGGCTGATTCCGGTCCGGCCCGCTCGCGACGTAGCTCGCGGAGAACTTGTCCAGGGTGAGGCTGAACGGGGCGAGGTCGTTCGGGGACACGAGGTGGCCGGGGTGATAGGCGTCGAGATCGGTGACGGTGTCCGCGAAGCTCGTCCCCTCCACCAGCAGCCGGTCGGCCTTGTAGCCGAACAGGCCACCGAGGCCGATGGAAACCAGGACCCCCATCAGGGCGACGTGGAACAGCAGGTTGCCGGCCTCCCGGCGGTAGCCCTTCTCCGCCGACAGCCAGCCTTCGCCCTGGCTCAGCCGGAAACGCCGGCGCGTGAGGAAGGCGGCCGCGGCGGCGGACGCCTCCTCCGTGGTCATCGCGGTCTCGTAGCGCACCGAGTTCGGCAGCCGGGACAGATGGCGGGGGGCCTGCGGCGGCCGGGCGCGCGCCGTCCGGGCCAGCCGGAACGAACGCGGCAGCACGCATCCGGCCAGCGAGACGAACAGCAGCAGGTAGATCGCGGCGAACCAGGGGGCGGCGAACACATTGAACAGGCCGAGCGCGTTGAGGAACGGCGCCAGGGCCGGATGAGCGGTGAAGTACTGCTGCACGCCGGCGGGATCGATGCCCTGCTGCGGCAGCAGTGATCCGGGAACGCTGCCGAGGGCGAGCAGGAACAGCAGGACGAGCGCGATGCGCATCGAGGTGAGCTGCCGCCAGGCCCACCGTGCCCACGCCACCGCGCCGAACCCGCCCGGTCGCGGCGTCCCGATCTCATCCGCGACACCGGCGATCGTCTCCTCGGCCACATCGGCGGGCTCCTCCGCCACGCCGGGCGCGGCGGCACCGTTGCCGGCCTGGGGCGAGCGCACGTCGGTCATCGGCTCATCCCCCCGCGGTCACCTTGGCGAGAATGTTCCCGAGGCTTGAGTAGCTCGTCTGGCCGATGACGCGCCCGGCGATCTGGCCGTTGCGGTCGATCACGAGCGTGCTCGGGATCGCCGCCGGCGGCACGGTGTGGCGGAAGGCGAGGGCGATCTCGTCGGCCGGGTCGTTCAGGCTTGGGTAGCTGATGCCGAAATTCTGCACGAAGGCCCGGGCGCTCGCGGGCGAGTCCCTGATATCGACCCCGACGAACCGGACGCCCTTGGACTGGTACTGCTCGGAAAGAACGGCCAGGGTGGGAGCCTCCGAGCGGCACGGCGCGCACCAGGATCCCCAGAAGTTGATGACGACCACCTTGCCGCGGTAGGAACTCAGGCTCAACCGGGCGCCGGACAGCGTGCTCCCGGAGACGGCCGGGGCCGCCAGCCGGCTGCCGGCCTTGAAGTAGCTGCTGGTCCCGTTGCCCGACACGAAGTTGTTGCCGTTGCTGGCCGGCGTATTCGCCGCTATCTGGCCGCCGCACGCGGCAACGCCCAGTACGCCGGCGACGGCCATCGCGGCCGCGCCGGCAGCGCGGCGAGCGGCAGGTGACGAGGGGAACAACGGCACGTCCAGGACCCAGAACTCCTACAGTGAGTAGTACCGAGTTCCTATTGTGCCGCACCACCGAGGTTGGCCTGACGCCGGGCCGGCTCGGCGTACGTCACGCCGGTGACCTCGTCGCCGGTGAACGTGAAGCTGGTGACGCTGGCCAGCGCGCACTCACGGTTGCTCGGGTGGTGCCAGAGCCGGCGGCCCTCCACGCTCCTGCGGGTCACCCAGATCGGGAGCTGGTGGCTGACGCATACGACCTCGTGGCCCCGGGCGGCGTCCCTGGCATCGGTCACCGCGGCGAGCACGCGCCGGACGACCGCCTTGTACCGCTCACCCCAGGACGGGGAGAACGGATCCCGCAGGTACCACCAGTGCTCCATCTTCCGCAGCGAGCCGTCTCCGATACCGAAGACCAGGCCCTCGAAGTGATTCCAGGGTTCGATCAGCCGCTCGTCGACCACCGGTTCGAGGCCGAATCGCTCCGCGACCGGCTCGGCCGTTTCGCGGGCCCGGTCGAGCGGCGAGGTGAAGATCGCCACAATGTCCCGTTCGGCGAGATAATCCGCGGCGGCCTTGGCCATCATGCGGCCATCTTCGGACAGGTGGAATCCCGGCAGGCGCCCGTAGATCAGCCCGCGCGGGTTATCGACCTCTCCGTGCCTGAGCAGGTGCACGACGGTCGTATCGGCGGGTTGCCCCGGCGCGGCAGAATTTGGCGAATGCTCACTCATGGCGGGCCCAGCTTACCGGCCCGGCGTTACGTCGCGCCGAGCAAGCGGCCGCTGCGCGGGCGTCCTCGCGGAGAGCGGCCAGCTGAGGGCGGTTAGCTGAGGGCGGTGGCGGCAGCGCGGGCAGCGGCGGGGAGAGCGGCGGCGATGCGCGCGATCGCGGGGGCATCGTGTGACGCGGAAAGGAACCACGCCTCGAACGGTGACGGCGGCAGGTACACCCCGCCATCCAGCATGGCGTGGAAGAACGCGGCGTACGCGGGAGCTGACTGGGCCCGGGCGTCGCCGAAGTCCCGTACCGGCTCGGTACGGCCCAGGAAGACCGAGAACAGATTTCCGGCCGTCTGCAGCCGGTGCGGCACGCCCGCCGCGGTCAGCGCCTCGGTGGCGAGCTTGGCGACCAGGGCCGCGGCCTCATCCACCCGCGCGTACACCTCGGGCGTGCAGGCCCGGAGCGTGGCCAGGCCGGCGGCGGTGGCCAGCGGATTACCGGACAGCGTCCCAGCCTGATAGACGGGGCCGCCGGGGGCGAGGCGCGCCATGATCTCGGCGCGGCCGCCGAAGGCGGCCGCGGGCAGGCCACCCCCCATGACCTTGCCGAACGTCGTCAGGTCCCCGGCGACGCCGTCGCGGCCGTACCAGCCAGAGCGGGTGATGCGAAAACCGGTCAGCACCTCGTCCATGATGAGCAGCGCGCCGTGTTCGTGACACAGCGACAGAAGTATCTCGTTGAATCCGGGCGCGGGCGGGACCACACCCATGTTGGCGGGGCACGCCTCGGTGACGACGCACGCGATCTGGTCGCCACGCGTGGCGAATGCCTCACGAACGGCCGCCTCGTCGTTGTACGGGAGCACGATGGTGTCGCTGGCCGACGCGCCGGTGACGCCGGGCGAATCGGGCAGGCCGAACGTCGCCACCCCCGAGCCGGCCGAGACGAGCAGGGCGTCCACATGGCCGTGGTAGCACCCGGCGAACTTCACCACGCCAGGCCGGCCGGTGAACCCGCGGGCCAGGCGCAGCGCGGACATCGTGGCCTCGGTGCCGGAGCTGACCAGCCGTATCTGCTCGGCGGGCGTGCGCCCGGTGATCTCCTCCGCCAGTTCGACCTCACCCGGCGTGACCGCGCCGAAGGAGGTGCCCCGGCTGGCCGCGTCGTGCAGAGCCTGCACCACGGGCGGATACGCATGGCCGAGGATCATCGGTCCCCAGGAGCACACCAGGTCGACGTACTCGCGCCCGTCGACATCGGTCAGGTAAGGCCCGGAGGCCGCGGCGATGAAGCGCGGCACCCCGCCGACCGACCCGAACGCCCGGACCGGTGAGTTGACACCCCCCGGGGTAACCGCGCAGGCCCGCTCGAACCACTCCGCCGAACGGGAACCCATCCTGCGGTCACCTCCGGCGGGGGTGCTCACGGCAGACCAGCCTCCTCACAGGCGTCAACCAGATACTCCAGCAGCCTAAGCGGGTCCGGCAGCGGATGGCCGGCCGGGTCACGGACCCAGCGCGCCATCCCGCCTCCCCCGGCTGAGGGCGGCGCCAGGACGTAGCTGTCGCGGCAGTGCCAGCGCAGGCTGCCCTGGGTGGTGATGTTTTCCGGTTCGCAGTCCAGCCGGCAGGACCACCACTCGTCCTCGTCGACGGGTGCGCCGCGGGTCGTCACGAAGAACAGCATGCGCGTCCCCGCTTCCGCGACGGGACCCGCCGTTATCCCGGCCTGTTCGATCCTGGCCAGCGCGGCGGCGCCCGCGGCGGCCGGGACGTCCAGAACGTCGAAGACGCGCCCGGTGACCAGGATCACGCTGGCGTCGGGCCGGGCGGCCCACCAGCGCCCGATCGTGCCGGTGTCGACGGTGGCCTGCATCTGCCAGGTCGGGGAGACCGGATGCGCTCCCGGCGCGGGGCAGCCGACCCGGTCGCACGAGCAGGCGCGGCCGATCCGCTGCCCGTCGAGCGACAGATGCGCCCCCACGCATACGGGCCAGCCGAGCGCCGCGTAGTTCTCAGCCGCCTGACCGAGTGGGTCGCGCCGGTCGTTCCGTTCCGCCGCCTTACGGCGGCTGCGGCGCCGCACCACATCGACCATCGGCCAACTCCTACCCCGGACCCGACCGCACCGCCGGGGTTCCGCATCGATGTTGCCGGCCCGCGGGCTCCCGCACCGGGCGGACCGGAAAGGTACCGAACGGGACCACGGAGAGGCGTTCCCAGAGCCGGCGTCACCCATCGTAGAGGACGGCCCACAGCCCGCCCGGCGCAATCCCGCAGGATGGCCCGCGGGTGACCCGAACGGGTGGTTATCCCGCTGTCGGCGTGGAACTCCAGTGGCCCACCCGGTATCGGCGGACTGCCCGGCTGGCCACCGGCGCCGGCCTGGTAAGCCCGGATGCAGGAGGCCGGCTAGCGGAGCCTGCGGGCTACTTCGGCGGCCCAGTAGGTGAGGATGATGCCGGCCCCGGCGCGGCGGATCCCGGTGAGGGTCTCCATGATGATCCGGTCCCGGTCCAGCCACCCGTTGGCCGCGGCCGCCTCTACCATGGCGTACTCCCCGCTCACCTGGTAGGCGGCGACGGGCACGTGCACCGTGGCGGCGACGCGCCCGATGATGTCCAGATAGGCCAGCGCGGGCTTCACCATGACCATGTCCGCGCCCTCGTCGATGTCGAGCAGCACCTCGCGGAGCGCCTCGTCGGACCCGGGCGGGTCCTGCTGGTAGGAGGCCCGGTCGCCGAACTGCGGCGCGCACTCGGCTGCGTCCCGGAACGGCCCGTAGAAACCCGACGCGTATTTGGCGGAGTAGGCGCAGATGGCGACGTCCGCGAAGCCCGCTCCGTCCAGCGCCGAACGGATCGCGCCGACCTGGCCGTCCATCATCCCGCTGGGCGCGACGACGTGCACGCCAGCGGACGCCTGCGCCACCGCGATCGCCGCGTAACGTTCCAGCGTGGCGTCGTTGTCGACCTCACCGTCCGCCGTCAGCAAGCCGCAGTGGCCGTGGTCGGTGTACTCGTCCAGGCACAGGTCCGCCATGAGCACGGTGGCGTCACCCACCTCGGCGGCCAGGTCCGCGATCGCGAGCTGGACAATGCCGGCCGGGTCGTCGGCGGCGGAGCCCCGGCCGTCCTTGGCGGCGGGAATGCCGAACAGGATGAGACCGCCGACCCCCGCGTCCACCGCCTCGGCGGCAGCCTTCCGCAGGCTGTCCCGGGTGTGCTGGACGACACCGGGCATGGACCCGATCGGCTGCGGCTCGGCGATGCCCTCCTTGACGAACATCGGCAGCACCAGGTCGGCCGGCCGCAGGGCCGTCTCCGCCACGAGGTTGCGCAACGCGGCCGTACGCCGGAGCCGGCGGGGCCGGACCACCGGAAACCCTGCGTTCACTGGAACTCCCTCATCTGGTGGGCACGTCACTGGTGCGACTTGCCAGTGGGCCTGGATGTGAGCTGTGCGCCCGCCCGGGTGCGTCCTGCGCGGGTGTGTGTCACCGGACCCGCTTGCGGGCACCGCGGCGGCGCTCGCTGGGCCGGCGGAGCGGCTCGCCCGCCTCGATGGCCGCGGCCCGCTGGCTCGCGCCGTATTCGGCCAGAGCTTCGACGAGCGCGGCCATCGACGGCTTCGAGGCTGTGACGTCGACGCGCAAGCCGAACTCGGCCGCGGTTTTGGCCGTCTGCGGGCCGATCACCGCGATCACCGTGACCGCGTGCGGCTTGCCCGCGATCCCGACCAGGTTCCGGACGGTCGAGGACGAGGTGAACAGCACCGCGTCGAAGCCACCGCCCTTGATGGCCTCACGGATCGGGGCGGCCGGCGGGGCGGCCCGGACGGTGCGGTAGGCCGTGACGTCCTCCACCTCCCAGCCGAGTTCGGTGAGCCGCGCGACAAGGTGCTCGGTGGCAATGTCGGCGCGGGGAAGCAGCACCCGGTTGATCGGGTCCAGCACGTCGTCGTACGGCGGCCACGCCGCCGCGAGGCCCTGGCCGGATTGCTCGCCCTCGGGGATGAGGTCGGGATAGATCCCGAAGTCCCTGAGCGCGGCCGCCGTCTGCTCGCCGACGGCGGCCACCTTGACCCCGGCGAACGCCCGCGCGTCGAGGCCGTACTCCTCGAACTTCTCCCGGATGGCGCGGACCGCGTTGACGGACGTGAAGGCGACCCACTGATAGCGGCCGGTGACCAGCCCGCGGACGGCGCGGTCCATCTGCTGCGGAGTCCGGGGCGGTTCCACCGCGATGGTGGGCACCTCCTCCGGAATGGCGCCCTGCTCGCGGAGGCGCTCGGACACGGCCGCCGCGTCCGCCTTGGTGCGCGGTACCAGGACCCGCCAGCCGAACAGCGGCTTGGTTTCGTACCAGGACAGCCGCGGCTGGGCCTGCACTGCTTCGCCGACCACCGCGACGGCCTGGCCCGAGCTGAGCGGGCTTACCCCGGCGGCCTTCAGGTCAGCGGTGATGCGACCGAGCGCCGAGACGACCGTCCGCTGGGACGTGTTGGTCCCGTCCCAGGTGACGGCGAACGGCGTCGTCTCGGGCCAGCCCGCGGCGATCAGCATCTTGCCGAGGTCGGCGGGGCCTGCCTCGGCACCCAGCACGACGAGCGTGCCGGGGCTGAACGCGACGCGGCTCGCCTCCGCGGCGTGGATGATGCGGACCTCGCCCCCCTCGCCGCTGAGGGGGATACCCGCGTACGCGGGGACGGCGGTCGCGGCGGGAACACCGGGCACGATCTCGAACTCCGCGCCGGCCTCGGCCAGCGCCCGCGCGTCATCCGCGCCGCCGTCCAGCAGCGGGTCGCCGTCGTAGAGCCGGACCACCAGCTGGCCGGTCCGGGCGACCGCGGCCAAGTCGGGCTCCTGGCCGTCCACGGCATCCGCGGCGACGAAGACCTCGGCGCCAGGGCGCAGCAGCTCGCGGATCCGCGTGCCGGGCTCGCGCGGCGTGACCACCAGGCCGGCCTGGCTGATCAGCTGGGCGCCGCGCAGGGTCAGCAGCCCCTCATCCCCGGGCCCCGCGCCCACGAGTGCGACGCGACCCGCCGTGACCGGTGGTACCTGCTCGTCGGCGGGGGGCGTGGAAGAAACTGAGGTGACGTTCACAAGGCATCTTTCCCGTTAATCGTCCGTACTGGGGGCGCGGTCATGAGAGTGCCCGCGCCGCCGCGCAGCAACCGTGCCGCGACGTCGCGGCCGAGCTGCGCGGCGTCGCCGGGCGCGCCGTCGCCGTGTTCGCGCAGCGCCTGCCGGCCGTCTGCGGCGATAACCGCCGCTTCCAGATGCAAATGCTCCGATGTTCCGGCTGCGTACGCCCCGATGGGGGCACTGCAGCCCGCCTCGAGGCTGGCCAGCACGGCGCGCTCGGCCGTCACGGCCGCGCGGCTGAGGGCATCGTCGACGGCGCCGAGCAATTCGGCCAGGTGCGGGTCACTGGCGCGGCACTCGACCGCCAGCGCTCCCTGCCCCGGCGCGGGCAGCATGTCATCGGGCTCGAAAACCTGGCTGGCCGCGTCGAGCCGGCCAATCCTGGCCAGGCCAGCGGCGGCCAGCACGACCGCGTCGAGCTCACCCGTCCCGACCTTGGCCAGCCGGGTGCCCGCGTTACCCCGGATCGGCACGCAGTGAACGTCTCTCCTGAGCAGCATCAGCTGGGCGGCCCGGCGCGCGGATCCAGTGCCGATGACCGCACCGGCGGGCAGATCCGCGAGCTTGGCGCCTTCCCGGGTCACGAGCGCATCCCGCGGGTCGTCACGACGGGGCACCGCGGCCAGGACGATGTCCTCCGGCTGGCCCGTCGGCAGGTCCTTGAGCGAGTGCACCGCCAGGTCGACCTGACCGTTCAGCAGCCCGTCGCGCAGCGCGCCGACGAAAACGCCCGTCCCGCCGATCTGGGCGATATGGGCCTGGCTGACGTCGCCGTGGGTGGTCACGCCGACAAGTTCGACCCGGTACCCCGTGCGCGCGGTGATCGCCTCGGCGACCAGGCCGGATTGCGCCATGGCCATCGGGCTCTTGCGGGTGCCGAGCCGCAGCACGGCGGGCACAGTCATTCCCGGCTCCCCTTATCGGCCGACGGCGCGGGCAGCCGGGCGCTGTCGGCATCTGGTTGTTCCGGGTCCGCGCAGGTGACCGCTTCGACCGTGCGCGGATCCAGGTCGAAGAGGACCCGCAGTGCCTCGTCGTACCCGTCCCCCCGCGGCGAGCCGGCGAGCTCCTTGACACGCACCGTCGGTGCGTGCAGAAGCTTGTCTACCACTCGGCGGACCGTCCGGGCTATCTCCTCCAGCGCGCGCCCATCGAGTCCGTCGGCACCGTGCAGCCGCCCGGCCAGCCGGGCGAGCTCGGCGTCGACCACCTCGGCCGCCTTGGCCCGCAGGGCCACGACGGTGGGTGTCACCTGGGTGGCGTGCGCCGCGGCCCGGTAGGTGCTGAATTCTTCCTCGACGATCGCGCGGACGGCCGCCACCTCGTCGGCTACCCCCACGAGGGCGGTCGCCGAACGCCCGGCGTCAGCCAGCTCGTCCATCCCGATCACGGTGACGCCCGGCGGCCCGGCCACCTGCGGGTCGACGTCGCGGGGCATGGCCAGGTCGAGGAACACCAGCGGGCGTCCCGCTGCGGTCCCGGTGTCCCCGCCGCCCCGGGCCCGGCGCAGCGACAGCGCGGACGCGGCAATGTCAGCCGTGATCACCAGTCCGGACGCTCCCGTGCAGGAGATGACCAGGTCGGCAGCGGCGATCGTGCTCGGCAGGTCGGCCAGGTCGGCCGTGCCGCCGCCGACGGACGACGCGAGCCGCTGAGCGTGCCCCCGGGTGCGGTTCGCGACGGTGACGTGGGCCGCGCCAGCCCGGCTCGCGGTCGTGGCGGCGAGCGCGCTCATCGAGCCGGCTCCGACGACGAGGACGTCCAGGCCACTGAGCGACGGGCGGCCCAGCGCCTCGGCGGCCGCGTCGATCCCCACACTGACCAGGCTGGCACCGGTGCGGTCGATCCCGGTTTCCGAATGGGCCCGCTTGCCGGTACGCAGGGCCGCGGAGCCGACCTCGCCGAGCACCCGGCCCAGCGTCCCGTTGTCCCGGGCGGCCTTGAGCGCGCTGCGCACCTGGCCGAGAATCTGGCCCTCGCCCACGACCATGGAATCAAGCCCCGCCGCGACCGCGAGAAGGTGCTTGACGGCACCCTCTTCGTAATGGACGTACAGATGCCCGGTGAGCTCGTGGGTGACGATGCCCGAATAGCGGGACAGCAGCTCGCAGACGGTGGCCACACTCCCGTGGAACCGGTCGACGTCCGCGTAGATCTCTATCCGGTTGCAGGTGGAGATGACGAAGGTTCCCGCCACATCGCCGGTGTGGAATAGATCCCGAAGCAGCTTGGGGAGCGCATCCGCGCTGAGCGCGGCACGCTCAAGAACCGGAACCGGCGCGCTCTTGTGGCTCATCCCGACCACAAGCACACTCACGTGATTACCGCCTACGCTTCTACCGCTGATTTGGCCGCGGCCGCCGCAGGAAACCGCCCGGCTTCCTTAGGTACGGTACGCAGCGCACCCCGGGGAGCGCGCCCGTTTCGCTCCACAGACCGCCGCTGCGCGTGGAACGCCAGGATTTGCAGTTCTATCGACAGATCAACCTTACGCACGTCGACCCCGTCTGCCACATTGAGAACCAGCGGCGCGAAGTTGAGGATGCTGGTGACACCGGCCGCGACGAGGCGGTCACACACACCCTGGGCCGAGGCCGCCGGGGTGGCGATGGCGCCGATCGCGACCTGGTGCCGCGCCACGACGTCTTCCAGGTCGTCCGAGTGCCGGACCGCCAGGCGCCCGAGCGGGGTGCCGACGATGGCCGGATCGGAATCCAGCAGAGCCGCGATCCGGAAGCCGCGGGTGGCGAAGCCGCCGTAGTTGGCCAGGGCACGGCCGAGGTTCCCGGCGCCGACAATGACCACGGGCCAGTCCTGGGTCAGCCCGAGCGCGCGCGATACCTGATAGATCAGGTACTCGACGTCGTACCCGACGCCCCGGATGCCGTACGAGCCCAGATGGGACAGATCTTTGCGCAGTTTGGCCGAGTTCACGCCGGCCCCGGTCGCCAGCTGATCGCTCGAAACGGTGACCACGCCCCGCTCGGCCATGCCGGTCAGGACGCGGAGGTAGACGGGCAGCCGCGAGACGGTCGCCTCCGGCAGCCGGTCGCCGGACGAGGGGCCGGCGGGAAAACGGTCTGCGGAAGTTGCGGGATCGCTGGGGCCAAAGTCGGACAGGGAATTACGAGCCATGCGCCGGCGCTCCTCGGGGGATCGACGCGAGGCGAGGTGGGGCGGCGGTAACCGCCCTGGCCCGCCAGGTGGGTTCCAAAGGCGCCAGCCGACCGCTTCAGGGGGAGCGGTCACGCGCCAGCGCCTCGCTTTTCAAGGTACGCCTTTGTGAACGGATGCACAAAGTGATGCCCGTGCAGGTCAGCGACGCAGCGCCGCCCGGAGACGATCCTCGCTGACCCGCCAGAAGTCGTGCTGCACGCCATCGACCAGGGTCACGGGGATCTTGTCCCAGTACTCGGCCATGTCCTCGGTGGAAGCCGTGATGTCGCGCTCCTCCCACCCGACCCCGAGGTCCGCGGCCACCCGTGCGATCACCGCACGGGCCTCCTCGCACAGGTGACAGCCGGGCTTGCCGAGGAGGGTGATCCGGTACCCGGTGCCCGCTGGGCCATGTTCAGCCACCGGGTCCGGGCCGGGGCCGTCAGGTGCCGCCACGCCGATCAGATCCCGCCGTACGGGCCCGGAGGCATGGGGGGCGGGAGCTGACCCGGGCCGCGTCTGCCGCCCGCGGCGCGGTCGTCGTCACCCGTCCGCGCACCACCGCCGGGCCGCCGGTCATGCCAATCCGGCGGGGCGTCCGCGGGGGACGGAGCCTGCGTGTCGTCCTGCACGAGGGGGGAAATCTTGGCGTACTTCAGCCGCAGTTCGATCACGTTGGTCGCGAGCACGTAAGGCCTCCGGGCGGCGACGAAACGCTTGATGTACGGCTGGTGCTCATGCAGCACGTAGGCGGCCCGGTCACGGTAGATCTCGTAGAAGATCCGCTGCATCGGCGCCTCCGGCACGGTGTGGATGACGTACACCAGGGCGTCCGGCTCGTTGGCGCGCACCTGCTCGGCGACCTCATCCGCGATCCGGTCGAACGCCGCCACCTTGTCCTCGAGCAGAGTGTAGATCGCGATCAGGCCATGCGGACGGGGCGCGGGACGGACGATTTCGGTGCCGGGCGTACCTGGGCGCGGCTCGCGGGAGGCCGGGGGCCTGCGCAGCGCCGCGCCGGGCCGTTCGATTGCCCCGGTCGCGGGCTCCGCACCGGGCGCACCGGGATCGTAAAACGGTCGAGCGTCCCCGCCCGGCCACTCGGCCCCCGGCAGGCCCTCGCCGGGGACGCTCGCGGCGGAGAAGCGGGGGCCCCCGGTCTCGCCGGCCGGGAAGCCAGGCTGACCGCCGCGACCGCCGGCCCGGGAATCCGGCTCCGCGGCCGCTGCACCATACCGGCCAGCCGCACCGGCTTCGCGCGCGCGGCCGGCGCGGCTGGCCGCATGCGGACGGCCCGCGACGGCCCCCCGCATCTCGCCGGAGCCCGCGCGTGATACGCCGGGCACCAGGCCATCCAGCCTGGTCACACCGAACCAGACGAGCCCGGCGGACAGTGCGCTCAGGGCCGGGTACGCGGCCCCGGCGGGCAGTGTGAAACGCAGCGCCACCGCGAGCACGGCGGCGGCACCGATGGCCGCTGCTCCTGGTACGAGCTGGCCCGGTGCCAGCTGGCCCGGTGCTGGACCCCGGGCGCCCCGGCCGCGGCCCCGGGCCGCGCACAGGGCAACGGCCGCCAGCGCCGCTGCCACCACGGTCAGATGCACCGCGATCAGCGCGTAGTGCGGGATGAGCTGGTAGTGGACGGCGGCTGACGGCCAGGTCCGGCCGAACGGCTTAGCCGCCAGCGGGTCCGTGGCCAAGATCACGCCGATCACGACGATCAGGGCGGCGGCGGCGAGCCGGGCCCCGAAGCGGGCGGCCGTCCCGCGCGCCACCAGCTCGATCAGACCCCAGGCCAGAACGACCGGGGTCATGAGCTGCGCGGTGATCTGAATGACCCGGAAGGTCACGGCCCCGAAGCCCGTGGCGAATCCGATGCTCTGCCCGAGCAGCGCCACCGTGAGCGCGGACATGCCGATAGTCCAGGCGATGAAACTGGGACTGGGACTGCGGATGCACCGGCCGCCGAGCAGCCCCGTACCCACAGCCGCCACCATCACGCCTGCGATCGCGACTAGGACAGAGATAGACATTGACGCCTATGGTGCCTGACGCGGCGGGAGGGCGCGACCCGCGGGCCGCGCACCTGGCCGTCGCACGGCCGGTGCCGGGCAGCGGGCAGGCACTCGCACGTGCGACGGGCGCGGCCGCGGCGGGGTTGCCCCCGCGGCGCCTACTTCTTGTTGCGCCGCTGGATGCGGGTCTTCTTCAGCAACTTGCGGTGCTTCTTCTTGGCCATCCTCTTGCGACGCTTCTTAATGACTGAGCCCACGGTTTACCCTCATTCGACTGTACGGAAGATGGTCCCGCCGCCGTGCCCGCCCCGATGAGGGCGGCTGGGCATAGACCAGGTGTAGAAGGTTACCGTGCCGGCCGCACCATCCCGTGACGGCCCCGCAAGGTCCGCGCTCAGCCGGTGCCGACGAAGGCCTCCCGGAGGTACTGGTTGACCGCCTGCTCGGGAACCCGGAAGGAGCGCCCGACCCGGATTGCCTCCAATTCACCGGAGTGCACCAGGCGATACACGGTCATCTTCGAGACGCGCATAATCGTGGCCACTTCGGCAACCGTGAGAAATCTGACGTCGCTTAGGGGAGTTTCGCTCGCAGTCATCCCTGCTCCACTTCCGCACGGAGCCGTGCACACTTAACCGATCGGCGCACCAGTCACGTACGTCTCCAGGGTAAGTCGCGCACGAAAAAGAGCAAGCCGTGCTGACGGCCCATCACACCCTGTGCACAGCACGCCGCAAAGCGATGACCGGAAAAAACGCAGGCCAGAGGGGCCAGCTGTTTCTGAAGGGACTGCTGGTGCGCGCTAATAATTCATTGCCTAAACGGCGCAGGAAATTAATACCGCGCATCCCTGGGCGCTCCCGGCCGGAGACCGGCACCGGCGCCGGACCGCCGAATGGCGTTTCACCAGGGGCCGGCCAGCAGCCCGTGCGAGGGGAAAACGGCCTTCATCGTGGCCGCGATCGCGCGGTCGACCGGGTCGTGCGGATTCGAGCCGGACTCGTACGGGACGAAATCAGCGGTCGCGCCGTCCGTCATGAGCTCGGGCGGCTGGATACCGGTCCGCTGACGCGCCAATTCACGCCAGGCCGCGGGCGTGGGCTCGGCCGGGTCGATGGGGTGGCCGCTGGCGATGCCCAGCAGATGGGCCCAGGACCGCGGCACCACCGTCGCGAGCGCGTACCCCCCGCCCCCGGTGCAGATCCACCGGCCGCCGGCCGCCTCGTGCGCGAGCCGGTGCAGCAGGGACTGGGCCTTGCGCTGCCCGTCGACGCTCACCTCAAGGTGAGCGAGCGGGTCGACCAGGTGGCTGTCGCAGCCGTGCTGGCTCACCAGGACCTGTGGCCGGAACTCCCGCAGCAGCGGCGGGACGACCGCCTCGAGGGCACGCAGCCACCCCGCATCGCCCGTCCCGGCGGGCAGCGCGACGTTGACGGCGAAGCCCTCTCCGGCCCCGATCCCGGTCTCCGACGGCAGCCCGGTGCCCGGGAACAGCGTGGCGGGGTGCTCATGAAGGCTGATGGTCAGGACGCGCGGGTCGTCGTAGAAGGCCGCTTGCACGCCGTCGCCGTGATGAACGTCGACGTCGACGTAGGCGATTCGCTCCGCTCCCTGCTCCAGCATCCAGGCGATCGCGATGGCCGGGTCGTTGTACACGCAGAACCCGCTGGCCGAACGGCGCATCGCGTGGTGCAGGCCGCCCGCGATGCTGGCGGCGTGCGCGCCGTCGGAGCCCCAGACGGCCCGGGCCGCGGCCAGCGTGGCCCCGGCCACCAGCGATGACGCCTCGTGCATGTCCGGGAAGACCGGGTCGTCGGTTGTCCCGAGGCCGAAGAGAACCGACCGCGGGTCCAGCGGCTCGCCCCGGGCGGCACGGTGACCGGCGTTCCGGACGGCCTCGATGTAGGCGGTGTCGTGCACCAGTTCCAGCTCTTGCTGGGTGGCTGGCCCGGGCGCCGTCACCGAGACGCCGGAAGCGTCGAGCAAACCGAATTCGCGCGCCAGCGCCATCGTTAGCTCGACCCGTACCGGTGCGAGCGGATGACCCGGGCCGAAGTCATATTCTGCGAGCCGGTCATCCCAGCTCACGGTGAGCGAGCACGTCACACTGGCCTCCGAGTGCCTCGTCTGTGCCCGGCCCCGCCTGCCCAGCTCCCCCGGCCCACCATCAGCCGCCGGCCAGATCCCGGCCCCGGTCACGCGCGGACTCTATCGCGGCGAGAAACG
>Ga0116134_1000597_pt1 | contig 18750 bp, 17 predicted proteins | sample June2015DPH_19_5_FD_89737 | JGI IMG/M metagenome (GOLD analysis project Ga0116134, IMG submission 89737) | Peatland microbial communities from SPRUCE experiment site at the Marcell Experimental Forest, Minnesota, USA - June2015DPH_19_40 | ecosystem: Environmental > Terrestrial > Soil > Wetlands... | reverse complement strand
GAAAGCCGCTCGCGGGAAATTGTCGAAACCGACCTTTGCCTGTTCGCGCGCGAATCCGCCGACAGCCTCGAACTTTTCTTTTTCCCGCGCCTGCGCGACGAACTTCGCGCCCAACTCCGCCAGGCGCCGCGCGTTTTGCGCTTTCGCGGACTGCGCGGCTGCGTCAAGCAACTCACCGGCGCGCGACGCTGGAGTGTCCGTTGCGAAAAATTGCAGGATTACATCGTCGAATACCTCCGCCGCTGCCTCACCGCCGAACCGGAGCAGACCGAATGCTCGTTGGTGGTGGAATGAACGATTTCCGGAGGGGCGGGCGCTACGAGCCCCAAACTTTTTTATCCGGGCGTCGCGGAGCTCCGCCCTCCGAAATGAGCAATTATGAGCAAAACACTTTTTGAAAAAATCATCGCGCGGGAAATTCCGTCGACCATTATTTATGAAGACGATCTGGTGTTCGCAATTCGCGACATCAATCCCCAGGCGCCGAAGCATGTTTTGGTGATTCCCAAAAAAGTCATTCCGCGCTTGGCCGGGGCCAGGGCGGAGGATCAGGCGCTGCTTGGGCATCTCCTGCTCAAGGCCGCCGAAGTTGCCGGCAAACTGGGGTTGAACGAAGGCGGCTACCGGCTGGTCATCAACAACGGCGAGGATGGCGGTGAGAGCGTGCCGCACCTGCACGTTCACATTCTCGGCGGCCGCCGCATGGCCTGGCCGCCGGGGTGATGATTGTAGCGGTGCTCTGTGAGCGGCGCTTTTTCAAGACAGCGGCGGTCATAGACCGCCGCTACAGAGTGAACGAATTTCTCTGGACACAGAAATCCCTGTCTGATGCTGTCACTATTATCGGGAAGGAAAGGGATCATGATTTTTACGCTATTTTGACGACCGCGCAGAAAGAGAAGTGGAGTGATTTGGTTGGAAAGCCAGTGCATATCCAATGGCCTCTCGAATTGTGGAATGAGTAATCGCAAATAACGCAACGCTTCTGCCATCACAAAAACTTCCGCAGCACCTTGCCGAGCCGCGCAATACCTTCACGGATGTCGGCCTCGCTCGCGCTGCCGAAGCTGATGCGCATTTCGTGATTCGGTTTGCGCCGCGCCGCGTCGTCCGCATAACAAATTTCGCCCGGCACGTAGAGCACGTCGTTTTTCAGCGCGGTCGAGAAAACCTTTGATTTCATGCCCGATGACAGCCCGCGCGGCAGTCGCGCCCAAAAATAGAGTCCGCCCTCCGGTTCCCACCATTCGACGGCTGGCGGAAAATGTTTTTTAATCGCCAGCTTCATCACGCGCGCCTTGTGCGCGTAACGCTTTTGCAGCCGCGCAACCTGCTGCCCGTACAGTCCCGATGCCAGGGCGCGGACGAAAAGTTGTTGCAGCAAATTCGCCGTGCCGAAATCGTGATTGCCCTTGATGTGTTTCACCGCTGTGAACACCGGCTCCGGCAAAACGCCGTAACCGACACGCGCGCCGGTCGCGAACGGCTTGGTGAACGTGCCCGCGTAAATCACACGGTCCGCCGCGCCGTCCGCCGCCAGCGCCGACGGCACGTCCCGTCCGGCAAAACGCAATCCGCGATAGGCCGCGTCTTCGAGCAGGTAAATCGGGTGTCCGGTGTCGCGCTCGAATTTTTTCAACAGTTTCAGGATGCCGTATTTCTTTTCGAAGCTGGTCGTGACGCCGGTGGGATTTTGAAAGTAGCTGACGAGGTAAATCATTTTGATGCGCCACAATTCGCCGGTGCGTTTGAGCGATTGCAGAACGCTTTCCAGATGCGCGAGGTCGAGGCCGTCGCGCTCGAGCCGCACGGCACGCGCGCGCAGACCGCGGCTTTGGAGGATGCTCAAATAAACAAAATAGGTCGGGTCTTCAACGAGCACGATATCGCCCTCGTCGCACAACGCTTCCGTCGTCATGTAGAGCAATTGCTGCGAACCGCTGGAGATGAGCAGGCGTTCGAACGAATATATTTCGGGAGGGACGGCGTGCCGCCGTCCCTGATTTTTGGGACGCCGACACGGCGTCCCTCCCAAATCTAATTTCCGCAAATGCTCCGCCGTTAATTGGCGCAAGGTTGTGTCACCGGCCGTGATGCCGTATTGCAACGCGGGCTGGCCGGTTTTGGGTGAGCGCAAAACCTGGGTCAACGCGGCGCGCGCTTCGGCAACGGGCAATGAGGCGTTGTCGGTGAAGCCGGCGGCGAGCGAAATCAGTTTGGGCCGCGAAAGGGCCGCGTGCATGAGCCACGAGATGGGCGGCTCGGGGGTGCGTTGGCCCATTTTTGACAAAACATGCAATTTCATGTGAAAGGGAAGACGATGATAATAAAAGCCTGAAAACCAAACAACAAAGGAACCAAGAAACGAAGTTTGAATTGTAGCGGCGCTCTATGAGCGTCGCCGATTAATCTAGCGGTCGTTTTGCGACAGACCGCCGCTACAGAGTCAATGTCGCGTGCCGAAAACGCTGTCGAGGATGACCTGCTTGATTTTCCAGATCAGCGCCATGGTCATGGCCAGGGGCAGCAGCGCGAAAAACGTCAGCGTCCAAAAGCTGAGATGATCCAACCAGTAGGAAGAGGCGCCGAGCGTCAACTGCAATCGCGGGGAGTGCAGGAAAACGACGTAGCCCATGCCGAGAAACAAAAGACCAACGAGCAGCCAGCGGTTGAGGGTGGTGAACAGCAGCGTCTCGTGGCGGAGCGTCTCATCCGGCAGCATCGCGCCGAGTTGTTTGAGGACGACGTTCACATTGAACAAAAAGAGCAGCGCCGACAGAACGAGCACAAAAACCGCCGCGTTGAAAAAAGGCTGTCCCGGCATTTTATTCTGCCAGTAAAGAAACGGGCACAGGCCGAAATTGACGAGGCCAAGGAGTTTCGCGCGGTCGAGGGCGTTGAGCCAGGGGCGTTCCTGTTTTTGGAAATCGCTCATCTGCCAGAGGCCGTAGAGCAGCAGGCCGGTGCCGGCCAGCGCGGGGACCATGCCCAGCGGTTTGAGCCATTCGGCGCGCGCCGTTTCTGCGCAGATGACCAGCGACGCGGGCAATCCCCAAAACAAGGCGGAAAGCCCGCGCGCAAGCCGCCCGAGCGAACAGAGCAGTTCGGCTTCGTTTCGGGCCTCGGTTTCTGGATTTCGGGTTTCGGTCAAGCTGGTTCCGGGTTCAACCTTCCGCCAATTTTTTCCGGCGGCTAAAATGACAAATAAGTGTAAGCCTTCAAGCCGCGTTCGTAATCGTCGAGCAGGCGCATGGCTTCGGACGGTTTCATGCGGTCGGATTTGATGGCCTCGTCCATTTGCGTCTTCATCTGCCGCTTCAATTCATTTTCGTCGTATTGCACCGCTGCGAGTGATTGGATGATGGTGTTGCCTTCGATGATTTCCTCGATGTAATAACCGGTCGGTTCGTCGGGTTCGAGAAAAACGTGAACCTCGTTGACGCGGCCAAACAAGTTGTGCAGGTCGCCCATGATGTCCTGATATGCCCCCATCAGGAAAAAGCCGATGTAATACGGTTCGAGCAAACCGTTGCCGTTGGCGTTGAGTTTGTGCAGCGGCAGCGTGTCGCGCACGTCGCGCAGGTCAATGAACTTGTTCACCTGCCCGTCGGAATCGCACGTAATGTCCACGAGCGTGCCTTCGCGCGTGGGGCGTTCGTTCAGGCGGGCAATCGGCATGATGGGAAACAACTGGTCGAGCGCCCAATGATCGAGCAGGGACTGAAAAACAGAAAAATTGCAGAGATACTGGTCGCCGAGACTGTCTTCGAGCTGGCGGATTTCCTCCGGCGTGTAAGCCTGGCCTTTGAAGCTTTCGACGACGTCGCGGCCGATCTGCCAGTATAGGTCCTCGATTTTCGCCTTGTCGGGCAAATCCAGCACGCCGAGCGTAAACATGTGCTGCGCGTCTTCGCGGCGTTCCAGCGCGTCGTGGTAGGCTTCGAGTTTGTTCAGCTTGCAAAGATTTTTTTTAATGTCGAGCAATTCCCGGACGAGTGCGTGCTCGTTGTCACCAAATTTCAAAAATTCGCCGGGCCGGATTTTTTCAATCGTGCCGAACACCTCGACGATCAACACACTGTGATGCGCGACGATGGCGCGTCCGCTTTCGCTGACAATGTCCGGGTGCGGCACGCTTTCGGCGTTGCAAACGTCGGCGATGTAATAAACCACGTCGTTCGTATATTCCTGAAGCGTATAATTCGTCGAGCTGTCAAACGCCGACCGGCTGCCGTCGTAATCCACGCCCAGCCCGCCGCCGACGTCAAGATATGAAATCGGGAAGCCCATCTTGTGCAGTTTCGCGTAAAGCCGCGCGGCCTCCTGCACCGCCTTTTTCACCGTGAGAATGTCCGGCACCTGCGAACCGATGTGAAAATGCAGCAGCTTGAAACAATGGCCGAGATTTTCCGCCTTCAACATCTCCATCGCTTCCAGAAGTTCCGCCGTGCTCAGGCCGAACTTTGCATTTTCACCGCCGCTGCCCGCCCAGCGCCCCGCGCCCTTGCTCAACAACCGCGTGCGGATGCCGATGAGTGGTTCGGCGCCAACCGATTTTGAAATCGAAATGATTTGCCGCAACTCCTCCAATTTTTCGACGACCATGACGACCGTTTTGCCCAGCTTGATGCCGAGCAGGGCCATCTTGATGAACTCCGCGTCCTTGTAACCGTTGCAAATGATGAGGCTGCCCATCTGGTTTTGCAGCGCCAGCCCGGCGAACAATTCCGGCTTGCTGCCGACTTCGAGGCCGAACTCAAACGGCTTGCCCGCGTCGAGAATTTCCTCCACGACCTCGCGGAGCTGGTTGACCTTGATGGGAAACACGCCGCGATAACGGCCCTTGTAATTGTATTCCGTGATCGAGCCGCGAAACGCCAGGTTGATGGATTCGACGCGGTGGCGCAAAATGTCCTGAAACCGGATGAGCAGCGGAAACTTCAGCCCGCGCGCCCTGGCCTCCTCGGCCACATCCGTCAAATCCACCGCCACGCCCGTGTCCTGCAAGGGCCGCGCCACGACATGTCCGGCGTCGTTGATGTCGAAATACTTCGCGCCCCAGCGCTGGATGTTGTAAAGCGTGCGCGCCGCTTCGATGTCCCACGACTGCGCCGCATCATTTGGATTGCTCATCTCGGTGAATTCAAACCGAACGAACTATAAAATCCTCCGCGCAGAAAGCAACAAGCGGAATGAATTTTTTTTGAAACGCTTCAGGCTTTGCAGTCCGGGGAAAATTTAGTTTCATCGTGCCATGCCGAAAATTTCACTTACTGCCATCGTCAAACATTGCGACCAACTGCTCCGCACAAAAGAAGCCGGCGATTACGGCGGCGCGGTGAACGGCCTGCAAGCCGGGAACTCCGGCGCCGTCACGCGCATCGCGGCGGCGGTGGACGCAAGCCTCGCCACCGTGAAGCTCGCCATTGCCGCCAAGGCGGATTTGATGATTGTGCATCACGGATTGTTTTGGTCGCCATCGCATCCGTGGACGGGCAAAAAATATGAGCTGCTCCGGCTGCTGGTGGAAAACAATCTGGCGGTTTACAGCTCGCATCTGCCGCTCGACGCGCATCCCAGGCTCGGGAACAACGCGCAACTCTGCGCCGCGCTCGGCTTGAAAAATCTGCGCCCCTTTTTCGTCAGTCACGGCCAGCCCATTGGTTTTCAATCGCGCACCAAAATCTCCCGCGTGGAACTCGCCGCGAAGCTTGCACGCGCAACCGGCGCCAAACCGCGAATCATTCCGGGTGGCGGCGAAATCTGTCGGCGCATCGGGGTGGTGACGGGTGGCGCGGGCGGCGATTTGAAACTGGCGGTGGATGAAGGCGTGGACACATTCATTACCGGCGAAGGTCCGCATTGGACTTACGCGGTTGCGGAAGAATGCGGCATCAACGTCTTTTACGGCGGCCACTATGCGACGGAGACGTTCGGCGTGAAGGCGCTGGCGGCGGAGCTTTCCAAAAAATTCGGGGTGCCGTGGGAATTTCTGGATCATCCGACGGGATTATAGTTCCGGCTTCAACTTCGGGTCGCGCGGATTTTTCTTTTGGGCGGCGATGCCGTCACGGACGCCGCGCAAATCCTGGCTGAAAACGCGTGCGAGTTCTTTTTTTCCGGTCAGCTTGTATTGTGCGATCTTGATAAAAAGCTGGAGGAGGCGTCCGCATTTCATGCAGAACATGAGCGGATTCCCGGAGTTTTCGTGCATGAGCGCCGCGCCGCCGAAACTATAAGCGTAGCGGGTTTTGAGGACGTCCTCGGTGGTCATGCGGTGGTGGTTGTGGCGGACGACGGCATGCGGTTCATAGACGATGCTGTGGCCGGAGCGCAGGACGCGATAGTTGATGTCAATGTCCTCGCCGCTCTTGAGCGGAGCGCCCGCGCCGAGGCGGTTGTCGAACCCGCCAAGCTGGTCGAGCGCGGTTTTGCGGAACGACATGCTGCTGCCGTGGCCGACGCACCACGGCGCAAGGCCTTTGCCTTTCATGTGCTTGGCAAAAATTTTTCCGACGTTCTGCAAAACCAACCCGACGCTGAAACGGACTTCTCCGGGTTTGAAAACGCGGCGGTTCTCGCCCAAGTCCTGCCCGGCGACTTCCTCGAAGAAATCGGCGGCGGTTTCGCTGCGGTGCGGGATGACGCGCCCGGAGCAGCCCCAGATTTCCGGGCTGGAATAATTTTGCACGAGGAACGAGAGCCAGTTTTTTTCCGGCAGGCAGTCGTCATCGGTGAAGGCGATGATTTCGCCGGTACAAAAGGGCAGCCCGGAATTCCGTGCGAGCGACTGGCCGAGACGCGGTTCAAAAACGTATTTCGCGCGGAACTGTTCCGCGAGCTTCACGGACTTTTCTTTTTCCTCGCCCGCACTGCTGTCCACGATGATGACTTCAAAGTCTGGATGATCCTGTTTTGCCAGCGCGGCCAGCACGTCGGCGAGGCAGCCGGAATGATTGCGGGTGATGACGATGACGGAAACGTGCATGAAAATCAGCGGAAAAAGTTCAAGCCTTGGCTGGCCGGTTGCGGCGGGTCAAAACCAGAAGGACGCCGCAAAGCAACAGACCGGTGCCGATGGCCGCCAGCGTCACAAACAATGGTTTGTTCGGCAGCCTGAACTGAAATTCCACCGTGTGCTGGCCCGGCGTCAGATAAACGCCGCGCATGATGAAATTGCAGCGCAACAGTTCCGCCGGCCTGCCATCCACCAGCACGTGCCAGTACAGATCGAACTTGTCATTTAGCAGCAGCACCGCCGGCGCGGTGGCTTGCGCGTTAAACCGGATGTTCTTGGGCGCATAACTTTTGAATTCAACCGAGCCGGCATTTTGATTGGTTGCGGCAGCAACGGGCAAAGGCATGGAGACCAAGACCGTTTGCCACGGATCGAAATTTGTGCTCGCCAGCGTTTTGAGCGTGGCGTCGTCGTTGGTGTTGACTTGCCAGTTGGAATAAAGTTTGGCGCGCGGCAACGCGCCAGTGAACTCAAAAAGCGCACAACCTCCGTTTTTGCTGACGACGGCGGTTAATTGCTCCAATTGCGTCGGCTGGTCAACGCCGGGCTTGGGCATCAGGTCAAAACGTTGAACGATGCGGAAACGGTGTTGCACCGGGTCGAGTCGCTCGTTGAGAACATCCAGATAATCCGCGTACCCAAGCAGGTAACGGGTATTGGTCAATTCCCAACGCCGGGCCATGAGATAAGCCGCGTCTTCAGAACGGGGTGCCAGAGACATCTCATAAGCCTCCAAATCCGCCGGCATGCGCGGCATTTGAATTTTATCGAGCGACTGAATGTTGTAATACGGGAAATGGTGTTGCGCCCATTCAATGCGGTAAAGATCGACAAACCAGCTGTCAAGGAAGGGCAAATGCGGAGGGGCAGGGAACACCAAACCAATAACGCGGGATTCGTAGGGTTTGTTGCGCAGGAAATCAACAATGGGGTTGAGCGAGCCAATCTCGTACTTTTGTTTGTAATCCAAGTGAATGATATAGGGTAAATTCGCCCGGCCCAAATCCATGACGAGCAGCGCGCCGAGCAAAATGCCGCCTAATTTTGCGCGTCGCCCCGCAAAAACTCCCGCAATGATGAGCGTGCAAAGTCCAACCGCCAGCGCGAAGAGCAGGATAAACCAGCCGACCTGCCCGATGCTGAACGCGGCGATGTCTTTGGCCGTGCCTTCGTCGGGAAACCCCACCATTTGCAGGTAACGGACCAGGCCCGGCTTCTCCATGGCGTAAATCAGCCACCCGAGCACGCTGCCGATGACAGCCAGGACACAGACCAACGTCCAATTTCGATCAAAGCCGCGCGTTTTCATCCACCAATTTTTGAGTTGTGCCAGCGGCGAAGTGGAATTAACCGCCGAAATTTCCAAATAACGCCGGCTCAAACCGTGGACGCCGTAAGCAAACAGAATGACCAGCGCCCACGAAAAAACCGCCATGAACTTGGATGGATTCCGCATCGTCGAGACATACGGCAGCATATAGAGCAATTTGTAGAAGGGCGCGAAGCGTCCCAAGGCCAGCAGCAGCGACACAATCAGTATCGCCGACCAAAACCAAATGAACCGCCGTTGCGTTTTGGTGAATGCCGGATTTTGTCGTCGCAACGATTGCGCAATCGCCCACAACGCCACCAGCGTCACCAACACCCCGGCATAATTGCCGCCGCCACTGAATCGCATCAGTCCGGGCGGCGGGGAACCTTCTTTCCCACTCGCAAAAAAGCGGTCAATCGCCGGATCGCGTCCGCCACCGCCCCAATAATTGCCTCCTTTATAGGCGTCCTGGAAAAAGTCCATCATGTCTTTCGGCGTATCCATCCGATAACCGAACAGGCCGGGTATAAACAGCCCGAGCGTTTCAATTTTTGGCAGACTCCATTGCGTGGCCCAGTCCCAGTGCTGCGCTTTGGTTTCCGTGTCTTGTCCGGTGCCGGTGATGCCGGTGATTTGCGAGCCGACGAGCCCTACGACGGTTTGCGTGGCGATGAAGCCCGCAAATACAGCGATTATCGTGATTCGGCCAAGGCCGCGGCCCAATTTTATCAAAAGCGAACCGTTTTCATCGGTGACGGCTTTGAACAAAACAAAGGCCGCAACAAACAAACTAAAAATGGCGCCGATGTCCGCGGCTTCCATCACATTGACGCCAACAGCCAAGCCTGCCAGAGCCAGTCGTACGATGCGTGTGAGGCGGGGTGTAGCTGTGGAAATGGATACAACCAGCGCCAAAGCGAGAAAGTCCATGCTGAAAGCATCCAACTGGCCAGCCACGCCCCAACAGGCAGTGGCAAAAAAGGTGGAATTCAAGGCCGCGGCCAATGCACCCAGCGCCGCCGCCAATGGCGAAATTTTCAACTGCCTGAAAAAACACCACGCACTGAATCCCAAAAAAAACAAAGCGATGGGCGGAAAGAATTTTAAGTAACCGACAGCCCCCAGCATCCAACGACCCAACGCATTCAAGTCTGGCGGCAACGCGCCAGTATTGTTGCCAATGTCATTCAAATCGTCCCAAATTGCGGTAAAAGCGGCAGGGAGTTGAAGCCAATTAGTGTTTAGTTGCCCCAGAGGCCCGTCGTTCGAAAAATGGACGAAGTCAGGCAAAAAACTTCGCCAAAAGAGCAAGACCAGAAGTGCCACCAAAAGAGCGGAGAACTTTAGAGCTTGCAACTTGTTTTGAGAGGCCGGTCTGGTGTTTTTCATAAATGTTAAAAATTATTATACGACCGAGTCTGCATTCGGGTCGAGAATCACTGTGGCAAATATGCCCGTCTGGTAAATGAAATTAAGCATCATAATTCTTGATGTGGCATGGAAAGTTGTCAAGGCGCGCCATTCGCGGCTTCGTTTTCAACAAGATTAGCTTGCATAAATGTTCCAACTGACTTACACGTAAAAAACAAAGCATCATCCCACACCACAGCAAAAAGAACAGAACACAAAAAGACCGTAATGAAAAGTTATGAATTACAATTGTTGCCCAATGAGGGAACAAGACATGAAGGGTACATTCCGGATGTTTTTTGTCGGCGGGTTCAAATAGTAAGGCGAATTTTTTCTGAGATGGCGGCGGGCAAAACGATCCTCGATGTGGGTTGTGCCAGCGGCGACATCTTGGGCTCCCTGGCGAAGGTTCACGAAATCCACGGCGTGGACATAGCGCCCGGGCTTGTGGAACGTGCGATTAAAAACGGGATTCATGCCGTCCCCCACAACCTTGAGAGTGGCCCACTGCCGTATCCGGCGGGCAAGTTCGACGCCATCTTCTGCGGCGAGACCATTGAACATCAGGTGGACACCGACTGGTTGATGTTTGAGATCAACCGCGTGTTGAAGCCGGGGGGCAAATTGGTGCTGACATTTCCCAACATCCGCACAATTTTAGGTCTGGGCATGATGCTGTTTTTTGACCTGCCGCCCATGTATGCGGCGCGCTATCGTTCGGCGCATTTCCGCGACTTCACCTTGCGCACCATCAAGATCGTGTTGAAAGCCCATGGGTTCCGGTTTGAGCGGGCCATAGGCAGCGCATTTTACTTGCCCAAGATTGAAGAATTTTGGTCGCCACTGGCCACATACCTTCCTTCGTGGGCGTACACGGTGGTGGTCGTAGCGACAAAACAGACCGATTCGATATATTCGTCGGAATCCGTCATGCCGACGCGGTTATACTGAAATGGGCCCCGACATCAACAGTGTGCAATTCCTGATTGCGGCGCACAAACGTGGTATGCCTTTTGGCGACGTGCTGAAGATTGGCCGTCAGGATTTGAATGTGGATCCCGTCAAAATGCGGCGCGGGTTGACCAAGGCTGGATTACCGGACGAACTTTTCTCGCCAGACGCGCCAGACACAAGGTTTGCGGAGCCGGGGTTCAAATCGCTGGGTGCGCGCAGCATTGCATCGCTCGAGGCTTCGGCGTTTGAAGGCGAAAAATTCGTGCATAAACCAAATCAACCTGTCGGCAACGAGTTCAAACAACGATTCGATTTGGTTTATGCCGGCGGCACGCTCGAACACGTTTTCAATTTCCCCGTCGCTTCAAGAACCAATTTCCTGCTCCCTTGAAAATCGGCGTCAATTCACGAATGATTTTGGAGAAGGGAACCGGCGTGCCCAATTATGTGGCGCATTTGTATCGCAAGTGTCTGGAGATGGATCCGGCCAATCAATATGTCTTTTTCCAGCCGGACCGGTCCCGCACGCTGGGCGTGACGCAAGTGGCTCGCACACCGCGGGGGTTGTTGGGCGCCGCCTGGTTCGATTGTCTGCGCGTGCAACGATTGATCCGCCGGGCCAATTTGGATGTTTTTCACGGACCGTCCCATTTTCTCCCGTTGCGGAAATTTGCCGGCATCAAATACGTGGTGACGGTTCACGATCTGGCCTTTCGTGTGATGCCTGAACAATACGATTGGAAGCACCGATGGTACTTTGGCTGGCAATTGGCGCGATCATTGAAGATGGCGGACGCCATCGCGGCGGATTCACACAATACCAAGAAGGACATTATCCGTTTTTACGGCATCCCGGAGGAACGAATCCGGGTGGTCCAGCTTGGGGTGGCGGAGCAGTTCCTCCAGGCCGCCGGATCGCCCGCTGAACGGCTGATCCCCCACAGATACTTTTTCTCGGTGACGACCCATCCCACGCGAAAGAACGTGCTGGGTGTGCTGAAGGCCTTCGCGACGTTTGCCGCTCAAAGCCAGGTGAAATATGTGATTGCCGGGGTGATTAACGAACAGCAACGGCAGGAACTTTTTGCTTGTGCCGATCGATTGGGTGTCCGGGACAAAGTCGTTTTATTCGGTTATGCGGATGACAACCAATTGACCAACCTCTATCGAAACGCCGAATTCCTGGCCTACCCGTCCTTCTATGAAGGTTTCGGACTTCCGGTGGTGGAAGCCATGGCGTGCGGATGCCCGGTGATTGTATCGAATGCCAGTTCGCTCCCGGAACTCATGCCGGATGGCGAATGGCTGGTTGATCCCTACAATCCCGCGGACATGGCTGCCCGCATGCAACACATGTTGGCGTTGCCCTCTGACCAGCGTCATGGAATCATTGAAAAGAATCAAAAACACGCCCGGAATTTCATGTGGGATAAGACGGCATACGGAATGATTAAAATTTTTGAAGAGTTGGGCCGTGATCGGAGCAAGCGTCCGCTGGAATCGGGGGGTTGAATGAAAATACTGCGAACTGGCTGGTTCAAAGGGGCTTGGCAGCACAGGTCGAGTGTCCTGCGATTGGTTTTCCAGGTGCGCGGGTGGCCTTGGCTGCTGGCAGATTGCATGGGGCTTCGCCGCCGGCCCTACCGGCTGCGCACGAAAAGCGGGGCTGATTGCGAATTACGCCCGGGAACATCCGACTGGTGGATATTTCTGGAAATATTCGTTTTTGGAATTTACCAACGGGTTCAAGATGATATTCGAAGGGCCAAGGTCATCATTGATGTGGGCGCCAATGTCGGCTTTTTCGCGCTTTATGCTGCCACCATAAATCCCGAAGCCGAAATCCATGCGTTCGAACCATTCCCGAACAATCTGGCCCAGGCGGAAAAGAATTTCCTCCTCAGAGTGGCCCGCCGTGTCCGCGTCCATCCTTGTGCCGTATCCGACAAGACCGGAGTGGCCGTGCTTTATTTTACACCCGGGGATGATTCCGGTTGCAGTCTCAACCAGACCAAGGGGCAGTCGTGTTCGGTGAATACCGTTAGTGTGAATGACCTATTCAAAACCTGCGGAGTTACAAACTGTGATCTGCTGAAAATGGACTGCGAAGGCAGCGAACTGGCCATACTTTCAGCCGCCACACCGGATGTGTTGGCAAAAATTGAGACCATTATCATGGAATACCACAATCCGGCGGAAGTGGACAACTTGACGGCTATTCTTTCCCATGCCGGCTTCAAGCCTGAGGTCCTGCTCCAGATCCACACCTTATACGCCTGCCGGAGTTGACGCAGCGGTCTCGCCGGCGGTGCCGCCGATTCGCCGGAATTCCTGTTTCCAATCCACATAGGGAGCCAAAAATGCGGCAACCATATGGGTTGCCAGTGAGGGAACGGGTATCCAGAGGGAATACCGTTGGCCAAAAAGAATTTGTCGCCAGTTGAAATACCAAGCACAGGCGAGGCTCCAGCCGCGAAAGGGGTGAATAAACGGTTGGGTCAGCAAGTCATAGGGGTTGAGCACGTGTTGTTTGGTAAGACTTAACCACATGCCCGCGTCAGAATTCTTGCGTGCATAACTCTGCAGGGTGGAACGTGTCCTCTCCAGCGTGGACCTGCGGGTCAGGAATGTGCAGATAGTGCCATTCGCCGTTTTCCAGACTTGTCCCTGTTCGGCTTTGATGCGCATGGGGTGCAGGTGGAAAGAGTGATTATAGAAGTCCGGATGATCATACGGAGAACAGAAATCAACATTGGTATTGTTGCGGATAAAATCCAACATCAGATGAAAGCGTCCGGGCAGATAGAAAAAATCATCTTCTGCCAGATATACGAATTCAGCATCATTTTGATTTGCCAGAATTTCGATTTGCCTGCCAAAGGTCGCTGCGTTGCCGATTCCAGGACAACGCAGAAAAACCAAATCATCTCCAGTCCACAGCGAAGTAAACAGGCCTTCATATTCCTTGGGGCAGTTGTCCATTATGACCCATATTTTGATCCTAAGCCCGTTCAAGCTGGCCTTGAAGGAGCGCAGGCACAAGGCTGCCAGGTTATACTTTGAATCGGCAAACACCGGCGGGGGTGTGCGTGACATGTGGGGGCAGATCCGATAAGCCACAGCCACGTCGTATGGGTTTTTGTTGTCCACAGTCAACATAGCAAATACGAAAAATTTTCATGAGTCAATGCGGCGCTCCGCTCATGACGCGCAATAGTTTATCCAATGCTGGATAACTTTGATTCGGATTTTGGAAGTTTCAGCCGCTCTCCAAGCTTGCAGCAGGGATGGAATTACGAAACACTCGGCTGATGCTTATGGCAAAGAAAGCTCTTATCACCGGCATAACCGGGCAGGACGGTTCCTATTTGACGGAACTGCTCCTTTCCAAAGGCTACGAAGTCCACGGCATCATCCGCCGTACCGCCGCGCCTTACACGGGGCAGCTTGAACGGGTTTATGCAGAACCGAATTTTAATTCAGAGCGCCTGTCACTTTATCACGGAGACCTGAGTGACGCTGGCTCGCTGAAGCGATTGCTGGATAAAATCCGGCCGGATGAAGTCTATAACCTGGCGGCGCAAAGCGACGTGCGGATCAGCTTCGACATCCCCGGGTACACGGCGGACATCACGGCGACTGGTGTGGCGCGGTTGCTGGAGGCGATCCATGAGAGCGGCCTCCGCCCGCGTTTCTACCAGGCGTCTTCCAGCGAGATGTTCGGCAAGGTGCGGGTGATGCCGCAGAATGAATTGACGCCGTTTCACCCGCGCAGTCCCTATGCCTGTGCCAAGGTCTATGCCTTCTGGATCACGGTCAACTACCGCGAATCCTACGGCCTGCACGCCAGCAACGGCATCCTTTTCAATCACGAATCGCCCCGGCGCGGCGAAAATTTCGTGACGCGCAAAATCACACGGGCCATTGCGCGCATCAAGGCCGGGCTTCAGGACAAACTGTTCATGGGCAATCTGGAGGCCAGGCGCGACTGGGGTTACGCGAAGGAATACGTCGAAGCCATGTGGCTGATGCTCCAGCAGTCGGAGCCGGATGATTATGTCGTGGCCACGGGTGAAACCCACAGCGTAAAGGATTTTTTGGAACTGGCTTTTGGCCATGTCGGTTTGGATTGGGAAAAATACGTGGAAATTGACCCCAAGTTTTACCGTCCCGCCGAAGTGGATCAACTCGTTGGCGACGCCACCAAAGCTCATAAGAAGCTTGGCTGGACGCCCAAAACCAAATTTGCGGACTTGGTGCGCCTCATGGTGGATACCGATGTGCAACCATTGAAAAGCCAAGCTGCTGGAGCCGGGCGGAAAATTGGGTAAGCAGGTCAAGTGAAGCGCGCCTTCATCACCGGCATTGAGGGGCAGGACGGTTCCTATCTCGCGGAACTGCTCCTCGAAAAGGATTACGAAGTGCACGGATTGGTATATCGCGAGAATGGCCTCAATGTCCCCAACCTGGAACATTTGGTCCGCGACGGGCGGATTTACCAAAAGCGTTTGTATCTTTATCCCGCCGACCTCGATGATTCCGATTCCGTACGCGTTCCATTGGAGCAGTCCGCTCCCGATGAAATTTATCACCTCGCGGGTCTAAGCCACGTGGGCCAGAGTTTTGAAAAAGTCGAAGCCACCTGCCGGGTCACGGGGTTCGGCACGCTCCGTTTATTAGAAATGATTCGCACATGGCCTAAACCGCCGCGTTTTTTTCACGCCAGTTCCAGCGAAATTTTTGGCGACCCCGAACATGCGCCGCAGGACGAAACCACACCAGTCGCACCAGTGACGCCTTACGGCTGCGCCAAGGCATTTGGCACCCAAATATCCCAGGTTTACCGCAAGGCTTTCGGGCTTTTCACCGTCAATGGCATTTCCTTCAACCACGAATCACCGCGCCGCGGTATGAATTTTGTAACACGGAAAATTTGCCGTGCCGCCGCCGCAATTAAATCGGGAAAACAGAAAGAACTGGTGCTGGGCGACCTGGGCGCGCAGCGCGATTGGGGGCACGCCCGCGACTACGTGCGCGGAATGTGGCTGGCGTTGCAGCACGACCCCGCCGAGGATTTTGTCTTTGCCACCGGCCGGCTTCACAGCGTGCAGGAAGTTGTGGAAATCGCCTTCCAGATCGCGGATTTGGATTGGCGTCGGCATGTAAAGCACGATCCAAAACTTTCTCGGCCAGCCGATCCGCACCATCTGGTGGGCAATGCCGCCAAAGCCAGGCGCCTGCTCAATTGGCAGCCGGAAACGACCTTCGAGCAAATCATCACCGAGATGATGGAGGCCGAACTGGCAGCCTTGAGCGTAAAAAGCTGAGGGCAAACCCAATTCAATTCCGCTTCAGCGTCTGCTTCACTTTCAATTCCGCGATCAGCGTCTTGTCCTTGCCGCGGCGTTTGTAAGTCCACACGCCCCAAGCGTCGCCGAGCACGCTGCCGAGGCTCGCCGGCACGTGCCAAAGCCAGCAGACGTCGCGGTCGCGAATCAATCCACGCAACGTATGCCAAATTGGGCCGGCGAACGTGACGCAATAGACGCCCGCCAGCCAGAGCGGCACGGGCGGTCTTTCTTTCATCCAATTTATTTTTGCCTCCTCCTGGACGCGGAGAAAATGCACCGTGGCGCGGCGGCGTTTTTGCACGAAGCCGCCAGGTGTTTGCACGTAGAAATGATGCACGCCGCGACCGCGAATCCGCAGCCATTCGCGCTGGCCCCGGCGCATGAGGTGCAGGGCCGCGTGCGTGTCCTGGAAATGGGCGTCGGCCTTCACCGATTCCAAATCGGCCCGGCGAAAAACAAATCCGTTCGCACCGAGCGGGTACGAAAGCGAGTCACCCGGCAGGGTCCAGCGTTCCACCTCGCCGTCGCGCGCCACGAGTTTCGGATTCGTGCTCATCAGCCAGGCAATCGGATCGCTGATATGCAGCCGGTGCGTAAGATAAGCGCAAAACGAACTCATTTTCGGCGAAGGCAAATAGTAACTTTCCACGCCGAGTGCCTGCGGATTTGCCGCGAGCGCCTTCACGGCCAGTTCGATGTAATTGGGATGGGTGATTTCATTGTCGGCGTCCACAAAGACGATGTATTCGCCGGTCGCGTGCTGAAGCGCAAGGCGTTTGCCTTCTTCCATGTTCTGGCCATCATCGTCAATGACGATGGCGCCATATTTTTTTGCGATGTCGCGTGTGCGGTCAGTCGAATGCGCGTCAGCCAGCAAAATTTCGTAGCGGTCGCGCGGATAGGTCTGGCGCGTGATGGACGACAGGGCATTGTCCAGCAACGCCTCCACGTTGAGCGTGGGCATGATGAAGCTGACGCGCGGCAGATTTTCCAGGCTCGACTGCATGATGAGAGGGTGGCCGAAACCGGCGGCAAATTCAAACCAGCTTTGCGTGACCTGGTTTGCTTGGCCGGCTCATACCAGCGGTCGCAATTCCTTATCGTGGGCGTGCACCCAGGCAAAAACGTCGGCGACGGTTTGCTTCACATCGCGTCGCGGACGCCAGGCGGTCCGGGCGAACAGTTTGCCGCAATCAGCCAGAAACAGCCGCAGGTCCGCCTGCCGGTTGGCCGGCTCCGAGCCAATGGCGACTTCCTTGCCGACGACTTCGCGGCAAATGGCGGTCAATTCCCCGAGCGAAGCGGAATTTTTCAGTCCGCCACCGACATTTCCCAGCCAGCCGTCCCAGGCAGTGAAGTTCGCAAGCTGTTCCTCGACCAATTCGCAGAGGTCGTCCACGTGCAGGACATCGCGAACCTGTTTGCCGGTGCCGCCGTAGCCAATGTAAGAAAGCGGTTTGCCAAAGTAATGCCGCAACACCCATAACGACACGACACCTTGATTCACCTTCCCCATTTGCCAGGGGCCGGCAATGACGCCGCAACGGTTTATGGCGGCTCGAAGTCCGAACCCGGCGCGGTATTCCTCAATCAGCCCCTCGCTGGCAAACTTGGTCAGTCCATAAAGCGAGCGAGCACCTTGTGATGCACTTTCTTCCCGCACACCTTGCGAGGAAATCAGCGCTCCCGCGATGTCCAGCCACTCAAAACGCGTTTCGCTTTCGCGCCAGGGATGCGCTTCCAGCGGGGCAATGGGATAAACACGGCTGGTGGAAAGAAACAAAAAATTGCTTTGCCATGGCCGGGCTTTTTCGAGGCAGCGGTAAGTGCCCAGAAAATTTGTTTCCATGAGATAGTCCGGCGAGTCGGCGTAACCAGCGAGCACGGAAGGTTCGGCCGAGCATTCGATGATGGCCTCAAACGGTCCGGTGGGGAATTCGTTGGCGAATCGGATGTCTCCCTTGACGAATTCCACTCCAGCCCCCCGCAGCCGGGGAAGATTTAATTTGGAACCGGGCCGGTGCAAGTTGTCCATGGCGATGACGCGAGTTGCAGGGTGGCGTCGCTTCAGGAACACGGCGAGATTGCCGCCGACAAAGCCCGCGCCGCCGGCGATCAAAATGCTTTCTGGAAAGGCAGGCATGATTTAACTGGCCAGGCAGGCGTGATGGATTTCCTCGAGAATCCGCCCCAGGTTGTATTGAAATTTCCAGGCAGGATAATGGCTTTGAAATTTCCGCACGTCGCTGATCCACCAGATATGGTCGCCGATGCGGTTGTTTTCCTCGTAAGTCCATTTCAATTTGCGACGGCTGATTTGTTCGCACAGGTCAATCGCTTCGAGCATGGAACAATTTGAATGGCGGCTGCCGCCGATGTTGTAAACCTCGCCCGAGCGTGGCTTGAGGAAAAATTGCCAGAAGGCTTCAACCAGATCGTGGCTGTGGATGTTGTCACGCACCTGCTTGCCTTTGTAGCCGAACACCCGATAGGGCGTGCCGGTCACGGTGCAACGCATCAGGTAAGCAAGGAAACCGTGCAATTCCGTGCCGGCATGGGCCGGTCCAGTCAGACATCCGCCCCGGAAACACGCGGTCTTCATTCCAAAATAACGCCCGTATTCCTGCACCAGCACGTCCGCCGCGACTTTCGACGCGCCGAACAACGAGTGTTTGGTCTGGTCAATGCTCATCGTTTCCGGGATG
>Ga0116134_1000596_pt1 | contig 18765 bp, 15 predicted proteins | sample June2015DPH_19_5_FD_89737 | JGI IMG/M metagenome (GOLD analysis project Ga0116134, IMG submission 89737) | Peatland microbial communities from SPRUCE experiment site at the Marcell Experimental Forest, Minnesota, USA - June2015DPH_19_40 | ecosystem: Environmental > Terrestrial > Soil > Wetlands... | reverse complement strand
TCGAAGCGGAGGTTCAGCGCGGCGAGGCGCCCGGGGTCGGCGATGCTGTCGATCTCGACGATGCGGCCGTCTACGACTGTGAACGCCATAACCGCCATCGGCGCGCCGTCCGCCGTCGCGGCGAGCACGCCCGGCACCCCGTTGACCAGGACGGGCCGGACGTGCGCGGCGAGCCGGGCGAACATCGAAGCGCGGCCGGCCACGTCGCGCGCGCCGCCGGCCAGCACCGGCCCGGCGGCGGTGTCCGCGCGCAGGACGACGTCCGGGTCCAGCACCGCCACCAGCGCCTCGAGGTCGCCGCCGCGGGCCGCGGCCAGGAAGGCGTCGACGACCGTCCGCTGCCGGGCCGTGTCGGCATCCTGCGCCGGGACGGCGCCGCGCACGCGGCGCCGCGCACGGCTGGCCATCATCTTCGTCGCGTCGGGCGACCGGCCGAGCATGCCCGCGATCTCGTTGAACGGCACCGCGAACATGTCGTGCAGCACGAACGCCAGGCGCTCGGCCGGGGTCAGCGTCTCCAGCACCACGAGCAGCGCGAGGCTGACCGAGTCGGCCAGCAGGGCCTCGGCCTCGGGGCCCGACTCGTCGCCGTACGTCACGACCGGGTCGGGCAGGCGGACGTCGAGGGCGTCCTCGCGGCGGGCGGTGCGGGCCCGCAGCATGTCCAGGCACACGCGGCCCACCACGGTGGTCAGCCAGCCGCTGAGGTTCTCGATGGCGCTCTCGTCGCTGCGGGCCAGGCGTAGCCATGCCTCCTGCACCGCGTCCTCGGCCTCGGTCAGCGAGCCGAGCATCCGGTAGGCGACGGCGCGCAGCCGTCCCCGGTCGGCGTCGAATCGCCCGGCCAGCACGTCGCGCTCGCCCATCAGCCCGCCTTCCGCGGCCAGGTCGCCTGTTACTGCGATGACGAGTACCGACGCCGAAAGGTAACACTTGCCGATAGCGGTCACTAGGGCCGGCGCTCACAGCCACCGCCACCGTCGGCGCTGGCGCTGGCCGCCGCGCTGGGGCTGATCGATTACTTCGTCCGGGAGCACGATCTGGTCGAGGAGAGCTGGCTGCGTACCGCCCATTGGATCGGCGATAACTTCGACGCGCTCAGGCTTCCCGCATCAGCTTCGGGCGTGTGAGTGCCGGCCGCCGCGCCAGGGTGCTGCCGCCGTTGCTCTGGTCGTACCGTGGTCGTACCATCGTGATATGAGTACGGTCGTGAAGAAGTCGGTATCGGTGCCTGACGTCATCTGGTCCGCCGCCGAGGCCGAAGCCGAGTCCAGTCACACCACCGTGTCGGCTCTCGTCGCGGAGGGACTGGAGTACCTGCTGGCCATCCGGGCGGGCCAGCACGCGGTACGCGACTGGGAAGCCGAGCATGGGGCGTTCAGCCCGGAGGAGATCGCCGACGCGGATGCGGCGCTCGACGCGGCGGGCGTGATCCGGCCAGAATGAGCGGCCTGACCTACGACTCCGGCGCCCTCATCGCCGCCGAACGCAGCGACCGGCGGATGTGGCTCATCCACGCGCGGGCGCTGGCCCGGGGCGTGCAGCCCACCGTCCCCGCCGCGGCCTTGGCGGAGGTCTACCGCTCAGGCCGGCGGGCCAACCTGGAACGCCTCCTGACCGGCTGCCGCGTCGACCCGCTCGACGGCGAGCGGGCCAGGGCCGCCGGCGTCCTGCTGGGCCGCTGCAGCCTGTCCCCGGGCGCCGTGGACGCCTCGGTCGCCGAATGCGCGCTGCGCCGGGGGGACGCGGTGCTGACCGGCAACGCCGGACATCTTGCCGCCCTGGCGGACGGCGTGGGCCGCAAACTCGCGATCATCGCCATCTGAGCGCCCACGAGCCTGCCGCGATGACGGCTCGGTCCTGGCTCTAGCCTGCCAAAAGCAGGTCAGCGCCCGGCTCCCGCGCGGGTCCCGAGGCGCTGCCGCCCTGCGCGCCCTCGCCCCCTGAGCGCTGCCGCGCCCGCCAGGAGCGGGCGCGGCAGCGCAGTCAGGAGCCGTAGCGGAGGATGACGCCCGGGCCGGGCAGGCTGGCGCCCGCGAGCCCGCCCACGGCCCGCACCGAGGCGGTTCCCGGTACCCGGGCCATCTCCGAGGAAAGCTGCGTCGTGTACCCGGCCGCACTCGGCGCCGTCTGTGTCGTCCAGGTCCCGCCGGAACTCGACACAAGCGGACCAGAGAAGGCGAAATTTTCCGGGTTCTCGTAGGTGATTGGGCCGCCGACGCGGTGCCTGCTGGCGGCCGCCGGTACTCTGTTCCTGCCCTCGCCGGGAGGACTTGCGGCGCTAGTGGCGGGTGATACACACGTTCGTTCGGCATCATTTCCGGCTGGTTCGCGCTGGCCGGCGTCCGGCGGGAGCGAAAGGCGGACATGGTCCCCCACCTGACCTATCCAGAGGCACTGGTCGTCGGCTTGTTCCAGGGGGTGACCGAGCTCTTCCCGGTGTCCAGCCTCGGCCACAGCGTGCTGATCCCGGCGCTGGTGGGCGGCAGCTGGGCGCGGGACCTGAGCGTGTCGGCGCCGCATTCGCCGTACCTGGCGTTCATCGTCGGGCTGCACGTCGCGACCGCGATCGCCATGATCATTTACTTCTGGCGGGACTGGCTGCGGATCGTCGCCGGGTTCTTCACCTCGATCGCCCACCGGCGCATCGAGACCGTCGACGAGAAGCTCGCCTGGATGATCGTCCTGGCCACCATCCCGATCGGCATCGTCGGCGCGCTGCTCCAGCACACGGTCCAGAACACGTTCGCCAAACCCGTGCTGACCGCGATCTTCCTGGCCGTCAACGGGCTCGTCCTCTTCGGCGGCGAACGCCTCCGGCGCCGCGAGGCCGCTGCCCCGCGGCCGATCGAGCAGGAGACCTGGGTGGCCGGCTCCCAGCCGGGCATGCCCCGGGGAACGCGCCCGGTGGCGCGAGGGGGCGCCCCGATGCGGCCCGGGTCCTCGCCGGGGTCCTCCCCGGGCAGCGGGGGATGGGCCGGCGAGACGCCCGGCCGCTACGCGGGCGAGCGGGGCACCGCGCCGTGGGGGCCGGCGGCCCCACCGCCGGCCGGGGCGGCCGGGCCACGGGCGCAGATGGGCGGGCGCCACTCGGCCGGCCAGCGCGCGGTCCGGCAGCAGGAGGTCACCGAGGCCATCGCGGCCGACGCCCGCCTGGTCCAGGTCGGTTACCTGCGCGGCACCGTCCTCGGCGCCCTGCAGATCTTCGCGCTGCTGCCCGGGATCAGCCGGGATGGTGTGGTCATGGTGGGCGGGATGTTCCGCGGGCTGTCACGGCAGGACGCGGCGCGGTTCTCCTTCCTGCTGTCCGCGCCGGTCATCTTCGCCGCCGGGGCACTCAAGCTCAACGAGCTGACCGGGCCGAGCACCAGCGGCATCCGCGGCCCGGTGCTCGTGGGCAGCATCGCGTCCGGCCTCGGGGCGTTCGCGGCTCTCCGCTTCCTGGTCCGCTACCTGCAGGACCACACCCGCACGCTGACCCCGTTCGCGATCTACTGCCTGGTCGCCGGCATCGGCAGCGCCGTGTACCTGTCCGTCACGTAAATTCCCCGGCTCCCGCCGCGCACGCTGCCTGGGCTGCAGAGCTGCCTGCCGGCTGAGCGGCACCGGCTGCGCCTTCTGGCCGGCAACCTGTATCACGCGGCGCGTGGCGCGCTCCCTTCATTGAACGACCTCACCCGTCGTCACGGCTACAGGGGGCTGCCGATGGAGACTCGTGCCACGTTCGTTAACTGCCCGAACTGCGGGCTGCCGGCCGAGGTGGAGCACCGTTACACGCTCACCTCGACCGACGGGCCGCTGGAAGGCGCGAAGATCCGGTGCCCGCACGGCCACTGGTTCAGCGGCCCGCTGGAGTCATTGACCGGGGCCGCGGCCCCGCCGGACGACGCCAGGGAGGGGGCGCCGGCGGACGCCCGTCAGCGGGGCGGCCCTCAGCGGGATGGCCCGGCGTCAGGCGCCGGCGCGCCCTGATCCACGGTCAGCGGCTCTTCCCACGAGGGGCTGGCGTTACCCGGACGCAGAAAAATGGGCTCTGCTGCAACCTGGCCGGGCGTTACGGCGTCTCAGCAGGCATGAGGGACAGAGCACCGATCACCGGGCTCGGGGCGGTGGCACTCGCGGTGGCGGCGCTGGCCGCCGTCGGGTGCGGGGCGGCGCAGACCACCGGGCCGCAACCTCCGGGCGCAGCCGCAAAAGTAATCCGTGGCGTCGCGGCCATCGAGCCGGCCGCCGATCCACGTCCCTACGGTGCGGCCGACACCGCGTTCGGGCTGGACGTGCTGGGCGCGTGGTGCAAGGCCGATCCGCAGGCCAACCTCGTGCTGTCGCCGACCAGCCTGGCCAGCGGGCTGGGCATGGCCTACCTCGGGGCCCGCGGAGCGACCGCGCAGGCGATGGCCCGGGTCCTGCACCTGCCCGCGGCCGGCCGGGCGCTCGCGGCCGGCCTGCAGGCACGGTCGGCCGCGCTGCGCAGCCTGAGCGGCCCCGGCGTGACGGTGGCGGCCAGCGACCAGGTGTGGGCCGACCCGGGGCTTCCGCTGCGGGCCGCCTACCTGAACAGCGTCGCGACCGGTTACGACGCCGGCGTGGCCCGGGCACCGCTGGTGGACAATCCCGATCAGGCCGCTCAGGAGATCAACCAGGCCATTACCACGGCCACGCGGGGGCACATTCCGCACCTGCTGGCGCCCAGCTCGCTGAAGGGTATCGGGTGGGTGCTGACCGACGCGCTGTACCTGAACGCGGCGTGGGCCACCCCGTTTGACCCCACCGAGACCGCCATGGGACCGTTCACCACGGCCGGCGGGCAGCAGGCCAGCGTGAGCTATATGAACGGCGGGGAGTTCCGTACGGCCACGGCCGCGGGCTGGACCGCCGTGTCGCTCCCCTACCGGGGCGGCAAGCTGGCGATGGTGGCGCTGCTGCCGGCGCCGGGCACCGGGAACTGCGCGCTGCCGCCGGCGGCGGCGCTCGGCACGCTGACGACCCGGCTGGGGGCGACGGGCCCGATCGCGCCGGGCGCGAGCACGGCCCCCGGAACGGGCGGGACGGCCGGTTCGGGCGGCGCGGCGCCTACGGCCCAGACGGGCATCGCGCTGCCGCGGGTGAACCTCAGCACCCAGGCCAGCCTGAAGGGCCTGCTGGGAACGCTTGGCCTCGGCATCGCGTTCGGGCCGGGCGCGGACTTCACCGGGATGTCGCCGAAGGCCTGCTGCATCGGCCTGGTGGAACACGCGGCCACACTGCAGGTCGGCGAGAAGGGCACGGTGGCCAGCGCCGCGACCGCCGTCGGCCTGTTGCCGACCGCGGCCCGGGCGGGCCCCACGCTCGACTTCGATCGTCCCTACCTGCTCCTGGTGACCGCCACCGCGACCGGGGAGCCGCTGTTCGCCGCGCGGGTCGCCAATCCCGCCGCGCAATGATCGCGGGCTCAGCGCCGCCGGTCATCGGTGCTACCGCCGCTATCCCGTGCTGGTGCCGGGGCTCAGCCGAGGGCCTTCTCGAACCAGTGGTGGGCGTAGGGCTCGTCGTTGAACGGCGCGACCTCCTGATACCCGGCAGACCGGTACATGGTGATCGCCTCGCTCAGGGTCCGGTTGGTCTCCAGCTGGACGGCGGGAGCGTGGCGGGTCACCGCGCGGGCCTCCAGTTCGGCGAGAAGGCGGCGGCCGAGTCCAAGGCCGCGAACGGCGGGAGACACCCACATCCGCTTGATGTAGGCGGGCGCGCCGGTGCGGAACCTGATCCCGCCGCAGCCGACCGGCTCCCCGTGCAGGCTGGCGACCAGGAAGAGACCGGCCGGCGGGGTCATCTCGTCGTCACTGATCAGGCTCCGGGCCGGGTCGAAACCGCCGTCGAAGCGCCGGCCGATCTCACCGAAGTAGGCCTGCAGGCAAAAACGGGCATCGGGGTGACGGGGATCCCGCTCGGCGACCTCGACCGCGGAGGCGGTCAGCAGCCGCTCGGTTTCGGCCATCGCCTGGACCAGCCGGGCGCGCTGGCACGGGGTGAGCGGGCCGAGGACGGCGGCGGCCGCCTCGTCGGAGCGCTGGTCCAGCACGGCCCGCTCGGCCAGCCCGGCGGCGGACAGGCGGACGGTGCGGACGCGCCCGTCGGCCCCGCTCGGCTCCACGATCACCAGGCCAGCGTTCTCCAGCGCCCGCAGCAGCCGGCTCAGATAGCCCGAGTCCAGGTCAAGCCGCGCCCGTAGCCGGCGGACATCGCTGCCGTCCGGCCCGATCTCCCAGAGCAGCCGCGCCTGCCCGAGCGGGCGGTCACGGGACAGGAACGCGTCGTTCAGCGCGCCGACCCGTTGCGTCACGGTCCGGTTGAAGCTCCGGACCTGGCTGACCATCTCCTCGTGCATTCTCTGACTATAGTCAGGCAATCGCCGGGAATCCTGGCCGGCTCACTCGGGTCTACGCAACAGTGCTTGAGTTCGTCGGCTAGCCGGTAGCGTTCCGGCGGGATTGCGGGTTCGGCTGACATGGCAGCGGAAGGTCCCGGTGAGCACGAGCTCAATCGGACGGCGTGACCGGGGACCACATGCCGAACCACTGCTCGGCGCCGTAGGCTTCGAACCGCTCTACCCCGGTGAACCCCAGCTTCGCCGCGAGGCGCATCGAGCGGGCGTTGGCGGTCTGGGTAAAGAGCACCACCGGCTCGCCGGGAAGCTCGCCGGCGAACCAGCCGAGTGCCGCTGCGCACGCCTCGGCGGCGTACCCGAATCCCCACGCCTCCGGCAGGAACAGGTAGCCGAGCTCGGCCTCCCCGGCAGCAGCCGGAGGACCGTGCCCCGTTGCTCTCCTGAGAATGATCTGGCCGATCATGGCTCCGTCGAGATCGACTATGAAAAGGCCGGGGCGCCGCTCGGGCACCCCGGGCATCTCGCGCTCAAGCTCGTCACGCGGCCGGGGGCCACCAAGGTAGGTGCCCACCTCTGGCGAGGCCAGCAGCTCGATGAACGCCGCACGGTCCCGGGCCTCGGACTCACGGAGCACGAGCCTCTCGGTCCTGATCGGCTCAGGCGGCCACGCGACGGGCCCCAGATCTGCCATGCGCGCAGGCTACAGAGACTTCATGTCACTGCCGTGACGCCCGCGGATGGATGAAACTTGGGGCGTGCCGCCCGCTGACGTCGATCAACCTTGGCGCTGCGTGCCTGTTACAGAGACTGACGCTGGAGCCTGCCCGGTAGGTACCCCGGATTGCTGCTGCGAGCGCGTGTTACAGGATCTCGATCTTGCTGCGGGCTCCGCGGGCGGCGCGCCCGTATCCAGTATCGGGGCCGGCAGGGAGGTGGCAGTGGATATCGTCCATCCGCGCGTCGCGGGGATCGACGTGCACAAGAAGATCGTCTGGGCCGCGGTGCGGCTGCCCGGGGATGCGACTGGGGACCGCAAGGTGGTCACCAGGAGCTTCAAGACGTTCTGGCGGTCGCTGCAGAAGATGGCGGCGTGGCTTGCGGAGCTCGGCGTCACCGACGTGGCGATGGAAAGCACCGGGGTGTACTGGTGGCCGGTCTGCCATGCGCTGGCCGGCGCCGGGATCGAGGTGTGCGTGTGCAATGCGGCGCACATGCGTAATGTCCCGGGCCGCAAGACGGACCTGAGGGACTGCCAGTGGATCGCGGAACTGCATGAGCATGGGCTGCTGCGGCCCAGTTTCATCCCGGCGGCTGAGGTGGCGGCGCTGCGGGCGCGGACCCGCTACCGTAAGCGGCTGGTCGAGCAGCGGACCGCCGAGGGCCAGCGGCTGGCCAAGGTGCTGGAGGACGCCGGGATCAAGATCGACTCGGTGGCCAGCAGGCTGCTGGGCAAGTCCGGGCGGGAGATGATCGAGGCGCTGATCGCCGGGGAACGTGACCCCGGGCGGCTGGCGGACCTGGCCCGGGGGGTGCTGCGCCGCAAGATCGATGACCTGCAGATGGCCTGCGACGGCCGGTTCACCGATGGCCACGGCCAGATGTGCCGGCTGCACCTGGACGCCTACGATCACCTCACCGCCACCGTCGCCGAACTGGACGCGCTGGTCGCTGAGGCGGCCGCCCCGTTCGCGGCGGTCATCGCCCGGCTGATGACGATCCCGGGGATCGGGCAGCGCACCGCCGAAGTGATCGTGGCCGAGACCGGCGGCGATATGTCCCGGTTCGCGACCAGCGCCCGGCTGGCGGCCTGGGCCGGGCTGGCACCGGGCGACAACGAGTCAGCCGGCAAGCGCAAGCACGCCGCTATCCGCCAGGGCAGCCGGCACCTGCGCGCGGCGATGACCGAGTCAGCCTGGGCCACCGCCCGCACCCGCACCCGGCCCGGCGCCCGGTTCCGCCGCCTGGCGCGCCGGTTCGGCAAAGGCCATGAGAAGAAGGCCGCGACCGCAGTCGCCCATACCCTGATCTGCATAGCCTGGGCGGTCATGGCCCGCGGCCAGGACTACACCGACGCCGGCGAGGACTACTACGACCAGCGTGACCAGCGCAACCGCGAGCACCTGATCCGTCACCACCAGCAGGCCCTGACCCGGCTCGGCTGCCAGGTCACCCTGGCTCCGCCCAATGATGACAGCCCGCCACCAGGCACAGCCAGCCCGCACCCGCCTGCCCCGCCCCCAGGCCAGGCAGCCTAACGCGAGCCCACCCACCTCACTGGCAGACCCATAACCGGCTTCGCCGCGCGCCTGGCTGGGACTCAAGTTTCGTTACAGTTTGAAAGGCCAAGGTCTGATCTGATCTTCACGGCGGTCCGGGTTCGAAGCTGAGCCGGTCGTGGCGAGGTTGCCCAGGCCGTTGTTCATGTTCGCCTACGGGCCCTCGACCGGTGCCCTACTCCGGCGGTGCGGCTTCCAGGTGCTTTTTCAGGCTGGTCCAGATCCGCTCTTCCTGGCGTATGCCGAGCCTGGTGATCACCGGGCCCAGCAGCCGGAAGGCGCCCTTGGGCTGGACCTGTCCCGACCAGCGCATGCGTGTGCCTGCGGGGGCGGGCTCGAACCTCAGTGTGTAGCTGATATCGGCCTGGGCCATCGTGGTGGTGGTGGCGAATAGCTTTGGCCGGTCATAGCCGGTGCACTCGATCAGCATCTCGGCCGTGCGTCCCGTGGACGTTACCGCGGAACGGAACCTGGTTCCCTTCCCGACCGGCCCGGGGGTGATCTTCTCCGCCCGCACCATCTGCGGGTTGTACTGCGGCTCGTTGCTCTGGTCGGCGACGTAGTCGAACACCACGTCTACGGGCCGGCAAATGACGATCTCGCCTTCAATCCGGGCCATGCCGTTCCTCCGCGCTGGATCTGCTCTCATCAGGTCCGTACGTACGCGCGCGCGCAGATAGAGGCAAAGGTCACCAGCCCACGGCGCTGCGTGCGGTGACGGGATACCTGGTCCGGCCGGGCTGGCCGTTACACAAGCTGAACGCCAGGGTCTCGTCTTTACGGCGGTCCGGGGCCGAGGGTGAGCCCGGTCTGGGCGAGGAACCCGTCGATGAGCGCGGGCCGGTACTGGATGCGCTTGAGCCGGTTCCTGACTATCTTGGCGAGCTCATCGACGCTGCAGGCGGCGAGGTTACCCAGGCCGTTGGCGCTGACCCGCAGCTGGCAAGTCGCCGGACATGGATCGTGTCCGGGTGCCTGGCGGGCGCTGGCCCTGTTCAGCACGGCGCGCATCGCCGGGTAGGTCAGCGGTCGCGGCCTCCCGTGCCGGGCCCGCCGGACCGGCTGATCATCCGGGGTCACGAGGCGCGGGCGAGCCGGGTCAGGGACAGGACGAAGATGGATGACAGCAGCCAGCCGAGCAGGGTGGCGGCGTTCAGCCAGCCCTGCATGAACGGTCCGCCCGGGGTGTGCGGATCGGGATACCAGGTGGACCTCTGATCCAGCGAAACCAGCGGGACCACCGTATCGATCGTGTAGAGGGCGGGGCTGAAACAGCGCACCTGCCCGTCGCCGCATACATCGGGCTGCGCGCCCGCGGCCCCAGCGCGTCCCGGCCCAGGGAGCACCCCGGCGGCCGTTAGCGCGCCGTGGGTGGTGTACACGACGCCGGCCGAGTTGGTCGCGCGGAGCGTCGCCTGCGCCGCGGGTATCTCGAGCGAGCCGAGAACGAGGACGAGCAGGACGGCGAGGAGCCACAGGACGCGCCTCGGGCGGTAGCCATAGGCGACGGTCATGCCAAAGACCGCATCCAGGGCGCGGCGGACGCCCGCTCCCCGGCCGCTGATGCGCTGGCGCGCCTGGACACGTTGAGCGATCAGGATGCTCTCCGCGGCGCTGGTGTATCCGTGCCGCCGGAACACGCGGGCCGCCTGCTCATAGGGGCCCGCGTCGTACCCCGCCTGACGGCTCAGCCAGGCCGAACGCGCCGCGTGGTCCCAGGGCCGTCCGGTGCCCCTCCCCCGCGGCTGCTCGAAGCGGTCATAGGTGAATCCGGTGATGGTGAACCGGGGGGGCCAGTTATCTGGGTCGTCGGCCAGGAACGAAGTGCTGGCGTTGGTGAAGTCCACGCTCGGGGAGACCTCTGACCAGGCCAGTTCCATACCGCCGCGGACATCGGCCGAGACGGCCTCAACGGCGTTTCCCCGCGCATTGCGGAAGAACGGTCCCGGGCAGGTAAACGACGCATCGGAAAGCTGCAGGGTGCCGCCGATGGTCGAGCGGCTGAGCATGAGCAGGCCCGTTGAGGAGAAGCCGCGGCCCAGGATGACCGAGCCCTTGATGGCCGCCTGTTGCAGGCCCAGGGTGAAGCCGCCCGGATTCGACAGTTGCGCGCCGAAGGCGAAGACGCTGCCGAGGACGGCGTTGCTGAACTGAAGGCGCCCGCCGGTGGCCTGCAAATGGTTGAGCTCCACATCGCCGTCGACGGTCACGCCCCGGGCCGCGACCAGCGACTGCCGTTCCGGCTCGCTGAGACGGGCTTCGCTCAGCGAGAAGGTCCCGTGGATACGTGCGCCGGTGGCCCGCACGGTGCCCTGCACCGTAGTCCCGTTCAGCATGAAGGAGGAGCGGATCTCCGCCGTGGACAGGTCCAGGGCCGTCCGGCCGGCCGCCCGCAGCGAGCAGGCGTCACCGATCGCCAGGCTGCTCATGTCGCTCATGGACAGATCCAGGCCGCCCGTTACCTCACAGGCCCCTTCCAGGGCGACTTCGGCGCCCACGGACAAACGTGTCGCGGACATCGCGGTGCCGGAGATCCGGGACATCGCGTAGCCGTCTTCAGCGAGTATGCCGCGCGATCCTTCGAGCGAGGCGTTCCGGATCAGGAAATGCCCGGAGATCCGTGCGCTCCCCATGTTGAGGCGCCCGCGGATGACCGGCCGGCGTCCCGTAGGGTCCTCAATGAGGAGAAAGTTGCCGCCGATAGCCACACCCCCCAGGTCCAGGGCTGGCCCGTCCGGTGCCTCGATACGCGCTCCGGTCACGTCCAGCGAGCCGCCGATCTGCGCGCCCCGTAGCCGGACCTCGCCCAAGGCTGTGAAATGGTGCAGGAGCCGGACCGACCGTCCGACCCGAATCCGGTCGGCCTGAATGGCGCGTTCCTGCCCGGCGCTGATCTGTGTGTCCAGGCATAGCAGCCGACCGCCGATGTAGGCTGCGCAGAGCCAGATCGCCGACCGCCGGGCAAGGCTGGTGCTGGTTAGGTGAGCTCCGGCTACGTTGGATCGGGACAGGTCCAGGTCGCCGCGGATCCGCAGGCCGTTACCCAGCAGGCCGGGCAGCCGGACGCATCCGATCAGGGCCAGCTCCCGCAGCTCCGCGCCGTCCGCCACCACGGCCGAGTCGAAGTCGCACCCCTCGAAGCGGAGCGGAAAGGGGACCTCCAGCCCGGCCAGATCGACCGGGCCGGTCACCGCGGCGTCCCGGAGCCGCAGGCCGCGCGGGTCGATCTGGTCCTTCAGCGCCAGGCAGCACCGGCGGAGCAGGCCCGCGTCGATGGGGCGCCGGGCGCCGCCGTCAGCGCAGTCGAGTACCCGTCCCTGCCGCCCCGCGTCCAGGAGTTCCGCCTCACTGACCTCGTCCATGGCGCACTCCCCGCGCTCGGCGGCAAATGGCGGCCGCTCCCGCCACTTTGCCACGCGGGCCGGGGGCCCGGTGGGGCCGAGCCAGAAAGGGCGGTCTACGGCTCAGTCAGGGAGCAACGGTGGCAGGCTGAAGGAGGGCACGACGCCGGCGCCGAAACGGGGCGATCGCGCTGACCATGGTGGTGCCCGCTCGGCGGGCCGTCGTGGCCATGATCGGCGTCGGTTTTCCGCAGCATCTGCGGAAAGGCGACGCCGATCAAGGAAAACTTGGGGGGTGCAGCGGCGGTGAACGCTACTGGATTCAGTGCCACGGGGCGCCTGAGTGAACCGAAGGTCAGGCTTCTTGAGTGCCGCGGGACTTCCGGCCGCGCATGCGGCCGCGCTCCTTGCCGTCCAGGACGACCTTGCGCAGGCGGACGGCGGACGGGGAGACCTCGACGCATTCGTCGTCGGCACAGAATTCGAGCGCCTGCTCCAGGCTGAGCAGCCGCGGCGGCACCAGCCGCTCCAGTTCGTCGGCGGTGGACTGGCGGACGTTGGTCACCTTGCGCTCACGGCAGATGTTGACGTCCATCTCATCGGACCGGGAGTTCTCGCCGACGATCATGCCCTCGTACACCTCGGTACCGGGCGAGACGAACAGCGAACCACGCTCCTGCAGGCTGAACATCGCGTACGCGGCGGCGTTCCCGGTGCGGTCAGCGACCAGCGACCCGGACGGGCGGGTCCGCAGATCCCCCGACCAGGGCTCATAGCCCTCGAACACGTGGTGCGCGATACCGGTCCCCCGGGTGTCGGACAGGAACTGCGTGCGGAAGCCGATCAGGCCGCGGGAAGGTACCACGAAGTCGAGGCGCACCCACCCGGTGCCGTGGTTGGTCATGCTCTCCATCCGGCCCTTGCGCACCGCGAGCAGCGAGGTCACGGCGCCGAGGTAGTCCTCGGGCACGTCGACGGCCAGCCGCTCCACCGGCTCGTGCACCTTCCCGTCCACCTCGCGCGTGACCACCTGGGGACGGCCCACGGTCAGCTCGTAGCCTTCGCGGCGCATGGTCTCCACGAGCACGGCCAGGGCCAGCTCACCACGGCCCTGGACCTCCCAGGTGTCCGGCCGCTCGGTGGGCAGCACCCGCAGCGACACGTTGCCGACCAGTTCCCGGTCGAGGCGGTCCTTGACCAGCCGTGCGGTGACCTTCGTGCCCTTCTCGCGACCGGCCAGCGGTGAGGTGTTCACGCCGATCGTCATGGAGATCGCGGGCTCGTCCACGGTGATGAGCGGCAGCGGGCGCGGGTCGTCCACGTCCATGATCGTCTCGCCGATCATGATGTCCGGTATCCCGGCGATCGCGACGATGTCCCCCGGGCCGGCGGTATTGGCCGGGACCCGGTCCAGCGCCTCGGTCAGGAACATCTCGGAGATCTTCACCCGCTCCAGGGAGCCGTCCCGGCGGGACAGCACGGCCTGCTGGCTGCGGTTCATCGTGCCGTTGTAGATCCGGCACAGCGCGATCCGGCCCAGGTAGGCCGACGCGTCCAGGTTCGTGACGTGCGCCTGCAGCGGCGCGTCCGGGTCGTACGACGGCGCCGGCACGGTCTCCCGGATCACCCGGAACAGCGGCTCCAGGTCGGCGGAATTGGGCAGTTCGCCGTTGCCCGGCCGCTCGAGCGACGCACGCCCGGCACGAGCCGCCGCGTAGACGATCGGGAACTCGATCTGCGCCTCGGTCGCGTCGAGATCGATGAACAGCTCGTAACAGGCGTCGACGACCTCGGCGATCCGGGCGTCGGGCCGGTCGACCTTGTTGATCACGAGGATGACCGGGAGCTTGGCCTCCAGCGTCTTGCGCAGCACGAACCTGGTCTGCGGCAGCGGGCCCTCGCTGGCGTCCACCAGCAGCACGACGCCGTCCACCATGGACAGGCCGCGCTCGACCTCGCCGCCGAAGTCCGCGTGCCCGGGCGTGTCGACGATGTTGATGACGAGCCCGTCGTGATGCACCGCGGTGTTCTTGGCGAGAATCGTGATGCCCTTCTCCCGCTCCAGGTCGCCGGAGTCCATCACCCGCTCGGCCACGTGTGACCCGGCGCGGAACGCACCCGACTGCCACAGCATGGCGTCCACCAGCGTGGTCTTGCCGTGGTCGACGTGCGCGACGATCGCGACGTTCCTGATCTCGTCGCGGGTCGCGATGGTATGCGGCTCGCCGACGGCCGGTCCGGCCTGGGCATTACGTGTGGGCATGCGGGAATCTCGCTCGGTTCTGTGCGGGGAGGTGCCGCGCGATGCGGCGGCCTGGCCAGTTTATGCGCCCCGGCCGGCGCGCGAGTGCTTAGCGCCGTACGGCGGGACCGCCATCGTCCCCAGGGCTCCACGTTCTGAAACACACAACGGCACGGTGGCATTCCGCCGCAGCTCACGGGGGCCTTAGGAAGGGCCGCAGGGAACAGGCCGGGCCCTTAGCGGCCACCCACGTCCCAGCCTGCGGGGCTAAGACGGCCGGCCGGCCGCAGAGATAAGGAATTCGCCCGATGCGGCGGGAGGGGCCTTACGGCGAACCTGAATGTGCGGGCGATCGGCAGATCGCCCCGGCGGGAGGAGAACCATGCATCCGGAAATGATCCGTGCGATCGCCGCTCAGCAGGCAGCGGACTGGCAGGCCGACGCGCAGGCCAGCGGGCGCGTGAGGCTCGCGCGTCAGGCCCGCAAGGCCCGGCGCCACGGTAGCAGCACCCCTGACCCGCTCCCCGGCGTCCGGGTCCCCGACTACGTAGACGGCACATTCCACCATGAGGCCCAACCGGCCCGGGCGTCCAGCACGGAGGCCCAGCCGGCCCGGGCGTCCAGCACGGAGGCCCAGCCGGCCCGGGCGTCCAACGCGGCCTGAGGCACGGGCCGTCGTGACCAGGCCAGGATCGAGCGCCGTCCCCCCGGAAGGGTTCCGGGGGGACGGCGCCACCGGGCCCACCGGCCCTACCGGGCCCGCGGGGGACGCCGGGCCCGCGGGGGGCGCCGGAGGAAGCGATTTCCCCGCGCTTTCGGCGCTGCCGGCCCGCGACAGAGGCCCGTTTAATCCTTCGGGAATGTCGGACTCCGATGGCATCCTGGGAGTCATGAGACGGCGAGTGGTTAGTCCCGTTCTCGTCGGCCGGGCAGGCGAGATCAGCCGGCTGCGGTCCGCGTTCGCGGCGGTACGGGAGGGTACCCCGGCGACCGTGCTCGTCGGCGGCGAGGCGGGGGTGGGCAAGTCCCGGCTGATCAGCGAGTTCAGCGTGGCCGAGCAGGGGGCGGGCACACGGGTGCTGGTCGGCGGCTGCCTGCAGCTCGGGGCCGACGGGCTGCCGTTCGCGCCGTTCACCGCGGTCCTGCGTGATCTGGTCCGGGAGCTGGGCGCGGAGGCGGTCGCCGGGCTACTGGCCGGCCGGGCCATACGGGAGCTGGCCCGGCTGCTGCCCGAGCTCGGCGAACCGCCCTCCGGCGGCGACCAGGGCGAGGCTCGCGCGCGGCTGTTCGAGCAGGTACTCCTGCTGCTGGAGCACCTCGCCGAGCGCGCCCCGGTGATCCTGGCCATCGAGGATGCGCACTGGGCCGACAGGTCCAGCCGGGACCTGCTCTCCTTCCTGGTCCGCAATCAGCGGGCCCTGGAAGGCGTGCTCGTGGTGGTGACCTACCGCTCGGATGAGCTGCACCGGACCCATCCCCTTCGCCCGCTGATCGCCGAGCTGGACCGGATCGAGTGGGTCGAGCGGATGGACCTGCCCCGGCTCACCCGGCGGGAGGCGAGCGAGTTCGCCGGCCGCATCCTGGGCAGCCGGCTCGACGCCGCCGCGGCGGACCGCCTGTACCGCCGCACCGAGGGTAACCCGCTGTTTCTGGAGACCTTGCTGACCAGCCAGAGCACGGACGGCGGGGAGCTGCCGGACACGCTGAGGGACTTGCTGCTGATCAGCGTCCACCGGCTGCCGGAGGAGTCGCAGGAGCTGCTGCGGGTCGCCAGCGCGGGCGGCGAGCGGGTCGGGCACGCGCTGCTCGCCGCGGTCAGCGGCCTCAGCCCCGACGAGCTGACCCGCGTGCTGCGTCCCGCGGTCACCGCCAACACGCTGCTCACCGAGGCCGACGATTATGTGTTCCGGCACGCCCTCATCCGGGAGGCGGTGCACGAGGACCTCCTGCCCGGCGAGCATGGCCGGCTGCACGCCCGGTTCGCCCGCGCGATCGACACCGACCGGAGCCTGGTGCCGCCGGACCGCGCGCAGATCGAGATGGCGCACCACTGGTACTCGGCGCACGATGTGACGTGGGCCCTGGCCAGTGCCTGGCAGGCCGCGGCGGACGCCGGCAAGGCGCTCGCGCACGCCGAGCGCCTGACCCTGGTCGAGCGGGTCCTTGAACTGTGGGATCAGGTGCCGGACGCGGCGGAACGGATCGGCGCGAGCCGTTCCGCGGTGCTGGAGCAGGCGGTTGAGGCTGCCTACGACGCCGGGGAGGTCGAGCGCGGCATCGCCCTGGCGACCGCGGCGCTGAAGGAGCTGGATCCGGCGGCCGAGCCGGTCCGGGTCGCACTGCTGCTGAGCCAGCGCGCCGAATTCCACTACCAACTGGGCCGGGACAACTCCGCTGATCTCTGGCGGGCGCTGGATCTGGTCCCGGCGGATGAGGCCCCGGCGGCCCGGACAAAGATCCTGGAGTGCATCGCCTGCCACGGCGGGCGGCACCGTCCCGAGGACGGTCTCATGGCCCAGGAGGCGCTGACGCTGGCCCGGCGGGCCGGCGACTCGGCCAGCGAGGCCAGCGCCCTGCTCGGGCTCGCGGTGATCCTTTGCGACCCAGGCGGGATGGCCGTGCCGGGCAGCGAGGCGCTGAGCCTGGTGGCGCAGGCCCGGTCGATCGCCGACGGCGCGAACGCGTACAAGACGATGCAGCACATCGCGATCGACGAGTCACATCTGCTGGAGGGGGCGGGCGAGCACGAAGCGGCGGCCGACGTGGCGCGCCGGGGCATGGCCGACGCGGAGGAATACGGGCTGTTCCGCACGTCGGGCACGTTCCTGGCCATCAACCTGGCCGAGCCGCTGATGGCCCTGGGCCGGTGGGACGAGGCCACGGAGGTTCTCGAGCACGCGAGAGAGCTGTCACCGCCGCCCATCAATCAGACGGCACTCGACGTGGTGGAGGGCCTGATCGCCGCGGCCCGCGGGGACGCGGCCACGGCTGCGCGCTGGGCCGCGGCGTCCCGCGCCGTGCTGGACACCGCTCGTTACAAGGATCAGTACCACCTTCCGCTGGCCCAGCTGGAAATCGACGCGGCCACCGCCGCCGGGGACCCGGCCGCGGCCATGGCGGCCACGACGGACGCGCTCGACCGGTATGACCTGCCCGACAGCATCACCCGCTACGGGTGGCCCGTCCTCGTGTCCGGCGCCCGGGCCTGCGCGGCGGCCCTGCGGCAGGCGAGGGGGCACCGCGATGAGCCGCTGCGGGAAAAGGCGGCGGTCCTCCTCGGCCGGCTCGGCCGGATCGTGGCGGAGTTCGGCGCGTTCGGGCCGGTGCAGGAGGGCTGGCGGCAGACGTTCCGCGCGGTGGCCCTGCAGGCACGGCAGCTCTCGGCCGCGGCGGGGGCCACGCAAAGCTCAGCGCCCCCGGAGAACCCGGTGCCCCTGGAGAACCAGGTGGCCCCGGAAAACCAGGTGGCCCCGGAGAGCCCGGTGCCTCCGGAGAACCAGGTGGCCCCCCAGGTGACTGCGGAGAACGCGGTGACCCTGGAGAACCCAGTGCCCCCGGAGAACCCGGTGACTGCGGAGAACCAGGTGACTGCGGAGAACGCGGTGACCCTGGATAACCCAGCGACCCTGGAGAACCCAGCGACACCGGGAAGCCCGGAGGATCTGTGCGCGGCGTGGGATGCGGCGGCGGCCGCCTGGGCGGCCGTGCGGCAGCCGTACCAGGAGGCGGAAGCGCGGGCGGGCGCGGCCGCGGCGGCCGTAGCGGCGGGTGATCGCGACCGCGCGGCCACGCGGTTGCGGCGCGCGGCCACCCTCGCGGCGGGCCTGCGCGCGGCGCCGCTCAGCGACGAGATCGCCCGGCTGTCGCGCCGGGTCCTGCGGCCCGTCAGCGACCGGTCCGCGGCCGGCCTGACCGGCGGCCCGGCGGGGCTGGCCGGCCCGGCGGGCGCGGGCGGCCCGGCGGGCGCGGGCGGCCCGGCGGGCGCGGGCGGCCCGGCGGAGCCGGCGCCGCTGGGGCTGACCGCACGCGAACTCGAGGTGCTGGAGCTGGTCGCGGCCGGGCGGAGCAACCGCGAGATCGCGGGCGAGCTGTTCATCACGGCCAAGACCGCGAGCGTGCACGTGTCGAACATCCTCGCCAAGCTCGGGGTCGGCAGCCGGGGAGAGGCCGCCGCGACGGCGTACCGGCTCGGCCTGTATGACCCTGCCCCCGCATCGTCAGCCTGAGCTCGCGCCCCGCATCGTCAGCCTGAGCTCGCCGCCCCCGCATCGTCAGCCTGCGCCCGCCACCCCCGCATCGTAAGCCTGAGCTCGCGCCCCGCGTCGTCAGCCTGCGGTCACGGCCTCTGCGTCGTCAGCCTGAGCTCGCTGCCCCGCGTCGTCAGCCTGAGCTCGCTGCCCCGCGTCGTCAGCCTGCGCCCGCGGCCCTGCGTCGTCAGCCTGCGCCGTTGTTGACCGACTGGATCTCGTTGACGGTGACGGGCCGGGTCCAGTTCAGGCCGTTCAGCTGAGCACCGGGGACGGGCTGGCAAGTGGCCGG
>Ga0116134_1000591_pt1 | contig 18845 bp, 14 predicted proteins | sample June2015DPH_19_5_FD_89737 | JGI IMG/M metagenome (GOLD analysis project Ga0116134, IMG submission 89737) | Peatland microbial communities from SPRUCE experiment site at the Marcell Experimental Forest, Minnesota, USA - June2015DPH_19_40 | ecosystem: Environmental > Terrestrial > Soil > Wetlands... | reverse complement strand
TGGACGACCAGTTTGTTCTGGAGCATTTGTTCGGCGGTCATCCTCGCCAGCCTCATCTGTTTGAAATTTGCGACATACTACGAACACAAAATGGCGGCACAGGTTGCAGGCATGACGCAGGTGATGAAATTCAATCAGGAAGCATTCCGAAAACTGGCGATTGCCCAAGTGCCAATCCAGGTATTGCCGACGCAAAATGATGGCTTTGACAGTCCACCGAGTTTTGTGCTGGTGATTGCAGGCGCATACGCCGCCGACATGCAACAGGTATCCGAAAATCTATCTCACGCAAATGCATGTGGTCTCCTGTGGCTAGCGGGCAAGGACTAAGCCACGCCGCGCAGGAAAAGTCAAGAATCGTTGGCGGCTTGAATTATTCAATCAGTCTTTCCCTTTTTCGGCGGCAACAGAAGCAACGCCTTCGATGGAGGTGGTGTTTGCAGGGCGGCCCGCAACGCCTCACCCGGCGTGAGCGGGTAAAGCGACAGCTTTTTCTGATATTTTTTCTTGGCTGGCTTATTTTTCACGTTGTTTACTAGAACGGAATTTCACTGAACCGGCTTAACCTGTCAAAATTTTGTTGACGAATTTAATTGCCGGGTGTTGGTTCGTTCGCCGTTTAACCTGTGATTCATATGCCAAATGGACTCTTCAGATACTTTTCGACCAACGAGGATAAGCTGGAAACGTTCACGAACGGACAGGTTTATCTGACACCGCCCAAGTATTTCAATGATCCTTGGGATTTCTTGTTGCGCAGTGAGCCGCCAACGGAGGAACAAGTCAAGAAGGAAGCCCCATTTTTGCATCCAAAGGATGTGCCAGAGTTTCTAAATCAAGTGAGCGGTGACGATTCACTTGAAGAGGAAGCCCGTGAACAACAGGAAGGATTGAGCAAAATAATCGGAGTCGTCTGTCTAACGGAGGAGCCGCTCAACAGGCGTATGTGGGCTGACTATGGGGAATCTTATAAAGGTTTCGTGGCTGAGTTTGGGCACAGTGACGAAGGCAAATCGCAGTCTGGCTTCCGGCTTTGTGATAGCCCGTTCGGAGCGGCGGTGAAAGTTGATTACCAGCCGACACAGCCCGTGCTGAAAAGGGATAAATCGAACATGGAGGAGGTTGTCCTTACGAAGCATTTAGACTGGAAATACGAACAAGAATGGCGTGTCATCCAGCCTTTGAACGCGGGCGAGCCACATCCCAAGCGTAGGGGTTTTGTCCTCGTCCGGTTCAAACCGACCTATCTCCTTCGGGTGGTTTTGGGACTCCGAGTTTGCCCCAAAGTTAAATTTCAATTGAGGCAGATGCTCAACCACAAGGAATTTGGGCATGTACGTACGGAAGAGGCGTTCATAGACCCCAGTTCAAGAGAGTTAAAATCTCGCCCTTTATCTTGGTGAGAACATATGCCTTCCGGCTTCGTGAATTACGCCGCCCATGATACCGCTCCGTTCCGCTTGGCAAGGATGCTACGGGTCGGCTCAAAAAATCTCGCCGCTTCCGTTCCTCCTGGCCAATGCTCACGTCGCAGGCTGCGGCTGGTTAGGAATTCACGAAGCAGACTATGAAGCCTTTGGCTTCCCAAATTTAGCGGGAAAATGAGGTTGACAAGTCTGTCATCTATAGATTACAGTCCTCCAGTGATTGAGAGGGAAATCAAGAAGCTGGAGCTTCAGAACGGCCTCGTCCCGTTTGACGAGTGGTTCGATGCCCTCCATGACAGAAAAATGCAGGCGGCAGTGGATGCCCGCCTGACACGGGTGCGCGCCGGGAATTTCGGCGATTGCAAATCCGTGGGCGGTGGGGTGTTTGAGTTGCGCATCGCGCTGGGGCCTGGCCTCCGTGTTTATTACGGGTTGCAAGGCCAGCAAGTCGTGATTCTGTTGGGTGGCGGTGACAAAAGCACCCAGGCGCGCGACATCCGCCGGGCACAACAATTATGGCAACAATTTACGAAACATGCGTCTGAAAAATTACAAAGATGATTTGAACAAGCGGCTGCGCGATCCTGAATACGCCGCCGAATACCTCGCCCAAGTGCTGGCGGAAAACGACAGCACGGCTTTCCTGATTGCGCTCAAAGACGTGGTGGAAGCGGGTGGCGGCATGGGCAGTCTGGCCGGGCGGGTGGGCCTCAAGCGGCCCAGCCTCTACAAGATTCTCTCGAAAAGGGGCAATCCCACGCTGGCCACATTGCAGGAAATTTTAAAACCATTGGGTCTGCGCGTGTCAGTGGCTTTGAGCGAGGCCGCCTAAACCTTCAGTGAAAGTTTGCACATTTGCTTTCTTGGATTTGCGGACATTCTTGTCCTTCCCATGTTGTGCCAGATATGCCAAAAAAACTTACAAATGAAGAACGGCTTGAGGCGCTGGCTCAGTTCGAGTTGCCACCAGATTTGCAGACCAAACTGCAAGGCGTCAGAGATGCCATTACTGCTTTGAAGGGAGAAGCCAAAGTTTGGAGGGTAGAAAAAGAATTTAGTCCCGACGGACGTTTTTTAGGCGACCTCGGTGAATTGATTGCAAAAATCTTTTTTGGCGTAACCCTCAACATCAAACAGGAAAAGGGGCATGACGCAAAAGAAGCTGAAGTTGACGGGGAAGCCACGGAGCATGGCGGGCGAAAAGTTGAGGTGAAATTGCGCTCCCGTAGCAAGAATATTCACTTCACGGAGAAGACTGAAATTATCCTGGTAATATACGTTTCGCCCACAACTCTCAAATGGGGCGTTGTGTGCAATGGTCCCGGTGGAAAATTGCTCGCGGGATCAAAATTGATGGAGAATGGCAAGTATTCCACCAGTTGTTACAAACTGATGGATGCCCAATTACAGGTGGTTCAGAGCGACCCGCAGTTAAAGCAAATCGTGCCCAAGAAACCCATTTAATTTATATTGTGAAGGGCGGACGACCGCGAAAAATCTTCAGTAAAACCTTCAGTAAGTAGGTTGGTAATGGTTCGTCCGGGTAGTGCAAGAGTAGTGCAAAATTGCTTGCATTCATTGGCGAAATATCGTATTTTTTCCTCTGAAAATAGGGCATGAACCGCCCGATTCCGACCTCCGCCTCCATCCTGAACCGCTTGAGCGGCAAGGGTTTTGTGGCGTAGGAGTCCGCAACGGACACCAAAACGGACACCAGTTTATCTACTCCGTTAGAATCTAGCGTAACCGGCACTAACCCGCCGACTACTCGCTAACTCTGCGGAACCGGCTTCAGTTATTCTTGCGATTGCGTAATACTATGAAAACACGTTATCGCTTAATTCGTCGTGGTATCCGGGGCAATAAGTTTTATTGCGTGGACACCAGCACCGGCAAGCGCACCAGTCTCGGCACGGCCAATGAGGACGATGCCAGGCAGGTTGTCGCGGCCAAGAACAACTCCGAACGCCAGCCCGTGCTTAACCTGCAAATCGCCAAGGCGTATCTGGCCGGTTCGGACACGGGCATGACCACGCGGACATGGCAGAACGCCATTGAGTCGTTGATTGGCACCAAACAGGGTGCGAATCAGCACCGCTGGAAAACCGCCGCGAAAGACAAGGCACTGGCGATGCTCTTGCCGCAGGTCATCATCGAAAGCAAGGGCGAAGCGATTCTGAAAGTCCTGCAAATGGGAACCGTCTCGACGAATGTTTATCTCCGGCGGTTGCACAATTTCTGCGTGGACATGAACTGGCTGCCGTGGCCGCTGGTGCCGAAACGCCAGTGGCCTGCCGTCGAGTTCAAAGAGAAGCGCGGCATCACGCTGGCGGAACATCTGGCCATCGTCGCCCGCGAGAACAATCCCGAACGCAAGGCGTTCTACAAACTGGCGTGGCATTTGGGCGCATCGCAATCCGATCTGGCGGGCTTGAACGCCGAGGACGTTGATTGGGAACACCACGTCATCAGCTACGCGCGCCAGAAGACCGGCTCGATTGCCATCATGCGCTTTGATGAAGACATGGCGGAAATCCTGCGCGACCTGCCGGGGAGCGGCCCCTTGTTTCCGTATCTGCGGACTGTCCGCTCTGGCGACCGCGCCACGGAGTTCAAACAACGCTGCGATGGACTTGGTATCAAAGGCGTCTCGTTGCACAGCTACCGCTATGCGTGGGCGGAACGGGCAAAGACGGCGGGCTATCCCGAACGGTATGCCCAGGTGAATCTTGGTCACAACAGCCGGGCGATGACGCGGGCCTATTCCCGCAAGGCTCCGGTGGAAATGCCGTCGTTAAGCGAATACGAGCGGCAACAGAAGGCCATTATTGGAAGCCACAACCCCGAACCAGCGGCGCAAACCGTCGCGGCATAAGGAGGACACCATGCAACCTTGGCAAATTAAAGCACTCGAACTGGAAGCGTCGGGATTGAAACACCTTGACGGATTCGTTCACGACCATGCGCTCTATTTTCTCATCGGAGCCATCTATCTTTTGCTCGCCCTTTTGGTATGGGTATTGTGCGGCGCATTGCGACCAAAGGGAGGAAACCCCATGTCCCACGTCCGGCCAGCGATTGTCATTCGATTGCCGGGAACGCCACCGCCGCCACCGGAACCGCCGGACTATTATGACCACGACGATTACCCTTTGGACTGACCGCCGTTCATGGCCTGTAACCGCGCGACTGTTTTTTCGGAACTTCCGGGAAAATCAGGTGCGGCTTGGTTTTTGGCTCCGTGGTTTCAGCCATGTGGCTTTGCGCTGGTGTCTGGACGGGTTGCTGGCGCGGCTCATTGGATTCAACCGTCTGCTTGATCGTTTCAGTTGGCACTTGCGCCTGACTTTGGTTTTGCCGCTGGCGCAGCGCGCGGAATTCTCTGGCGCGTTTGCTGTTGGTCATGGTGAGCGCCATCCGCGTCCCCAAACGCGCCTCAATCATGCGGTAGAACGAATCATGTTTCCGGTAATGCGCCATCAGCGCATCCACCACCGAGGGGCGATCCCCGCTGCGCGTGATGTTCTCCCGCAACTGCTCCTTGTCCGTGGTGAAAATATGAATCCCTTTTTTGCCGCGCGAAATGGTGACATACCATTGCTGTTGATTCGTCGCGGCCTTCGCCGCCGAATCCGAAAACAAAACGTATTCCACCGACTTGCCTTGTGACGCATAGGACGTAATGGCGTAGCCCCGGACGAACTGGCGGAAGTTTTTGCCCAAGACCCGGCCATCCGCCAGCGCAATGCGGCCGTCCGGTTCGACGGACTCGACCGTGACCAGTTCGCCGTTGACCAGCTTGCGGTTTTCCACGCTGCGGCCATTCGCCTTGAGTTGCAGCTTGTCGCCAGCGGCCAAAGCCAGTTCCTTGCGCTGACAGGCCGTCAGCTTGTCCAACTGCTTGAATGGAATTGAGACCGTTCGCGAACCGCTTTCCACCAACAGATGCGTATCTGAAATTTCTTTCAGCTTGGCCGATTCACCGGCCTTGAACCCGCGCACGTCACGATTGAACACCAGCACGGTGTTGGCGTCATAAGAGCGGGCATCGCGCTTTTGCGCTTCCGTCAAATCCACCGGCTGAAAGGCCGTGACCGTGGTTTCCGCTTCGCTAATCAATTTGTCCCGCTTGAGCGCGGCGCGAATCGCGTCGTTGACCCGGTGAATCTCATTCCAGCTTTGCGAGACGACCACGGTGGATTGATGATCTTTTACCAATTCCAGATAACGCGCCGTCAGCTTTTCATGCTTGTCGGCCAGTGTGCAGGATTCAATCGTTTTCAGCTTGTCCAGCCGTTCAAACGATTCCGCGAACTTGCCGTCACGCGCTGCCTCGACTGCCTGCCGGTATTCCTTGATATGCTTGCGCTCCTCGATGGACTTTGCCAGCGCCGGATTCTGGCGGCGAATGTTGGTCAATTCCACTGGCCGGATGCCGGAATGTTTTTCAATCGCCCGCAGCGCATCGCCCGCCTCGACCGCTCCATGCTGGCGCGTGTCCCCCGATAAAATCAGCCGCGCATTGCGTTCAGAAACCAGCCGGAGCAGTTCCAACATCGGCTTGCCTCCAATCTGCCCGGCCTCGTCCACAATGACTACCGTTCCCGCGTTGAGTTCCGTCTTTTGCAGGAAGCTGGCGACCGTCAGTGGCGACGGGAAGCCGTCCCGTTCCATGTCCAGCACTTGCTGGCGTTGCGGCGCGAGGACGACCACGCCGCGCCCGCCGTCGCGGATTTGCCCGACCAGCTCGCGCAGCACGAAACTTTTGCCCGTGCCAGCGCCGCCGCGAAAGACCGCAACCCGGTTACGATTGGAAACCAGCGCGGCGAGGGCTTCGCGCTGCTCCCCATCCAACATGGGATTGAACGGCTTCGGTTGCCAGACCAGCGGATGACATTCGCCAATGCCCGCTCTGGCCGTCTGGACAATTTCCATTTCGCGTTCGAGATGTTCCCGCGTGGAAACCTTGCCGGGATGTTCGTCAAAATGCAGGTAGCCGCGCTTCTGCGTGACGGCCTGAATGTCCGCCAATGAAACATCCTGCCCTCTGGCGCGTTCCAGCGCGTGCCGCCACAGTTCATGCTCATGGACGATGGAACGGCGTTCAAACAAATGCTGCTCCGCCCACGCCACGGCCTGCTCGCCAATCTTCTCGCCGGAAACGAACGCAACGGACAGCTTCGCCGTCAGGCCATCCAGCGAAGCCTTTTCGCCCGCCGTCATCTGGCCATCCCACAGCGTTTGCAGTTTTTGCAAACCGATGTCCCGGATTTTCCGTGGCCGTTCCTTGTGCGCGATGTTCTCCCGAATCGCGGCTAGGTTGTCGCCCGCCTTTTCCGGTTCACGCGCCAGCAGTTCCTTGGTTTTCCGGTCAATCTCCCGGTGCCGCTTGGAAAACTTTTCAATCAGTTCCGGCGCGACCCCCTTGATTTCAAAATCACCGCGCGGCTTGTTTTCAATCTGATAGCCGCACTTCACCATTTCGCGCGTGAGTTCATGGTAATAAACATTCTCGACAAACTTTTGCGCGGCGAACATTTCATGGTTCTGCAATGCCTTCCATTGCTTTTCCACTGCGTCAAACGTGGCGTTGAACACGATGCAATGACTGTGCAAGTGCGGGTCTAAAGCGCGGGACGTGTCATGCCGGAACATCGCGGCCACGAGGTTGCCCGTAGGCCGGTCCGTGCATTCATCGTTTTTCCGCACGCGCGTGGCCGCGAAGGTTTGCAACTGGTGCATCGCCACGGCCACGGCCTGCTCATGCGCCGCGACAATCCGCGCATCGTTGCCGACCAGCGCGGCAATGGAAACCGATTTGGGCGGGGAAAAAGTGAAATCGTAAAATACCCGGCGATTGGCCGCTTGCCGTTCTTCGCCATCAATCCCCTTTTCAATCCGTGTGGTTTTTTGCCGGAGCGTCAGCCGTTCGCCGGTTTGCGGATGGAGATTGTCGCAGAGCCGGACAAACTCATCGGTGGTGGTCACGCCGGACAAGCCCAAATCTTCCGCGCCCTTGCCGATCCATTGGCCGGGGACGGTTTGCCCCTCGGCATAATAATCGCCGACCGCCAGGTGTTCCTTGAAATACTTTTTGGCGTCAACCGGGTTGTATTGGGCTTTCGGTGCAAGCATGACCGCCAGCGTAAATCATCCGGCCTTGCCCGCGTTAGCGGGTAGTGGGCGAGTTGGTTGCGGTTAAGCCAAATAGTTCAATTCCGGGCTGGCTGGGCGCGGCCATTCCGCTTTTTGGTTTTGCGGGCGTTTTTATCCTCCCAGTGCTGGCTCAGGGCCTCCGTGGCCAGCGACAGCCATTCCTCCTCGTCCGCCCGTTCCAGAATCTTTGACCGCGCATAGTATTTATCGCTGTTGGACATCGGTTTGCCCAACGGCTTGAGGAATCCGCGCGCGGCCAGCACCGGGATGTCATGTGGCTTGAAGCCGAGACAGGCGGCGGTGAGCACGGTGTTCAACCGCGCGGGCAGCCGATTCAGATTCAAGATCGCCTTGAGATCGTTGTTCAGCACATAAAGCGCGCTGGCGTGTTTATCGGCGTCGTTTTTTTTCTCCGGTTTGGCGCGAATCTCTTTTCCCATCCGGCCAGCGGGGTTGTTTGGCGCTTCATTATTCATACGTCACCTATGGTTTATTTATGTTTCCAGCGGACATTATTGCAGGAAAAAAAGCTGTCTTTGCGTAATCATTGCACAAAATGAATTTTTCCTACGGCTCCCACTTTGGCAGAGTTTCCGGGCCATCCTGTGCGGGAATCGCTCAAGATGAAGCCCCCACTTTTGCCATGCTGGATGATTTTTGATTCGTTTTTTGGCGGTCGTTTTTCATGGGCGTCATTTTCCAAAATTTGGCGGCGCAATTTATTTTCGGCTGACATTCTCGCGGAACAACAGGCTCCGCTCCTGCAAACTTTGCAAAAATGAATGTCACCATTGGCAGTATTTTTTCAGATTGCCGGGGCAGCTTCGTTCCATTTTGGAACAAAATGAAAAAACCTTTTGGCTCGGATTTCCGGCAGAATTCAACCACCGCATGACCCATCCTTTCCCGTGACCCATCGGCAAGCCTGCCTGAATTTTTGAATTCAGAATTGCTCTGAAATCTAATCCACAATGCACGGCAACGGCGTTTAGACTGTCCGGCTTTCCTGCGGCTCTCGGAAACCGGACAGACTAAACGCCGTCTCATTCAAACCTATCCGGTGACGCACTCAATGGCCGTTTCAAAAACCGCGCTCCACTGCTCATCCGTTTCGTTTCGCTCCGGTTTCTGAAACGTCCATTCAGTGCTGACGGTAATCAATGCTGATATGCGGGTTGAATGTTCATCACAAATTCCCGTTAAGAAATCACCATCGGTTTTGAAATATATGCCCGGCTCAATTTTCCTAAACGTGATTCATAAACCATCTGTTTCAGTTGCATACGACTGAAATTCATCATGGTGGTAATCCATTTGCTACATTGTGATTCAACGCTAATCGCCCGGTATTTAATCAATTGTTTAGCTTCCTATTCGTCAGCTTAAAAGGTGGACGCCCTACCCCTACGAAAAATCGTAGGTTCTCGGCTATGCGCCGTGTGAAATGAAAAATTGCGTTGAAAAGCGTTGATGAATTCAACGCCTTTCAACACATTTCAACGTCACGGTTCAACACCGTTCAACAGGTTTCAACCCGGCGATTCAACGCCTTTCAACGGGTAAAAACGCTATCGCGTTTAACTCGCCCACTTTCCTGCTTAATCCGCCCACTACTCGCTAACGCAACCGCCATCGGCTGGCCTAAACTGGTGGCGAATGGATTCGGAAACCAAAAATAAACGGCGTGGCGGCGGACGCGCTTATCGCAGCCGCCTCGAATTGTTCGCGGAATTTATCCGCGAGCAACGCCAGCAGCGCCGGACGTGGCAGGAAATCGCCGCCCGGCTTCGCACCGAAAAGGATTGCGTCATCACGTTTCAGGGATTGCACCAGTTTTACCGGCGCTACCTGAAACGTCAGGCGCGGTCTCATTGGGAAAGCGAGGCGGCCACGGCACAGCCGGCCACGGTGAATCCATCTGCATCGGCACGAACGCCGGCGCAGGCAGCAACAACAACCAACAAACATCGGTTCAACACTGATATATGAAAACAAATAAACATCGCCTGATATTGCCCATGCAGGCCAAAGGAAACATGGGCAAAAGCATTGAAGCCACCGCCCGCGCGTGCTGGCTTAACCAACGTGGCATCCCGTGGCAGGGATTTGATCTGGACGGCGACAACCGCACCTTGTCGCGGTTGTTCCCCGCCCAGGTGAAGCTGACGCCCTTGAGCGGGCAGGCCGAAGACCTGGACGAACTCATTTTGATTCTGCGGAAGACCACCGCCAAGCCCGTCACCCTGATTGATCCACGGGCGCATCTGGACGGCCAGTTGATGAAGGCGTTGGCAGCAACGCATTTCTTTGACATCGCCAGCGCGCAAAACATCGGCATCACGCTCATGGTGTTTCCCTTTGATGACATGGACGTGATGACCAATCTCGATGCCGTCTGCCAGTTCTGCGGCAGACAGGTGGATTACGTCATCGTCCGCAACCCGGCGCGGGCGTCCAAAAACCGGATGTTTGACAACAGCCTGCTGGAAAAAGAATTGCTTGATTGCGGCGCAGTCACCATCACCGTGCCAGTCCTGTCGGAATTTGTAAAACTCCGGCTCGCCAAGCTGGAGGCCGACCATCAGCGCGGCATCCCGTTCAATGAAGCCATCGGCAACGACTCGCTCGGCCTCGACATCATGGCGCGGGGCGTGTTGCAGGACTGGCTTGCCACCATGTTCAATCAATACGACCAGATTGCCGCCAAGCTGTTGCCCGCCGTTGAAGCGGCGACCATCAAACCAAAAATCGCGCCGCCCATCGGCGAACCGCTGTCCGCCAAGCGCGGCGCAAAAGTAAATCTTGCGAACTGAAAGGAGTTGTTATGCTTGAATCCGATTTATTTGAAGAAATGCTCGCCGCCTATCCCGCCGAGAAGCGGGAATTGGCACGGGCAGTTTATTATCGCTTCGCCGACGGCGACAGCACGCAGTTTTTCAGCCAGCTTTTTCTCGTGCTGGACGTGTATGCCCATTACGCCGAACGCATCCCCGCCCGGATGATTTCGGCCAACGCCGATTCGCTGGCGACCATTCAGGAACTGCGCGAGGAAATTAGCTCGCTCGCTAAAACGATTGAAACCCGCGATGCCAACATCACGGATCACGCTGAAAAGACCGACGAGCTTTGCCGCGCAACCCAGGAAAAATGCAATGAGACCATTGCGGCCATTGAATTGACCGTGAAAAATCTTGGCGCACAGGTGGACACCAAAGCCATCGTGCAGGGCGTTCAAGACTCGATTCAATCCGGCATCAACCAGAAAATCATCGCGCCATTCGTGCAGCACACCAACGATCTGGCTTGGAAGGTCATGCCGACGCTGGAAAAAATTCAGGATGCCGCCGACGAAGCCAAGTCCGAATGGTCAAAACGGATTTGGAAAACCGCTTGGACAACCAGTTTGTTTTGGAGCATGGGGGCGGCCATCCTCATTGCCTGCCTGATTTGCTTGGAGCTTACCGCCCGCTACGACCGCAAAATGGCAATCCAAATTGATGACATGGCGCAGGTCATGCAATTCAATCAGGCGGCGTTTCACATGCTGGCGGTTGCCAAAATTCCCATCAAAGTGCTGCCGACGCAAAATGACAGCTTTGCCAGTCCACCGGGATTTGTGATGGTGATTGAAGGCGCTTATGCGGCTGATATGCGCCAGGTCAACGGACAAAATAATGGCTGCATTTTCTTTCGCAGCAGCGTCTCCCAAAAACAAATCCGGCACTTGCTGCCGGACGGCGATAATCAGGCGCAAGCCACCAACGACCCGGCAAAATAGTTTGTCGCATCTTTTTCCCACGCGAACCCAACGCTTCTGAAAACATTCTTGTTTTCAGGAGCGCAGCCGCGCCAGCCAAATGCGCGCAGGGAAAATATTTTTCCGGGGAGAAATCGGGACCAAAAAAATCATCGCCTACGAGCGGCGGAGCTTACGGCGGGGAAACTTGGTGGACACTTTCAGGCGCAACGCCGGATCGAGTTTTTTCAAATCCAGTTTGGCGGGAAATAAATCCATGACCTCGACGCCGAGAACTTTGGCCAGAAACAGCAATTCGCAATCCGGCACCCGGCGGAATTGCGATTCCAGCTTGGCCAGCGATTCGCGGCTGACATCCCAGCCCTCGACTTGCAGCTTGGCCGCCAGTGCTTCCTGCGTGCAATGTTTCTTGATGCGAAATCGCCGCACCTGGGGGCCGACGAGATTGAGCGGAGCAGTCATCCAGATTAAAGGCTAGGTCAGTGCCGGAAACTTCTGTTCTTTTAAGAGAACAGTGTTGACTTCGATTTGGAAACTGATAACAAATCTTCACGACACGGGTTTATGACAGCTAAAGCGAAAATTCTGGTGGTGGACGACCAAATGGCCGTGGCTGCAATGATAAGATTTCTGCTGGCACGAGCCGGTTGCGAAACGCAAGGAGCTTTGAGTGCCGAGAAAGCCCTGCGACTGGCTCAAACGGAAGTGTTCGATTTAATCACCCTTGACCTTGAAATGCCCGACGGCAGTGGATTCGACCTGTTCACGCGTTTGAGGCAAATCCCCCGCCTCGCGGAAACACCAATTGTATTTGTGGCAGGAAATGCAAGTATTGAAAATCAGCAGCGCGGCCTTGACCTTGGTGCGGCGGATTTCATTGAGAAGCCATTTGACACGCAGGATTTCACATCGCGGATTTTATCTTGCATGAACCAGACCGTTTGCCGTTAAAAATGAAATTAAATTTCCCAGGTGAGTTCTCGCACGCGGCATTTCAGGGCTTTGGCAATTTTGGCCAGCGTTTCGAGGGTGACTTTTTTTTCGGCCCGCTCAATGTCGCCAATATAATTTCGCGTCAAGTCGGCTTTTTCGGCCAAATCCTCCTGGCTCAAATGGAGCTTTTTCCGTTTGGCACGGACTTTCGCCCCCAAAGTGCGATAAATTTTGCGCGAATAGGAATCCACAGTTGACCATGAAACCAGAATGGCAAAATCGAGCTACCAACCACCAGTTGGTATTCGACCGATTTTGCGCTTGCAATTTCGGCGCGGATTTTGCAAACATTGACATGACGGAAGGTCAAGCAGTGGTGCTAATTGGAAGCATGAGACCATGCCAAAGGGAAAACTTTTGTCAGATGCCTTCCTGGCTCTCCATTGATTCGCTTGCAACTGGCCGAACCCGTTGTCAAACTTTTCCAACCTCATCGTCCTTGATGCGCAGATTACCCGAACATTGCATGGTTTTAGCCGGATAAAACAAAAGGAATCCATTATGAAAGCACTTCCAAAAAAATCGGCGATGATTGCCGCCATTTTGAGCGCGGCGGGCATCGCCGGTTTGATGCTGGCCCACGCCCAGGAGACCGGCACATCCGGCACGGTGACAAAAAAGCCAGTTCACGGGGAGACCATCAGCCCGGAATTGGCGGCGGAACTGGCGCTGGTGGAGCAACTGCCGACCATTGCGGCAGATGCCGTGCCGCGTGGTGCGTGCAATTTTTATTCGGCACAATGCCCCTACTGGCCGCCGCTGCCCGGCAATTTTTATGGCGTGCCGGTTTGGAACATGGGAGACGGCTTTTATCTGCTTGATGACCTCCAGATTAACTATGCGGAGATCGAAGCGGAGGCGACCGCTTCGGCAGCAATGACCATGAGCTTCAAGCCGATGGGGGGTGGTTTTTCTCCAGACGATTTTGTGAGCGGAGTGCCGTATCTGACGATTGCCCCGACCGGAACGAACCAACTGATGATCACCGTAATCAACAACGGCACGCCGGTGAATTATGAACTGTGGTGGACGCCGGTGCTGGCGAACCCGGCGTATCCGTGGACGGCGGTGGCCGTGGGAGCCACCGGGCAGACCAATTTTGTTGTCAGCACCGCCGTGTATCCCACGGGATTTTACCGGGCGATTTGGGATACGAACGGCATACCCGTATGGCAGATGGCCGATCCGAACAATCCCGGCGCGGGAATTCTGGCGGTGTTCATTGACAGTCCAACCAACGGTGCGGTGATTCAATGACCACTGAAATTTCCACCCTTGATTTTATGAATACATTTTTCACAAGCACCATCAAACGCCTGCTGGTATGCGGCGCGGCCATCGGTTTCCTGGCAACCGGCCTGATTGCCGGACATGCGCAGGGCATCGGTTTTGATTTTACCACCAGCAGCTATACGGTGGTTCAAGGCGGATACGTTTCCGGCTCGATAACCATGTATTCGGTGTCTGACATTTATGACAACGATTACGACGGTTATGGCGACACCTACTATGGTTATTATACCGATTGGTATGTTCATTCCTCAAGCGGGTATGACGCTCCCACCGAGGTCACGATTTCGGGGTCAGGCGGTTCGCAGGAAGTGGACTGGCCGGCGGGTTACTATGGCACCGAAAATTTCAGCATCTATGTTCCCAATAGCGGAAGTCCGGGTTATGACACCACCGCGACCCTGTCGGTGGACAATTACGACCCGTATGCCGCCCCTTACGACAGTCTGATTGGGGGCAATCCTTACTATTATTATTGCGACTACATTTATTCCTTTTACGGGGACACCCCCTCCACGGCCAGCGTGACCGTCATCAACCCCAATACAGTGATGAATGTCGAAATCAACGGCAGTTCGCAACTGACCGAAAGCGAGTCGCAGCAAACCACCTACATCCGCATTTATCGCGCCGACTCCTACAACACGAGAACCGTGTATTACACGATCAGCGGGGACGCAGTTGATGGCAACGATTATACGGCTCCCTGGAGCGGGAACCTCGGCAGTGTCACCATCTATGCGGGCGAGCAATACGTTGACATCCCGGTTTCGACGCTCAATAACATACCCTACTCAAAGACGCTGACCCTGACGCTGAATTCCGACTCGATAGGTTCGTATCAAATTGGCGCGAACGATACTGTCACCATCACTTTCCAGCCCTACAACCAAAACAACCAGAACAATCAGGACCAAACCGACGACTCCGACACGGGGGACGCGCAGTTGTTTCAATCGGCCACACCCGCTTTTAACGGCCTCAATGTCAGCCATCAAAAAGGTGGTTATGGGATGGCTTCAAACGGCGTGGTCAACCTGCCGTTCGCGTTCATGAACGTCCAGGCCGTTTCCCCTTATGCGACCGGGGTTGGCCCGACGCCCGGCCTGTTCACCATCACCCGCAGCGGTGGAACCAATGCCTTTACCCTGAACTACACCATCACCGGCACGGCCATTGCCGGGAGCAATTATGTGGCATTGCCCGTTTCCGTGCAATTTGCGACCAACCAGACCAGCACCAATCTGTCGGTCAACGTCCTGACCAACCTCCCGCTGACGACGGCGCAGACGGTGGTTTTGACGTTGGCCGCCAGCAGCAATTACTTTTTAGGTTACAGCCCCCAGGCCGTGGTCACGCTTCTGCCCAACAGTTCGCTGACCAATTCCGTGGCTTCACCGAGTGGACGCTATTGGCGCGGCAGCGGCAGCGACCCGACCTACTGGTCGCAGGTGATTCCGTTGGATTATGAAACCGGAACGGTTTACAGCAACACGAATGGCAATGCCGCGACATTGTATCCTGGACTTACCAACTGGAGCAGCCAGATGCTTTACCATTACAACGCGACGAATTCACTGCCGCAGACCAACATCGCCAACCGCATAGCCTTCAACAATCCGGTGGTGGCCTTTGGCGAACGCATCGGCGGGACGCCGTTGTATTTCAGCCAGCCCTACAATTTCGGCATCTACGCGGGCGACCCGCTCCTGGCGACGACTCAAATTGTCATCCAGGTCTATAATCGCAGCAACGACCAACTGGCCGGGTCAATCAAGGTTGTTCCGCCAAACTATTTCAACACCAACTCAATGGCCGGCTATGCGACCAACGGGTTTCAAGTGACCACCAACGCCTTTGGGTTGAGCACCACCCTGTCGGATTCACCGACTTTGAATTGGGGAACCACTTCGTTGGGCGCTTATGTGCTGACGCACACCGCCAGCAGCACGGCCACGAACTATTATTATCTGGTCGAAGTGTCCGGGTATCCGGCGGCGGGCAGCAATGCGATGGCCATCACCGCCAGCAACACGGTGGCTCCCTCGCTGCTTTACACGCTGGAATTTGAAGCGCGCCCGCCGTGGCGTTCAATCTTCCTCGACCAGCCGCAATTTGCCGGCAGTCCACTGCCGCCATTCTACGCGGGCAAAACTCTGGCCGAGATGCTGACCAACACCCCGCCGGTCACGAATGTCGTCAGTTTCACTCCGTCTGCCGCCACCAATCTGGACGACAGCCCCGAACTGCGGCGGCATCCGATTCTGGATAACTTCGTGGCGAGCATGGGCAACGACCCGGTGGCGCTGGCCAATTATGTAATCAACAACATTGATCTGACCGACCCGATGGATTACAGCGACAGCGGGAACATCGCCGAGCAAGCCATCAATCCCGGCGGCGTCAGCCGTGGCGCCTTGGGAACCTTTATGGAAAAGCAGGGTTCGGCGGTGGATCAATGCGCCTTGCTGGTCTATTTGCTGCGGCAGGCGGGAGTGCCCGCCGTGTATGAATTCGCGCCGCGCAACGGGCTGCAAATGCTGGATGCGCGTTTGAGCCAGATGTTGAAGTTCCAGGTGCAGGGCGCGGTGAGCGAAGCGGGGCAGCTTTACACCACCAACACGATGATTGCGGTGAATTATCCGTGGGTGGCCGCCTACATCGGCACCAATTGGGTGCATATCTTTCCGTGGTTGAAAGACTACCAGATCACCGAGGGGTTGAACCTGTATGAATACATGCCCACGAATTATTCCAGCGCCTATCCGTGGGTGCGGGACTACATTTATGGCAACACCAATCTCACGTCGCTGGCCGTGGACGGTGACAACACGCCGCGCGTCATCTTCCCGGCCTACCTGAAAAAGACGCTCCTGCAAAATCATCCGGGCATAGCGGTGGACGACATCGGGGTGCAGATTTTGAACCGGCAGCATTACTATTCGCGCTGGCAGGATTTCCCGACGCCGACCTGGGTGACGAATGTCAGCACGTCATTGGAAAGCCTGACCTCCAGCGGCATCACCAACATCAGCCCGACGCTGACCAACATCTTTGACACGGTGAGCGTGGAAATTTACAGCGTGAACAACCCGACCAATGACATCCAGACGGGCAATCTGCGGCTGGTGGATTTGCACAACCGGGAATTTTACATCGGCCAGACCATGACCAATGCGAACCAAGTGCAGTTGAACCTGATTCTGCTGCCCTTCCGCACCAACATCACGAGCCAGTTTGCCTTCGTCAACGATTCCAACCTTTTATCCAAGGAAGTGCTGACCATGACCCTGGGGACGAATGAAAACCAACTGGGCGTGCGTTTCCGGTATCAACGGCATCAGGCTTTAAGCTCGGCCTATCCGATTGACCCAAGCATCGCGTTCCTTGGCTACAATGCCAGCGAGCAAATCAACCTGGAACGGCCCTTGTGGAAAGGCGATCAAGCGGCCATCTGCATGGATTATGGCCGGGTGACGCAGGACATGCTCAACATCCACGCGCAGGATATATGGCAGATGGAAAATGCGCTGCGGCTGAACCCGTCGTTGACCAACAGCGTGTCGCCCGACGTGTATGAAGGGGCGGCCATGTATCTGGCGGGAATGTCCTATTACAAAAAAATCAGTGACTTCAACCAGGTCAACGAGAACCTGCACAAGGTCAACATTCTTTCCTCGTGGGCGGTGGGCCTGTCCAAAATCAGCGCGGCGCGCGACAGTTTCGGCACTTTGACCAACGGGACTGACCCGGTGCTGCCCAACGTGGACATGTTCTTCTACCAGGCGGCGTTTGTGGGCAACGGCACCGTGCAGCCGGATTCGGGCGTGCCCTTTGAACTGGCGCAGCAGAATTTCAACCTGCTGTCCATCGTCAACAACTCCGCCGAGGAGCATCAGACCATCAACCGCTTCTACCAGCAGACCAATGCCGTGTCCACCGTCCGCCTGTTGCAGTTGTCGCAGACCAGCGGGGCGGGCATCGTGCCACTTAACTTCAATAACTATGTTGCCCAGGGCAATGTGAGTTATCAGGGCCAGGCATTGAAAAATTGGGATGCGGGTTTGTGGTCGCAGGTCGTCAGCGCCTTGCAGAATTCGCCTTATACCGTTGCTTACATCACGCCGGGGCCGATGACCAATTCGGCTTACTCCGGCATGGCGGCGCTGATTTTAGGCTGGAACCAATGGGAGGCGCTGATTACGCCGCAGAGCTTGAATGGCGCGTTCGGCCAACCCTTTCCAGAGGACACGGTGTCCTCCGGCAACTCCGACAATTACAATCTGTTCAACGGCGATGATTTCACGCTGGACCTGACCCCGGCGGCCACTGATACCACTCTCGCGCCCACGACCACGCCCGCGCTCAACTATCAGACCACGCTCACTCAAATCCAGAACGGCCAGTTTGTCCTCAGTCCTTATGACACGTCTTTGAACAGTCAGGAAAGCTCACAGTATAGTTTGTCAACGTCGGGAACGCCCTCGCAAAATTACGCCGTGGCTTATCAGGCCGGAGAGCAGCAGGGTAATGTCGGCAATGTGAACCTCGCTCTTGACCAGCAATATGTGGGTTCAAGCGATCCGGTGCAGAACATCACCGGCGAGTTTCATGTGGACGAAACCGATTTGCAGTTGCCCGGCCCGATGCCCTTGTCGTTGCGCCGCAACTATTCAAGCCAAAACCTGGCCGACAACCAGTTCGGGGCGGGCTGGAAGTTGAGCATCATGCCTTATCTGGCGATTGCCGTCGGCGGCACCAACATTTACGCCGCTGACATGGACGGCGCAGTATTGGCCTATGTGCAGACATCTACCAATGCCAGCGTGTGGCTGCCGACCCTCAAGGCCAATCCGCAGTTGAACAACAACACCAGCGCCGGTGCGGGCGGGCTGGTCAACCGGCTGCGCGACCGTCTCGTGCAGACAGTCAACGGTTCGACCACCAACTACATGCTTTATGGCGCGGACGGCAGCACCCGCGTTTTCCAGGTGATGTCATTCAACAACGGCATCCTCAACCAAACCCGGCCCTATCTCCAAACCTGGACGGACAGTCGCGGGAACTATTATACGTTCACTTACGGAACCGACCCGACCCAGCCGAATTTTGGGCAGGTGACGCGAATCCAATCCAGCAACGGCAACTATCTTGGTTTTGATTATGACATCAACGCCCACATTCTGGATGCCTATTGCGGGGATGGCCGCCGCCTGACGTAT
>Ga0116134_1000590_pt1 | contig 18849 bp, 13 predicted proteins | sample June2015DPH_19_5_FD_89737 | JGI IMG/M metagenome (GOLD analysis project Ga0116134, IMG submission 89737) | Peatland microbial communities from SPRUCE experiment site at the Marcell Experimental Forest, Minnesota, USA - June2015DPH_19_40 | ecosystem: Environmental > Terrestrial > Soil > Wetlands... | reverse complement strand
TTCAGCGTTGCCGGTAAGCATGACACGGATGGTGTCCGGCGATTGGGCTTTGATTTTGCTTAAAAGCTGGATGCCATCCATTCCGGGCATGCGCATGTCGGAAACCACGACGGCGTAGGGCCCGCTGTCCGTAGCAAGTTTCAGGGCTTGCTCGCCGCCCAGGGCAGTCTCCATCAGAAACTCGCGGCTTAGACTGCGCCGATACCCGTCAAGGATGTTGCTGTCGTCGTCCACTAGGAGAATCTTTTCAGCCATGGTGTTCCTCTTTCTCATCGAGCTCATCGAGCTTGGTGCGCCAGACCTTCTCCCGTTCCGCGCAACCGATTGCGGCCAGAAAGGCCGCGTCGATCGGGGTTCGGTCCCGCAGTCGCGAGGGGCTTCTTTCGTCGTGATAGGCGCTGGCCACGTGCACCGCGGCCAGCGGGGAAAACTTCACGCTCAGACTGCCGGCAGGGTCGTGGTGCCAGGCAACGGCTTCGATAATCGTGCCCGGCAATCCCCATAAGCCAAACAGATAGGCCGCCACCTGAGCATGGCTGCAGCCCAGCAGTTCGCATTCGGCCGCATACAACCCGACGTCGGCCTTCTCGCTCTGCTCCAGCACCTTCGCGTACTGCTCTCCCAGGGCCGAGGCCAGGATGAGCTTACCGGCATCATGCAACAGGCCCGCGGTGAAAGACTCATCCTGGATGTGTTGATCGGCGTGTTCGAAATGCGCAATCGCCCTGGCGCTATGGCTGACGGCTAGGGAGTGGTTTGAAATCTGCTGTACATCGTCCGCAGTCAGCAGCCGGCTTTGAAATTGTTCGAAGACATGCGCCGTTAGCACCAAGGTCCGCAGCGTGTCCAGGCCGAGGAGTTGGACGGCGTGCGAGGCACTGGAGATTTCGCAAGGCAAACAAAAGAAAGCCGAGTTTACCAGCTTCAGTATCTTCGCGGTCATGGCCATGTCCGCTCCAATCAGTTCGTCGATCCTTTGTAGCGAGGGTTCCGCGCGCCGCAACTCCTCGTTCAGTTGCAGGTAAACGGGCGGCAGACTCGGCAGGTAATCGAGCTTCGTCACTAGCTCGCGCAGGCCCGGATTCTGCAGCAGATTCTTGAGCGCAAAAGCACGGGTCAGCCGGGACTTCAGCTCCCCGCCTTCGCAAGGCTTGGAAATGAACTGATGAGCAGGATTGACCGAGCGCAGAATGGTCTCCCGGTCCGATTGCCCCGACAGCACCATACGCAAGGTTTGAGGCGACCGTTTCTGCACTTCTTCCAGCAACTGCGCTCCGTCCATTCCCGGCATTCGCATGTCGGTAACAATGATGTCGAAGGCCTGCCGGTCGATTGCGGCCAGGGCTTCTTCACCGCCCGCTGCAAAAACCATTTCCCATTCCCCGCGCATAGGGCGCAGACTGCGCTTCAGCCCGGTCAGCAACATGGGCTCGTCATCAACAAACAAGATTCGTTTGGCCATAATCACCCTTCCGCCGGTTTCGCAAATGGGATCCGAATGTGGAATGTAGTTCCCTTCCCCAGTTCAGAGTCGAACCATATCTTGCCTCCGTGTCGCCTCACGATGGCGGTGTGGGCCAGGGCCAATCCTTGTCCCGTGCCCTTCCCCACCGGCTTGGTGGTGAAGAACGGCTCAAATATCCGCGAGCGCGAAGCTTCCGGTATTCCCACCCCGGTATCAGAAATGGAGATCTCGGCCCAGTCCTGGTCGCGCACCGTGGAGACTACAATCTTTCCTTTGGCCTGAGAACCGTCTCCCATGGCCTGCGCAATCGCTTGCGCGGCATTGATCAGCAGGTTGAGAATTACCTGGTTGAACTCGCCCGCGTGGCACAGCACCATGGGCAGGTCGGGGTCAAGGTGTGTTTCCATCTCCGAAACATACTTCCATTCGTTGCGCGCCACGGTGATGGTGGTCTCGATCGCCTGGTTGATGTCAATCGCCTTCTTTTCTTCCGATCCGGGATGTGAAAACTCCTTCATGGCACGCACGATCTTGGCCACCCGCTGAATGCCTTCCAGGGACTGCTCAATGGCGTGGGGAATCTCCGTTTGCAGGTATTCGAAGTCGGCTCCCTGAGCCAGGGCATCGAGTTGCTCCAGCGTCGCGGGCGAAATCGGCCCCAGCGTGGCCTGCTTCTGCATCTCCCGGGTAAGGGCGACCAAGGCGTGGAACGACGGCCAGGATTCCTGCAAGAATCGGGTGTTATCACCGACGTACTGAATGGGAGTATTGATTTCGTGGGCAATTCCAGCCGCCAACTGCCCAATCGCCTCCAGTTTTTGTGCCTGCCGCAACTGTTGTCCCAGAATCTCGCGGTCGGTTACATCGGATCCAATAATCAACAGCTCATCGATTTTTTCCTCGGGCGCACTAATCCAATTCAAGGTAAGGCCCAGGAATCGGGTCTCGCCGTTGTTCACGAACGGGAGCGCGTCGATGCGTCGCGATTCCCGGCCCGCACACCAGGAATCAATCTCAACTTTCATGTCCGCGCGCACCCACTGAATGCCGCAACTGGCCAAGGGCTTGTAGGCCACCTCGACCGCAGTCAGACCAAATACCTGCGCCGCCGCCAAATTCCAGCGTTGGATCCGTGAATCTCGGCTGATTCCGATGAGCACCGACGGCACCGAGTTGATAAAGAGCTCTGCTCCTTCGTGCGCTCGACGCAGCGCCTCCTGAGACGCTTTCCTTTCCGTGATGTCCACGAACGTCACCATGGCGCCCATGGTCTCCCCCTCATGTTTCACCGGGTGAGACCAGTATTCGACGGGAAGGCAGGTGGCATCGGCACGCCACACAACTTCGTCATCAACGTGCATCACGCTGCTCGTCCGGAAAGCCTGATAGATGCAGCATTCTTCCACCGGATAGGCGGAACCGTCGGCACGGCTGTGGTGAATGACCTGGTGCATGTTTTTTCCCAGCAGGTAGCTGGCATCCAGATAGCCCAGCATCCGCAAGAGAGCCTGGTTGCAGAAGGTACAGTTGCCGTTCAGATCCACGCCATAAATGGCCTCGGCTGTGGAATCGAGCAGCAATTGAAGTCTCTCTTCCCGCTCTTGCAGCTTCTGCCGGGCAAGGATTCGATCGTCAATCACGCGCGAAATCACGACGATGCGTTCCAGGTCGCCACCACTGTTCCGCACGGCACAGCCATGAGCCTCCACATAATGCCAATGGCCGTTCTTGTGACGGTAACGCAGTTCCGTGATGGCTGCGTTTGAGCCCTCACGGACCATTTTCTCGGTTGCCTGGTGAATCAGTGGCAGGTCGTCAGGGTGCACCAGCGTCAGGGCGTTGCTCTTTTGCAGTTCGTCGAGGGAATATCCCAGAAGTTTCTGGTATGCGGGACTGACGTAGAGCGTATTTCTCTCGGGGTAATCGACGATGAGAATCAGGTCGCCCGCGTTCTCGGCGATGGTTCGAAACAGGGCATCGCTGCGCTGCAGAGCTTGTTCCGCGGCCTTACGCTGGCTGATATCGTGAACCACTCCCACGGCCAAATCAGGCGGGAGGCCGTCGGCGCGCGAGATCAGGGTCACGGTGAGCAGCACCCAGACCGGCCGCCCGCTTTTGTGGCTGTATCGCTTTTCGATCTGGAAGCCCTTCGCTTCTCCGCTCGTCAAACTTCGCAACGCTTGCATGCTTAGAGCGACATCTTCCGGATGAGTGATATCGGGCATGGTGCTGGTCAGGACTTCTTCGGCGGTATAGCCGATCAGATCGCAAAAGGCTTGGTTGACCGAGACACATTGGCCGTTAGCGTTCAACACCAACATGCCCGCGGCCGAGCACTCGAAGATCGACTTGAAAAGGTGCGCATATCCCGGCGGACCATCGGCCGGTCCCACGCAGGTCGTCAAAAGCTCCGGCGTAAGGTTGGTAGTGGAATTCACGCGCTCTCCTAGCCCGGGGCAGAAATGCGGACGCGCCGCTGCTAGCTGCCGTCATTGAGATAGTCGGCATTCAGGCGGCCCAACTTGAGCTAAGCCGTCTAAGCGGTACCTTTCGTTGTCCCTTTGGCCGTGAGAGGCGAGATTTCGCGGGCACGCTTCGTCGTTGTCGTTGTCGTTCACGCAAGGTGACCAGCGACGTTCAATCGTGTAAACACCTCGATGATAATCGGGTCAAATTGGGTGCCCGATCTCTGTAACAGTATTTCAAGCGCTTGTTGCTTCGGAAGGCCCTTTCGGTAGGGCCGATCGGAGACGATCGCGTCATAGCAATCGGCAATGGCAAGAACGCGCGCGTGCAGACTGATATTCTCCCCCGCCAGGCCTGCCGGGTAACCGGACCCATCGAACCATTCGTGATGTTGAGCAACCATGGGCAAAGCATCGCGGAAACACGGGATGGGTTCGAGGATACGAACTCCAATTTTCACATGGTCCTGCATGATCTGGATTTCCTCGGGTTCGAGTGCGCCGGGCTTATCCAAAACCGCCAGAGGCGTACCGATCTTCCCGATGTCGTGCAATAACCCTCCGCGGTGCATGATCTCCAGACTTTTGGCAGGTAGACTCATGGCATGCCCGATTTTGAGAGCCAGAATTGTCACCCGCTCGGAGTGGCCCGCGGTCCACGCCGATTTCGCGTCAATCGCGCGGGCTAAGGCAGTGAGCGTGCCCAAATCCAGTTGCTCCAAGGCCTCAACTGCGATCTTCAGTTGGTCCTTTTCGAGGAGTGCAGTGTGGTACCGTACGACGCATGCGCGCAGCGTGGCCAGGAGTGTTTTCGAGGTCACGGGTTTCGTGAGAAAGCGGAAAATCTGTCCCTCGTTCACAGCTCTCGCGGCGGCTTCCATGTCGCTCGAACCGGTCAGCATCACCCGGATGGAATCCGGGGAAATGGCGCGGACGGTCGCCAAAAACTCCGCTCCGTCCATGCCCGGCATGCGCATATCCGAGACCACAACTGGATACGGCCCGTCTCTTCTCAGCTTCGCCAGGCCTTCTTCGGCACCGTCTGCCAGATCGGCGACAAACTCTGGGTGCATGGAGCGTCGCAGCCCTTCGAGCACCAATGGCTCGTCGTCCACTAAGAGAACTCGTGCTTCGTCGCAACTACCAATCTCCACACTGGTGCTTGGGTTCACTCTGAACCTTCTTCTAGCCAGTTTGCTCTTCACTGCAAACGCAGCGAAAAACCGTATGCCCGGTAATCCAAGTCTTATCGGCAATGACACACAATTGCTTTAGAAAACCGGCCACGCGTGCGAGAGAACCGTGTGGACGATGACATGACATGGCCTTGACCGATGGGAGGCGTAAATGTCAAACTCTGTTGGGGAAAGAGGACAGTTCTCGTCGCTCTTCCACAGTGCGTTCGCGGCACAATCAACGTACAATAAAATTGGAATTGTGAGTATTTGGGCTTTTTGGGCTCGATACGGAGTGGGTAAGATACCTGTTTTCAACGTAATGAACTAAGTTCAAGCCTCCTTCCGCACCATCGTATTAGCGTCGCACGTTGGACTTCGCGACGGAGAGAGATTGTCGAATCCGAGCTTCGGCTCTATTGGAGTTTTGTGCATGTGGGTAAATATCCTGATCACTGTCGTTCACGTATTTGTTTGCTTTTTCCTGATTGCGGTCGTGTTGCTGCAGAGCGGCAAGAGCGGCGACTTGGCTGCGGCTTTCGGCGGTCAGGGTAGCCAGACAGCATTTGGCCCGCGCGGCGCGGCGTCCGTTCTTTCCCGGGCGACGACCTGGTCCGCGATCATCTTCATGCTCACGTCAATCACACTGTCGATTTTTGCGGCGCGGCGAACCGGTCCCTCGTCCGTGCTTTCAGGAGTGAAGCCATCGCAGACGAAGTCCCAGCCGGCAACTCCCGTCGCGCCCTCCGCGCCTCCGACCGTTCCGCAAAACCAGGCGCCGACACAGAAATAACTTGTTCAGTGGAGCGACGGGCGCCTCGCCCGTCCAGCAGCTGGGCGGCCGGGCGCGGCGCCCGGCTCTCCACTATCTAATTTCATCCCAAAGTCACGGCACCAGGAAGGGATTCTCTTCCCTTTCCTCGCCTATGGTTGTTCGGCGGCCATGGCCTGGAATCACGACCGTATCATCGGGCAGGGTCAGGACGCGTTCGTGCAGGGAGCGCATGATTTTCTCGAATGATCCTCCGGGGAGATCGGTGCGTCCGATGCTGCGGGCAAACAGGGTGTCGCCGGCGATCAGCAATTTTTCCGCTGGAAAATAGAGGCAGACGCTGCCCTCGGTGTGACCGGGAGTGTGCAGAACGTTCGCCGTCAGGTTCCCCGTCCGCAACGATTCGCCATCTCCGATGCTCGCTTCGATGGCCACTTCGCCCGGCGCCGCCATACCGACCCAGGAGGCCTGCACGTCGAGCATTTTCAGCAGCGCATAGTCATTCTGATTGAGCAGGATGGGCGCGCCCGTCAGCGCGCGCAGTTTCATGGCTCCGCCTACGTGATCGATGTGAGCGTGGGTGATGACGATCTGTTTCACTTCCAGCTTGTGCTGGCGGACGATGGCAAGAACGTCTTCGATGTCGTCGCCGGGGTCGATGACCATGGCCTCGTGCGTGGCCTCATCGCCGATGACGGAGCAGTTACATAGCAGCGGCCCCACGGGAAGGATCTTGTGGATCATTCCCTCATTTTCGCTCAGGCCAAGACAATTCACCACAGAGCAGGTCAGAAGGCAGAAGTGAAATTGCAGAAGTTCACCAGCGATGCCGGGATTTGCAGCTTATCACTGCATCTTCACAACGAATACGTCCCCGCGGCAATTGTGTTGACCTTCGTTGGTCCACGTGATCGTGCCATCTGTCGTAACTCCGCCGACGGTCTGATTCCATGTACTCGGCTCGGTGCTCCCGCTGATGCATGTTCCCCCCGAGCACGACGTGGCCTCGTAAACGTAGCCACCGGCATTTCTGGATACAGAGAATGGGGATAGATATTGGAAATTCGCCGGATAGGTCTGGCTGGCCAGCCAATCATAGCCCCAGAGGCAACCGGAAGTACCGGAGGTAGACCCTAGCGTGCCGACCCAGTCCGAGGATTGCATAAAGAATTTGCCGCTCTGCGAGATCGACCCGATGGCATAGTTGGTGCTGAACTGGGCGTTCGACTTGGTAGTGAAGTTATGAGCGAAGCGTAGTGTACTGCCATCCGGGAATACCCCGATAATTTCATTCGTCCATGCGGCAGGAAAGCTGGCGTTGTAATGCAGAGGATAGTTCCAGCTGTCGAAAAATGGCGGGCTGTCTGTCGAGTTGTCATTCACCCAGCTAGGGTTAACCGCGATTCCGGGGATCATGCCCGGAGGCAATGTATCGACGACCGAATGCGGGTTGCCGAGAGCGGTAAACGGGCGAAGGGCGTACTGTCCAATCGGGTTATCATTGTGGTTGAGATAATCGTTCCAGCCAAAAGCGAACTCTCCTCCCACCATCCCCGAAATCTTCCCCACGTTAGTAGTGGCAGTCTCCCAGATATACGGCGTGGTACCGGCAGTGCTCAGGCAGCTCGTGTTTCCGGCAACGCATGGGCCGGGCACTATCAGGGCGTACGCACCAGTCAGGTTTTCAAAAATAGCGTGGACGAAGAATTCATCCGTGGGGGAGTCAACATTGGTGGCGTCCCCGGTGTAAACCGACACCGGACCCATCGGCCCCCAATCGCCCGAGATGGTTCCGGTACTGGTGTTGTAAAGCCGGCAGCCCGAGCCCACTTTCCACGCAACCACGTAATATCCGGTGTTTTGGTCGCCCGGTGCATAGGCCGCCGTAAATAGAGTGTCATCCGCGCTGGGGCCATCATGTCCGACCCAGTCTGGACTAAAGCCGCTCGGCAGGCAGTTGCCCGGAGTCCCGGTAAACCCGGCACCGCTATCCGCAATAAAATCGCCAATTAGCGTGACGGTAGGAGAGCCCGATGGGCTGTAATTCGAAAAGTCGTAGCGCCAAATTTGCGCGGCAGGGCCGGCAGTCCAGACGTAAAGCCAGTTGGGATTGCTGTAGCTGAAGTCGGCTCCGATGCCCTGAATCGTCAAGCCTCCGGTTGAGGAATAGCTTGGATTATTAAGGTACATTCGGGAACACTGCATCGTGGCTGGATCAAAAAATAGTGGAAAGCCCAGCCCGCCATGCTCTTGCACATAAAGGATGGTGTCATTCGTGTTGAAATGGTTGACCATGGCTGCCCCGCCGCTGTTTGTATCAAACGTAACATCTGGCGAATGGGGATCCGTGGTGCCATCGGTACAGCGCGCAATTGGGTTGCCGAAGTTCGGGTCCGTTATTACCGTTCCGGCGCCGGTGAGGTTGCCCATGCTGGGAATCGGCGACGGATAATTGACCACCGCCAACGGCCCACCTGGAAGAGCCGCATTATTGGCCGCTGTGCAGGCGTACGTCGGAGGCCCGCAACGCACGGTGAGGTTGATCGGGGTGCTCTGCGTCAAGCTGCCCGACGTGCCGGTGATGGTCACCGTCGCGTCCCCGATGGTTGCCGAACTGCTCGCCGCCAGAGTAAGCGTGCTCGTGGTCGTCGTGCTAGCCGGATTGACGGAGGCCGTCACTCCATTCGGCAGGCCCGAAGGCGCCAAGCTCACACTGCCTGTGAAGCCATTCTGGGCGTTCACGGTGATAGTGCTCGTGCCATTGCTTCCCAGGGCGACGCCCAAGGCGCCCGGATTAGCCGATAGCGTGAAGTTCGGTGGCGGCTGTGAAGATCCTGAAACTCCGCCGCAGCCAGCCAGACTGCCAAGTGCGCAAGTGCCGGCCAGAAGCCAGCCCCAAAGCGGCACCCTGGCAGACCTAGTCATTCGTTATCCTCAGAACCCAAATGAACGCAGAAGGGTGGACGCAGGCAACCTCTCTTAACGCCATCGTACTATTCCCACTCGGCGAAAGGATGTTATCCATCCTCAGCGCAGTTCGACGGCCGCGCAAGCGAATTCCCGCACCTGACTTCTAATCTCTATGACGCCGCCGCAATCTGCCCCGTTCTCTGATCGGACCGGAAGCGCAGGAGTGCGGCGATATTACCGGCGCGGTCCAGATCGGTGTGCTCCCTGAGATAGAACAACTCGATATCGCGGCGGATGGCGATGGGGATAATGGCGTCGCAGACGTCGGTGAGTTCGCGAGTGGAGTGTCCGCAAGCGACGCACAACGGGACTAGGCGGGCGTCGAGGTGGCCGCAGTTAGGGCACTCGACCGCTCGAGCAGAATAGTTTTCGCCGAGGAAGATGCTCTGCACTTCCCCGGCTTCCAGCGCTTGCAGGACGCGGCGCAGGCCCGTGACACCGCGCCCGTTGGATTTCGCGAGATCTACCGCTTCGTTGGCTTTCGTAGAGGCGCGTACCGCGATCCATTGATTGAGGAGAGCGCCGGCGTGATCGCGAATTTCCTCATTCGAGACGCTGGCAACATCCGCCGAGAAGCGGCCGATCAAGCGCTGTTTGACGTAAGGATGGAGGTGGGATTCGAACTCCGCCCAGTTGGCATCCTGGCACCCGACGATGAGCCGCTCCCAGACACCTCTCTCGAAGTCAGTCCGCAAACGTTCTGAAACTGCCTTAAAGTGCTGCAGCGCTTCCTCCGACACACGGCGTTCGGCATGGCCGGCTTCGTAGCCGTTGAAGCCGTAGCTGGAGCCGTTGCGCGAGAGCATGTGGACAATGGCTCCACGTTCGCGCAGGTCGTCGAGACGAAGATCAAAGAAACGGGCGCGCTGGCGGTCGACCACGGCAACCGAGAGCGCAGGTTGCGCTCCGAGCAATGCTGCCAGCGGTTTCAGCTGAAAGCGCGGCTGGAGATAAATGTGAGTGCCTCCGAGCTGCGGAGGCAGTTCATACTCCCTCCAGAAATTTTGCGCGGAGCAGGCGAAGACTGCTTTTCCCCGGTTACTCCCACGCAGGTTTGTCGCCAGATCGAGGACGCGATCAAGGTCGGCGTGCAGGGATCCGTTCTTGCCGCTGGCGGCAGCGCTTTTCAGGGCCTGCTTCACGATATCTTTGGCGACGATCGCCTCGCGGCGATGCGAACGATCCTGGGGAGGATCGGGTTGAAAGTAAAAACTGAGGGCGCACGCCCCTTTGGTTTCGTCCGCTTGAAAAGCCGCCAACTCACGGATTTCGTCCCGGGTCATCATCTCGACTCTCCTTGTACTGAGATATTTAGATTCGAGTTTTGACTAGCAGTTCTTTATGGAATTCACTGGCGATGGAAGGTGCGCTGCGAACGCAGTCGCGCGCCCGTTGAACGGACTCGCGCACGGCCTCCACATGCCGGCCGGTGATGGCCGCAATTTCGTTAAGGGAGAACCCCTCGATACCGTAGAGGAGGAAAGCTTCGCGGTCGGTGCGGCTCGCGCCCTGGAGTGCGGCTTGCACCAAGGCAATCACTTCGTCGGAGTAGGCGGCCTGTTCTGGAGTAGACACGCGGCGATCGGGGATGGCGCTTTCGCGCGTCCAACCTTCGTCGGGTTGATGGAATTGCAGCCCGGATTCGTCCGAAGCTTCGACATTCTGGCGGCGACGACTGGCCTCGAGATGGACGGGAGACTCCAGTTCATGAAGGCGCGCCGTCATCTCGTTCATCGCTTCCAGAGCAAGGCGGTAGAGCCACGGTTCGAGCGACAATTTTTCCGGACGGTCATGGTCGCCGAGAGCGCGGGCAATGACTTCGTCTACCACTTCGGGGGTGGAGAGAGCATCCTCAAGAATCTCCTCGTCCGTGCGACGGAAGTGGAGTTCGCGGTCCACGAAACGCTCAAGGCGGGGAAGATTCGCATTCACATAGGTGCCGATATCATCGGCGGAAATGGTCTCCGGCAACGCCGCTGCCAGTGTCTGCTCGAAGGGAACGCCGGGTTCGGGAGATTCCCGTGGTCCCCCTCGCCACCGGCGCCATTTGTGGCTGGAGCGGAGCAGTTCCTTGTGCCGGCCGATTTGCTGGATGAGCTCGTCAAAGGCGGCCTTGATGGCCGCGGTTGGACTGGCAGCTTTCGCCTGCGCAGTCAGTTGACCCGACGGCAAACGTAGATTCAACGAAACCAGCGTTCCTTCGCGCGCCGAATTCTGATCGATGATGGCTTTCAGATGCACCAGTTCAGGCCGGAAGACCTGAAGCCGCTTCTGGATTTTCTCGATCTGGTGGCCGATTTCTTTTTCGATGCCGGGAGTTTTGTGGACCTTATAACTGACGTGAACGTTCATCTTCAAGCCTCGAACGCTGGGGTAGAGCCCCCGTGAAGCGGCGGTCCTAACGAAACAATTGTACACCCGGTGGGAAGAGCGTAAGCGACGTTTGCCGCGCCCCTCGTTTTCCTGTTTTTCACCTACTTATTTCATGTAGACAGAATCCTTCCTTAATTCCTCTGGCAGCACGATCGGGAACGGCGGGAATTCATGCGAGTCGCCCTTGAACAGCGAAACCATAACCTCAGAGCGCCTGGTGCCGTCATGCACCGCGAACCGGCGTGGCTTCTCCGCCGAGCCGCTCCACAGAGACACCCCAGCGTAGGCGCCGTCCTTGCGCAGGATGTAGTAGCTCATGTCGAGGAACTTCAGCTTGCTAATGTCGTTGTTGTAGTTCCGGGCGATGCGCTTGAGGGCGTCCAGGCCGGCGTCGAGCGGCGACATGCCCCGCCGCATGTTCTCGACGATGGTGTGCGCTCCGGCAACCTTGATGTTCTCTTCTCCGCTGCCGGTGGCGCCGGCCGAACCCACGTCCTGATCGGTGTAGCAGCCGGCCCCGATGATCGGCGAATCGCCGCAGCGTCCGGGAAGTTTGAAGGCCAGGCCGCTGGTGGTGGTGCAGCCGGAGATTTCTCCTTTGTCGCTGAGAGCGGAGCAGTGGATGGTGCCGGTCGGCGGAGAAAGTACGCGCCGGATGGCGGCCATGCGGAATTCCGGTTCGATGCCTATCTTGGCGGCATGCTCTTCGAGGCGTCGGATACGTTCTTCCCAAAGTTCAGCTTGCGGCGAGGTCGTGGGTAATGTCGTGGGCAATAACGACGGCGGCTTCCAATTCGGATCGGCCAGCCCCGGCCCCCACCAGTCGTCGGTCGAGTGATTCTCCTTCCATAGCAACCAGATTTTGCGCGACCGTTCGGTGAGCAGATTTTCGCGCGGGAAACCTACAGCGACGGCAAATCGTTCCGCGCCTTCGCCGACCAACATCACGTGGCCGGTGTGTTCCATCACAGCTTTGGAGACGAGCGAGACATTTTTAATGTTACGGACGCCGCCGACGGATCCGGCACGGCGCGTCGGTCCGTGCATGCAGCAGGCATCAAGTTCAACTACGCCTTCCTCGTTCGGAAGGCCGCCCAGTCCGACGGTATCGTCGTTCGGATCATCTTCCGGACCCTTTACGACACGGAGAGCGGCGTCAAGCGTGTCGCCGCCATTTTTCAGAAACGCAAAAGCGTCGTCGAGGTAATTCACGCCATTGTTGGCGCAGATGATGATCGGCCGCTTGCCGGTGCCAAACGGATTAGCGGGGCGGGAGGCATCGCCATTCGCTTTGTCTTGCGCGTTCAGGTCTTGCGCATCCAGGCCAGAGGCCAGCGACGCAGCGATTGCGGAACCTAGAAATCCCCGACGGCTGATGGACATGAATTCTCCTACTTAGGAAACGGCCAGAAGGATAGCACGAGAATCCAGTCCGGGAGGGACGATCCAGCTCTCGCTGCCACTTCAAACGCGTACCTCACATTCACACTCCCACCACCTGCAACAGCCGGTCGACGCCTTCGCGAAAGTCGGCGGGCTCGGTGATTAAGCTGAGCACGAGACGACCTTCGTTTGGAAAATCGTAGAAGTGGCCGGGATGGACGATGACACCCATCTTCCGTAGAAGATTGATGGCCAGATCTTCGTCTGTTCCAAGCACAGGAACGCGCAGAACAACGTACCATCCTCCCTCGACCAGCAATCTTGTGCACGAAGGATGGCCTGCGAGTTGGCTATCGAGTTCCGCGAGATTCACCCGCAAGCGATCGAGAAGAATAGGCTGGATCCGCCTGCGCTGATCGAGCAGCACCGATGCTGCAAGCTGCACGGGAGCATTCATAGATAGAAAAGTATCGGCGATGATTTCCAGGCGCGCTCCCGCTTCGGCCACTATTTCTTTCGGGCCGCTCGCGGCTACCCAGGCAAGCTTCATCTGCGGGAGAGCGGAAATCTTCGAGACTCCGCTGAGCGTAAAGGTGAGCGCATCGGCGTTGGTCAGGAAGCTGCTGCGCGGCACACCATCGTGCGCATAATCGAGAAAAACTTCATCCACAATCAGAGCCAGACCGTAGTCGCCGCAGAAAGCGTTGAGCGCGGATGTTTCCGAAACAGAGACGTAGGAGCCGGTTGGGTTGTTGGGATGGACAAGAATCATGGCGCGCGTCTGGGGCGTGGCGGCTTTGTACACTGAATCGAAGTCGATCTGCCAACCGTGGTCGTAGAGCAGCGGATAAGGGACGAGCTTAACATCGGCAAGATCGGCGAGAAACTCGAACAAAGGGTAGCTCGGTTTGGGGACAAGGATTTCGTCGCCGGCATTGCAGAGCAGACGGAAGACGTACGAGTAGGCTTCGCTGGTGCTGGTGGTAAGAAGCAGGCGCTCGGGGTCGAGATCGAAAACCTCGTGCGACTCGCGATAGTAGCGGCACACGGCCTGGCGCGCCCCCAGCAGGCCACGGGGCTGAGGGTCGTAATGCATCGCTTCTGGATTCGCCAATGCGGCGAGCACAATTTCAGGGTCGGAATGGACGCCAGCCTCGGTCGGGTTCGAGACCGTGAGATCAAGAATCTGCCGTCCCGAAGCGTGCGCTTCCTCGATCGCGCGGGTGAGAGCGTTAGGAGTGAGCCGCCAGCTTGTGCGGTGAGAAAACATAGATTCCAGTGGAGAGGCGGGCGTCCACGCCCGGCTGAACCCGTAGGCTGCGCTCAGGGCAGGCTCGCGAGATACCCATTGCTCCATCCTGCTAAGCGAATCACGGCTTCAGGAAAAATCCCAACTGCTCTGGAGCAGGCAGCGTTTTAGTAGTCCAATACTGACGTTGGGCCGCTTGCACCACGACGATTTTCGCTTGCACCTCCGACGCTAGATTGTCGTAGCGAACCAGAACGTTGTCCAGCCAGTAAGCCTGGTTCTCACGCGCCCAGCCCGCTTTGTACCTCGTGCGCATGTCGGTGATCGCGTCACGCAGACTCTGCAGCCTGCCGTTGATGTCAACGATTTCGTCGAAGTCGCTTTGCACGTGCGTCTTGTCCGCCTGATTCTGATAAGCATCCCAATAGTATTGGCTGATTTCGGATGTGAACTGAATCTTCAACCCCAGCGTGTCCAGATGCCAGGCGGCGAGCAGCATATCGTCGATGGCCTCGGGATGGAGGTGGGCCTTGGCTCGATTCAGCATCAGCGTTTCGGCGGCATGCTCAGCGCTGATGCGCAGATCGTGGGTAACCGGCAGTGCTTTCGCCGCAGTGTTGGCGCCGGCCTCGCTGAATGGATCAGACCAGAAGAGCTCATGACTCGCATTATCCAGCTTCACGCTGGCGAGAAGTGTATGCGGCCGGTCAAGGTTCTCGATCACGCCGGCAAAGGTGCTATCTTCATTGCGATAGAAAGCCCAGTCATAGCTACTCTTGAAGTCATCGATACTGGATTCGCCCGCTTGCCAACTCGCGGCTGCGCCAAAAACCAAAGCAGGCCAGGTCATGTCGACAAGCGCTTCGCCGTCGTCGTTCCATGTGGTGTTGAGAGCGCCCATGGCCTGATGCTTCTGTCCGTCGCGAACAAAGTTTCGGATGTTGACGAAGGCGCCTTCCAGGTCAGGCCAAATCGCACCCCAGTTGCCTGCTCCGGGGGCGACGACTACCCGCAGGCCAGCATTCGTGTAGGGCGTAATGATGCTTTCGTAACTGGGCTTCGGGCTGTAGTCCCAGGGAACGGCGATCATATCTTTCGGAAGAATGGTAAGCAGCTCGGGATATTTGACCGCGATATCTCCCCAGAACATGAGCTGTTTGTGGAAAGGCTGCATGATCTCAAACACTTTCTGGAGATGTTCGAGATAAACACGTCCGAGACCCTCTTGGGCAGCGAGAGCCTTCGTCTGGCCCAGCCCAAGTTCGAAGGTTTCGTCGGCGCCGATGTGAAAGAACGGCCCGGGAAACGAGGGAACGACTTCGCCGTAAACTTGGCGAATGAAATCGTAGGTCTTGGGATTGGTCGGCGTGAGTACGTGCCCGTGCGGCGCTTCGGCAAGATCAGAATAAATTTCATACTTCAGAAATTGATGAAGATGCCCAAAGGCCTGCTGCTCGGGCAGGAGCGTGATGTAGTACTTGCTGGCGTAGTCGACTAGCTCTTTGATCTCGGCCGGAGTGAACGCCGCTTCTCTCGGCACGACCAGCGGCTGCGTCTGGAAGTCGAAAACGTGCTCCATGTTGAACCCGAGAAGGTTGATCTTGTACTCGGCCAACGTCCGGATCTGCATCTTCAAGTAGTCGAGTGTAGGGATGGGACCGCGGCTGATGTCGTCTTGTACTCCGCGCCATTCCATGCTGGGCCAGTCGCGGATAGTAAGCGACGGGATGGTCAATTGCTCGTGTGGCGCGGGCGCCCCCGCCCGCGAAGCGAGGACGGCAGTGTTTGCACTCGTTCCTCCCTGTTCTCGAAGCAACTGGCGCAAGGTTTGCACTCCGTAGAAGAGTCCTTGCGCGCTGCGACCTGCGACGATCACGCCGGAGGCGCTCACGCGGATAACATAACCCTGGCTGCCAAGTTCGTCCCCACTCTTAATTCCCTGCGCGTCGAGATAGGCCCGCAAGCCGTGGTCGGTCAGCCGTCCCAGCGAAATGTGCCCCGTCGTTTTCGGAGCGGCGGTCGCGAGCTCGATCGAAAGCTTCATGCCGGTGCGGTCGTGAATTTCTTTTTGCAGCATCTCGGCCGCAGTCCGGTCTTCGGCGTTGCTGATGAGAATTGTGGTCGAGGGCTTGATTACGATATTGCCTTCGGCCATGCGAACCTCCTTTGGCGCCGGTAGAACCTTGAGCGCGCGGACAGCATCGGTGACCTGGGCGTGAGAAGCGAGCGGCAGACAGGTAAGGCAGGCGAAAATCCATTTAATAATTTTCATGACGTGAGTGAATGCCGAGACTAACAGGTGGGATCAGGCGGCGACAAGTATTGCCGCTGGCGGAATACCCGCAGCCACGGTTCGAGCCTGCGGAGCTTGGCAGGGACGGGGCAAAGCCCCGTCGCCACACAACCTAATCTCTACTTCGCAAAGGCTTCCTTGTTAACCACGTACGGCATCCTGGCAATGTCGCCGCCGTAGTTCCCTTCCAGCACGTCAATCAGTCCCTGCACGCAGCGGCCGGCCATGCCTTTATTGGGATCGGACGACAAGCGCGTGATGCGCGCCGCGCTGGCAAAGTGCGGCGTAAGGCGGCAGCGATCAGCGATCGCGGGATCCCTCAGCGGCGAATCGGAGGGCAAAGGCTCTGTCTCGTAAACATCGAGAGCGGCGCCGGCGATCCAGTTCTCGCGCAAAGCACGGGCCAGTGCGATCTCATCCACCACCGGACCGCGCGACGTGTTGATGATCATTGCTGTGGGCTTCATCATGCGCAGCGTGGCTTCGTTGATCAGGTGATAAGTTGGAGTGGCGCTTTCGCCCTCGCGCAGCAGCGGAACGTGCAGGCTGATGAAATCCGCTCCGCGCAAGGCCTCCTGCAACGTGGTGTAACGAATTGTGGCTCGCTCGCGGCTGATACCGCGCTGGAAGCGGAGGTCCTTCACTTCCTGTATGGCCCGGATGTAGTCGTGGTTCTCATAGGCCGGATCAAAGCACAAGATATTCATGTCAAAGCCCGCGCACTTTTTGATGAAGGCGAGGCCGATGCGTCCGGTGCCAATAACCGCGACGGTTTTTCCAGTGACTTCGTCGCCCAGAAAGGGCAAGTACGGATGCCAATAGCTCCAACGGTTTTCCCGCGTCAAGTGCTCGGCGGGCCAGAGTTTGCGGGCGAGTGCGCCCATCAGGAAGAAAGCAAACTCCGCCGTCGCTTCCGTCAGAACGTCGGCGGTGTTGGTGAACGGGACTTTGTGCCTGTTAGCATCGGCGCGGTTGACGTTGTCAAATCCGACGGCGTACTGCGCCACCACTTTGAGCGTGCCCTCTCCGGCGGCGAAGACTTCGGCGTCGATCTCATCGCGCAGGGTGGTGATCAGGCCATCAATGCCGGACTTCACCTTTTCGATGATCAAGCTTTTCGGTGGAGCTTCAGGCTCGGGATAAACCTCCAGGTCGTATCCCTTGTGGCGAAGAATGTTAAAGGCATCGCCGATGTCGCAGGTGGCAAATACACGGATTCTCGGGCTCATGGGGGAACAGTGTATCGCAGGCCAGAATCGATCGTTGGAGAGTCGGGCGTCCTCGCCCGACCGCCAAGCTCCGGACGGACGACACGCCCGTCGCTTCGCTATCTACTGTTCCCGTCTCTCTGGTCGCGGAGCAGCCGACGCCGCCTGCGCATGATGACGCACATCGGCTCCCAACACCCAGAAAATGACATCCTCGGCAATGTTGGTGGCGTGGTCCGCCACGCGTTCGAGATTGCGCGCAACCAGGAGTGCATCCAACGCCTGCTGAGTGACTTGCGGCTCTTCGTTCATCTTTCGCACGAGCACGATAAAAGCTTCGTCGCGCATCCGGTCAACCACATGGTCCATTTCCAGCACGGCCTGGGCAAGTTCGGCTTTGCCTTCCACGAACGACTCCAGCGCGCGCCGCACCATGGCGCTGACGGCCGTGGCCATGCGAGCAATATCAACCGGCAACTCGACCGCCGGCAATTCAATTAGGTCCATGACCCGCTCGGCGATGTTGACGGCCTGATCGCCCACCCGCTCGAGATCCGCGTTGATTTTGGTTACCGCGAGGATGAAGCGCAGATCCGTCGCCGCCGGTTGCTGCGTAGCCAGAATGTCGAACGCCATTTCATCGATCTCGCGCTCGGCGGCGTTGATGTGGCTCTCATTTTCGAGGACCAACTGGCAGCGCGTCAGATCGCGTTCGGTGTATGCCTGGCAGGCACGATCAACCGCCAGTTCCGCAAGACCTCCCATGCGAAGCAGTCTTTCACGGAGATCCTCCATCTGCTGTTGAAAGCGCGTGCGCATCATCCGAACCTGCCTGTGACGTAGTCTTCCGTCCGTTTGTCGGAAGGATTGGTGAATATCTTTTCAGTTTTATCGAATTCGATCATCTTGCCTAACAAGAAAAAGCCGGTAAACTCCGCCACCCGGGCAGCTTGCTGCATATTATGCGTCACAATCACGATTGTGTACTGCTCTTTTAATTGAAAAATCAATTCTTCGATCTTGCCGGTGGAGATCGGATCGAGCGCTGAGCATGGTTCATCCATGAGCAGAACTTCCGGTTGGACGGCAAGCGCGCGGGCAATGCACAGACGCTGCTGCTGGCCGCCGGAGAGGCTGGCGCCGGACTTCTTGTGGAGATGATCCTTTACTTCCTCCCAGAGTGCGGAGCTCTGCAGAGACTTATGGACGACCTCTTCGAGTTGCTTGCGATTACGAAAGCCGTTCAGTTTGAGGCCGGCAGCCACGTTGTCATAAATGGACATGGTCGGGAACGGATTCGGCTTCTGAAACACCATGCCTACGCGGCGGCGGAGTTGGGTGGCCGAGGTTCCGTTATAAACACTGAGATCGCCGATGTGCACCTGGCCCTCGACGCGCGCCTCGGGAATGGTTTCATGCATGCGGTTGAGACAGCGAATGAACGTGGATTTCCCGCAGCCTGAAGGGCCGATGAGCGCGGTCGCGTGGTTGGCGAG
>Ga0116134_1000588_pt1 | contig 18887 bp, 13 predicted proteins | sample June2015DPH_19_5_FD_89737 | JGI IMG/M metagenome (GOLD analysis project Ga0116134, IMG submission 89737) | Peatland microbial communities from SPRUCE experiment site at the Marcell Experimental Forest, Minnesota, USA - June2015DPH_19_40 | ecosystem: Environmental > Terrestrial > Soil > Wetlands... | reverse complement strand
GAACCTGGCGATGCTCTACTACCCAGCGGCCCGTCGCAAGATGCCAGCCCATGTCGTTATCGCCTACCGTGTGCAGACCAGCACACAGAGCGCTAAGCAACACTAGAAAAATCAATACCAATCGAGCAGCGCGATAGCATTTGTCGGAGGAAACTTGCATGGAAAATTGCGACGTATAAATCAACGTTCCATTAACTATAAAACCGATAGCCCGATTTGGGGGCTTGCGTAATGACACCCCCTGCAAGGCAAAGCAGCACCAAGCAGCGCAGACCCCACACAGCCTACCGTACGGTTGGCAGACCCTTCCTTCATGTGACTGCGCTCGGTGATTACCACACCGCGCAGATGAGATTGGCGGCGGCGCTGCAGATCGATCCGAGGAACGACAGGGCACTGCGACTGCAACGACAGGCATTGAATCAAGAAGGCGCAAACCACTAGGGTGCAGCCCCATGCCTCGTGAACCATGGCCGCAAGAAAAACTCTGCGGGTCGATCCCCTACTCTTCCCAAGAGAATTCCGTGATTGCCGGTCTGCGTGCACACGACCATTCCTTTCTCGAAGGGACGAAAAGATCAAGAGCTGACTGCCCTCATTGGGCAAGAGGCAGGGTCACCTCTATGTGACGGCCATCACAATCCTCTGTGACGGCGGAGGCTGCCCGGCGGGGGCGCAACCCGTATTTTGGACAAACAGATGGTTTCGCAGGGGTAGGGTTTCCCATTTTCAAGGATTTTCTTATGAATCCCAGGATGTCTCGAATCTCCAATCTCCTCGTCCTTGCTGGGTTGTTCGTTCTCACGATCGAATTCGCCCATGCCGGCGATTTTACGCATATTTCGGGCTCGTACCAGGTGCTCGGGAAGACTGACGTCGGTTCCCAAACGCAGGTTCGGCTGCAACTCCAATTGTCGAACCATGGGCAACGCGACCTGCACATCCAGCGGATAGCTTTGTGGGATTCGCCACATCATCCTGGAGGCAGGCCGCAGGCTTGCTCGCTCCTGGTTCATCCCGGCTCTTCCGCGAGCAGCACGCAGGAGTTCACCATGCCGCGCTCGGAATACAGGTTGTGGACCAGTGGAACACGACTCAAGTTCCTCGTGGCAGTTGAGGGGCCCGGCGGTCGCAAAGCTATAGAACTAGTTCGGCTGGATCGGATTTCCAGCGGGAAGGCGAATTGACCATGCGCTCCCGCAACTTCTTCGCCTCCCTTTGTATCGTCGTCGCAACCGCCCTCTGCGCGCCGCAAGTCTCCCTCGGCCAATATTCGATCAACTCAATCGCCGGCGGCGGGCCGAACAATCTCGCCGCGCTTAAGGCCAGCATCGGATACCCCGAGAGCATCGCGTTCGACTCCGCCGGAAATGCCTACATCGCCGAATCGAGCGATTCGAGTCAAATTCTAAAAGTGTCCGCAGCCGCAGCCGGCACGGTCCCCGCCGGCACGGTCACCATTGTGGCCGGAAACGGCACCCCCGGATACTCTGGCGATGGCGGGCCAGCGACTAGCGCCGCTCTTAATCATCCCGAAGGGGTTTTCATTGATGGTTCAGGAAACATCTTCATTGCCGACACAGAAAATTCTGTCATCCGTGAAGTGGTGGCGAGTACCGGCAACATCCAGACCGTGGTTGGTGTTAACTACGATGCCAGCGACGGTAGTGCGTGCCAGTCCGGTGGCGACGGTGGTCCAGCCCTCAGCGCGCACTTGTGCCTGCCTTACTCCGTATTTGTGGATAGCGCGGGCGACATCTTCATCGCTGATTTCGGCAATTCGGCCATTCGTGAAGTAGTGGCCAGCACGGGCAACATCCAAACCGTGGCGGGTACGCCCGGCACCCCAGGCTATATAGACAACGTGCAGGCCACCGCTGCAGAGCTCGACCTTCCCGGAAGTGTTTTTGTCGATGGCTCCGGCAACATCATCATCGCGGATACGTTCAACTCCGTCATTCGCGTGGTCAATCCGAGCACTCAATCGGTGACGATCGCCGGCACGGCAATTCCGGCTGGCTACATCGAGACCGTCGCTGGCTCTCAATACGACTCAATCGAAGGCTCCGAGTGCAAATTGACTGGTAACAACGGGCCTGCTCTCAGTGCATTTATGTGCCTGCCATTCGGCGTCTTTGTGGATGCTTCGGAAAACATTTTCGTAGCGGATTACGCTAATTTCGCGATTCGCGAGGTTGTTCCCGCCGGCACTATTTCGACCGTCGCGGGCACACTCGGTACTGATTGTCAGACTTATGCCACCACAGGCTGCGGCGATGGAGCCGCGGCGACGAGCGCCCAACTCAACTACCCAAGCGGCGTTACCCTTAACTCCGGCAACATCTTCATCGCCGACACCGAGGACTTTGTAATTCGTGAAGTAACCGGCGGAAATATTCAGCGCTTTGCAGGAAACGCCACGGAAGCATACTCCGGCGACGGCGGCTCGCCCACGAATGCAGAGTTGAACGACCCTGGAGCTGTTTTTGTGGATGGTTCCGGAAACATCTTTATCGCTGATACAAGCAATTCCGCGATTCGTGAAGTGCTGGCGAGCACCGGCGACATTCAGACTGTGGCCGGGAACGGCGTAGCCGGCTACTCCGGTGACGGCGTAGCGCCGACCGCTACGCAACTCAACTTTCCCGGAGGCGTGTTCGTGGACGCCCAAGGCGACATCTTCATTGCCGACACGGCCAATTCCGCGATTCGTGAAGTAGTGGCAGCGACGGGCTTAATTCAAACTGTGGCCGGCACGCCGGGCACAGCAGGCTACTCCGGGGATGGCGGTGCTGCAACCAGCGCCGTGCTCGCCAATCCGAATGCCGTCCTCGTAGACGGCTCTGGCAACATCTATATCGGCGATACCGGGAACTCAGCCATTCGTGAGGTGATCGCAAGCACCGGAAACATTCAAACGATAGCTGGAACTCCCACCAAGACGTGTGATGACAGTCAAACTCCAGGATGTGGCGACAACGGGCCTGCGACCAGCGCTTATCTTAACTTTCCGAACGGCATCTTTCGCGACGCCGCGGGCGACATCTTTATTGCGGATACCTTCGACAATGCGATCCGCGAGGTCTCAGCAGCGACTGGCACAATTCAGACCGTGGCCGGAACCATCGGTACGCCTGGCTTCTCCGGAGACGGCGCCGCGGCTACGAGTGCGCTTCTGAATAGTCCTTATGGTGTTTTCCTCGACGCCTCGAATGACATCTTGATTGCGGATTCAGACAATGCCGCGATTCGCGAAGTCGTTGCGGCCACCGGGTTCATTCAAACTGTAGCTGGAATCCCCGCCACCGCAGGCGGATTCCCCACGCCAGGTTTTTCCGGCGATGGCGGGCCTGCAACCAGCGCGGAACTGAATGCACCGTCGGGCGTGTTCGGCACTTCGGCGGGCAAGGTGTTTATTGCCGATACAAATAACGCGCGCATCCGCGAACTAGCTCCCGCTCCGCTCACTGTAACGGTCGCGCCGAGCACTGCAACCGTGGTGGTGGGTGCGCTCCAGCAATACACGGCGACCGTGACCGGAAATGCCAATACGAGTGTGAGCTGGTTCGTCAACGGAGTGCCGGGAGGCAACTCAACCGTCGGAACAATCTCGACTACCGGCTTGTTTCAAGCTCCGACTGCAGTTCCTTCTCCAGCCACCGTCACTGTCAGCGCGGTTTCGCAAGTCGATAACACCACTTCAGGAACGGCTCAGGCAACGATTGCCAGTCCGAGCGCGACTGTCACCGTCAGTGTGACTACCAACCCTGCTGTCACGCAGATTTATACCGGCACTGTGCAATCGTTCATCGCAACTGTAACCGGAACGTCGAACACCGCCGTGAACTGGTATGTCGAGGGCTCGCCGGGTGGCAATGCGACATTTGGAACTGTCGACACTTCGGGCAATTACACCGCTCCCGCCAATGTGCCCGCGCCGGCAACGATTGTCATCGAAGCGGTTTCGCAGGCGGACCCAACTGCTATCGGCACCCAGTCCGTGACGATCGTCGCAGCGCCATCTGCATCCCAGCCCGCGGCGCAAACCGTTTCGCCCGGCGGAACCGCGAATTTTTCAGTTTCTCTTAATGCAAACTCTGGCAGCCCACATCAAGCCATCACGCTGTCCTGCTTGCAGAGTTCCTTGCCGTCAGGTGCCTCCTGCACCTTTACGCCCCCAACCATTACTCCGAGCAGCAGCCCCGTACCATTTACACTCGCCGTGAGCGTGCCCGCGAGTTCAGCGTCCTTGGAGAAACCAAGCGGATTCAGGCAAGCCTCACCGATGTATGCCGCTTTCATTCCGCTAGCGGGTTTCCTGCTCCTCGGCGGCACGCGACGCAACCAGCAACGCCGGTGGGGTGGTCTCGTTTTGTTGTGCGTTTTTCTAGCTGCGCTGGTCGCCTGTGGCGGCGGTGGAGGAAGCAGCAGCACATCCCCACATCCGGCAACCTACACTATCAAAATTCAGGGAACGACAGCAGCACAGCCGAACCCAGTGACGATCACAACGGCGAGCTTAACTGTGCAGTAGGGTAACCACCAAGGAGAGTAGTGTCAGACGCATGGGGCACTGCAACAGAATGCCTCATGCGCAAATCCGAGGGTGAGGTATTTCCTGCTCAGTGACAGCGAAATCACTTAGTTGACATGCTGTTTATGGCACGCTGTTTTCCCGCTTCGATCTGTGACCGGAATTCCGTTCCTAGTGAATACGCTTCTCCGCGAAACGGGCTTTCTCGCTCCGCATTCTGAAACGCAGCGAGCGCAAGATCTGAGCGTCCGAGCCTAACTTCCACGTTTCCGAGCATTAGGTACAACCAATGGGATCGATTAGACCGATCTGCGGCGCTTTTCAGAACCTCTGCCTCCTCCGCATAACGGCCGTCGTGTTCATACATTCGGGCCAGTGCTGCGGGCGCATCGTCAATTGAGCCAAGTCTTATCGAAATGCGGAGCTCTCGTTCTGAGTCTTCCGAAAACCCCATATTCCCGAGTGCAATGCCTTTTGCATAATGCAAGAATGCATTATCTGTAAAGATGCGTTCTGCCTTTTCCAGGTGTTGCATTGCTTCGGTATTGCGATCGAGGACGATAAAGATCGTTCCAACATTTAATAGATATCGAAACTGATCGGGTCCTGAGGCGGTGGCCGGCGGATCCGCAAACTGCACGGTTCGGCAATCGATTTGGAGACGATGAACGAGATCGGCTGTTTGCGGGACGACGCGCAGAAAAACTGCACCAAATGCATCAAGGAAAACGGGACGCCACCGCTCGGCATCGCAATAGCTGCCCAGGCTTCGTAACGCGTTTCCGGCCTCGTGATCCATGGACAAAAGGATGGTGTTGATTCCCCTGGTGTCGGCTTCCCGGCTCCACGCCTCTGAATCCAGTGATTCCTCCAGCAAGCTCGAGTTGCGCAGTAGTAATGAGCCTCCGAAGGGAACAGAACGGCCATCAATATAGTCCGGGTATTGAGGCGATAGCTTCCAAACTACGAACCCTCCCGAATTGAAGTCATTGAACAGATTGCGAGGAAGTTGTTCTTTTAAAACAAATGCCGCCGCCTGCTCAGGCTGCCACCACGACTGCCCGGCACCAAAGGTTGAGAATGCGAACGGCGTTCTGAGATAGCAACGATTCGTGATGAGGTCAAAGCTCCTGACGCCAACAAAGCAAGTGATTACTATGACCGCCGTGATTGCGGCAAGAACGCCACTTTTTGCCGGCATTTCGAACCGTGTCGCAATTCTGTTCTTATGAAGTGAACTTAGAGTTTGCGACAAAACCGTTCCCCCAACCACAACAACGATTGATGCGAAACATGCCTCCATCCGAATGACATGGATCACAAGATAGATCGCACTTGCCAAAAGGAATGCTGGCACGATACTTCGCTTTACTAAGGCACAAAATACCCCTATGGATGCCGCGAATATCAACCAAAAGACGGCGCTGTCCGGATCCCGCCATGCGAACGCTTTTACCAGTGCGGAGGGTGTGAGTCGCAATCCTTGCCATTCCGAAATCCACATACTATGGGTTTGAGCGATACTGCCCTGCCGTTCTATCGCTGCATAAATGCGCCACCCCCAAGGGTTGACGAGAGTTGCCGCCAGCGTTGCTGTCAGCCATGGCGCCGCTTTTTTCAATCGAAGCCAGGCACCAAGTCGGTGCGAAGGTGTAATCGCATCCTCGAGTTCCAGCAAGACGAAGGCGCCGCACATTGCCAGACCGGCAATGAATCCCAAGTGCAAATTCACCCACCAACACATGAGGATCGGGAGCAGCCATAATGGGCCTTCTCCTGATAGGTGATAGTGCCACAAGAGGTTTACATACGCAGCGAAGAGGACTGCCGTAAACATCTCGGCCCGGGGTGGGGTGCAGGCAGCGATGAGTGGAACTGAAGCTATAGCCAGGATCACACTGGTTACGGAAGAACGACGCAGCAGGAGTGCGACGGTGCTGACGCACGCTGCGGCTCCTAGCCAGGACAATAGGCCGTACCCACCAATTACGTATGACAGATAGAGCAGAATTTGCGATAGGACCGGGTAAATCCACTCCTTGCCAGCGGCTGTGTAAGAGAAAATATCCGTGAGTGGTATCTGTCGGTGTTCCACGATCCAACGCCCAGTTGCTAACTGCCACCCAAGGTCGAAATCCCCAAGCGTGCGTAGGCCCGCAAAAAATGCGTATAGAAGCGCCAGAGTGAAAAGTGCTAATCGTACGCGCCGAAGATCGCCCTGAAGATCAAGGATTGGACGGGAATCGGTCATGTCTTCAGGCGAGGCCGGTGACTTTTACGAGCACAAATTCGCAGTCCCTTTCGCGTGTGGAAACAATATTACGAAAAGTAGACGAGAGCGGCGCCTAATTCCGCAAAGACAAGCCAGCCGTGAAGCGCAGTGGCTAGTCCTTTACGACCCGCAAGCCTCATTGCTTGGGGCTCAATCCGCTATGCAGCATTGCGGGCGCGACCGTGCCGTTGGGATTGTGTGCCACTTCATGGCAGACCAATGCGCAAGTTAGGGTGCTGCCATTGTAGGAAATCGGCATCCCTCCATTGGGAGCGACGACATTCGCGTCGAAGTTGACAAGTCGGTCGCCGCTGACGGTTCCATTTCTGCCCGCTATCCCGTGCGCAGTGTGACAAGTAGAGCACGAAAAACCAGAATTGATGTGGATGGAGTGCTGAGACCAGCTGGTGTTTCGGATGATATTACCCGACAGATCATGGCACTTGCCGCACATACCGTACGGACCATTCACCGTGAGATCAGGGTTGGGGTAGAGGTTGGTTATTCGCTGGCCAGGACCCGGCGCCTGGCTGAATTCATACCGGCGCTCCAAAAGGTGGGGCCATTTGGATCCGTGCGGACCATTCGGACCCAGGCCGCCGAATTCTCGGTTGTCGTCGCTGTTATGGCAATCCGTACAGAAAATCTGTGTACCCATCTGGCGGCCCTGACTAGTCCCGTTTAATTGCGACATAAACGGGAGAAGACTAGGCTGAGGATACGTCGAAGAACTAGGGTGCGTTACTGGATGACTCGAGGAGGCGGTAGCGGAAAACTCCGAATTGACATTGCCAGGATCGGCGGGGTTAGATACGCTTCGCGCCGGGAGATACCCGAATTTCGATTTAGTAGGCTTGCCCGTACTCGTGCCGTGGCAACGAAGGCAGTTCTCGTATTGGTTCTGAGCGGGCGAAAGAGGAGTGATTCCATCACTTGCCGAAATTCCGTTCGCCGCAGTCTGAGACAGACGCAATAGCGGCGGCGGTGTGAATATCGTGACTTGTTGCGCCCCATGCGGGTTGTGGCAGTCAGCACAGGTCGCATGGCGATTGTTGTTCAAAAGAATCGGCTCGCCGGAATCGTGTGTACTGCTGCCTGAGGGATATGGATGATAGTAGATCTTTGAGAATTCCGCGTAAATGTTCGCTACACTTGGCGTGATATTGCTGTTGCCATTGTGGCAGGTTATGCAGTTCTGGGTGTAAGAGTCCAGGTTAGCGGGCGGTGGGGTTGCGCCGCGCAACAGTCGCGCTGGACCATTGGCATTGTGCTCTACATGACAACTCGTGCATGCGTTCTGGGCCACGGTGCCGTAGGGTCCGACATTCGCGGCAGGCAGAATCGCATTTGAAACCGTGGCATGCGCACCGGTCGGCCATGCCACGAGCGGGTTCGGTTCGTTATTGACCGTACGCGGAGAAGTTCCGTGGCACGAAAGACACATCGCGCCTCCCGAACTGTTTCTCACCAGGAAGTTCAGGGAGACCGCATCCCCGTTTTGAATGTGCGGATTGTGGCAGCTTTCGCATTCAACGTTCCCGTTGATCAGAGTCACCTTTTGCAGCGGATCCTGTGTTTGCCCCTTTGATATCAAACTTGCCACAAGGTCGGCCTGGTCCTTCAGCTTATTGAAGCTGAATGGGTGCGAGTTCTGGAGACTGGTCCCAAGAATATCACTCGCGCTCATATTCCCTTGCATCTGGATCTTGCCGTAGGGCACGGTCTGACCCGGAGCAATCGTTCCATCATGGCAACTCAGGCATAGGCTGCTGGGCGCGCCGATTGGCGGCTGCGCCATCGTCTGCGTTGGGTCAGTGCTGCTGCGGTAGAGCGTGTAAGTCTGCGACGAATACTTCTGGGCCCAAAGCGGTCCCTTGCCGATTCCGGAGTGCGGTGCATGGCAATACTGGCAAGGAGGCAAAGCGCCTCCCGACAATGGCCCCGGTCCGCCGGGGCCCATATTATGCGATCCCAACACATCCCCAGAAAACAACTGCGCTTGCAGGACGCTTGCACTCAGCAGTAGAGCCGCACATGCAATCCAAAACTTCATTACTACTGCCCCCCGCCCTGCTCCCGTTTTCCGTAGTACTGAAACACCTGCACACGGCTGTTGTAGGAATCCACGATGTACACGCCATCGTTGTGGTCAATAAACATGCCCGAAGGTAAGTTGAACGTCCAGGGCTCAACCCCTCTTGATCCGAAGTAATAAAGCAGATCTCCTTGTTGATCGAACACCTGCACTCGATCCCATTCCGCATCCACCACGTATAGGTGCCCTTCACTGTCGAAACCGATCCCCTTCGGCCGGAAGAAGCTCCCGAAATCCTCTCCGTCTCCGACATTGCCCACCGCGAACTTGAAGTTTCCGCTGCGATCAAACACTTGCACGCGGAAATTCATCGCGTCCACCACCGCCAGATCCTGCCCGTGCAGAACGATCTCCGTCGGAAAATTGAACTCCCCGTGCTCCGTCCCGGTCTTGCCGATCATCTGCATTACACTTCCGTTCATATCCAAAACGTAAATCTTGTTCCGCAGCGTATCTGTGACATAAATCCGCTGCGCCGCCGAGTCCACCGCAATTCCCGTGGGCCGCTTGAAATAACCTTCTCCGCCCTTGAGATTGCCGATGATGCGCTTAAACTTTCCTCCCGCCTCGAAAACAAAGATCCTCCCTGTTTCCGAGTCCGTCACATAAAAATTGTCTTGCGCATCCACCGCGACGCACTGCGGCGACTTCATCGAGTTCTCATCTTTGTCATTGCGCGCGATGAACTTATATTTATGCTCGGCAAAATCGAAGATATGGATACCCATTGCGCCCGGGTCCGTCACAATCGCCCGCCCCTGGGAGTCAACGGCGATCCCATACGGCCTGATCGTCTGATGCCTGTCGGGTGGTCCCGCCACCACGTCGATCACCTTCCTAAAGAATCCCCGCTTTGGCGACACGTCGCGGTCGGTCTGAAACGTTCGCACAAATGCCAGCTTCCGTCCGCCCTCGAGCAGCAGCTCGGGCACCGGAGGCGGTTCGTTCTTCTCAATTTTGATCTTCCCTGGGTACGCTGGTGCGCTCAGGCCAGCCGCCACCACGATGCACAAACAGAGTCGGCGCCAATTCCGCACAGTGCATCGCTCTAGAACGCCTTGAACCATCGTTGCAATCCAACGTAGAAGTTTGAATAGTTCGCCTGTGGCAGCCCCGACGCGCTCACAAACTGATTTAAATTAGTATATCCCGCCGTGAACACCATCTTGCGAAACTGGTATGTGGTAAACACCAGAAACACCTTCGAGGCGCTGTTGGAGGTGAGCGCCGCAGTCAGGTTGTCGTTGGTCGTTCTGGTGTAACTGGTGCTGAACGACAGCCTGCGCACAGGGTTTGCAGTAAAGCTGACCGAATAGGATGACCCGGTGTCCAGCAGGAACTGATTGCCCGGCAGGATCGGCAAAATAGTCCCCGGCGGCGCGACCAGTCCGTTCGCCGTCAGCAGCGCTGTACCCGATGTATGAGAGTAAGTGGCTCCGACGTTATACATCTTGTACACGAGGTTGGTTCCGTAGGATTCGGAATGGGCGCTCGAACCTGCCAACTCCCCCAACCCGGTGTGGAAACCGTTGAATGTGGCCAACCACCGCACTCGGCGACCCAGGATGCGCTGCGCATTTGCCATGTAGGAATAATTGGAAGTGAACTGGGTGGCCAGCACCGTCTGTGTATCTTGCGAATAACCGAAGCTTCCGGTTAACTGGAGATTGCTCCATTGCTTGCTGAAATTCGCTCCCGCCACCAGGCCCGCTCCCTGGTTCCCCGCTTCTGTCGCCTGATCGTTCATGCCGGCGTAGACCACCACCGTGCCCCATAGCGGCTTCATAAACCGGTAGTTCAATATCGCGCTGAGTTGGGTCGCTCCGACGCTTTCGCCATACACCTCTTGCTGGATGTGGCCCACGCTGAATCCGGCCGACAAGCTCTTGGTGAGCGCCACATTGTCAAAGTTGCTCATGGAAATCGAATAGCTGCTCTGGCCCAGGTTGACCTGCGGATTAACCGCGCCCACGCCGATGAGTTGCTGTTCGACTTCTCCCGCGAGGCTGCTGTTGTAATTGAGTTGGAACGATGTGGTGAACCTGGACGAAGGCGCAAAGGCGGCGTTGGCACTAATCATCTGGTTGGAGCCGGAGACGGTGGATCCGTTATTCTCCCCGCCGAAATCGGACCACGCGTAGCTCGCTCCAAACGAGCCCCGCAGCGGCAGTTTGTGGTTCGCGTTGAAGTTCAATGACTTTGAACTCGTATCCCCGATGCTCGACTCATCATCGCCGGTTAGGACTGCCGGCAAATCCGTATGCGTCCGGGTATCGTTAAAGCGCGCTCCCATGTACCAGCCATCGAGCTTGTAGTTGCTGAACATGTTGAGATTTTTCGTGCTCACCTGATCTTCCTGACTGGTGCCAAAAATCGAAGATGCCGAAGCAGACTGCGAGTATTGAACGCTCAAAGGAGGCACACCCGGAATCAGTTCCGCCCATCCGATGCCGAAGCCGCGCGAGTTGCCTGTGGTAGTGAATCCCGGGGTCGTGCCGAACCCATAGTTCCCGCTGCTGTTGAACGCTTGGCTGAACGAGATGGATCCTGGAAAGTGGCTGCCGCTGAACAGGTTCACTCCCGCGTTGACGCTGCTCGCGTCGGTAATGGAGCCCTGCCCCGAATTTGCCTGCGAGCGATTGTAGATGGGGTCGACGAAGAAGTTCAGGAACTTGGGGTTGAAGTAATAGCCTTGCGCCACGGCATCGCCGTTCAGTGCTGTGCCATGATCTGAGCTCTGGACGTTGCCATAATCCGCGTTATAGCCGAACCCGAGGTCTCCGCTCAGGCTCACGTTCGTCTTGTCGCCGATCTCGATCTGGGCCCATCCCCTGGCCGCCAGCATCAGCCCGAATGCCAGCAGTAAAGCGAATACACGCGCATTGTATTTCCGGCTGCTCACGGCTATTCCATTGTTTGAACTTTTCGTGCGCCAACTCCCCGCCATGCCCCTTCGCCGCCCACAAGTTGAATCCCCAACTGGTTCAACTCTTCACTTCTTTAAACTGTTTACAGCTCCTGAATCTGCGCGTTCTGGTGCAGCCGCTTATCCAGCGCCACCCGCAGATGTTCGTATTTCTGCTTCTGAAGATCGCTCATCAGATTCGCTCTTACCTCGGCGAACGTTGACTTTCCCGGCGGCGTATGCGCATTCACTCGAAGAATCGTCCATGCCGTGCCCAGCGGAATCAGCCCGCTGACCTCGCCTGGCTTCATCTTCTGCGCAATTTTCACCACTTCCGGGGGCAGTTTATCGGCCTTCACGACCTTCCGATCGCCCATATCGACGCGATAGTCGTCTTCCGAGGCCTTCTCCGCGAGCAGTCCAAACTGCTCGTAATTCTTGGTCGCCTTCGCTTGGGCCAGAATGCTCTCGGCGCGTTTGCGCGCGTCCTCGACCACCGACGCGCTCGCCTGGTCCGGAGGAATAATCGAAATTGTCTGCAGCGTAAAGGTCTCGCCGTGCTCGAAGGCTTTCGGATTTTTTTCGTAGTAACTGCGCGCCTCCGCCAAAGTGACAACCGCCTTGTTGTCTACTTCCTGCTTCAACATTGCATCGATGAGGAGCGAGCGCTTGATCATCTGGCGCAGCTTCGCCTCCGACCCACCCAATTCCGTCTTCAGATACTCATTGAACTCTGCCTGGCTGGGGAACTGGCTTTTGAAATTGTTCTCTTCGCGAGTCACCCGCGCGGGCGCAATCGTCATCTTCCGCCGCACTGCCTCCTGATATACCAGCTCCTCGAAGATGATCATCTGCATCGCGCCTTGCCTGATTTCCGCTTCCTGCTTTTTCGGGAACCCGCCATGCTGCTTGGCGTAAGGGAAGAGCGCGAACATTTCGCGCAATAGATCGCGATCCGTCAGCTCCGCGCCATTCACCTTCACCACTGTCTTGCCTGTCACTTGCAGGCTCGATGGGTCAGCACCGGAATTTACCGCTTTGGCAGCGTCCGGAAATGACGGGCTCGAAGCTGCCGCCGACGTTGGAGCATGGGAGGCCACCATCTGCGCGGCGGCGCCAACTACTGCGCCTAGGGATAAAACCAGCACGCCCGCGATCTGAAATCGGTATTTCATCTAAACTCCTTGCCAGTTCTGGTTAAGAATCACACTGTCATGTGCACGGCATCTGCCGCTTCTGCTGGCCCTGCTCGAATTTTCGCTAGTTCTTGCAAGTCATTTGGCCATAATGGTTTACGGCCAGTTGGCGGGGCTAGTCGAGGATGTTTCCGGTGCCGTAGATCTGCGGAATGGGCTTTCTCCCGCTATCAGTCTGGTGAAATGACTCAAGGTAACTGGGTTTCGGCCCACAGCCCCTGAAGGGGCATCTGAATTCAAAGCACTTACGGCATTGCTAAAGCGATGCCCTGATACGAAAATAGAGTTGCAATCTTTGGTGAAAAATTCGCGGCGCGCGCCGCAGTCGCCCTCAGCGGCAAAAGCCGTCGCTGAAAACAGGCCGTTTATCGCAGCGGTGAACCGCTGCGCCACCCAAAAGCAAGAACAAAACTGAGTTTTTCAGCACTCTGTGTTAGCCCTGAGGAAAGGGTGCCGCAGCACAAGGAAGAAGGGGAGGGGAAATCCCCTCCCCCGATCCATCTATGAAGAAGTTAGAAAGTCGTTGGCAGTGTGCCGCCGCTGGCTTCGTTCGACTCGCCAAAGTGGCACTGGCGGCAGAACTGTGTCGTGGAAGCGGCCGTTCCGATCGGAATGTTGACCGTATTCGGGTTGTACGGGCCGTTGATGAAGAAGTACGTCTGGTAGGTCCCGGTGGCGGCGCCCTTGATGTTGTTCCCGCCGCCCACCACGGCATACACGTTCATCGCGTGCTGGTTGTGGCAGGTCGTGCAAACCACGTAGGGAACGTTAGAAGCGTTGACCGGGGTTCCGTAGGAGTGCGCACCCTTGAGCAGGGCTGGCGCGCCGTAGGAAGCGATAAATTGTTGATACTGCCCGGCGGCCGTGATTCCGGTGATTGCGCCAGCGGCGATCGTGTAGTTCAGGCCATTGGTCGCGTTGTTGTAGAAGCTGCCCATAGCGGCGCTGATCGTCGCGCTCTCGCCGATCGGGTGGTCGTTATTGTAGTTTCCACTGGTCGACCCAAGGCTGCCGACAGCGGTCGAGCCGTCTGCGCCCAGCAAGGTCGGGATCTTCGCGATGCCGTAAGAACCCGGCAGGGCTCCGATCTGCTCTTCAAAGGCCCAGTTCTGCATCATGGCGCCCTTCGCAACTGCGCCGTCATGGCAAGCCAGGCACATCACTACGCCACGCATATCGCTGTATTGCTGCGCGGTCATGGTTGTGGGGTTGCCGTTCGGCGCGGTTGCCAACAGGTACTTGTTGGCGCTTCCGGTGTTGGAAACGTCGCTGAAATCAAACGTCTGGCCCCAGAGTGGTCCCATATCCTGGGCAAACAGGGCATTGATGCCGCTGTAGGGGTCGGTGGTAGTGCCGGATACCGCGTTGCCGCCCGCGCCACGATTGCCGCTGTGCGGAGCATGGCAGCCGGCGCAACCGCGGCCGTAGTTTTGGTGAGCGCCGAGGACGTCGACCGTGGGTGCGACGCTGCCAGGAGCTCCGGACGTGGTGGCGAGTGCGGCCTGGTTTGGTTGGGCGAGCACCATGGCCGAAGCCATAACCACCAGTAGAATTACTAAGAATAGCTTCTTCATTATGTATTGCCTCCATTTAAATTTAAAACTCTTCGGACTGGACCTGAACCGTCCGGTTCCTCGGTAGATGGGAATGCACGAAGGTCACCGTACTTTGGAGGCAGGCTAGACTTGTCGGCAGGCTCTGTAAGTATCTAATTCCTTTGGGTATGCATCCTTCGTCCGAGAGTGTTGCGATTTTAATCACTACCGGTGGAACGCCCGGTTGGGCATTCTCCCGCAGTGACGGTGGTCAAATTCCGCAGGAAGTCGCACAAGTATGTGACCGACCTCACGCAGGCGATGAAGCGTTCAGGCTCATTCTTGACGACAAGATCACACGCTAGTGTGATCGATGTCACCGATGGGCCGCCGGTCAGGCGTCCAAACTTGCGAGCAGCTACGTCGTAGCCGCTTCCTTCGGCTTGGCGTGTCGTTCTGCTTCCTGCTTCTCTTGCTGCGGCGACGACAACGCAGCTGGTTCTCCCGCGGAACCGGTTTCGAATCAAGGACTTGTTCTTTCCCGCCTCGCGGTATTTGAATTCCTTGCGCACCTCTTCCCAGGTGATGTAAAGAAACTCCTACACGGAGCCAGCGTAGACTTCGGGGGTGACGACGGGGTTGACTTGGTCACAGGCGATGTACTTAATCCTGGTCAAAGTCCAATGACATCACACAGATATGTGGCAGACCTCACACGCAGGATGAAGCGTACGGGCTCCCCGTTGGCGAAAAGTAACTAGATGTTGTGAGCAATGTCACCGAGGGCTCCATGGGCGAAGGCGTCCAAACTAGCTGGGGCCCGGCGCCTTCGCTTTGGGAGAGTCGCGTTTGTCGTTCTACTTCGCTTGCGTCGGAAATGGCGCTGGAATTTCCTTCTGGGGCTTGCTCTCCGGAGCCTTGCCAGCTGCCTTTAGCGCGTCGCGCCGGTCTTTCTCCTTTTGCGCTTCGTCCTGCGTCACGTAGCGGAACTCCTGCACGCGGCCGGGATAGACCTCGGAGGTGAAGACCCGATTTTGCTTATCGATCAGGATGTACTGCAAACCGGAAAACGTGCCCGGCAGAACACCTTGCTTGTTGCCCATATACATCAGCAAGTCGCCCTCCTGGGTAAAGAGGTGAACGCGGTTCTGCATTGTGTCGGTCACCCAAATGTGTCCATCGCAATCAACGGCAATTCCCTTGGGCATAGCGAAATAACCAGGACCATCGCCATGCTTTCCGAACGCTCGTATGAACTTGCCATCGGCATCGAAGATCTCGACCCGGTAGTTGAGCATGTCGGCAACGTAAAGGTTTCCCTCTTGATCGACGGCCACGCTGGTCGGCTTGGCAAAGTCTCCCAATGCGTTGGACTCGTGCTTTGTATCCGGAGTTCCGATCCGGCGCAGCGGCGTGAGATTGTCGGCATCGTAGACCAGCACTTGGTCGAGACCGATATCGGCCACATAAAGGAAGCGGTTCTCGTTATCGATCGCCATCCCGGCGGGAGTGACTAAACCCTGCGTGATGGCGGCCTCGCCCTTGTGGTCCTTATTGAAAACCAGTATCCGGTGAGCCTCAGAGTCGGAGACGAAGAGCCGGTCGGAGTCGTCAATCGCTAATCCATTGATCAGCGCAAAGCCGGCATCTTTGCCGTTCTTGATCATCTCCGTGTCTTTTGTTTCTGGGTCGATGATAAAAATAGCGCCCACCTTGCCGTCGGCGACGTAGAGCCTGCCCTTGGAATCAACCGCGAGCCCATGCGGTTCGCCCATGAAGAAATGGTTCTTGAGGGGGTTGTCGGACTTCTCGGCGGTGGTGCCTGCCAGTCGGTCCATCCAGCCGCTTTTGGGCTTTGCCTTCTGAGCGCTGAAGTCCGGAAGCTTTTCGCCCGCGAAATAGTCCATGTACTTCACACGAGCGATGTTCGGCGGCTGCGGCCACACGACCTTCGACTTGTCGATAAAGTCCAGAATCGACTTTGGCGGCTGCGGCTCGTCCTTCTTCTTCTTGTCCTGGTCGGAAGCGAAGCCGAAGGAGCAACAGAACAAGCCCACAGCCACCAGAATCGCGAGTGACAGCCAGCCCTTTCGCGGTTGAATCGATTTGTGGATTGGCTCGCTCATTTTTGCTGCTCTCTTTATTTGCTTTCCTCTTGAATTAGCGTCGTTTCTCATAACTGAACTCTTCCTTGCTACTTTTTTGGCAGATCCTTGTGGCAACTTGCGCAGAACAAGGAGTTATTGGCCTGGTCTTTCGCCAGCAAGCCGGGCTGCGCCGAGGCATGCGGCTGATGACAGGTCAGGCAATCAATCGCGACCTTAACCTTGGTGACATCAGTCGCTTCCATGACGTTCGAAACCGGATGGCGGTCAACCGGGTGGCCCAGGTTGTACTTCAGGGGCAGAACTGGTACTTTCGAAAAATAATTCTCCGGCAACTTCACCGTACCACCGAAAATCGTCACCAAGTGCTCGCTCTCCAGCTTCTGAGGCCTCGAATCGGGCCCGTGGCACTCCAGACACAGTTTGTTAACGCCCGCCACGCGCAACAGATGCTCGTTGTCGCCACCATGCCCAACATGGCAGACCGCGCAGCCTTGCACGAAGGCGGGCTGGTGATGATAGGGCTTCTTAGCCAGGTCAGCGATCTCGCTATGGCAGCCCAGGCAAATGTTCACCGGATCCGTTTTCGGCAAATTCGGGTAAGCGCTGGCATGCGGATTGTGGCAGTCGGTGCAATCGCCCGCCGCGCCCGGATGCGGGACCTTTGCCTTCTCGATCTGCTCCACCTTGTCGGAGTGGCAGGTCACGCAAAGGTCCTTGACGTTAGCCTGGGTCAGAACCACTTTTCCATCTTTGGCCGCGGCATGGCAGGTGTCGCAACTCTTCTCCGCAAACGGCGGATGTGTGAACTTGGCCAGCAGCTTCGGCGCCGGGGACTGGTGCGGGTCGTGGCACTGCAGGCAGTTCGCTGAACCAAACGGCTGGTTTTGATGCGCCTTCTGCAATGCCGCATCCTTCGGATCATGACAGTCGATACACAGCGCTGGGGCCGCCTTCGTGAGGTGAAAGCGGTTTTCCAAAGTCGGCTCTGCGCCGCTCTTGTGCGTGACGTGGCAGGTGTCGCAACCCGAGTCGAGTGCAGCATGACGGCTGCCTTTTTCCGGAACATTCGTGCCCTCGGTATGGCAGGTGAGACAGAGATTGTCTTTCTTGTCGCCTGCGGTCGCCTTCAGCAGTTGGTTCTTGTTCTCCGCCGTATGCGGATCGTGGCATTTGAGGCAATCGCGGACCGCAGGAGGATGAACGGTGCCCTTAATTTTGGCGGCATCTTTGTCGGCGTGGCAGGTGAGACAGAGTCCGTAGGGTGTGGTAGTAATCAGCTTTACACGGGTGACATCCTTGTTGACCCGGACCTCGTGGCAGCTCAAACAGCCCATCGCGATGGCAGAATGTACGGCCTTGCCTTTGGACTTGTCCTCGTGGCACTCGAGACACTTTGCGGAATCGATCTTGGGATCGAGCGGAACCGGGTGAACGGCGGCGGTGGCGCGCGAGAGGAGCAGCGCGATCACCGCAAATAAAATCAGAACAACGATAGCAAGCGGGCGGTCGCTACGATTTTCGACCTTCTTCTGGAACCAGATGCGATGGGGGAGCACTTTCAAACCGCCTTCCTAAGGGTGCGTTTGCACGAAGGTAGCCGTATCACAAGGACATGGTTGCTGAGTCACAATAAGTGTGTAACTGACTGAACAAAAGCAGGTTGAGAACATACGCGATCTGACGGGGATTTCTCTGAGCCTAACTATGGCCCTCGAATGGGCCTTCTGCCACAGCGTCGTCGGTCAAATGCCCCAAGCGGGCCCCGTCGTCGTTTTCTGCAAAATGCTTCCGTCAATGGGACGTTCCGACTCCCAACACTGTCATACCAGAGGCTATTGGAACTCGGCAAGCGGGTGCCGGGAAGGGGCGCCATCACTGGGGTATGTGATGTTCGTCACTTTGCAGGGCGCGGCATCAGGAGTGGCGGCAGCATGGACATCACGAGGGTAGGTGAGCGGCGTCACGACGCTCGTGTGATGTGTGAAATCCCTGCTGGACCAGGCTGGAGTGCGTGATTTAGCCCAAACCACGGGTTGTCCTCATCGCCTTCTGTTCTGCTAAGTGTCATAAAATCTGTTATTTACACTTCATGGCATGTCTGGCGTGCAACTTGCATTTCAAGCTTGGGGAACGGGGATAAACATGAATGTAAATCTGAGCGCACTTGGCCACAAAACGTGGCGCACCATTGCTTCCATCCAGACCGGCGTGGTTCTGTTGATCCTGGTCGTGATTCTCTCGG
>Ga0116134_1000585_pt1 | contig 18914 bp, 15 predicted proteins | sample June2015DPH_19_5_FD_89737 | JGI IMG/M metagenome (GOLD analysis project Ga0116134, IMG submission 89737) | Peatland microbial communities from SPRUCE experiment site at the Marcell Experimental Forest, Minnesota, USA - June2015DPH_19_40 | ecosystem: Environmental > Terrestrial > Soil > Wetlands... | reverse complement strand
TTCGCGGTTCCGGCAAATGCGGGTGCGCTCGACAGTGTTCATCTTATGTACGATGAAACCGCCAGATCTTCGGCTCTTATGGAGATGTTCAGTCGCGACCCGGCCGCGACTTTGCAAAAGCGAACCTGGGCGGGCAACAAGCAATGGACCACATGGGCCCCAATGCTGGCCTTGCGCACACCCGATCCGGCCGCCGGTCTGCCCCCGAGAACCGTATTGCAGCCAACAATCCTTGTGCGGAACACGACGGCCAAAAAGCTTTCCGCCAGCCTCACGATAAGTTGGCGTGGAGACTCGGGCCGAGGTCAGGCCAAATTGCCGGAATTGGGGCTGGCTCCTTTTGCTACTCAGGAGCTGCAGATTGGTACCATGCAGAAACAACTCGGCATTCCCGATGACGCGCACTGGGCCCTAGTCACGCTGACCAGCCCGGCGTTGCCGGACGATCTGATGGCGATTGCTTCCAGCTATGACGCGAGCGGCAGGTATGGCTTGGAGACGCGCTTCTCCGACAATCTGGGCGGCCACTTTGTGGGTGGCGAGTGGCTTGCGGATGCCACGCACAACACGCTGGCTGCAGTGACCAACGGCGGCACCAAGGCCACCGACGCCCGGCTGACGCTGCACTATGACAACGGGCAGCAAAAATACGAAATGCAGCAGACCATCCAGCCCGGCGAGCAAATGTGGGTTAACTTCGCGGACTTGATCCATCACGGCGTGCCGGATCGCAAAGGCAACGTGCTGCCTGCCGATTTGAACTCCGCCACCTATGATTTGCAAGACCTCAATCCCAGCCCGGGGAGCCTGATGCAAGGCACTCTGGTCCTGGACAACGTGTGGGGAAATCAAGTGCAGCCCCAATTGCCGGAGTGCTGCGGATTCCCCAGTCCAGCGTGGGATCCTGATTCGTACGAGATCGGAGTGGGCGGTGTATTTCCTGGCTATATCGAGGGAGTGGACGAATGCAACGACCAGCTTGAGAATATTTCGTATGACTTCAGCGCCTGGTCGAGCAAGAACCCGGCCGTCGCCGCAGTGACGACGGAGCAGGTGCAGGGAGTGTCCCCGGGTTTCACCACCGGCTCGGCCGGCGGCTGGGTCTTGGAGGGCTCAGGCGATATCTGCGCAGAGCGTGACGTGCAGGTCAGCGTCCCTATCACGGTGCAGGTGCCGACTGCGTCGCGCATCACTCAAACCCTTAGTTCCCATTCGGTTAACTCAGCCAACTTCCCGACTTGCACAGGCACTCAGGCGGGCTGGTATCGGCAGGTTGAAAAAATCGTCACCGATCAAAATGGGGCGGACATAGTGCTTTCCGGCCAAAACCTAAGCGAGACGGTCACGGTCGGTACTCCGAACGACCTTGGCATTACGGGCACGCCACAGATGGGAACGGCTGTCACTGACGAGAGCGGAAACTTCGACGATACCTTCTTCGTGTGCAGCTCGAGTTGTCCTGCCAGCAGCGGGCAGACGGACTTATCCCAGACGATTAGTGACGTCCTCCCATCGGGGGGGAATCCTTACAACCTTTCGCCGAACGCGTTGGTTTACAAATGCACGAGTATTACGATCAATGGCCAGTAGCGAGGGGCCGAGGTTTATGAAATTGAAGCTGATTCTATTGGTCCTTGCTTGCTCCGCACTCTGCACTGCACAGCAGCACGATGAGAAGCCTGGAGAGGAACGGGAACTCCTGGTAACCCAGTTCAGCATTAGCGGGGTGCCTGCGATTCAGGGTCTGTTAGAACTGTCACGAAGTGAGAGTGTACCCTTGGGTATAGTCGTTGACGGCGACCGCCTGTGCAAGACCCAGGTAAGCTACTCTGGAAGCAACGTGCCGCTGTCCTTTGTTGTAAAATCCATAGTAGGTCAGGTGCCCGGGTATAGTTGGGAACGCGCTCAAGACTCACCCGTCCTTCTTGTCACTCCGGTCTCGGTACGGCCGGCTACCGAACAATTTCTTAACATTGTGGATCACCGATACGGGCCGATGAAGGCCAACCTGCAAACCCTCGCGCTCACTCTGTGGGTTCATATTCGCTACGTCCTGTATCCTGACCAGGGCACTGCTGGTAGCATTCTCTCTTCTAAAGATGATCGAGAGTTTGAACTTGAGGCGAGGGATGCCACCGTTCGGCAAATACTTGATCGCATGGCAGCGCTCGCCAAAGGGACGTGGGTCCTGAGGCCTCTCCCGCCAACCCTCGCCAAGCTTGCGGGCGACCTTCCGTTCGCAATATTTTCTAGCTTCGGGCAGGTAGGCTCTGACTTGGGAGGCCTATGCTCTACCGAGGCCGAGCAGCCTGCAAGGAAGTAGCGGAGGCGGGGGCCTGCCCGATGGGCCGCCCCCCAATGTTGGAGTACGCCGTTTGAAGAGAGGGTCAGCATTAGGGGTGTCCTTCCATGGGAGCGAAGCGTGATCGTCCCACCCCCTCCAAACTCCCGCCCCATCGAAGTCACTACGAAACCCGCGCCCCGTTACCGTATAATAAATAACGGGGTTAATAACAAGCCCCAGATCACATACAACGGCGGTGCCTCAGTTGGGCCAGGCTCTTACAGCGTTGCATTGAACCGTCCTAGTATGCCGGCCGACACGTACAGTTCAGTGACCGCAATATGGAATTACAGTTCCATCCCGGCGGAGGTAACCTTCAATCTCACAAGGAGCTGGCTGGTGCTTGGCATGATTCGTCACTCGCAGTACAACACACCGCATGAATCGGCCTGCTCCGCTTCCCCGCAGACGGCGTGGGTGTTCAACGGGGGTTGTACTTTTACCCAGGTCTCGTTGAAATCGGATTTTGTCTCCCAGACATACATTAACGGGACGGGCGTATCACTAGACAACGGGATCTTGAGATACAGCACGTCTTGCACCAACTACCCTTCCGGCGCTAATTCACAAAATTCGTTTTTGACGGTTTCAAGTATTACCGGGGCGTGTAACACAACCCTGGTCGGCGGTGTATCGGTGGCGACCTATCCCTCCCCAAACGTCGGAAACCCGTACGGTTGCGGCGACAATATCCTTCTTGTTACATCCTCAAACACGAACGAGGCGCTGAAGGACGTAGCGGACTACTGCCCCGCGTGCAGCAGCCAGTTTTACGGCACCAACGGGCACATTGACGATTACAGTTCGAGCCAGGCGTGCAGCGGCAACGCCACAGTAGAGTGTCCGTAGGGCGAACGCTATGAGAGAGCGGCGAGGATTGCTCAGTCCGAAACTTTTCTTGGTGCTTTGGTTCGTGTGTGGTGGAATTCTCACTGCCAATGGGGCCGAGAGCCCGTTTTCAAATGCCGTGCAAATTCAAGTGACAGTCTCGGCCCAAGGAAAGCTGCGAACGCTGTGGAGGGTACGGAAAGCCTACTTCGACGAGACCCTTACAGACACTACGGGCTACCTCGAAGTGCAGAACATCTCGGACGAAGTGTTTAGAGGTGGGAACCTCTACGCCGAGTACTACGATGCGGCTGGTCGATTCTGCTTCTCGTTCGTTTTCTCCTTGGATAAGAACTTAGCAAAAAGGAAGGGACCGTTTGTCCCGTCGGAGACTCGAACGTTGTACTCGACAGCGGTGTCGCTTGCGCCCGCTTCTGAGCCAAAAGAGGTGAGGATCTTCTTGATTAAACGAAGCCCGGCGGACGTGGCTGATGCGGGCGAAACGCCCCCAATGCGTGCCCCGGTTACGATTGAGGTTAGGATTCCAGGCGATCCGGACAAGCTATGGCTTGACTCGGGTGCTGAATCTGCAGAGGGTCCGGTGTCAGACTTGGTCCTGGCGAATGTGACTGTCGGCCGCTCGGGGCGCATCGAGAACGTAGACGTGCTTGGCGCCGCCAGCGGAGAACTAAGATCATGGTTCTTGAAATTCGTGGCGAACCAAGTATTCTACACCGCAAGCGCCGGCGGTGTGCCTGAGGCTGGCAACACGCTTTTATTGGTGCGCGCCGTCGTCCCAAAGGAACGACGCAGCGGGTCATCTTTCCTGCCGGCGAGGGCCTCGCCGTGGATGGCGAATTACGTCGCTGCCGGAGCGGACACGCCGATTCCCCCCATAACCGAAATAATCTTCGTGCGTCCGCCTGTGAAAGTGAAAATAGGAGGGACCACAAACTGGACAAAATTGCCCGTGCCACCTCGGGGGCTCTTTGAGCCCCTAACGGGGTCGAGCGACTGGTGCCCCGGTATTTTTGAGCTCGTTCCCGACCCCGCCTCGCCCGACCACTTTCGTCGCCAACTAGCAGGCAGCCCCGAGATGTAATTTCACGGCGTTGAGTCTTGTTGATCCGATGTGCAGTGGATCAGTTAGTTGCGCGTGCCCCAGATCCCGTGCTTTTCGAGACCCGGGAGTGGCCGCAATTCGATCCCGCCAACCTCCCGCCCCACACAAGTCACTGCGAAAGCGGCGCCCCGTTACCGTATAATCAAAGACACTGTGCTCAAGTACTCAATCGTAGTTCCGCTCCACAACGAACAGGAGAACGTCACCGACCTGTACGCTCGGCTTAAGTCCGTGATGGAAGCGAGCGGCGAGACGTTCGAGATGGTGCTGGTCGATGACGGTTCGACCGACGGCACGTTCTCACTGCTGCGTGAGATTGCGGCGGTCGACAGCCGCGTGACCGTGGTCAAGCTGCGCCGCAATTTTGGCCAGACGGCCGGCCTCGCTGCCGGATTCGACCATGCTCGCGGAGAATACATCATCGCCATGGACGGCGACCTGCAGCACGATCCGGCCGACATCCCTCTGTTCCTCGAAAAAATTGCCGAGGGCTACGACATCGTCAGCGGCTGGCGCAAGAATCGCGTCGACAATTTCTGGCTGCGCCGCATTCCTTCGCGCTGCGCCAACTGGCTCATGGCCAAGTTGAGCGGCGTCGACATTCACGACTTCGGCACCACTTTTAAAGCCTACCGCCGTGAAATTCTCGGGCAGATTCCGCTTTACGGAGAGCTGCACCGCTTCATCCCCGCACTGGCGTCGTGGTATGGCGCGTCGATTGTCGAAGTTCCCATCAAGAACATAGTCCGCGAACGCGGCGCTTCGCATTACGGAATCTCTCGCACCTTCCGCGTGTTCTTCGATCTCATCACCATCCGTTTCCTGCTCAAATATCTTTCGCGCCCCTTGCACTTTTTTGGCACGGTGGGGATGTTCAGCATTTTTGCGGGCAGCGCTGTTGCCTTCTGGCTTGTCCTGCAGAAGATCTTGCATCACACCGACATCATGTACCAGCACGGCCCGATGATGATGTTCTCCGCCGTGCTGTTGCTGGCGGGCCTGAACATGCTGGCCGTCGGCCTGCTCGGAGAAATGCAGGTGCGCCATTACCACGAGCCGGCGCAGCGCGCGCCGTACTCCGTCGATCGCGTCCTGCGGGCGCAGAGCGAAGAGAGCACCATCTCGGAATAAGGCAAAAGGCAAAAGTCAAAATGAAGAAGTAAACACCATCCGTCCCCACGCATCTGGTTTTCGCTTCTGCAATCTGGCTTCTAACTTCTGTCTTCGCCTGCATCACACGTCGTCGTGATCCCTGCAATTGACCGATTCCCGTCACTGGCGTGACAATCGAGTACGGGCCAAGTTAGCCTCCGAGGCGCTATATAATGCCATCTGCAATTATGCCTACCACTCAGCTCGAATTGCGTCTTGCCAGCCGGATGTCGCGGCTCGGCACCGAAACCGCCTTTGAAGTTCTGAACCGCGCCCGCGCGCTTGAGAAACAGGGCAAAGAGATCATTCACCTCGAAATTGGCGAACCCGACTTCGATACGCCTGCCAACGTCATCGAGGCCGCGGTCGACGCGCTGCACCAGGGATGGACCCACTACGGCCCCTCCGCCGGCCTGCCCGACCTGCGCCAGACCATTGCCGAGTATGTCAGCCGTACTCGCAGTGTCCCGGTTGCGAGCGAAGAAGTCGTTGTCGTCCCCGGTGGCAAGCCAATTATTTTCTTTACGATGCTGGCATTAATTGATGAGGAAGACGAAGTTATTTATCCCAATCCAGGCTTCCCCATCTATGAGTCCATGATCGACTATGTCGGCGGACGCGCGATTCCAATCCCGCTCCGCGAAGAGCGCGATTTTTCCGTCGACGTCAAAGAGCTGGCGTCGCTGATTACCGGCCGCACCAAGTTGATCATCCTGAACTCGCCGCACAACCCGACCGGCGGTGTGCTTACGAAGAGAGACATTCTCGAAATCGCGGAGGCCATCGGCGATCGCAACATCATGGTTCTTTCGGACGAAATCTACAGCCGCCTCATCTTTCCTGATGGAGAGCACGAAGTCGAAGACTTCTCCATCATGAGCGTGCCCGGCTTCAAAGAGCGGACCATTCTGCTCGACGGCTTCTCCAAAACCTACGCCATGACCGGATGGCGCATGGGCTATGGCGTAATGCGTCCCGACCTGGCCACGCAAATCGCGCGCCTCAACACCAACTCGATTTCCTGCACGGCCAGCTTTACGCAGATTGCCGGAATCGAAGCGCTGCGCGGCGACCAATCGTCGGTCGACAAAATGAACTCCGAGTTCAGACGCCGCCGCGACGTCTTCGTCGCCGGCCTGAACAAGATCAAAGGCTTTTCCTGCCGTACTCCCAAAGGCGCGTTCTACACCTTCCCCAACATTACGAAGACGGGATGGCCGTCGAAGAAACTCGCCGACGCTCTGCTCGAACAAGCCGGCGTCGCCTGCCTCTCCGGCACCGCCTTCGGCAAGTATGGAGAAGGCTATCTCCGCTTCAGCGTAGCCAACTCGCTGGAGAACCTGAACAAAGCCTTGGCGAAAATTGAAGAGTGGGTAGGGAAGAACCTGCGCTAAGGAAGTGGCTGAATTTGAATTTACTCGCCCTTACGATTGGCAAACCGATTGCCTTGACAGGCGTGATACAACGGAAAGATCGTGAGTACTATCCCACAGGAATTGAATTGGGTGGAAAGACGCGCTGCTTGCACCGTGGCGAAGGTGTTCCATGAATTGCGATTGGGTATCGACAATGACATCTCCACTATCAACGCCACGAAACAGCCTTCCGAGGATAATCGGTTTTCGGTTGAGCCGCTGCAAAGCGGGATGGGTGTCGTAATTGGACAACCCCGCAGGGTTCCTAACAGGCGAGTCTTGGTTGCAGTTTCGGATCACGACATTGAGGTACACGATGAGGTAAAAGGGGTCAAATGGTCTGCGACCGTTGGCCTAAATTACGAAGGCAGGTGCATTCTTCGCCTTGGAGATGGGACGGAACTGGAGCAGTGGCAATTCCGCAAGAAAGCCCTTGAGGGGATGTTGTTTGGCGATTGAGAGGCGCTCGCAATGTTTGATGGACTATTCCAACCGATACACTTGACTTTTTGCGTGATCGTAGTGGTTGGTTTGTTTTTCATATTTCGGGCGCTTTGGCGTCTCGGTTCAAATCTTAAGACTGCTGCACTCACAGCCAATGGTAAATGGCTACGGAAACTTGGCAAGATTCTTTAAAAAAAAAGCCCGGACTGGCATCCGAGGCTTTTCACAATCTAAGACGTTGCTGAGCGTCTGGAGGCATTATGCCACAGACGACTAATCCATCTCTTTCCTCTCTTTTTTTGGTAACTTTTTTGCGAGCTGCACTAAGGGATCCTCCGCGTGAATCCGCTCTAGAATTTCTTGGCACACTCTGCGAAATAGCACTGAAGCCTCCTCGTATGATCCGAGGTACTTCACTCGCTGTTTCACTTCTCGGCGAACCTGTGTCCGTGTCATGCCCTTCTCTAACAACATTTGTTCGAGGGCTTCGACCTCGCGGCGAAGGCGGTCAATCATGGAAAGCATATCGCCGCTCACCTTCGCCATGTCTAAGTACGACAGATTATCTGGCATACAAGGGACTCCTCTCTTTGATGTTAAGAATTGCCTGTCAACTAGCTAATTCAGGCGAGCCGTCAAAGGCCATATCTCGTTTGCAATCCCCGCAGCCATCGCCAGAGTTACGCGCAAGCTCGAATGAATCCGGCAGAAATTATAGTGGGCAAAGTGCAAGCCGCCTTCAGGTTCGCCAGTTTCTTCGAGAAAGCGTTCGTCAAGCGGGTCAGCCACTACCCCTTTCTCCCGTTGACAATCTGCCAGCCCGAGTTGGTGTACAATTCCGCCGCTATGGCAAACATCGACAAGAACCCCGCTGGCTCCTTCTGCTGGATTGAACTTCACACCTCCGACCAGAATGCCGCCAAGAACTTCTACTCATCGCTTTTCGGCTGGGCTCCGCAGGACATGCCGATGGGGCCGAACGATTTCTACACCATATTCAAGTTGCAGGACCGCGATGCCGCTGCCGGATGCACGCTGCGCCCCGAGGAGCGCTCGCAGGGCGTCCCGCCGCACTGGTTGATTTACATCGCCGTCGACAATGCCGATGCGGCCGTCACGAAGGCACAGCAACTCGGCGGCAAGATTCTTGCCCCGGCTTTCGACGTCATGGATGCCGGCCGCATGGCGGTCGTGCAGGATCCGACTGGCGCGGTCTTCTGCCCCTGGCAGGCAAAGAAGAACGCCGGAATCGGAATCGCCCAGGTCAACGGCACGCTTTGCTGGGCCGATCTGAGCACGCCCGACGCCAAACGCGCCTCTGATTTTTACTCCGGCCTTTTCGGATGGCAGATCTGCGCCGATCCAAAAGATCCTTCCGGCTACCTGCATATCAAGAACGGAGAACAATTCATCGGAGGCATCCCGCCCGCAGCCCATCGCCAGCCCGGAGTGCCGCCGCACTGGCTAGCCTACTTCCAGGTCGACGACGTGGATGCTACGGCATCGAAGGCCAAACAGATGGGCGCCAATCTCTATCTCGCGCCCATGACGATGGAAGGAGTCGGCCGCCTGTCAGTGATCGCCGACCCGCAGGGCGCGGTGTTCTCGATTTTCAAATCGGCACGGTAGTGCTCCATTAGTAAGTGCGGAGCATGAAACCGAATTGTCATCCTGAGCGGAGCGAAGGACCCCTACCCCGGATACACATTTTCGGGTGAGTAGGGGTCCTTCGCTCCGCTCAGGATGACAATCTGTATTGGTTTCGTGGTACGCGTCACTCCCTGCTGTGACCCCGCTCACTGAAGCCTGCGACCGCCCCAGCTACGCTCATTCTGTAAGCCTATGCGCCGTTTCCCGCCTTGCCCAGATCTTCGTCCAACGCGCGGCGTAAGCGAAGGAGCAACCCCATGTCTATTCAGAATTCGACCACCGGCGAAGTTCTGCGTTCCTACAACATTGACGAACTGAAGCAGCAGGCCAACTTGATGCGCGGCTACGACCTCACCGCCTTGTGCGCCGCCACGTCCGGGCACGCCGGCGGCACGCTCTCCATCATGGACATCACCGCCGCGCTCTACCTTCGCGTCGCCGACCACGATCCCAAAAATCCCAACTGGCCCGACCGCGATCGCATCATCTGGTCGACTGGCCACAAAGCGCCCAGCCTTTATCTCGGCCTCGCCTTCGCCGGCTTCTGCCCGAAAGAAGACGTTGTTCTCCTGCGCAAGCTCTATTCGCCGTATCAGGGGCATCCGCACTGGCTCAAACTGCCCGGCGTCGAAGTCTCCACCGGATCGCTTGGCCAGGGTCTGAGCATTGCCGTCGGCATCGCGCTCGTCGCCAAGTTGGACAAAAAAGATCACCACGTCTTCTGCATCATGGGCGACGGCGAGCAGCAGGAAGGCCAGATATGGGAAGCCGCGATGGAAGCGGGCCACTTCAAGCTCGATAACCTGATCGGCATCATCGACCGCAACCGGCTGCAGATCGACGGCTGGGTAAAAGACGTGATGAACGTCGAGCCGCTCGAAGATAAATATCGCAGCTTCGGATGGGATGTCGTTACCATCGACGGCCACGACATGAAGCAGGTTGTCGAAGCGCTGGAGAAAGCGAAAGAGAATGCCAAGGCGAAGACCGGATCGGGCAAGCCCACGGTCATCATCGCCAACACCGTCAAAGGTAAAGGCGTCAGCTTTATGGAAGACATTGCCGGATGGCACGGCAGAGCGCCCACCCGCGAAGAGTTAGACAAGGCGCTGAAGGAGCTCGGCATAGATGAAGAACGCCAGATTCCCGTCGAGCAACTCCTCGCCCACGCCCGGCAATACCAAGCCGAGGTCGAGCGCAAACTCGACGCCAAGATGCCCAAGTTTCACCGCAATTACTGGTGGAACGCCGCCGCCAACATGAAAGCGCAGATGAAGCCGACGCGCCTCGGCTTCGGCCAGTCGCTGGCGGCCAATGGCGACGACCCGCGTGTCGTCTGCTTCGGACTCGATATCTCCGGCTCCATCACCATCAGCGAATTCTACGCCGGCAAGCCCGACCGCAAGTCGCGCTGGATCAGCATGGGCATCGCCGAGCAGTCCGCGACGTCAGCCGCCGCCGGACTCGCCAAGGAAGGGAAGCTTCCCGTCTTCGGCACCTACGCAACCTTTGCCGCCGCGCGCAATCTCGACCAGATCCGCACCTCGATCTGCTACGGCAACTTCAACGTTTTGATCGCCGGCGCTCACGGCGGAGTCAGCGTTGGCCCCGACGGCGCCACTCACCAGGCGCTTGAGGATTTGTTCGCCATGTGCGGATTGCCCAACATGAGCGTGGTTGTTCCCTGTGACATGATCGAAACCCGCAAAGCCACCGACTACCTGCTGCTCAAGCACGTCGGTCCGAAGTACGTCCGCTTCGCGCGCGAAGCGACGCCGATCGTCACCGATGAGAAAACGCCTTTTGTCTTCGGCAAGGCGAACGTGATTCGCCTGCGTCGCGAGGCGGCGAATTTCATCGAAGCGTTCGAGACCAAACTCGAATCGGAGTACCGTGACGAGGGCGAAGACCTCACCATCATCGCCTGCGGTCCCATGGTGCCGGAAGCCATGCGCGCCGCCTGGATATTGAAGTCCGACTTCGGCTACGAAACCCGCATCCTCAATATGCACACTCTCAAGCCGCTCGACACCGGAGCCATCGTGCGCGCCGCTCGCGACACCAGCGTCGTCCTGACCGCCGAAGAGCACCAGATCGGAGCGCTGGCATGGCCCGTGTCGAGCGCCATTACCCAGTCGCCCGAGCTTTACGGCATCTCTATCATCACCGGCGCCATCGGAGTGAAAGACCGCTTCGGAGACTCCGGCGCTCCCTGGGAGTTAATCAAGGAGTTCGAAGTCTCCGCCGAACACATTGCCGCGAAGGCCGTGGAGTTGATCGGAGTGAAGAAATCGCAAACCGGGCCGCCGGTGTCGGAAGTGCATTTGGTGGGGACGAAATAAGAACGGACGATTCGGCGTTTGTCGCTAGAATTCTCTCTAGGTATCGACAATGTAGATACATTGTGTGCTACACTGTATATTACGCGGGAGGATCTCCGTTCATGAAGACGCAGATGGTGAAGTGGGGCAATAGTCTTGCTGTGCGCATTCCCAAGCCCGTGGTTGAGGAAGCCAGGCTGAAGGAAGGCGATTCGCTGGAGATCGAAGCCGCTGAAGGCCGCGTCGAACTGCGCCGGGCCACCAAGATTCCCACGCTCGCGCAACTCGTTTCCCGGATCACTCCAGAGAACCGCTATGCCGAGATCTCAACCGGTGCGGAAGTTGGTAAGGAAGTTGTGGAGTGGTGACATGGCGATTCCCTACGTGCCGGAAGCCGGAGACATCGCGATGATGGATTTCGATCCGCAGGTTGGCCGCAAACAGGCCAAGCGGCGCCCGGCATTGGTGCTTACGGATCAGCGATACAACCGCGCCAGCGGCCTCGCGATTGTTTGTCCGCTCACGAGCAAGCGCAAACCCTACCCCTTCGCTCTGCCTGTCACAGTTGACCAGGTAGAGGGAGCGGTTCTCGTCGATCAGTTGAAGAGCATGGATTGGGCCGGCCGCAAGGCGAACTTCCACTCCAAAGCCGAGCCCGCGTTAGTCAACAAAGTGCGCCAGTACGTCGCGGTTCTGCTCGCGCTTCGGTGAAAATTAGTCGTGCCCACCGGTATACCCAGCTTCAGTCATTAATCGCCTGATACGCCAGCTCGCTCACTTGACGGTCAAGCGTTAAATCGCCCGCCGGATGCAGTTGCCCCATGAAAATCACAATCATCTGTTCCTTCGGGTCGATGGAAAACTGGGTGTAAAAGAAGCCTCCCCAGGTGTATTCGCCCGCGGATCCAAGTTCGGAGAGCGGCGCTTTCACTCCATTGACGCCGAAGCCGAGCCCGAAGCCCTGGTCCGAACTTATCTTTCCTAATTGGTCCTGGGTCATCAATTCAACCGACTTGCGGCTCAACACGCGAGTGTTACCCACCTTGCCGCCGTCGAGCATCATCTGGCAGAAGCGCGCGTAATCGGCCGCCGTCGACACCAGTCCGGCGCCGCCAGAGAACAGCTTCCTGGGGTCACGCGTTGGGTAGTCCGCCGAATAGGTGAAGGCGCCCTCCGTGATCGGAGTATCGGGAAAGCGATTCAGGCCTTTGTCGTCGTAGTAGGTGTAGGCCGTGGCGAGCCGGTCGAGTTTGCCGTCGGGTGGATAAAAATAAGTGTCCTTCATGCCCAGCGGCTCGAAGATACGGGTGCGAAGGAATTCGTCCAGCGGCTTGCCGGAGACCACTTCCACCAGCCGTCCCAGCACATCAACGCCGAGGCTATATTCAAACTTCTCGCCGGGGTTGAAGAGAAGCGGAAGGCCCGCGAGGTGCGTGGTGCTGTCTGCGATGGTGCCGTCGTAAGGCAGGAGGCCGGAAGCGACGTGCGCGTCCTTATACATGGGGCCGAGGTCCCCATTCCACTGGTAAGTCATCCCGGAGGTGTGACGCAACAGATCGCGAATGGTGATCTCCCGGGTGGCGGGGATCGTGTACGGTGCGCCGGACGCGGGCTTTACCAGCACTTTCGGATTCTTGAACTCGGGCAGGTACTTTGAGACCGGGTCATCGAGCAGGAAGTGGCCCTCTTCGTACAACATCATGACCGCCAGTGTGGTGATGGGCTTGGTCATGGAGCAGATGCGGAACATGGTATCGGGGCGCATCGGCTTGCCCGCTTCGCGGTCGGCCATGCCCTGCGCCTTGAACCACGCCACATGGCCGCGACGGGCCACCAGCGTGACCGCACCCGCGATTCGCTTGTCGTCGATGCTGCGCTGCACCGTGCCGGCGATCCGCTCCAGGCGTTCCGACGACAGGCCGACGGTTTCCGGCTTGACCACCGGCACTTCCTGCGCCATTGCCGCGGACAAGACGAGCGCACACAAGAATGCCGGAAATATGATTCTGCGATTTGTGATTTGCCTGTTTATGATCTGCCGATTCATGACGAAGAGATCTCCTTATCGTCGCCTTCGTTACACGGGGGACACTGATTGTACAACGACAGAGACTAGGGAGGACCCTGGTAGGCCGCCTGTACTTGAATTATTTCGTGTGATTTAGTTGGTGCCTGAGGGTTTCCATGAACAGACCGACCAGAGCATACGTCGCAGCATTCGCAAGAAGAGCCCAATAGACACCAACGGGGAAATGAAAATAAAAGCTAGCAAACACAATTGGGCAAGTTAAACGGGCGAGAGTCCACATCGGTTCGGCTGAAGTTATCGGAACCGGGCGGGTCGAAAAGAAATAAAGTGCCCAGAAGCCTGCAACAAGAAAGCCAGTACTCGACCACATAACAATTCGGTATTTCATGCCGCCACTCCTGCTGTTCTCTGATTAATAGTTCATAATGCCACAACTTGCCGACCGTTCACAGAGGAGATAAATTCAAAATAGCCCACTACCGGCCGGCTTTGCCGGTTTGCCCGACAGACGACAAGGATGGTACAAACCTCCCGAGGCCACTGCTCGTGAAAAAGATCGCCGTTGTCTTCCTCCTCGCTCTTTCCTCGCTGCTTGTCGTGTTCGTGGTTGCTCGCGCCGCCGACCACTCGCGCCGAATCAATCTACCGACCAGCAAGAGCCTGACCCTCCCCGTCTCCGGCTATCTCGCCCGCACCAACAGCTTTCCCGCAACCATCGCCCTCAGCCCCGATGGCCGATACGCCGCGCTGCTCAATCAGGGATACGGCACGCAGGAGACGGGCGCTCGCCAGTCGATCGCCATTCTCGATCTCAGCAATAATCAACTGCACGACTTTCCCGACGACCGCTTGAGCGACGAGTATTCCACGCACCAAAGCTACTTCATCGGCCTCGCCTTTTCGAGCGACGGCAAACATCTCTATGCCTCGATGGGCTCGATCACCGACCCAACCGGCGAGAAGCCCACCAGCACCGGCAACGGAATCGCGGTGTACAAATTCGCGGACGGACAGGTTACTCCCGAGCGCTTCATCAAAATTCCGCCCCAGCCCATCGCCGAAGGCAAAGAAGTCGCATTCGGCCTGCGCAAAACTCCGGCCGGGACCGCGCTGCCATACCCAGCGGGATTCGCAGTGTTGCCCGGAAGGACGAACGAAATGGCGCGACGGGCGTCCTCGCCCGTCACCGCGGGTGATCGTCTGCTGGTGGCCAACAATCTCTCGGACAACGTAGTGCTTCTCGATGTGAACTCGGGCAAGATCCTGAAGTCATTCGACGTAAGCCGCAGCCGCTATATTCCCAGCGCATATCCCTACACGGCGATCGCCAATAAAACAGGAACGAAAGCGTGGGTAAGCCTGTGGAACGATTCTGCCGTCGCAGAATTGAATCTCGAGACTGGCGAGGTCGCACACTGGATTGAACTCTTCAAGCCCACCGACCCCATCGCGCCCGGTTCGCATCCCACCGCGTTGCTGCTGAGCCCGACAGAAGATACGTTATACGTCGCGCTCGCTAACGCCGACTCTGTGGCCGCTGTAGATCTGAAGTTCGGTGGCGTTCTCCGCGATTATTTCGTCAGGCATTGGGACCATGGCTCCGCGCCACAGGCCCTCGCGCTTTCGTTGGATGGCAGACGTCTCTACGCCGCGAGTTCGTCACTCGATGCAATTGCTGTATTCGAGGCCAAACCCACGCCCGACCTGAATGGCAGCGGAGTCTTCAAGGTCCCAGCCGAGCTTCCCCTCGGTTTCATCCCCACCGAGTGGTATCCCAGCGCCTTAGCCATCACAGGCTACGACATACTCATCGCCACCGCCAAAGGCGAAGGCAGCGGCCCCAACAACATGCCGAACATGTTGAAAGGCGAGCGCAAAGGAAAACATCCGTATATCGCTACCTTGATCGGTGGCTCCATCCAGCGCCTGAGCCTCGCTGACATCGATAAGAATCTCGCCACCTACACGCACCAAGTCGAAGAAGATAACCTCGTCCACTCCGACGGTGGCAAGTTCGAATTCGCCGGCGGACCGAATCCCATCCGCCACGTGATCTACGTGCTCAAAGAAAATCGCACCTACGATCAAATTTTCGGTGACCTGCCCGTCGGCGACGGCGACCCATCGCTGACCATGTACGGCAAAGACATCACTCCGAACGAACACAAGCTCGCTCTTCAGTTCGGAGTGCTCGACAACTTCTACGACAGCGGAGAGGTTTCCGGTGACGGCCACCTTTGGTCCACCGCCGCCACCACCAGCGACTACAACGAGAAAACCTGGCCGATCGCTTATCGCGGCAAAGAGCGTACTTATGATTTCGGCGGCGGTGTGTCCGATGTTCTGCCCTTGGACCGCGGAATTCCAGATGTCGACGATCCCGGTACCGGCTTCCTCTGGGACAACCTTGCCCGGAGCGGCCTGACGTACCGCATCTATGGCGAGTTCGTCGAGGCGGTGTGGTGCCGGAACGAGAAGGCGCAGTCGCCGCTGCAAGGCACGCCGTCGGCGTTCTCGGCCACGTGTCCGAATGCCGACGTCAAAAAAGGTGAGCCATTGCCCGACAACCTTGGAAATCCGCGCGGAGGGCCGAGTCCGTGGCCATGGCCGTTTCCGTTGTTCAAGGAGGTGCGCCCGGGAAAACCAGCGCTGCGCGGCCACTACGATCCGAAGTTTCCCGACTTCAACACCGATTACCCCGACCAACTGCGCACCGATGAATTCCTGCGCGAGTTCGATGAGTTTGCGAAAGCAAAGGGCACGGCGAAGGAACTTCCGCAGTTCATTTTGCTGTATCTGCCCGACGATCACACCGGAGGTACGCGTCCCGGCAAGCCCACGCCACAAGCTTCCGTCGCCGACAACGATCTAGCGCTAGGACGCGTAGTCGATGCCGTTTCCCATAGTTCTTATTGGGACGACACCGCAATCTTCGTTGTGGAAGACGATGCGCAGAACGGCGCCGATCACGTCGATGCGCACCGGTCCACCGCCCTGGCCATCAGCAAGTATGCGCCGAGTGCGCCGCAGACGTTTGTCGACCATAACTTCTACACCACGGTTGGCATGATCCACTCCATGGAGGCTCTGCTCGGCCTTCCGCCGATGAACCTGTTCGACGCGCACGCCCCACTCATGGCGCCGCTCTTCTCCGGCCCGGGAACGCAACCGCCCTTCCAGGCCGACGACAAGAATCTGCGCAGCGGCCTCATCTATCAGACGAACGCCAAGACCGCGGCGGGAGCGAAGGAATCGTCGCAGATGAATTTTTCCAGGCCCGATGCCGCCGACGCCCGGAAGCTGAATGCAATCTTGTGGCGCAATGCCAAGGGCGACGCGCTCATCCCGGTTACGAGCCATTCACATTCTGAACCAGGTTCCGAACCATAGACCTGATTTAGAATGCCCTCGTGGGGTCTCCGATCGAGTGTACCAACCTGCGCAAGACCTACGACGGCAAAGTCGAAGCCGTCCGCGGGCTCAGTCTGCGCATCGAGGCTGGCGAATGCTTTGGCCTGCTCGGTCCGAACGGAGCAGGGAAGACGACGACGATTGAAATCCTGGAAGGCCTGCTCGCGCCCACATCCGGAGAAGTCCGCATCTTCGGACACACCTGGGCCGACAACCCGCGCCAGTTGCGCGAGTGGATCGGCATCTCTTTGCAGGAAACACGCCTGTCGGAAAAACTGAGCGTTCGCGAGACCATCGAACTCTTCGCCAGTTTCTATCGCGAGCCTTGTTCGACCGCCGATATTCTCGAAGAACTGCAACTTACCGATAAATCCGACGCCTGGGTCGGCAAACTTTCCGGCGGACAGAAGCAGCGCCTCGCCGTCTCCACCGCGCTGGTCGGCAAGCCACGCATCCTTTTTCTCGACGAGCCCACCACCGGACTCGATCCGCAAAGCCGCCGCCAGCTCTGGGACATCATTCGCGTCTTCCAGCAAAAAGGCGGCACCGTGCTGCTCACCACTCACTACATGGACGAGGCTGAACGGCTCTGCGACCGGCTCGCAATCGTCGATCATGGAGAGATCATCGCCGAAGGCACTCCGTCGGATTTGATCGACCGCCTTGGCGGCCATCACGTGGTCGAGTTCCAGGTTAGTAAGGAGGCCAGCACTAACGGAAACGGCGATAGCAACAACGCCGACCTCGAACGCTGGCGATCGCTGCCCAGCGTCGAGTCCGTCCGCCGCGAGGATTCGACTGTCTGCCTGAGTGTCCGCGAGCCTCACCTCACTATCCCCGCGCTTTTGGATGCGGTAACCAACCACGGCCATCACCTCGAACACCTGAGCACGCGCCAGGCCAGCCTCGAAGACGTCTTCGTGCTGCTCACTGGCCGTCATCTGAGAGAAGACTGAATGGCAACTACAGAAACCAACGCGCCCAAGCTTAACGCTGATAGCAATCAGCCGCCGCAGCCCATCCTGCCTGCACGGCAGAATGGCCGCTGGTCGGGATACCGTCACCTGCTCTGGGCTCGCATACTCGAACTCAAGCGCGAGCCGGAAGTCGTATTCTGGGTCTTCATCTTTCCTCTGCTGCTGGCTGCAGGCCTGGGCATCGCCTTTCGCAACAAGCCCGCGGACATCACGTCGGTCGTGGTGATCGATGGCGCTGGCGCGCAGAAAACGCTCGCCATGCTGCAGAGCGCGTCTGCTAAGAATTCCGCTGTCCGAGCTACCGTGCTCGATCGCGCTGCCGCGCTGAAGGCCTTCCACTTCGGCAAGTTCGATCTCGCAATCGAAGCGAATTCCGACGGCAGCTACACTTATTATTACGATCCCGCGCGCCCGGAGAGCGTGCTCTCGCGCGCTGAAATTGACTCCACGCTCCAATCCGCTGCTGGACGCAAAGACGCGCTGGCCACTTCCGCCCAATCCTCCAGCGAACCCGGCTCGCGCTACATCGACTTCCTGATCCCCGGATTGCTGGGGATGAACCTGATGAACTCCGGGATGTGGGGAGTAGGCTTTGCGCTGGTCGAAATGCGCCAGCGCAAACTGCTGAAGCGCTTCGTGGCCACTCCGATGCGCCGCAGCGATTTCCTTCTGGCCCTGACCAGCAGCCGCCTTATCCTGATGGTGATTGAAGTTGGACTGCTCTTAAGTTTTGGCGTGCTGGTGTTTCACATGCCTTTGCAGGGATCGATCGTCTCGGTCATCCTGCTTGGATCGCTTGGAGCGGTAACCTTCGGCGGCGTCGGCCTTCTGACCGCTTGCCGCGCGCAGAAAATCGAAAGCGTTTCCGGGCTTATCAACCTGGTCATGATGCCGATGTGGATCTTCTCCGGCGTCTTCTTTTCGTACGATAGATTTCCCGCCATCGCTCACCCGTTCATCAAAGCGCTGCCGCTGACCGCGCTCAACGACGCGCTGCGAGCCACGATCATCGAAGGCGCAACGCTCGGCTCGCAATCGGGACGACTGCTCGTGCTCGCGATTTGGGGCGGGGTTTCGTTCATTCTGGCGCTGCGCTGGTTTCGCTGGACGTAGTGCGGGCTGTCAGCTGTCAGCTCTCGGCTCTCAGCAACCTCATCTACAGTTTTCATCCTTGCCTCGTCAGATCTGAGTTTTTTGGGCCCACTGATCAATGAGGGTTT
>Ga0116134_1000582_pt1 | contig 18942 bp, 15 predicted proteins | sample June2015DPH_19_5_FD_89737 | JGI IMG/M metagenome (GOLD analysis project Ga0116134, IMG submission 89737) | Peatland microbial communities from SPRUCE experiment site at the Marcell Experimental Forest, Minnesota, USA - June2015DPH_19_40 | ecosystem: Environmental > Terrestrial > Soil > Wetlands... | reverse complement strand
CTGCTGACCCATGTGGGGAAGTACCAGGGCGAGGTCGTCGCCGCCAACATCCTCGGCGAACCCCGTCAGGTCAACTACGAGGCAATTCCCGACGTCGTGTACACGGACCCCCAAGCGGCCTCGGTGGGCGCCACCGAGGACCGGTTCAGCGTGACTGTTCCGCTGACCGAGGTGGCCAAGATCGAGACCTACACCCGGGCCTACGCCGACTCCAACGGGTTCCTGACCCTGCTCAGCAACGGCGAGCACCTGACCGGCGCCTACGCGCTCGGCCCGGAGGCCGGTGAGTGGCTGCAGCAGGCCACGCTGGCCATCCGCGCCCGCGTGCCGCTGCACGTGCTGCGCGATGTCATCCAGCCCTTCCCGACCTTCTCGGAGATCTATGTCGCCGCCCTGAAGGCACTCCACGGCCAGGTGGCCGCCGCTCGCCAGCCGACCGGGGGGAAAGCCCCGGCCTGACACCGGGCCGGTCGATCTAGCTGGGCCCCGGGGTAAAACGCCGGGCCGGTCGATCCAGGCGGGCCCGGGGGGAAACCCCCGGCCTGACACCGGGCCGGTCGATCCAGGGCGGGCCCGGGGATAAAACGCCGGGGTGGTCGATCTAGGCGGGTCGGCTTACCTCGGTCCATGGCCGCGCCGAGTGTTCTGCGACCTCGATGAGCCGTTCCAGGCGCGGCAACGCCACCGAGGTGAGGAACTCCTGGCGCTCGGGGCCAACGAGGCTGACGACCTCGCGCCACACCGAGCGGCCGGCGATGAAGCCCGAGGCTCCGCCCTCGTCCGCGGCGATCCGGATGATGTCGGTGAACTGGTCGAAGGGCACGCCGGCGGACAGGATGGCCCAGGGCCGGTCGAGGATCGCGGCCAGCCGCCGGCAACCTTCCGGCGAACCGGGATATTCGAGCTTGAGCAGATCGCAGTCCAGGTCATTGAGAGCCCGGGCCGCCTCGATGACCGCGTCCTCGCGGGCCTGGCCGTGAAGATCTTCCCCCGGACGCGTGTATATGAGGTTCTCGAGGACCACGGGGACACCGTGATCGCGGCAGTCGCGGATGACTTCTGCACAGACGGCCAGCGTTTCGGCGGCCAGGTCCGGCTCCCCCGGAGCCGGGGCCGGGCGGTCGGCGCGCAGCTGGAAGTAGAACTTGAGGGCATCGCCACCCTGGTCGAGAACCCATTGAGCGTTCAGGTCCGGGTCGCGGTGGGTACGGGGCTCGCCCTGGTAGCTGCGCCGCTCGGACGGTTCGGCGGCGATGAGCAGCCCGCAGTTCGGGGCGAGCGCCTTCGCTGCTGTGATCGCCGGGACGCCGTAGGTCGGATCGGACAGCAGCCCGCTGGCGGCGGGCGTCAGGACGCGGGCGACGTCGGCCTTCGCGATGCGCAGGTCCTCGTCGCTCGCCTCGAGTCCAACCGCCGTGAACATGCGGCGCAGGGTGTTGCGCTGGTCCATGGCGACGATGGAGAACACGTGGCTGTCGGTGGCGATGTCGTCCAGCGTTCCCGTTCGGGATTTCGTGGCGTGTGTCATTTCATTCCTTCTGCGAGACGGGTTCTGCGTGGACCTGCGAGACGGGGCCCGCGTGGACCTGCGAGACGGGGCCTGCGTGGACTGGATCGGCGGTCGACTGCCGGATGAAGTCGACGAGGGCCACGCCCTCGCCGGCCAGCGCGAACGCGGCCAGCAGGGCGGCCCCGGTGACGCCCGGCTGTACGACGGGTGAGAAGTGCATCGCGTCGATGACGGCCGCCTTGGCGGCGCGCACGCTGGCCATCTGGGTCCATCCCCCAGCGGCCACGGCCCGCCCGTGCGGGCCGACGACCTTCTCGATATCGCTGAGCAACAGCCCGGTCTGGGCCGCCGTGTAGCGGACGGCGGCGGTCCAGATGGAGGCGGGCGAGGCACCGTCCTGGATGCGCAGGACAACGTCGTCCTGGGTGCGGCCATCACCGGTTACCGACAGGCCAGCGGGTAGCTCACCGATGCTCAGGCTGGCTTGATCCAGCGCAGCCCGGTCCGGTCCGGATGCTGATCCCAGGGCGGCCAGCACACGCCGCAGCAGCAGTCCGCCGCTGACCCCGGCCAGGAGCAGGCTCGTGTTGGGCAGCACGTGCCGCCCGATCGACCAGCCGGCGCTGACGACTCGCTGGCGCTGGGCCGCCTCCAGCATCCCCGGAATGGATCTGGCCAGCACGTCCGCGGTGCCGCTCGAGTTGAACAGCTCGTCCGCCCCGACCGCGCCGACGCCGATGGCCGCCACCGGGTGGTCGTGCCCGGCCACCGTCAGCACGGAGCCTGCGGCGCAGGACGCGACGCCATCGTGCCCCAGGTACCCGGCTGGACAGCCGGCGGGCCGTTCGCCGGGAAGGATCCGGGCGGGCAGCCCGGCCACCGCCAGGGCGTCGGGCCACACCTCCCCCGTGCCCTGATCGATGAGACCGGTCCGGGAAGCCAGCGACGGCTCCCGAACCCGATCGCCGCCCAGGGCGAAGACGATCCATTCCGGCACGCTCAGCCATGTTGATGCCGGGCCGGCCAGATAGCCGCTGGCGCGCAGCCACAGCAGCTTGGCCAGGCTGGCCTGGCTTGACCACGGAAGACCGGTGGTACGTCCGAACATGGCGGCAAATCCGGGCGATTCCCGGCCTGCCCGCTCGATCTCATTTCCGCCCCGGTGATCGAACCAGGCGATCACCGGGGCGGCCGGCCGCCCGGCCGCATCGAGCAGCACGCCGCTCTCGGCGAGACCGGTCACGCCGAGACTGCGCACGCGGACCGGTCCCCAGGCTGATTCAGCCGCCCGGACCACGTGCCCGATCAGTTCCACGGCCACGTTGACGAGGCGGTAGGGATCAACCTCGGTCTCGCCGCTGCCACCGGTGTGCCACGGGGTGGGCTGCTCCACGTACGGCGTGCCGTGCTGCGACGTTGCCGTGGATGAGATCGGCCGCGCCACGGCCTTGGAGGAGGTGGTGCCGATGTCGATACCGATGACAACATCCGTGCTGAACGTCATGGCCGCAGCTCCCCGGAGCCGCGTTCGATGATCCTGGCCGGTACCTGGATGCGCTCGACGGGCAGCCCGGGCTGGCTCAGGCGCGCGAGGAGCCTTGCGGCGGCCACGCGCCCGACCTCATGCCCGGGGTGGTCCACGACGGTGACGGCCGGGCGCAGGGCATCGGCCATCGGGAAGTCGCCGAACGCAACGAGAGCGATGTCCGTCCGCCCTGCGGAGTGCAGAGCCGGCACCACGCCGAGCGACGCCCGCGTGGTGGCACTCAGGATCGCAGTCGGCGGGCGGGAACCGCCGATCAGGGCCGGCACCGCGTGAGCAGCGTCCTGGCTGGTCGCGCAGTTGCAGTTGACCAGGTACTCGTCCGCCTCCAGCCGGTAATGGGCGAGGGCATCGCGGTAGCCGCGCAGGCGGGCGGCCGATGTCGGGATGGCCGGCGTGTCACCGACGTAAGCGATGCGCTGATGCCCGTGGGTGATGAGATGAGCCACGGCCTCGAACGCGGCGCGGTGGTCATCTATCTCAACGAGGTCCGCGGGCAGGCCGGGCGCCGGCCGGTCGACGAGCACGATGGGCAGCCGTCCGGTGTCGAGCCAGGAATGATCTTCACCGGTCGGGCAGAGCAGCAGCCCGGCGATCCGCCGCTGCAGCATGCGCCCGATGACGTCACGTTCCCATCCGGAATCGCGCCGGGTGCTCGTGACGAGCACGGACCGGCCATGACGCGACATCTCCAGCTCCACCGCATCGATGACGTCGGCGAAGAACGGATCGGAGATGGACTCCACGACAAACCCGATCGCGGTGTCCGTGCCCGCTCGTAGCGACCGGGCCATCGCGTCTGGCTCGAAACGCAGGCCGAGCATCGCTTCCCGGACGCGCTGCCGGGTGACCGGGGCGACCCGCGGATCGTCGTTGAGGACCCGCGAGGCGGTGCGCAGGCTCACCCCGGCCGCGTTCGCCACGTCGAGGAGTCGCGTGGGTGCTGTCTTTGCCATCGATGGCATATCCCGAGTATGCCGCGCTATGCCATCGATGGCAAGACCTGGCGGGAGGGCATTCGGGCAGGCCAGGCAGCAGAGAGGCCGGGCACCAGAGGAGCCGGGCACCAGAGGAGCCGGAGGAGCCGGACACCAGAGGAGCCGGGCGCGAGCTGGACCGGGCCCGGATGGGCACCGCGCCGGGGGACGGATCTCCCCCGTCCTGACGAGCCCAAAAGCGCCAGCGCGCACGCCCTGACGAGCCCAAAAGCGCCAGCGCGCACGCCTATCAGCGGGACAGGTGGTCGAGGACGGCTCTCACCAGCGTGGCCGTCGGCTGGGAGGCGTCCAGGGCCAGGTGCGGCACCAACGGGGGCTCCAGATCCAGCGCGGTCAGGAAAGACGCCGGGTCACGGATCTTGTTCTCGTCCCTGGCCAGGGCTCGCTGGGTCAGGCGCTGGATCAGCTCTCCGGGCGGCAGGTGCAGCCAGACCATCGTCGGATCGGCCGCGAGCCGCCGCGCGGTGGCGGCCCAGGCGGGAGGCTGCGCCCGCTCGGCGCTGAAGGGGGCGACGAGGACAACGGGCCGTCCGGCCCGGAGATTGGCCTCCGCCAGGCCGAGCAGCGTGTCGTAGCGTGCGTCCCGCGTCAGCCCGGCCAGAACAGGATCATCCAGGTCGGGCACGCCGATCAGGCCGGACACCACCCGCGTGAGCGGGCCGGTCGCTACATCGAGATCAAGGATGGCGGCGCCGAGATGAGGGGCCAGGGCCACCGCCAGCGTGCTCTTGCCCGTCGCGGGGGGCCCGCCGATCAGTACGGCGGCGGGCGTGCTCACGACCTGAGCGCCCTGAGGCCTGGCCCACCCCGATCAGGACGCGCGGCGGCGGACCTCCGCCTGGCCAGCGCCGTGGCCGCGGTCGGGCTCAACGGGAGCGACGGGAGCAGAACGGCCTGGTAGGCGTGATAGAGATCCGGCTTGCCCGACCAGGTGGACGCGGCCGGCCTCATGTCCGGGGCAAGCTCGGGCCACCAGCTCCCGCCCTTCCGGTCAAGGAAATAACGGTCGATTTCACCCCACCAGCGCGCGGCGGCGGCGGCGAAGCGCTCCTCCCCGGTACGCCGGTACAGCGCGTCGGCGGCGAGAACGGCCTCGCATGCCACCCAGTGCATTCGTGCCGTCACCACCGGCTGGCCGGACGCATCGACGGTGTAGATGAATCCCGGGTGACCGTCCCGGGACCATGCGTCGGCAACGGCCGTATCGAAGAGCGCGGTCGCCGCTTCGAGCAGCCAGCCGGGGGGCACCGCCGGGGGCGATTGGGTGGCCTGCGCCGCCTCCAGGCTCAGCAGCAGCCGGGCCCATTCGAAGGAGTGGCCGGGGGTGGTGCCGTAGGGCCGGAACTGGTCGTCGCGGCGATCGGCGTTATAGTCCGGCCGCGGCTGCCAGCTCTTGTCGTAGTGCTCGGGTATCCGCCACGAATGGGCACGAGCGTGACCATTGATCAGGCGAGTGGCAATGGAGGCGGCCCGGGCATGCCAGACAGGGGCGCCGGTAACGTCTCCCGCGGCGAGGTAGGCCTCCACCGAGTGCATGTTGCTGTTGGCGCCGCGGTATGGCTCGCCTTCGGTGAAGTCAGCATTCCAGGACTCCCGCGCACAGCCTTCGGTGTCGGACCAGAAGTGCTGCTCAATGGCGGCCGACGCGGCCGTGAGGACGGAATCAGCACCGGGAATTCCGGCGGCCACCGCACTGGAGGCCGCGAGCAGGGTGTGGGCGTGCGCGTAGTTCGTCTTGGTGAAATCGTTGACCTGCCCGGACAGGTCGACGCTGGAAAACCATCCGCCGTTATCGCCGTCGGCATAGCGAGTGGCCAGGGCCTGCAGCCCCGATGCCGCCAGGGACTCCGCGCCGGCCACCCCGTCGAGGTGCGCCAGGGCAAATACGTAGGTCATGCGCGCGTTGACGTACAGCGGGCACGGTCGCGTCACGTCGATGGCGCCGTGGGCGTCCAGCCACCCGAAACCACCGTGGGCCAGCGCGGCGCCCCGCCCGAAGGTGATCAGCCGGCCTGCTTCGGCGAGACGCCATTCCGCCGTTCCTGGCTCGCTCATCGTCTGCTTTCCTGGCTGCGATTTCTGGCTGCGATTTCCTGGCTGCGCCTGGCGGCGGTTCCTGGCCGCGATTTCCTGGCTGCGCCTGGGCGCGGTTTCCCGGTCAGGGTCACGCCGGGTGCGGGGGCAGTTCGCCCGACCCTCTCGGGATCAGGGGAACCGGGAGAACGGTCCTGCGGCGCAGCCGGGCGTGCGGTTCCTCGATGCGCTGGACGAGCCTTTCGACGGCGATACGCCCGAGCCCACCCGGGTCCTGGTCCAGGACCGTGACCGCCGGACTGAGCGCCGCGGCCATCGGGAAGTCACCGAACCCGACCAGCGCGACATCGGTACGTCCCGCCCGCTGCAAGGCGAGGACGAGCGACATCGTGGTCGGAATATTCGAGGAGAAGACGGCCGTGGGAGGGAGCGGCGCCTCCAGGCGCTTCACCAGCCCAGCGGCGGCTTCGTCGTACGACTCGGCGGATATGCACACGAGGTCGGGACTGTCGTCCAGCCCGTTCTCCGCCACGGCCGCCCGGTAGCCCTTCAGCCGGCGGCGGATGGTGGCCACGGGGAGGGACACACCGAGGAAGGCGATGCGCCGGTGACCGTGACTGGCGAGGTGCGTGACCGCCTCGCGGGCGCCGCCCAGGTCGTCCTCTATGACGCAGACGCCGGAGAGCCCTCTCGGGGCCCGGTCGACGAACACCATGGGCGTCCGGTCCTGCCAGGGGGCCAGGTACGACTGGTCCGCGCTCACGCAGGCCACGATCAGGCCGCTGATCTGGCGCCGCAGCAGGGTCTCCAGGGCAGGCCGCTCGCTTTCCGCCCCCTGGCCCAGGCTGGTCACCACGACCGCCATCCCCCGCCCGACCAGGTCGACCTCGATGCTGCTCGCCATCGCCGCGAAGAACGGATCGGCGATATCGGGAACGGCCAGGCCCACCGCCGCGTCCGCGCCCGCGCGGAAACTCCGGGCCAGCAGGTTCGGGACGTAGTTCAGTTTCTGCATCGCCCAGCGAACCCGCTCGCGGGTCTCTTCGGTGACGTGGGGGTCATCGTTGAAGACCCGGGACACGGTCTTCGCGCTGACCCCGGCGACGCGAGCGACATCCCGCATGGTGGTCATCGAGGATCGCCTCCAGACTGGGGCCTGCCGGCGACGGCGGGGCTTTGTTCAGCAGGTTCAAGCGGCGTAGTTCCGGCGGCGAATGGCCCCCCGGCTGGATCACCGGGGGACCATTCACCAAGGGTGATTCCAGCGTGTGATCAGCAGCTCGTCTTGTAGATCGCCGCCTGGCTGGCGGCCGAGCTCAGGTTGGCGTTCGTGATGATGGTGAACTTGGTGCCGATCTTCGGGGTGGTCGGCTTGCCGGTGAGGGCCGCGAGCGCCTGCTCCACCGCGTCGGTCCCGATCGTGTACGGCGACTGGGCGATGAGCGCCTGCACCGTGCCCTGCTGCAGGGCGGTGATCTCGTCGGGTTCGGCGTCGAATCCGACGATCTTCACCTTGCCGGACTTGCCGGCCTGCCGGATGCCGGTGGCGGCGCCCTCAGCGGAGAACAGGTTGGTCGCGAAGATGGCGACGATGCCCGGGTTCTTCTGCAGCGCCGCCAGCGTGACCTGCGCGGCGAGGGACGCGGTGTCGTTGTCGTACTGCACGCCGACGTAGGAGAACTTCGAGTCGGCCTTGGCCGCGGCCGCGAAGCCCGAGGTGCGCTGGTCGGTGGTGCTGATGCCGGGCTTCGTGTTGACGACGAGCACCTGGCCGCCGCCGGGCACGAGCTGCTTGACCGCGGCGAACGCGTCGGCCCCGCCGGCCAGGTTGTCCGAGGAGATCTGCGAGACGGCCCCGGACGGGTCGGTCAGCGTGGTGTCGACGAGCACGACCTTGATGCCCGCGGCCATGGCCGCGGCGATCGGAGGCCGGCTCGCCGACACGTCGTCGGCCGCGATCAGAATCGCGTCCGGCTTCGCCGCGGTGACCGATTCGATGATCGGGTTCTGCAGCGTGGGGTCGAACTGCGAGGGCCCCTGGATGTTGACGGTGACGTTGCCGAGCTTCTTGGCCTCGGCCTGTATCCCGCAGCCCATCGTGACGTAGAACCCGTCACCGGCCACGCCCTGGATGAACGACATTTTGTAGGTCTTGCCGCTGGACGAGCCGCTGGACGAGCTCGCTGACGAGCTTCCCGTCGCCGAGCCCGAGGACGAGCAAGCCGCTACGGCCAGCAGCATCGCTGCCGCCGCACCCGCGGTGGGCACCAACACGAACCGCTTCATATCTGCTCCTTCGCAAAACTGGGTGGGCTGCCGGCCCCGGATGACATCAAGTGCGAACCGTGTGGGCGTGGCGGGCCCCGGCCGGCAGGCGTCCCGCTGACCGGCATGTTCAGCCGTTGGCAACCTCACGGAAACATGGTGGCTAGATCTTGCAGCAGCTATGTCACCGGTGTCAATATGTCGGTTAAATGTTCTTTTCCCAGATCCAAGTAGTAGATACCACTGTTTTGTATCGTTTCGGAGACAATTCTTGACACCGGTGACATGAAGGGGCACTCTCTTCATAAAAATTGCCGCGCGGTTACAGCGGCGTTGCGGGGCCGGTGACGAACCCGGCGGCCTGGCCGCCTGAGCCGGGACTGCGGTCAATAAGGAGTAGCTTCGATGAGCCTTGCGCTGGAAGCACGGGACATCACGAAGGTGTACGGCCACGTAAGTGCGCTGTCGGGCGTCAACTTCGAGGTCAAGGTGGGCGAGGTTGTCGCGCTGATCGGGGACAACGGCGCCGGCAAGAGCACGCTGGTCAAGATCCTTTCCGGCACCGAGTCGCCGACGTCGGGTGAGATCCTGGTCAACGGCCAGCCGGTGACGATCTCGGGGCCGCTGGCGGCGCGCGAGTACGGGATCGAGACCGTATATCAGGATCTGGCCCTGGCACCTCACCTCAATCCCGTGCAGAACATGTACCTCGGCCGCGAGGTCATGCGCAGGGGGATCATGGGGCGGCTGGGGTTCATGAACAACACGGAGATGCTCGCGGGCAGCAAGAAGGCGTTCGACGACCTCGGCGCGACCGTGCGCAACTTCTCCGGCAGCGTCGGCGCCATGTCGGGCGGCCAGAAGCAGGCCGTCGCGGTCGCCCGGGCGGCCGCCTGGGCCAAGCGGATCGTCCTGCTCGACGAGCCGACCGCCGCCCTCGGGGTGGTGCAGACCAAGGCCGTCCTGGACCTGATCCGCCGGGTACGCGACCGCGGGCTCGGCGTGGTGTTCGTCAGCCACTCGATGCCGCACGTGATGCAGGTCGCCGACGAGGTGCAGGTCATGCGGCTGGGCCGGCGGGTGGCCACGTACAGAGCAAAGGAGACGACGATGGAGCAGTTGGTCGGGGCGATGACGGGCGCCGTGACGCAGGAGAACCAGTCATGACCGGCCAGGCGACCGTTCCTTCTCCGGTGCCCACGGAAGAGGCGCCGAGCGACGAGAGCCCGACCGGCCGGCTCGCGCGGCTGGCCCGGCTGCAAGCGCTGCAGATCATCATCGTGCTGGCCGTGATCGTCGTCATCTTCGCGTTCCTCAAGCCCAGCAGCTTCCTGACGGTGTTCAACATTCGCGGGATCGTGCAGAACACCGCCATCCTGGCCGTCCTGGCGGTCGGCATGACCTTCGTGATCATCACCGGCGGCATCGACCTGTCGGTGGGCAGCGTCCTGGTCTTCAGCGGAGTCGTCGCCGACAAGGCGATGGGGGCCATGGGCGGCCAGGGCTGGGGGGTCGCCATCGTCGGCGCCCTGGTGGCCATCGGCTGCGGGCTCGGCTGGGGGCTGGTCAACGGATTCCTGGTCGCGAGGGCGAAGGTACCGCCGCTTATCGTCACCCTCGGCACCCTGGGGATGGCGCTGGGCCTGGCGGAGGTGATCACCGGAGGCGTGGACCTGCGGAATGTCCCGACCGTCATGGTCAACAGCGTGGGATTCGGCAACATCGTCTGGCAGGTTCCCACCCTGGCCGTCATCGCCGCCGTCGTCGTGGTGATCGGGATCGTGATCCTGCACCGGACCCGCTTCGGGTTGCACACCTTCGCGATTGGCTCCAATCCCGAGGCCGGCCGGCGCTCCGGCCTGAACGTCAACGGGCACCTGATCATGATCTACGCCCTGTCCGGCCTGCTGGCCGGCTTCGCCGGCTGGCTCAACCTGGCGTTCTTCCAGTCGACGACGATCGGCGGGCAGAGTTCCACCAACCTCAGCGTGATCGCGGGCGTCGTCATCGGCGGCACCAGCCTGTTCGGCGGGTACGGGTCCATTCTCGGCAGCATCATCGGCGTGTTCATCCCGGCGACGCTGCAGAACGGATTCGTCATCATCGGTGTTCAGCCGTTCTGGCAGCAGGTCGTGGTGGGTACGGTGCTGATCGCCGCCGTCTACGTCGACCAGCAGCGGCGCTCTGCCGCGCTGCGAGGTGGCGGCAAACGGAAGATGGGCGACCTGCTGAGTCACTGGGTTAGCGGCAGACAGGCGGTGCCAGCCCGGGAGTGATCCCGGGCATCCCCGGGACGGAGCGCCTGCGCGCGCTCGGCCCGCGGCCAGTAGCCCGCCCCGCGCGGGCTACTGGCCGGCCCGCCGCAAGCCTCATGGGCATGCGGCTCACCGCTTAAGGAGCAGCATGAAAGCCGTTGTCTACGACGCCCCGCGCAGTTTCACGATCCGGGAGGTGCCGACGCCGGACCCGGGCCCCGGGGAGGTGCGTGTCCGGGTACGGCAGACGGGAATCTGCGGGACAGATCTGCATATCCACAACGGCAAATTCTTCGCCGAGTTCCCGCTGACCCCCGGCCACGAGCTGGTCGGACCGGTGGACGCCCTGGGAGACGGCACCGGCGACGGCACCGGCGACGGCACCGAGGGATTCCGCGTCGGCGAATTCGTCTCGGTCAACCCCAACATGAACTGCGGGCATTGCGAGTACTGCCGGACCGGGCACCCCCTGCTGTGCGCCAACCTCAAGGGACTCGGCACGAACTGGCCGGGGTCATTCGCCGAGTATGTCGTCGTCCCCGCCAATCTGGTCTTCTCCGTGGACGGCATCGACCCCGACACGTCCGTGTTCACCGAGCCCACGGCGTGCGCGATGCATGGCGTGGAGACGCTGAGCCCCCGGCCGGGAACGTCGGCCCTGGTCTTCGGGGCCGGCCCGACCGGCCTGCTGCTGTCCCAGCTCATCGCGCGCGGCGGCGCGGCCAGCGTGACGGTCGCGGCCTCGTCGGCCTTCAAGCTCAAGCGGGCCGAGAGTCTCGGGATCGACACCACGTTCCTGATGGATCGCGCGGACCTGGCCGGCGATGCCGCCAAGCTGAAGGCGGCCTCGGGCGGCGGTTACGACATCGTCGTCGACGCCACCGGATCGGCGGCCGTGTCGGAACAGTGCGTGCCGCTGACCCGGAACGGCGGGACCGTGATGTTCTACGGCGTGACCGAGCCCGAAGACCTCGTGTCGGTCAGTCCGTACGACGTGTTCCGCCGCGAGATCACGATCAAGGGGTCCTTCGCGGAGATCAATTCGTTCCCGGCCGCGATCGCGGCGCTGCGCACCGGCCGGGCCCGCACCGAAGGCCTCATTACCCACCGGTTCCCGCTTGACGACTACGCCGGCGCCCTGGACGCACTGCGAAGCGACCGGACGGTCCACAAGATCATCATTGAGTGCTGACCCGATGAGCGCGGTCTGCACGCTGGGTCTCGACCTCGGGACCAGCTCGGCCAAGGCGGTCGTCCTCGGCACCGGGGGCCAGGTCCTGGCTCAGGCATCGGCCGGTTACCCCGTGACCTCGGCGGCGGACGGCTACGCCGAGACCGACCCGGCCCACTGGTGGAGCGCGGTGACCGCCTGTGCCCGCGAGGCCGTTCACGCGGCGGGCGGGCGGCCGTGCGCGATCGGGCTGTCGGGACAGATGCACGGTCTGGTGATGACGTCCCCCGATGGCGGGGCCCTTCGCCCGGCCCTGCTCTGGGCCGACAGCCGTGCCACCGGGTGCCTGCGCGCCTACCGGCGGCTCAGCCCGGGGGCGATGGCCCGCCTGGCCAACCCGCTGGCCCCCGGGATGACCGGGCCGATGCTCAAGTGGATCGCCGAGCACGAACCGCGCACGTACGCCGAAGCCCGCTGGGCGCTGCAGCCCAAGGACTGGCTACGGGCCCGCCTTACCGGTGAGGTCCATGCTGAACCCAGTGATGCCTCAGCCACCCTGCTCTACGACGTGATCGGTGACCGCTGGGACCTGGAGGTGGTCGGCGCTCTCGGCCTGGAGGCCGGCCTGCTGGCGCCCCTGCTGCCCTCGGCCGGAGCCCCCGCCGGACATCTCACCGCCGAGGCCGGGACCGCGCTGGGGCTGCCCGCGGGCATCACCGTCGCGGCCGGGGCCGGCGACACGGCGGCGGCGGCCCTGGGCAGCGGGATCGGCCAGGGCGACATTCAGCTCACTGTCGGCACCGGCGCGCAGGTCATCCGGCCGCTGGCCGACCCGGTCAGCGGGGCGGACGCCGGGGTCAACCTCTACCGGTCGGCGACTCCGGACGGCTGGTACCAGATGGGCGCCACCATCACCGCCGGGCTCAGCCTCAACTGGGTGCGCGAGGTCATGAACGCCACCTGGGAGGAGCTGTACGCGAGCGCCGAACATCCCGGCCAGGCTCACGACCCGATCTTTGTCCCGCATCTGGCGGGGGAACGCACACCGTACAGCGACCCGGCGCTGCGCGGTTCCTGGACCGGATTGTCCCTCGCCGGCGACCGGGCCGCGCTCTTGCGGTGCGCGCTCGAGGGAACCGCGCTCTCGATCCGCGACGCGCTGGACGCCCTGCTCGGAGAGCATCGCCCGCCGCGTCTCCGGCTGGCCGGAGGAGGCACTCTGGCCGCGGGCTGGCGGCAGTTGCTCGCGGATGTGCTGGGGTTGCCGCTGTACGCCGTGGACGTGCCCGCGGCGTCCGGCCGGGGCGCCGCTCTCCTGGGGGCGCATGCCGCCGGCCTGCTGAGCTTCGAGGAGATCCAGGGACCGCTGGCGCCGCCCGCTCACCTCGTGGCCGAACCGGACCCGGCGATGGCCGCCTTCCACGCGGAGCGCCACGCGCGATTCCGGCGGATCGTCCCGGCCCTCAGGGCCACCCGGATATCCGCCGACGGGGACGCCGGATCCGGCGTCGCCGAGGGGGACGCCGGACACGCCGGGCCCGGCGGGCCCGGCGGGCACGCAGACCGCGCGGAAGGGGCAGCATGACCGTCTTGACCGGGGAAACCGTGGCCCAGCTGAACGCCGATGTGTCCGTGCCCCAATACGATCGCCGCCGCGTGACGACCGGAATCGTGCACATCGGGGTGGGCGGTTTCCACCGCTCGCACGAGGCGATGTACATCGACACGCTGATGAATAACGGTGTGGCGATGGACTGGGGCATCTGCGGGATCGGCCTGCAGCCGTCCAACATCAGGATGCGCGACGCGCTGGGCGCCCAGGATGGCCTGTACACCCTGGTCCTGCGGCACAGCGATGGCACCTGGGAGGCCCGCGTGATCGGGTCGATCGTGGAGTACCTGTTCGCCCCCGACGATCCCGAGGCCGCGATCGAGAAGATGGCCGCACCGGCGACCCGGATCGTATCGCTCACCGTCACCGAGGGCGGCTACAACCTCGACGCCGTGACCGGTGAATTCAACTCGTCGGATGCGTCGGTCGTGGCCGACCTGCGCCCGGGAGCCGTACCCCGCACCGTTTTCGGGCTGGTGACCGAGGCACTGGCTCGCCGCCGGGCGCGGGGCATTCCCGCCTTCACCGTCCTGTCCTGCGACAACATCCAGGGCAACGGCCACACGAGCCAGCGCGCGTTCACCGCGTTCGCCCGCCTGCGGGATCCCGGGCTGGCCGACTGGATGACCCGCCACGTCCGCTTCCCCAACTGCATGGTCGACCGCATCACGCCCCAGACGACCGACACCGATCGCGCCGAGCTCAGCCGCCGGTTCGGCATCGACGACCAGTGGCCCGTGCTCTGCGAGCCGTTCACGCAGTGGGTGCTCGAAGACAGCTTCGCGGACGGCCGGCCGCCCCTCGAAGACGCCGGCGTACAGATCGTTTCCGATGTCGAGCCCTACGAGCTGATGAAGCTGCGGCTGCTCAACGCCAGTCATCAGGCCCTGTGCTATCCGGGCTACCTGGTCGGGTACCGGCTCGTGCACGAGGTCACCACCGACCCGCTGTTCGCACGGTTCCTGCTGGACTACATGACGAAGGAAGCCATCCCGACCCTTCGGCCCGTACCCGGCGTCGACCTGGTGCACTACGCGAACCAGCTCATCGAGCGGTTCTCAAATCCCGAGGTCCGCGATACCGTGGCGCGGCTGTGCGCCAACGCATCCGACCTCATTCCCAAGTTCCTGCTGCCGGTCATCAGGCAACAGCTCGCCACCGGTGGTCCCCTCACCCGCTCGGCGGCTGTCGTGGCCAGCTGGGCCCGCTACGCCGAGGGCACCGACGAGAACGGCGAGACGCACGAGATGGACGACAACCTCGCGCCGCAACTGGAAGCCGCGGCCCGTCGGCAACGCCGGCACCGGACCGCCTTTCTGTCCGGCAACCGCGCCGTCTTCGGTGAACTGGCCGACGACGCCCGCTTCACCCGGGTGTACAGCTCGATCCTGACCTCCCTGTATGAACGCGGCGTCCGGGAAACCCTCGCTGACCTTGACCGCTACGCCACACCGGCTTTGGCCGACGACAATCCGGCTATGGCCGACGACAATCCGGCTATGGCCGACCACAATCCGGCTATGGCCGACCACAATCCGGGCCGCCGGGAGAGGAAGTCACCCTGACCAGCATGCGACGCGTCATCGTTTACCCGGGCCGGATCGCTGTCGAGGCGGCGGACATTCCCGCCCCCGGCCCGGACGAGGCCCTGGTCCGCACGATCGTGACCGGCGTCTGCGGATCCGACCTGCACGCGGCCCACGGGCGCCACCCCTTCGTCCCGCTGCCCTACCGGCCGGGCCATGAGGTCGTCGGGATCATCGAAGCCGTGGGCTCCGCCGTCGGGGCCTACGCGCCCGGGCAGCGGGTCATCGTGGAGCCCGACCTGCCCTGCTGGGCGTGCAAAATGTGCACCTCAGGACGCGAGAACCTGTGCGAGAACCTGCAGTTCTTCGGGTGCGGCTACGCTCAGGGCGGCATGGCGGACTACTTCACCCTGGCCGCGAACCGCCTGCATGCCGTGCCGGACGCGCTGGACGATCAGACCGCGGCGCTCATCGAGCCGCTGTCGACGCCGGTGCACGCCGTGCGCCTGGCGGGCGACGTCGCCGGGCGGGCCATTGCCATCCTCGGGGCCGGGACCATCGGGTTGTTCACCCTCGCGGTGCTCCGCGCGCACGGGGCCGGAAAAATCGTCACGACTGACCCGCTGCCCGCCAAACGCGAGCGGGCGGCGGCTCTCGGCGCCGATATGACGATCGACGCCGGCACACCCGACGTCGCCGGGCAAGTGAGAAAGGCGCTCGGGGGCAGTGCCGATATCGTGTTCGACTGCGTCGCCATCCAGTCGTCGATGGACCAGGCGATCGCCATGGCCGATAAGGGCGGGACGGTGATGGTGGTCGGCGTCCCGGCCCGGGACGTCACGGTCCCGCTGCCGATGGTGCAGGACCACCAGATCCGCATTCAGGGCAGCGCCACCTATCTCCCGGGGGACTACGGGGAATCGATCGGCCTGCTGCGCCGGGGAGCCGTCCGGGCCGCGGACTTCGTGACCGCCACCCGGCCTCTCGACCAGGTCGCCGAGGCCTTCGAGCTCGCTTCGTCCGGGCAGCACGTAAAGGTCCTGGTCACGGTCGGCGAGCGGTGACCACGTGGCCCCTGGCGCCAGACGGCGACGGTGTCCCGTGCTGACGGGCCTGTGGCCGGGGCGCGCGGCGCTGGCGTCGGCACTGGTGGCCCTCGACTTCGACGGCACGCTCGCACCGATATCACCGCACCCCGACGACGCGCGCCCGCTGGCCGGCGTCCACCAGATCCTGTGCGACGTCCGGGCCACGGGAGCGGCTCTCGCCGTCATATCGGGCCGGAGCATCGCCTCGCTGCTTCGCATCAGCAGCCTCGGTGACGTGCCGGGCATCGTCATCTACGGCACGCACGGCGTCGAGCGCTGGCAGGACGGGCATCTCCGCGCGCCAGTGCCTCCCCCGGGACTCCTTGAGCTCCGCTCGAGCCTGCCCCGGCTCGTGGCCGGCTTTACTCACGATTCAGCGGTATGGATCGAAGATAAGGACCTGTCACTCGTCATACACACGCGTCTCACGGCCGACCCGGAACGTTTTCTCGACAAACTGCGCGCACCGGTCACGGAAGCCACCGCCGCCGCGGGACTAGAGGTACGGCCGGGCAAAGAAGTCCTCGAAGTCTGCGTCCCGGGCTACGACAAGGGCACGGCGATCCGCGAGCTCATCGGCGACGAGACGTCGGCCGTCTTCTACGCGGGCGACGACGTCGGTGACGTGCCTGCCCTTCGGGAAGTGAACGCCTGGTCCAGCCGCAGCGGCCGGCCGAAGCTGACCGTCGCGATAAGCCACTCCGGCATGAGCCCGCTGGCGGAGCTCACCGACCTCACCGTGCCAGATCCCGAGGCTGTTCTGTCGTTGCTGCGGCAGATCGCTGATTCGCGCCAGTAAAGATTCGCGCCGAACGAAAGGCCGGTCACGTCCATGTCCACTCCTGCCGGGGACTCCGTACCTCAAGGACCCCAAGGACCTCAAGGACCCGAAGGACCCGAAGGACCCCAAAGGGCCGCCCGACGCCTCGACCGTAAGCTGAGCAACATCGTGGCGGGCCGGTACACTCCCGACGACTTCGTGATCGCGGACGCCAAGGACGCTGACATGGCGCTGGGCCTCGCCTGCGCGGGACCGGTGACCGGCGTGCCCGCCGGGGCAGCCGGGGCGGCCGGTACGGCTGGACCCGGGCGGCACCGCACGCGCGGCGAGTACCTCGGCGCGATGCGGGCCCTGGTCGCTCAGGGCGACATCGACATCCTCCTGGCCTCGGCTTCCAACGGAGAGCGCCTGGCCGGGGACGGTCCGCTGGAGGACGTGACCCTGGCCGTCCGGGCGAACGACACCACGGATATCTGGAATTACCGTGGCGGCCGCTATACCAGTGCGCCCTCACGCCCATTCCGCACGGCCGACCTCACCGCGATCCGCCCGTTCTGCGACCTCGTACTGTATTCACTGACCTTCAACAATGACCTGGATGGCGACCTGGCCACGCTGGAGGCCTACCGCGCGTTCCGCCAGGAGGCGGCCGCGCTCGGCATCCGGCATTTCCTCGAGGTCTTCAACCCCAACGCGCCGGCCGGCCTGGCCGCTGAGCAGGTCGGGGCATTCGTCAACGACTCGATCATCCGGGCACTCGCGGGAGTCACCCATGCGCAGCGGCCGGTATTCCTGAAGGTGGCGTACAACGGCCCGGACGCGCTCGCCGAACTGGCCGGGCACGACCCGTCGGTCGTGGTCGGCATCCTCGGCGGGTCGGCAGGCACCACCCGGGATACCTTCGAGCTTCTGCATCAGGCCGAGAGACACGGCGCCCGGGTCGCCCTGTTCGGCCGCAAGATCCAGCGCGCGGAGTCGCAACTGGATCTGGTCAGCCTGATGCGGCCGGTCCTCCGGGGCGAACTGAGCCCGGCCGATGCCGTCCGCGCCTACCACGATGCCCTCGCCAAGGCCGAGATCGCTCCCCAGCGCACGCTTGAGGCCGACCTCGAGGTGACCGATCCCGTGCTGCGTTCGGCGTGAGCGACGACCCGGACCAGCAGGCAGGGGTCCTGTGCGCCGGAACGATCCTGGTTGATGTCGGGAAGGTGATTGATGCCTATCCCGCTCTGGATCATCTGGCCACGATCGAACAGGTGTCCCTGAGCACCGGCGGCCCCGGCCTCAACATGGCCGTGGACCTGCGCATGCTCGGAGCGGCCTTTCCGGTAGGAGTGCTCGGTGCCGTCGGCGACGATGAGCACGCCGCCTTCATACTGGCCGAGTGCGCACGGCTGGGCATCGACACGGCCGGAGTCTCGAAGCTGGCCGGCGCGGTCACGTCCTTCACCGATGGGATGATCGAGCGAGACGGCGGCCGGCGGACCTTTTTTCACCACAGCGGGGCCAACGCGTTGTTCGACGCCTCAACCGCCGACCTGCAGACCCTGGGAGCGCGGATTCTGCACGCGGGTGCGCCCGGCATTCACCCGCTCATGGACACCGGCCTGCCCGGCGGGGGCAACGGCTGGTCGGCCCTGCTGCGGCGAGCACAAGCCGCGGGCCTGCACACCAACCTGGAACTGGTCAGCATCGAGCCGGCCCGCATCGCGGAGGTTGCCCTTCCCTGCCTGCCCTGCCTCGACAGCATCGTAATCAACGAACTGGAGGCCGGCGCGCTGACGGGTGTCGACGCATCGGCACCCACGGCCGACGGGGCGGTGGATTGGCCGGCACTGGAGGCGATGGCGCTCGGCCTGATCGAGCGCGGGGTGTCAGGGCTCGCGGTGGTCCACTTCCCGGCCGGCTGCACCGCGGCCGCCCCCGGTGGCCGGACCTGGCGGCAGGGCTCCGTCCGGCTGCCACGCGAGCAGGTGCGCAGCACGACGGGCGCAGGCGACGCCTTCGCCGCCGGCGTCATCCTGGGCCTGCACGAAAGCTGGCCGGTCGAACGGTGCCTGCGGCTAGCGGTCGCGTCCGCCGCGGCGTGCGTGCGCAGCCCGAACACCTCCGACGGCATCAAGCGCGCGGACACCTGCCTGGCCGAAGCCGACCGAACT
>Ga0116134_1000581_pt1 | contig 18943 bp, 9 predicted proteins | sample June2015DPH_19_5_FD_89737 | JGI IMG/M metagenome (GOLD analysis project Ga0116134, IMG submission 89737) | Peatland microbial communities from SPRUCE experiment site at the Marcell Experimental Forest, Minnesota, USA - June2015DPH_19_40 | ecosystem: Environmental > Terrestrial > Soil > Wetlands >... | reverse complement strand
CCACCGGATTTCGACCAGATCCGCCGAGGGATTCGTTCCCAAGCCAAAATGAACTGGTCCGGCGCTGGACGAAGCATAGCCCGCGGCCGTTGACATGTGGTCATATTGCGTACCGCTCTTGGTCACCACCTTGATGCGTGCACCGATGCCATCGCGGTTGCTCTTGGTTCCTTGCAGCTTGAGCTCCAGCCAATGGTTGTTGCCTGGACTCTGATTGATCCAAATTTCCGCCGGAGCATTGATCGCACTTACGACTACGTCGATACGCCCATCTCCATTCAGGTCACCGATGGCGGATCCCCGATGCCGGGCAGGGGGGCGTGAAGTCAGCCCGGCCTCGGCGGTCAAAGCGGCGAACTTCATCCCGCCCTTGTTTGACGCACTATTGTTCGACGCACTAATGTTGCGAAAAACTGTGTTCGGTTGTTCCACCATTATGTGAGGTGCGGACAAAAGAGACTGAACATGCCCGCGCGAAACAAAAATATCCTTCCAGCCGTCGTTGTCAAAATCGGCGATCGTGGGAGAATAACCGGCCATCGGCAAGCTCTGGCTGGTCATGCCGCTCGATTCGGTCACTTCGACGAAGCCTCCCTTGCCAGTGTTGCGATAGATCGGGAAGGTTTCATTGTCCAGAGCGACCAGGACAATGTCGGGATAGCCATCATTATCGAGATCGCGGAAATCGACGCCCATGCCGGAGATGAAGATGCCGTCCTCGCGCAGCGCGACATTAGCGTCGAACCCAATCTCGTCAAACGCGCCACCTTTGTTTCGAAAGAACCAATTGAACAACTTATCATTGGAAACAAAGAGGTCCATCTTGCCGTGAAGGTCAAAATCGGCTGTCGCCACCCCCATACCCTTCCCTGGGTGTGCGCGGAGACCCCATTCGACCGAGGCATCCCGGAATGTCCCGTCTCCGTTATTGATGAATAACTGATTGGGAGTTGGTTTGTACATCTTGGGGTGGCAGTAATCGCGATGGCCGGCGTCCTGACAGTCCGGCTCGTGCGCTCCGTCCCACTTGAGATAGTTGATGACCACCAGATCCAGGAGGCCATCGTTATTCACGTCCACCCAAACGGCGCCGACTGACCAGAGCGGTCCGTATTCAAGATCTGGCTTATTGAGCCCGGCCTTGGCGGTTACGTCAGTGAATGTGCCATCTCCGTTGTTGTGATAGAGCGTGTTTTTGTACACGCCCGCGACAAAGATATCTTCGTACCCGTCATTATCGTAGTCGCCAATGGCCACGCCTATGTCGAAGCCACTGCCGGCCAGACCTGCCTTGGCGGTAACGTCGGTGAAATGCCCTTTGCCGTCATTTTCGAAAAGACGATTCGAGTATTTCGGGGAGGTCTTGCGCAGCGTGTCGATATCGGCGCCGTTGGTGAAGAAGATGTCCAGCTTGCCGTCGTTGTTGTAGTCAAAGACAGCCACGCCCCCAGCCATGGTTTCTGGCGCATGGCGCACCGGCGTTTCGCAACTGTCCAGTGTGAAGTCGATGGGTTGGTAAGCAAACTGGATGGGGCTTTCGCGCGGCTTGTCAGTTGTCTCTGCCGCCCGCGCTGTTTGTCCGAAGGCCGGAAGAAGGAATGGGCTCGGTGGGTGCAGACTCGAAGTTGCTAACAGCAACAGTGCAGCAATGGTAAGTCCCAACTTCCATTTCTTCATCGCCGGTTCACATTGCATCCCGAGTTCATTCGCAAGCGGGCCGATGGGAGACCGCTGTGGTAGTCCAGTGTACGCCGCTCCTCAGAAGCTGGTTCTATGCAGCCACCTATTCCGGCAATTTCTGTTTGCCGCGAATCGAAAAGGAAGTCCCCGCTACGGGAGCGCCAGTCCCCGGCTGCCCTCCACCTACACTGATGCGGTAGGGGCCAGCGGCCACGATTCGGTCTCCGGCCTTGTTTACGAGACTCAAGTCGCGCGCTTGCAGGGTGAAGGCCACATGCCGCACCTCACCAGCGCCCACGTGGAGGCGTGTGAATCCCCGAAGCGCACGAATCGGAGCGCCTGCTGACTTTGGAAAGTGCAAGTAGAGTTCCGCAACTTCGTCTCCCGGGCGATCGCTTGTGTTTCTGATGTCCACTTCGACGCTGAGGGGATCGCCCGCGTGCAACTTGCTGGCGGAGAGCCTCAGGTTAGTGTAGGTGAACTTGGAGTAACTCAGCCCGTAGCCGAAAGGATAGAGCGGTTGTCCATCGAAATAGCGATACGTCCGGTGCTTCATGGAATAGTCTTCAAACGGCGGCAACTGCTCGACTCCTTTATAGAACGTCACCGGCAGCCGGCCCGCTGGGTTATTGGCGCCGGAGAGCGTCTCGGCAATCGCAGTCCCGCCTTCCTCACCGGAATACCAGGCATCCAGAATTGCGTTGGCGTGTTGGGCAGCCCAGTTTACCGAGAGAGCGCTGCCATTCATCAGGACAACGACGACTGGCTTACCGGTTGCTTGGAGCGCTTCGAGAAGGTCTTCCTCTTCTTTGGGCAAATCGAGGCTCGTACGGTCTCCGCCCATGAAGCCGGGCACGTCCACTTTCATCTCTTCGCCTTCCAGATGGGACGTGATGCCGACCACCGCAACGACGACGTCTGCCTGCGTGGCGGTGGCCACCGCTTCTGAAATAGGGTCTGAAAGCAGCCGCAGCCAGATCAACTTGCACCCGAGACCTGCTGGTCCATATTCAACTTTCAACGCGTAGCGATGACCTTTCTCCAGTTTCACGGTCACGGTGGAAGGCGTAGGGTCGTGCAACGCCATGTCATCGACGATCAACTTTTCATCCAGCCACATCCGATTCACGGATCCAGCGAGGCCAATCTTGTAGGTGCCGGATTCGGCGGGCGTAAGAAACCCGGTCCATCGCACCGCAAGATCCGTGATACCGGGTGGCAGCAGCAGCGCGGACGAATCCGCATGAAGACCCTGAAGATTCACATCCTTGTCCACACGCGTCAGCACTGGCGTGCCCTGAAAGTCTCTCCCGGAGAAATACTCTGCCTTCAGGCCTGGCTGTCCGTCGCCGCTCTGCAGTACCGCAGCGGAGATGAGCTCTTCCTCACGCAAGAAGTTCATTCCCGGAACGTAGTTGATTTGGGCGGAAGCAAACTGCTGCCTGATACCATCCAAAGCCGTAGTCGCACGCGATGGCGTACCGTTGTAGTTACCCTCCAACACGCCGACCGATTGAGCGAGAGGCCCAACGACGGCGATTTTTTTGACGCTCGCATTCAACGGCAACACGCCATCGTTTTTCAGCAAGACCATGGACTCGCGCGCCATTTTCAAAGCGAGTTCCCGGTGCGCCTCGCTATCGATCTCCGAATCCGGAGTCTGGGCATAGGGTACTTTGTCCGGGGGATCGAAGAGGCCCAAGCGAAAGCGCGCTGTGAAGAGGCGCTTGAGCGCAACGTTCATGTCGGCTTCCGTCAGCAGGCCCTGCTTGACCGCGTCCAGAAATTTCACATAGTCGGAGTTGTCGGTGGCCTTGGTGAAAAAATCCGCGCATTCGTTGTCCATGCCCGTCTTCAGCGAAACCGCGCCCGCTTCCGCCATGGTCTTCGTGAAATGATGCCCGTTGAAAATGTCGGCGATGGCGTCGCAGTCGGATACGACGTAGCCATTGAATTTCCACGCGCCTCGCAACTGATCTCGAAGCAAGAAACTGTTGGCACATGCGGGCTGGCCATTGACGCGGTTATAAGCGCACATGACCGACCCGGCTTTCCCCTCGGTGACGGTGGCGCGAAACGCGGGGAGGTACGTGTCTTCCATGTCGTGTTTCGACACTTGGATGTCGATGGCATGACGCGACGGCTCGGGGCCGCTATGCACGGCAAAATGTTTGGGAGTTGAAATCACTCGATAGTATTTCGGGTCATCGCCCTGCAGGCCAGTTACGAACGCCACGCCCATTCGCCCGGTAAGGAATGGATCCTCGCCGTAGGTTTCCTGGCCACGCCCCCAGCGCGGATCGCGGAAAATGTTGATGTTCGGCGACCAGAAGTCCAACCCTTCCATGATGTCTCGCCGGCCGGCACGAACCGCCTGGTTGTGTTTGGCTCGCGCCTCGGTGCCGATCACGACAGCCATGTCGTGGATCAGAGGGGCATCAAAAGTTGCCGCCAGTGCAATCGGTTCGGGAAATACAGTGGCCGTTCCAGCGTTGGCGACTCCGTGCAAGGCCTCGCTCCACCAGTCGTATGCGGGAACCTGCAGTCGCGGAATTGCGCGCGCCTGGTTCACCAGTTGGGACGCTTTCTCCTCCAGCGTCATTCGCGAGACCAAATCATCAACCCGCACATTGAGGGGTTGTGCAGGGTCCAAATAGGGTGGAACTGCAGACGATTGTCCATTCTGCGCAAGCGAAGCGCACAGCAGGACGAACGGGATCAGTAGAACGTGGACAATAAGGACTCGAAGGTTGCTGAACATGGATTTTTTGCTCCCTTAGCGCGATTCCCGTGCAATTCAGAGGCGGGTGAAGTATAACATCGTTTACGTACACGGAAAGCGATCCGTGGCGATCCCGATGCTCCGCGGACACCGCAGGACCTTCGATTGTGACCGCGGTATTGGCGTCGCCGGAGGGGCGGACGTTGGATATGAAAAAGAAACAGAGACGCGGAATTCACCTGCTCGCCGAACTGGCAAATGTTTCGATCGGAACCGTGGACCGCGCCTTGCACGGACGCAGTGGGATCAGAGAATCAACCCGCCAGCAGATTTTGCAGCTCGCGCGCAAGATCGGTTACACGCCGAACTTGGCAGCGCGCGCGCTGGCCGTTGCCAAGGCAGGCGCCCGCATTGGAGTGTGCATACCCCGCGAGATCCACTTTTTCTATGATCAGCTTTGGAGCGGAGTGCTCGACGAAGCCCGCCGTCTTGCGCCGCTGGGTATTCAGTTTGAGTATCGCCCGGTCCGAGCCCTTGGAGAAGAGGACACCAAAGCATTTAAGGATCTCCTCAAAATCGGTGTCAACGGAATCATTGTCACAGCCGGCAACCCGAAAGGTCTCTCGCCTCTGATCAACGACGCGGAGGAAAAGGGAGTCCGCGTGGTCTGTGTTTCCACCGATGCCCCAGAGAGCCATCGTTCCAGTATCGTTTGCGTGGAGCCGTGGCTGAATGGCTGCCTCGCGGGGGAGTTGATGGGCAAGTTCCTTCCGCCGAACTCCAAGGTGGTGGTCGTTGCGGGTATGCTGACGGCCTTGGATCATCGCCGGAAGACCGATGGTTTCTCGGATGCGTTTCCGCGGCACTGCCACGGCGGAGAGATTCTCAACATTGTTGAGGGGCATGAGGACGAAGACGAAAGTTTCCAAAAGACGTTCGACCTTCTTGGCCGTACCCCAAACCTGGCCGGGTTGTACGTGAACACGGTCAACTGTCTTCCCGTGTGTCGCGCCCTCGGAGCGCGACAGTTGGCGGGGAAGGTGAAGTTAATCACGACCGACCTGTTCGCGGAAATGACTCCTTACTTCCAGAAGGGAACGATTTCCGCCTCGATTTACCAGCAACCGTACCGCCAGGGCCAAATCGCGGTTCGCCTCATGGCAGACCACTTGATGGCCAAGGCGTCTTTTCCCCCGACGGTTCACCTCAGTCCCGGGGTCGTAATGTCGTCCAACTTGCAACTCTTCCGCGAGATTAGAAGCGCACCGGTGACGCTGCACGATTCGGCCTTCCGGAGCCACTTCGTATCACACGAGTAGAAGAAGAAACGTGGACCGGAAGACTGCTCTTCCCAGCGCCTCGGGACCACTCCGGCACGTACAAACTAAAGCTGGTTTTGCCCTCAAGCTCACGCGCCTGAAATATGGTTTTCTGGATTCGCCGTCCGATTAAGAATGGTTTTCTGTACTTGCCAGTCCGATTCAAAAATTCGCTGTGTTTAATTCAAATTTTGCTTGACAAGTGAGACTCCGGGGACTAAATGTGTACGTTAACAAACGTTGACAATAACGATTTTCTTATTTAATCAACCGGCGTTTGGCGGAGGCCTGAATATGATGCGTGACTCGTCAAAGACTCTTGGAAGTGCCAACAGGGCCCGAGTACACCGTAGCGGACTTCATTGCACGGTTCTGTTTCTGTTTCTCCTTGCGAGCGCTCTCTGCGCGTTCGGTCAAGAGGCCACCATTGTAGGAACCGTCACCGATCCGTCGGGGTCGGTGGTCCCGAACGTGGCGCTGACCATCACCCACGTCGAGACCGGGCAAACTCGCACGGGTGTCACGAATGACACTGGCCAATACGTGGTGCCCGATCTGCCCATTGGCCACTACAACGTCAGCGCCAAAGCCGCGGGATTCGGTCCCACCACGAAGAACGGTATCGTCTTGAATGTCAACGACCGCACGCGTGTTGATTTCGTCCTGAAGGTGGGCGGGGTGCAGGAGAACGTCACGGTCGAAGCCAACGCCGTCGCCGTGCAATCGGATACCAGCGACGTCAGCGCCGTGATTACCGGTGCGCAGGTGGCCGAGCTCGGCACCAACGGGCGCAGCGTCTATTCCCTGTACGCCATGGTACCGGGCGCGTCCAGCATCCAAGCGGACCTCGTAATCCCCACCCCGGTCAGCGGGGATAACAACGTCAGCGTTGACGGCCAACGAGCCGGCCACAACCTGCAACTCCTGGATGGCACGGAAAACCTCGATCGCGGTGGCAGTCAGGCCAGTGTCATGCCGTCGATTGACGCCATAGCGGAGTTCCGCAGCATGGACTCGAACTACAGCGCCGAGTATGGTCTGGCAGGCGCGGCCACGATCACCCAAGTGATCAAGTCCGGAGGCAAACGGTTCCATGCTTCCGCGTGGGAGTTCGTCCGCAACGACGCCCTCGATGCGCGCAACTACTTCAACCCATCGCCGGAACACGTTGCCGAGCTGCGATTCAACGTGTACGGCTTCAACGTCGGCGGCCAGGTTCCTCTGTGGAAGGAGCACCCAACCTTCTTCTTCTACAACCAGGAATGGCGCAGTATCGTGCAGGGCGGCTCCATCCTACAGCAGGTTCCCCCGACCAGCGCGTACCCCGATGCGGGCGGTGCCGGCACCGGTGCCGTAATCCCCGCCGGCAGCCCCATCACTGTCCCAACTGCTACCGAGCTTTCTGCCACCCAGGCTGCGAGATTCACAGCCGCCGGCCTCACGCTGGGCGCGCCGTTCCCCAACAATACGATTCCGGACAGCCTTTTGGATGCGAATGCAAAAGCCTTGTTAACTGCCGGTATTTTCCCAGGGAATAACGCGACCCTATCGAATGGGGCGCCGGCTTTCCACGGTGGCGCTAACGCGCCAACCACGGTTCGAGAGGAACTTGCCCGCGTCGATCACGAGTTCACGCCCAAGTTTTCCGTTTTTGGGCACTGGGTTCAGGAGGCGGTGTCGGAGACTTACTCAACGGTGACGTGGGCCAGCAATGACAACGTGCCCACAGTCGGCAGTGTTTTCGGAAATCCCTCCTATAGCGCCGTGATTCATACCACGTATCAGGTAAGCCCGACGCTGCTCAACGAGGCGGCTTTCAACTACAACGGCAACCGCATTAACATCATCCCCAATGGCTTGGTCACAGCCCCCTCGGGCTTTACCTTCAACCGGCTGTTTACGAGCCCCAACACCGACACCCGTATTCCGTCGATCGATCTGGGTGACACCACCGGAACTCAGTACAGCTCGAACTGGACGCCTTGGACGAACTCGGCCAACGATTACCAGCTCCGCGACGACCTTTCCTGGACCAAGGGCGCGCACCAGCTCAAATTCGGCTTCAGTTGGGCGCTATACAAGAAAGTCCAGACGTACTTCGCCACAACGCAAGGCAATTTCACCTTCAACGGCGGCTATACCGGCAACGACTTTGCCGATTTCCTGCTCGGCTATGCCAACCAATATACTGAAAACGCCATTCAGTCCGCTGGCCACTGGAATAACATTTCCTTGGCTGCATACGTTCAGGACAACTGGCGCGTAAACCATCGGTTGACTCTGAATCTGGGCTTGCGCTGGGACGGTGCTACCCACACCTACGAGGCCAACCATCAATCAGCCAACTTCTACCCCAACCTGTATAGCGCGGCCAACGCAGCGGTAATAAATACCGACGCTACCAGTCCCAACTATGGAAGCATCTGCACTGCTGTAGGGCCCGGCTGCACAGCAGCCACGCCCGCTGCGGCCTTCGGCACCAGTCCCGTCTCGGTACTGGCCGGAATTCCATTTTATGAAAACGGCATCGGCATCGGTGGCGTGGGCGGAATTCCTAAGGGCCTGGTGAACAACTGGTGGCCAGAATTCGGCCCGCGCATCGGTTTTGCCTATGACCTCACCGGCCAAGGCAAGACCGTAGTCCGCGGCGGCTTTGGCATCCTGTACGATCGTGTGCAGGGCAACGACATGTACAACGGAGCCGTCAATACTCCGTTCGATCTCAGCCCCACGCTCCACAACGTTCTACTGGCGAACCCGGGGACAAGCATCGCATCCGGTACCACCATCACCGCTGCGGCTTTGCCGATTCTACCTCTTGGTGAGACCGGCATCGCCCTCACTTACAAACCTCCGACGAACTACCAGTACAGCATTGGCGTGCAGCAATCGCTGGGCCCCAGAACCGTATTGGGTGTGTCTTACGTTGCGAGTCAGTCCCGGCATGAGAGCGACAATCGGGAAATCAATCTCCCAGCTGAATCTCAACTTCCGGCTCTGGTGAAAAGCGGTGGAACCGGCCTTAACCAGTATATGAACTATCTCGGTTACGGCGGCGTCTCCCTGTATGAAAACGAGGGCAATGGGCACTACAACTCTCTCCAGGTCGACCTGCACGGGAACGTGAGAAAGGACCTGCAACTGCAATTCGGATTTACTTGGTCGCGCGCCTACGATCCGACCACCAGTGCAACCACCAACGGCGGCGACCTCGATAACATCACCAATCCCTACTTGGGGTGGAGGTACGATTACGGGCCGTCTCCATTCGACCGCAGGGCCGTCGCCTTCATCAACTACGTCTACCAGATCCCGCTCTTTAAGAACAACGACAACCACCTTCTGCGAGGAACCCTGGGTGGATGGGAACTGGCGGGGATCGTTACCGCGGAATCGGGAGCGCCGCTGAACATGGGATTGAGTGGCAGCAACGCCAGCAGTGTCATTCCGAATTCCTCAGACCGGCCAGATTTGACCGGAAGTATCTCTTATCCGAAGAAACCCGGCGAGTGGTTCGATACGTCGGTTTTCTCCCAGCCCGCATGCCTCACAGGCCCAGATTGCTACGGCACTCTCGGGCACAACCTGGTACGCGGTCCCGGTCGCGACGACTGGAACCTGTCGCTCAACAAGAACTTCGTCCTCAGCGAGTCCCGCGGCAGCCGTCTCGAGTTCCGCGCGGAGTCCTTCAACACTTGGAACCACACTCAATTCGAGGGTGACTACAACAATGGCGGCATCAACGCCAACTACTGCGCTGCAGGCCCGAATTGTAGCTTCGGTGTCGTTAGTAAGGCGTTCGACCCGAGAGTATTCCAACTTGGGTTGAAGCTGATCTTCTAACGGTCACTAGGACTTAGGATGTTCCGTCCTGCCCCGCTCCCAGAGGAACGGCTGGGAGCGGGGCAACATTTTGTACAGCGAAATCATGCCCAGCCCGCTCCATGAGTCGCGTCCCAGTTCCCGTCCCAGTTCCATGGAGAGTTGCGAAAAGACCAGTGAAGGGATAGGTTGTTTCCTCGGGCACAGATTTTTGTTGAAGGTCTTCCTCTACGAATCTAGCTCCGCGCGCACTGCGACTGGCATGAAGAACTGGAAGCTACAACTGGCGGCGGTTGCGGTGGTGTTATCGGGCTCTGCGCGGGGCCAAGCGTCCAGTCCGGCCCAGGCGATCGCCCTCGAACAACAGGGGAAGCTGGCTGAGGCTGCCCAGGTTTGGCGGGCGGTGACCGAGCGAAATCCGAAAGATGCCGCTGCGTTCGCCAGCTTGGGTGTGGTGCTTTCCAAGGAGCAGAAGTACCCCGAAGCGGCGTCCGCCTACAAGAAGGCAATTGCTTTGAATTCGAAGTTACCTGGAGTGCAGCTGAATCTTGGCTTGGCCGAGTTCAAGCAGGGACACTTCGAAGCGGCCATTCCTCCCCTGACGGCCGCGTCGAACGTGGAACCAAAGAACATGCAGGCGCGGACGCTGCTGGGCCTGAGTTGCTATGGCGCCAAGCGCTACGCCGAAGCCATCGAGCACCTCAAAATCGCGGCGAGGTCCGATCCCGGCAACACTGAGCTTCATCAGGTGCTGGCGCAAAGCTGCTTGTCGGCCAAGCAGTATTCTTGTGCGCTGGACGAGTTCCGCAAGATTCTGGAGCAGAACCCGGATTCGTCCGCTGCGCATGTGCTCACCGGCGAGGCACTGGATGGATTGGGGAAGACGCCCGACGCCATCGCCGAGTTCCAGGCCGCTGCCAAGGTCGCTCCGCGAGAAGCCACCATTCATTTCGGTCTGGGCTACCTCTACTGGAAGTCGCATCAGTACGACGAGGCCAAGCGCGAGTTCGAGAACGAACTGTCCGTCGATTCCAGCCACGCCCAGGCGCTGGCCTATCTGGGCGATATCGAGATGAAGCGGAACAATCCAGAGGCGGCTCTTTCGTTGCTGACCAAGGCCACAAAGCTAAAAGACGACATTCGTATCGCCTACCTCGATACGGGAACCATTCTCGCCCAGCAGAAGCGGTACGACGAGGCCGTGGCCGCGTTCCAGCAGGCGGTGAAATTGGATCCCGCTCAGCCCGACGCCCATTACCGGTTGGCGCACGTCTACCATGCCATGGGGAAAGCAGAGGAATCCCAGAACGAGTTCGCGAAAGTTCGCGAACTGCACGAGAAGGCAGATGAGCCCCTCGCGTCTAAAATGGCGGCTACACCGCCTCCGCTGCCTCAATAGGAGCCGCGGAATTGCGGGAACGAGCATAACAATCATAAAGGAAATTGGGACTAAAACGCAGAAAGGCAGAACTATGAACTTGCACATGCGCTCACTCCGCGCGAACCCAGTGGCGCTCGGCATTGCGGTCCTCAGTCTTGCGCTCTCGACGGCTTCCGCGCAGGACGTTCCGAAACATAAGAAACCGCCGGCGCCGTGGATGAAGATGAGTACGAGCCTTTCTCCGGACGAGAGGGCGGCGCTGGTGGTGAAGGAGATGACGCTCGATGAAAAGGTTTCGCTTTTGCATGGGACCGGATTGAAGGATCTTGGCCCGGTCAGCCCGCTGGCCGTGGGATCTAATGGCGGGGCTGGATATGTCGTGGGTATTCCACGTTTGGGGATTCCCGCCATCCAGATGTCCGACGCAGCTTACGGTGTGAGACAGAGCGGAGAGAATGGCCGTTATTCCACGGCTTTGCCAGACAATCTTGCCAGTGCGGCAAGTTGGGACCTCGATGCGGCGTTTGAATATGGTGCGCTGATTGCGCGCGAGTTGCGCGCCCAGGGCTACAACATGTCTTTGGGCGGGGGCGTAAATCTGACTCGTGAGCCTCGCGATGGACGCACCTTCGAATACTTGGGCGAAGATCCCGTTCTAGCGGGCAAGATGGTCGGCCAGGTTATGAGGGGAGAGCAGGCGCAACACGTGATTGGCGACATAAAGCACTACGCGCTCAACGATCAGGAGAGCGGGCGGAACGCCGTCAACGTCAACATTGATAAGCGGTCGATGAGAGAAAGTGACCTGCTGGCCTTCGAGATTGGCTTGCGCGAGTCCAACGCGGGCGCGGTGATGTGTTCCTACAATCGGGTGATGGGTGACTATGCTTGTGAAAACAAGTACTTATTGACCGATGTGTTGAAGAAAGACTGGAACTTCAAGGGCTTTGTCGTGTCGGACTGGGAGGCAACGCACAGTACCGCGAAGGCGTCCGCCGCTGGATTGGACAACGAGGAGCCCGGGGAAATCTTCTACGGGGACGCCATGAAAAAAGCAGTGGATTCCGGCAAGGTTCCCCTGGCTGAACTGGATGAGCATGTTCACCGCATACTGCGGTCCATGTTTGCGTGCGGCGTAATTGATGACCCCCTGGAAAAAAGTGTGGTGGACGTAGAAGGCGGCTTCGCGGTCGCGCAGAAGATTGAGGAACAAAGCATCGTGCTGCTCAGAAACGAGCGCTCGCAACTCCCGCTCGATGTTTCCAAGGTTGCCAGCATTGCGGTGATTGGCGCGCACTCCGACGTGGGCATGATCTCGGGCGCAGGATCGGCTCAAGTTGATCCCCCGGGGGGAAACGCGATCATGCCGCCGGGGAGAGGCAGACCGGAATGGCAGGCCCAAATATGGTTTCCGACGTCCCCTCTGAAAGCCATTATGGCCAAGGCACCGCGCGCAAATGTTCAGTACAACCCGGGTACCGACCCGGTCGCAGCCGCCGCTTTGGCGAAGACGGCTGACGTGGCTATCGTGTTCGCTTACCAGTGGGAGAGCGAGGATATGGATCTCGACAGCCTCTCGCTACCCGAGCACCAGGATGATTTGATTGCCAAGGTGGCGGCCGCAAATCCCCACACGATCGTGGTGCTCGAGACCGGCGGCCCTGTAACCATGCCCTGGGCCGATCAAGTGAGCGGCATCCTGGAGGCGTGGTACGGCGGCAGCCGGGGCGCCGAAGCGATTGCCCGTGTGCTCTTCGGCGACGTGAACCCGAGTGGAAAACTGCCCATTACTTTTCCCAAGAGTGAAGCGGACCTGCCGCATCCCAGCATCATTAAGCCTCCGCCGGAGTCGACTACCAAAGACCATGATCCCAATGCCTGGAAAGTGATCGCGCGCGGTCTGCCGGCATTCCAGACAACCTATGACGAGGGGCTGAAGGTTGGATACAAGTGGTACGATGCCGAGCGAAAACAGGTTTTGTTTCCCTTCGGCTACGGCCTCTCTTACACCACTTACAACTATTCCAATCTCAAAGTGACGCGGGGAAAAAGTGTTCGCCTGAGTTTCAGGGTGACGAACGCTGGCAATCGGGCTGGAGCTGAGATTGCTGAGGTTTACGTTGCGCTGCCAGAAAGTGCCGGGGAACCGCCAAAGCGGCTAGTGGGCTGGAGTAAAGTCAAGCTGAATGCGGGCGAAAGCAAAGAAGTTGCAATAGAACTCGACCCGGAGTATCTGTCCATCTTCAACGTCGAGCGCAACGCTTGGCAGCTGATTCCTGGGGACTATACATTTCTGGTGGGAGCTTCCTCGCAGAGTCTGCCATTGAAAGAGTCGGTCAACCTGAAATAGCTTGCCATCTGGACTTGCTCTATGTTTGGATGCATCATGTTTGGATGCATCATATTTGGATGCATCATGGTGACCAGCAAGGAGGACGCAGATGTTCAGCAAAATGATCGCCCTCGCACACGCGGTGTTAACTGTCGTTCTCGGCTCTACCGCCTTGCTCAGTCAACAGACGCCCGCGCCGCCGAGTTCCACGGTAAGGATCGAATTTCCCGTGATCATGCGGCAAAACGTGGCTGCTGGTACGACCCCTGTCGGAACCAAGGTCCAGGCCAATCTTGTAATCGCTACCATGGTAGATAGCGTAGTAATCCCGCGCGACGCCCTCTTGTCAGGAGAAGTTACCGAGTCAGTGGCGAAATCTAAGACCGACCCATCCCGCCTTGCCATTCGCATGGACTCCGCGCAGTGGAAGAATGGATCTGCGCCAATCAAGCTTTACTTGACCGCCTGGTATTACCCCGAAGCGGCGATGCCGGCTCAGAATCTCTCCTATGAGCCGCCGGACGCCGCACAGAGCAACAAAAAATGGAATGGGATGGGCGCCTACCCCAACCCCAACAACCCGGTTTCACAGCAGCGATTTCCAAGTGCTGACACGGGCAAGGACAACAGCCCCGCGCTGCCTTCACCAGCGTCAATTATTTCGAAACACCGCGTTTTAATGAAAAATGTGGACTCCACGCGCAACAGCGACGGAGCCGTTACCCTTGCTTCCAAGCGTTTCAGTATCAAGATTGATAGGCTGACTACCTATGTCCTCGCCACGGGTGACCTGCTGCCGACTAGGTAACCAGCTCCCCAGCGATTCGTGGAAGGGCACTGCTTTCCAAAACCCTGACCATTGGTTGCTTGGGGTACCCCCCCTCCCCCCTTATTTCTCTAAAGTCTTGAATCTAAAGGGCGTCATTTTCAAAGTCTTCACAACAAAGGGGTTAGAGGCAAAGTCTTGACAAAAAAGGAGTTAGTCGCATGGCGAAATCTCGCCTTCCTTTAGAATCAAGGAGTTGCTGCAGGATATACTGACAAAGTCTTCATTTCAAAGAACTTAGTGCATAACTTGAGGACCGCGCTGAGCGGTTATCCAAGTACTATTTTAACTCTGGTGTCAAGGGTTGAATAGCGTTTTTGGATTGCAGTCGCGAGGTGGGGACCCAGGCCTCACGCCGGTCCCGCATCAGTCCAGCAGTGGAGGCGCTTGCCAGGGACCGCGCTCCTTTTCGAGTTTTGCGGCGACCGCCAGCACGACCTCTTCTTGCCATGGCCGCCCAACGATCTGCACGCCGATCGGCAGGCCCTGCCCCGAATAGCCCATCGGAACAACCACGGCGGGAAAGCCCAACAGGTTGAACCACTCGCAATAGCTCCAGGCGTCGAGATACTTCACCGTCTTCCCATCCACCTGCCACTCCCGTTCGCCATGACGAAAAGCGGGGACAGCAGCAGTCGGGCAAATCAGCACGGGATATTTTCTCATCTGCAGGAGAATCTTCTCGCGCACCTCATCGCGCCCCAGCCAGGCGGCCAGCAACGATTCGCCCGTGTGGGCGGGCTCCGCATTGGTCCAAGCATGGAACTCCCGTAGAATCGGGCTCAGTTCAGACTCGTGGCCACGCAACATGGGGCCGAGAATCATGCCTCCGGCCGTGCCGAAGAATTCCCACCACAGCTGACGCGCTTCTTCGAGCCCCTCGGGACGGAATGGCTCGACACGAAATCCACAGCTCAACAAGAGCGACGCTGCCCGACTCACTGCTAACCTGGTTTCTGGCGTGACGGGAGTTCGGCCATCGTCTTCGAAGAACCCGATAGGGACGGCCCGCACTGCCGTTTCATGAACCTCACGCGCCTCGACGGGCGCGGCACAAGGATCGCCGTCATCCCAACCCGCCATCGCTGCAAACAGCATCCGCACGTCTTCGACTGTGCGCGCCATCGGCCCTACCACTCCGATCAGGGCAAACGGGCCTCCAGATTTCGGAAAGTGCCCAGTCGAAGGAATGCGTCCGGGAGTGGGCTTCAATCCGCAGATGCCGCAGAAGTGTGCTGGTTCGCGGATCGAACCGCCGCCGTCGCTGCCCACGCCGCCAGCCGAAAGTCCCGCTGCGATGGCGGCGGCCTCTCCGCCGCTGGATCCGCCCGCGGTACGGGCCAGGTCCCACGGGTTGTTGGTGCGGCCATAGAGAAGATTGTCGGTTTCCCAGGCCATGAGCAGTTCGGGCGCGTTAGTGACGCCGAGAATCACGGCCCCGGCCGCGCGCAAGCGTGCCACCAGCGGCGCATCAGCGGCGGCGATGTGCCCGGCGCGCAAACGCGTGCCCGCTTCACAGAGATGTCCGGCAACATCAATGGAGGACTTTATGGAAACAGGCACACCATGCAGCGGTCCGAGGTCGTCCCCGCGCAGAATCGCTTTCTCCGCGGCACGCGCCTGGACCAGCACAGCTTCCGGCTTGCAATCGACGAACGCGTTCAGCCTGGGATTCAGGCGCTCGATGCGATCGAGGTGAGCGCGCGCCACGTCCACGGGCGAAACCGCTTTTCGGCGGATCTGCGCCGCAATTTCCTGTGCCGACAGAAGCGGAGAGCTTGACGTCATGAACTGTGGAGAACGACGCAACGAAATTCAGGATATCAGCAGAAGTGCATCAAACCGGCATGATCACAGGAGGTTGGTAAATTAAGCCTTCCGCGTTGTATTCTCGGGGCGTGCTCCGTTCGCCTGCGTCCCATCGGACTCCAACTCCCGGATTATTCTTAGGGCTGATCATCACCCTGGCGGCCGTGGTTGCTTACTCGGGATACATCACGCGGCAGATCTCCGGCTTGCGCGAACTGCAGAACAATCTGGTGGACCGCAACCGGAAAGACTCTCTGCAACTGCTTCGCATCCAGAACGATTTGAACTCGCTGGCGCTGGCGATGCGCGACATGCTGGATAACGATGAGCCCTACCCTCTAACCGCGTGGTCGGCGCAGTTCCAGCGGGTTCGCACGGATCTGGACGACGCGCTGCGCCGCGAGCAGCAGGTTGCCCCAGTGAATCGGACTCCCGAACAAAAGCAATACCTGGAGAACTCGGTCACGCAGTTTTGGGACGCCGTGGATCGGACCTTTGCCCTGGCGAATGGCCCCAACCAGGCGGAAGCCAGGACGCAGATTCGAATCTCGCTGCGAGCCCGGCAGGAAGCACTGAGCACCGCCGTATCCCGGCTGCTGGTGCAAAATAATGAGAGCGAAGAACAAGCTGCGCTGCGGATTGGACAGATCTATGACCGCGTGCAGCGGCAGGTGTATCTGTTCCTCACAGCGACTTTGATTGCCATTCTCTTTACCAGCCTTTACATGATCCGTTCGAATCGGCGATTGTTCGCACAACTCGCGGCGCTTTCCGAACAGCGCAGCGAACTTGCCCAAAAGCTCATTTCGACCCAGGAATCCACCTTGCGCCACATCTCACGCGAATTGCACGATGAGTTCGGACAGATTCTGACTGCCGTAGGGATGATGCTGACCCGAGCGGGAAATCAAGCTCCGGAGGGATCGGCGCTGCGCGCGGAACTGCGTGAAGTCTGTGAGATTACGCAAAGTACGCTGGACAAAGTGCGCAGCCTTTCGCAAGCCTTGCATCCGGTGATGCTCGAAGAAACCGGGCTCGAGAGCACGCTCGACTGGTATTTGCCGGTGCTGGAAAGGCAGGCTGGCGTTCACGTATTCTATGAGAAATCGGGCGAGTCTTTTCCTGTTGATGGTAACGCCGCCATTCATGTTTATCGCGTGGTGCAGGAAGCTTTGAATAACGTGACCCGACATTCGGGCGCCCGGGAAACCTGGGTGCGTCTGCGATTTCTGCCGCAAGCTTTGGAAGTCGAGGTGGAAGATCACGGCACGGGCTTTGAAGCGCAGGCCGCAAAGCAGGGAATTGGACTGGTGGCGATGCGGGAACGCGCGGAGTTGCTGGGCGGCACAGTGGAATTGTTGCAGCCTGCGGCCGGCGGAACCTTGGTTCGATTGCGAGTCCCAAGAGAGAAACTTGATTCTCATGCCGGATAAAATTTCAGTTTTGCTGGTGGACGACCATGCTCTGGTGCGGCGGGGATTCCGGCGCATTCTGGAGGATGAGCCGGACATGACAGTTGCCGGCGAGGCTGGCGACGGCCTTACCGCCATCAGACTCGCGCATGAGCTTCGTCCGAAAGTGATTGTCATGGATTGCGCCATGCCCGGGATGAACGGGTTGGAAGCCACGCGGCAGATTCTTGGAAAGCAGCCGCAGGCTTTGGTGCTCATGCTCAGCATGCATCCGGAGGAGACTCTGGTGCGGCAGGCGCTCGAGGCGGGAGCGCGCGGCTATGTTCTGAAAAACGCCGTGGACCTGGAGTTGGGTGCTGCCATCCGGCGAGTCGCGAACGGCGAAACGGTGCTCGATTCCCAACTCAAGCGTCCGGCGGCGCTCAAAGGCAGCCGCCACGCGGCGCTCACCCCGCGCGAACTCGAAGTCCTGCAAATGATCGTGGACGGCAAATCCAACAAGCAGATTGCGACCGTGCTCGAGCTCAGCGCCAACACCGTCGCCGTCCATCGTGCCAACATGATGGACGCTTTGGGAATCCACAGGACCGCCGAGTTGGTCGTCTATGCGATCCGCAACGGGCTGGTAGACCTTCCGTGACTTGCCCAGCCGTGAACCGCCGGTCGTTTCTCTGGGGCATGGCAGGCTTGGCGTCGACATCGGGCTGGCTGTTGGACGCGTTCGCAGCTTCTCCCTCGCCTGATCCCGGTTTCCGATTGGTGGACGTGACGGCCCCGTCTGGAATTCGGTTCCGACACAACAGCGGAGCGTATGGCGGGAAGCTGCTGCCGGAAACACTCGGCTCCGGTTGCGCATTTCTCGACTACGACCGCGACGGCTGGCAGGACATTCTCCTGGTGAACGGCATGGATTGGCCCGGACACAAACGGGAGCATAAATTGGAGCCCAGCACGCTGAAGCTCTATCGCAATAATCGTAACGGCTCGTTTTCCGACGTGACCCGCAGCGCCGGGCTCGACGTCGAAATGTACGGCCTGGGGGTTGCGATCGGAGATTACGACAACGACGGCTACCCTGACATCCTGATTACTTGCGTCGGGCAGAACCGGCTGTTCAGGAACACCGGCAAGGGGACGTTCGTCGATGTAACCAAGTCGAGCGGACTGGGCGGCCGGCAGGCTTTGAGCGCGTCCGCTTTATGGTTTGATTTCGATCGGGACGGACTGCTGGATTTATTTGTCTGCAACTACGTCAAGTGGTCCCCAGAGCACGATGTGTTTTGCAGCCTCGATGGCAAGCACAAGTCTTATTGCACGCCCGAAGCCTATCGCGGAGAGACCTGCTGGTTGTTTCGCAATCGCGGCAATGGAACCTTTGAGGATGTCACGGCCACAAGCGGAATTTTCGACAGCAGCTCGAAGTCCCTCGGTGTAGCCATGCTCGACTACGATCGCGATGGCTGGCCCGATTTGCTGGTGACCAATGACACGCAGCCTAATAAGCTTTATCGGAATCAGCGCAACGGCACGTTTAAAGACGTAGCCGTGGATGCCGGCATCGCCTTTTCCGCGGAGGGCAGGGCGCGCGCCGGCATGGGCGTGGACGTGGCCGACTTCGACAATTCAGGAAACGCGGGCGT
>Ga0116134_1000577_pt1 | contig 18959 bp, 12 predicted proteins | sample June2015DPH_19_5_FD_89737 | JGI IMG/M metagenome (GOLD analysis project Ga0116134, IMG submission 89737) | Peatland microbial communities from SPRUCE experiment site at the Marcell Experimental Forest, Minnesota, USA - June2015DPH_19_40 | ecosystem: Environmental > Terrestrial > Soil > Wetlands... | reverse complement strand
GATCGCCACCACCGGGATCGCCGACACGTAGATTTTCGAGCGCTTGAAGCGGACCTTCAGCGGCAGCCCGTGAAACCAGATATGGCTGCCGGGCCGGCGCAACTCGACAGGCTTGCCCTGGCGGCTGCGGACGATGGCGCGGGCGGCCTCGCCGACCATCAACGCGCCGACGACGCAAAGCAGCGTCACGTAGGACAGCCCGATCATCAGATCGAGCTGGTCGAGGGCGCGCAGCCAGGTGAACAGCGCGACGCCGCCGGCGGTGCCGATGATACCGCCGCCGAGCAATGTGAGCGCCAGCGTGCCGTCGAGCGCCTTGCGTCGCCAATAGGCGATCGCGCCGGAAAACGATGACGCCGCCACGTGGGTGGTGACGCTCGCCACCGCCACGGCCGGTTGAATGCCGATGAAGATCAAAAGCGGCGTCATCAGAAATCCGCCGCCGATGCCGAACATGCCGGAGACGAACCCGACCGCAATGCCCATCGCGAACAGGAGGAAGATATTGACCGGAAGATCGGCGATCGGAAGATAAATCTGCACGGATCGGGGACCGGGCGTTGAGGACGCGGCTTAAAACCCTTCTACCCGCGCGCCGGCTTCCGGCATACCGGTCGCGCGCGATCCGCGGGAAATTGTGATGAAGCTCAGTCGACCTTGGTCGTGTCCGTCGGCGGCGCTTTCGCGCCGCTCACCCGCGGTCTCGATTTCGCCGCCGGCGCCGCACTCGCGGGGGCGTTCCAGGCGGGCGGAACTTTGACCGTCATCGCTTCGGCCGGCTGCGGCTCTGCCCGCCACGCCTGCACCGCCAGCCGCGCCGCGGCAAGCGCGTCGTGGTCGAGGTGAGATGCGACTTCGTCGCGTTTCTTGGCGGCGTCGTTGTCGCCCTGTTTCGCGGCGAGCGTGAACCATTCGTAGGATTCGGCGAAACTCTGCTCCACGCCGATGCCGCGCGCATAGAGGATGCCGAGATTGTACTGGCTGTCGGTGAGGCCGCGGTCGGCCGCGGCGCGGAACCAGTGCGCGGCGGCGTGATAGTCGGCCGCGCCGTCGATGCCTTCGGCGTAAAGCACCGCGAGATTGTGCATGGCCTTGCCGTGACCCTGGTCGGCTGCGGCCCGGTAGAGGTCGCGCGCCGCGGCGAGGTCCTTTTTGACCCCGAGCCCCTTCTCGAAAAAACTGCCGAGGCGGAACTGCGCCGGGGCAACCCCCATCTTCGCCGCGCGATCGAGCCAATGCGCGGCTTCTTCGTTGTTCTGCGCGATCCCGCGGCCTTCGGCGAAACGCGTTGCGACCTCGTAAGCGGCCGCCGGATCGCCGGCGAGCGCCGCCGCGCGCAAAGCAGGTCCGCCGATCGCCGCAGGCAGCTTGTCGTCGAGGCTACCGGCGGCAGGCGAGGGAAGTGGGGTCGGTGCGGGCAATACTGCAGCTGCCGGAACGCCCGGCGCCGGCTGGCGCGACAGCGAACCGGTAATTTCGGGCGACAGCCATTGCGCGGCCGCCGTGTTCATCCCGCCATCGATGGCGTCACCGGCCGGCGCGCTCGCCGCGGCTGTTGTTTCCTGGGCTGTGGGTAGCGAAAACGGCCCGTCATTGAGCGACTGCCGTCGGGGCTTTGCGCCCATTGTTCCGCGCGACGCGGGCGGTTCCGGAGCAGCGCTCGGCGGTGCCGCGGCATTCGCGGGCGGCTGGCCCGGCGCAGCCGTCAACGGCGACACCGTCGGCGCCGCGGAGGGTGGTTTCGCCGGGCCGGTATCCGAGGATCCCGAGGCATTCGGCGCGCCCCGCTCGATCTGCGCGTCGGACGGCGCGCCGGCGCCATCTTCGAACCACCGTGAAGCGACGTGCACGGCGCCGACGATCAGAACGACGACCGCAGCGGCGACGAGCAGCGGGCGTAGACGCTGCGGCAGATTTTTCGCCACCGCGACGGCGCTTGCGGCGGCCTCGGAGCGTGGAGCCTGCTCCGATGTATCGAGCGCAGCCGTCCGTGCGGCGCGGCGGGCGGCGGCAATGAAATCGGACTTGGTCCCGGGGTCGGCAATGACCGGCGGTTTGGCGCCGGTCGCCGCCTCGGAGGCCGCGATCCGGTCGGCCGCCGAGGCCGGCTGCCGGGAACGGCCGCTGGCGGATCCGGGCTCGAGCGGATGGTCGGGAGGCAAATTGGGATCGATGGGGGGGCGGGGTGCGGCGGCGCGTGCCGCGGGCTCGACTTGTGTCGATTTCGGCATCGTGGCGGGCATCGCGGGCACAGCAGAAGCTGCCTTGGCCGCGGGCGCGGCGGGTGCGGCCTTGGGCACGGGCGGCGAAGGCTGCGGAATTGCGGAAGCTTGCGACGATTGGGCTTGCGACGATTGCCCCGGCGCGGGGGCCGCAGGCGACGCCAGCGGCTTGTCGCCGGTGCGCAGGCCGCTTTCGATCGTGGCGAGGCGATCGACCACGTGCTCCACCGTCCCTTGGACGGCTTCCAGCGAATCCTGGGTGCGGCGCTCGCTCTGCTTGATCTGCGCGACATCGCGGTGGATCTCGCCGCCGAGAACGATTTTGCCGTCGCCGCCCTTGCCTCGCATCTGGTCGAGGAGCACGAGCAGATCGGCGAGCCCGCGTTCGACGCCCGCGAGCTGCCCGAGGCGGGCATCGGACGCGTCGAGCCGCTTGACCAGCATGGCGATGCGGTCTTCGAGGTGCGCGAGGGCGGCGTGATCGGTGTGGGTCAGCTGGACCCATTCCAGCTTCTCGATCAGCCCGGCGAGCAGCTTTTCCAGTTCGCGCGGAACGGCCTGCCCGGCTTCGGTCGACGCATTGAGCGCGCTCGCCAGCGTGTCGAGGCGGTTCTCCAACGCCGAAATGGCGCGGCTGCTCGCCGCGGTGTTGGCGAGGCCGTCGACTTTGGCGGCGAGCGCCCGCACGTCTTCCGCGACTTTGGCGAGCGCGTCGTTGGAGGCGACGTGCGAGACGATCCCGCGCAGCGCCCCGATCGCGGTCTCGAGCTGCTGCAGCGCCGCCGGGTCGTCCTTGGCGGCGATCAGATCGACCTTGTGCGCCAGCGCCTTGACGGCTTCGTCGACGCCGACCAGGCTTTCGGCCGTGGTCAGGCCGCGCAGCGAGTCGCGCACCTCGGCAAGACCTCGCTCCAGCCCCGCCAGCATCTGGCCATCGACGCCGGATTGGCGGCTGTGGTCGATCCGCTGGGCCAGCGCCTTGACTTCGATCTCGAGCGACTCCACCGCGCGCCGCGGCAGGGCTTCCGTGATCAATTTGCCGATTTCCGCGAGGTCGTCGCGCAAGCCGGCCATCGCCTTGTCGAGATTATTCCCCGGCCGCAGCGTCTCGATCTGCGCCGTCATTTGCCGCAACTGCCGCTGCAGCCCGGAGAGGTCGACCGCCGGTTCGGCCATGCGATCGAACCGCCGGCTTTCCGGGCGCGCGGGAGACGCGCCTTCCGCTGACAGCGGCGATAGCGGCGGCGCCTGCTCCTCATTGTCGAGCGCACGCTGCCGCGCGGTAATTTCGGCCACCGCTTGTTCGATCGATATGTCCTCTCTGCCCGTCGTTGCGGCATCGGGCGCGGCAGCGCTTGCCGGCGCGCCGGTCAGCCGCGACAGCGATTCGTCGCCCGCATCGCGCGGCGCTTGCGGCCAGGAGCGCTGCGCCGGGGCCGAACGCGGCGGCGCGGCCATGCTCGCCCGCGCCAGGCGTTCGACTTGCCGCGACAGATCGTCGAGACGGGCGCTGACCTCTTCACGCTCGTGATCGCGTTCGCGCTCACGGCGGACATGATTGGGACGCTCACGCCGCGGCGCCTCGCGGTAGGGTGCGCCGGCGTGGCGGCCGCGCGGCGCGTAGTCGCGGTCGTTCTGGTGAAAGTCTTGATTGTTAAAGTCCTGGTCGAAGTTCGGATGGAACTCGTCGCGGACGCGCGGGCGCAAGTCCTGCTGCCATCGCGCCGCCCGCTCGTGCGCGAGCGGCGGAGATCGCGGCGCTCCGCCGATATCGTCGTCGTCCGCCGGCTCGATGACGCTGTTGAGCCATTCGCCGACCGACATGCCGGACCGGCGCGCGGCCGCGCGCGCAGCCTCGCGCGCTTCCGGACGGAGACCTCTCAGATTCCAAGGACCGCTCGATTTCATTCTCACATCCAAACACCGTGCGAGGAGCGAGATGTGCCCTGATCAAGCCGCTGGTCATCGACAGATAAACGTAGCGGGCGCGGTCCTGTGTCCTCGACGCCGACTTTTCAGGATTACCGTAAACAACGGGTTAAGGAACCGGGTTACCCGTTACCGCGAAACGATTTTTTGCTGCCGTACCTCCGCCGCGGCGGGCAATCATGCGATGATCAAACGAGCGTAACGGTTACGGTAACGCGGTGCGCGCGCGAGCCGGGCCTAAGCAGCAACAAACCGCGTTGTAAATCTGCGTCCCGTAACCGTTACAGTTGCCGGTTACGTCTTTCGCCGGGATCGGAATTAGTGCGAACTGGTCAGGCGCGACATCCGCGAATAGCGTCGGACAGATGATGCGGCACGCTGATCGATCTGTTTCAGACCAAAATAGGACGGGCGATACCGCCCGCACCGACGACGAACATACGCCGGCGACGGCCGCAGCGGATACCAGCGCCGACGCGCTGATGACGATCGGAGAAGTCGCGCGCGAGTTCGGCATGACGTTGCGCGCGCTGCGCTTCTACGAAACAAAACGGCTGATCAAGCCGGAGCGTCACGGCGCCATCCGTCTCTATGGCCGCCACGACCGCGAGCGCATCACCCTCATCCTCACCGGCCGGCGGCTCGGCTTCACTCTCGCGGAAATCAAGGAACTGGTCGGCAAGCCCGACGGCGACGGCCTGCATCTTTCCCGCGAGCAATGCGTGGAGCAGATCAATCTCCTGGAACAACAAAAGCGCGGTATCGAGATAGCGATCGCCGAGCTGCGGCAGATCTACACGTCGTTTTATCAGAAGCTGCTCGACGAGTCCGGACAGCGCCCGCGCCGCAACGCCACCGGGTAGAATCCGAAGCCGCCGGCTCGGACCGGCCGCCGATTGTCGCAAAACCCTGAAACAATGCGTGTTATCGGCCCGTGGCCACCCGCGTCGGACCGATGGCCGGCGAGCGAAGAATTTCCTTCTTAATTACCCGCGAAAATCGGTTACATTCTACCGAATGCAGTCCGGCCCGCCGACGACCGGCGGGCGCTGTGCCGAGGAAAACACTCATGCCGACCTACAAGGCCCCCGTCGACGACGTCATGTTTCTTTTGAGCGACGTCTTTCACATCGATCGCTACAACAACCTGCCCGGCTTCGCCGACGCCACGCCCGACCTCATCGAAGCGGTGCTCGCGGAGGCGGCCAAGTTCTGCGAGGACGTGTTGACCCCGCTCAACCGCGTCGGCGACAAGGAAGGCTGCAAGCGCCATGGCGACGGCTCGGTGTCGACGCCGACCGGGTTCAAGGACGCCTATAAGCGCCTGACCGAGGGCGGCTGGATCGGCGCCGCGGCGCCGGCCGAATACGGCGGCCAAGGCCTTCCCGTGGCGCTCAGCCACGCGATCGGCGAATTTCAATGCGCGGCGAACATGGCCTTCGCCATGTATCCGGGCCTGACGCAGGGCGCCGCCGCGGCGATCACCGCCCACGGCTCGGCGGAGCAGAAGGCGCTGTACCTGCCGAAGCTCATCGCCGGCGAATGGACCGGCACGATGAATCTGACCGAGCCGCAATGCGGCACCGACCTCGGCCTGGTGCGCACCCGCGCGACGCCGCAGGCGGACGGCACCTACAAGATCACCGGCACCAAGATTTTCATTTCCGCCGGCGAGCACGATCTCGCCGACAATATCGTTCATCTGGTGCTGGCGCGGATCGACGGCGCGCCCGCGGGCACCAAGGGCATTTCGCTGTTCATCGTGCCCAAATTCATCCCGGGGCCGGACGGCGCGCTCGGCGCGCGCAACGGCGTCTCCTGCGGCTCGATCGAAGAGAAGATGGGTATTCACGCCAATTCCACCTGCGTGATGAACTATGACGACGCGACCGGATGGCTGATCGGCGAAGCCAACCGCGGCCTCAACGCGATGTTCGTGATGATGAACGAGGCGCGGCTCGGCGTCGGCGTGCAGGGGCTCGCGCTGTCCGAGGTCGCCTATCAGAACGCGGTGATCTACGCCAAGGAGCGGCTCGCCGGACGCGCTTTGACCGGACCGAAGTTCAAGGACAAGCCGGCCGATCCGATCATCGTCCATCCCGACGTGCGCCGCATGCTGATGACCATGCGCGCGTTCAACGAGGCGGCGCGCGCGCTGGTTTTGTGGACCGCGCTCAAGAGCGACGTTGCGCATCGGTCCGACGACGCCAAGGAGCGTCAGGCGGCGGACGATCATATGGGCCTGTTGACGCCGGTGATCAAAGGCGTGCTCACCGACCAGGGCTTTGCCAACACGGTGATGGCGCAGCAGGTGTTCGGCGGTCACGGCTACATCGCCGAGCACGGCATGGAGCAGTTCGTGCGCGACGCGCGCATCGCCATGATCTACGAGGGCGCCAACGGCATTCAGGCGCTCGACTTGGTCGGACGCAAGCTGCCGCGCGACGGCGGCCGCGCCTTGCAGGCGTTCTTCGCCGAGGTGCAGGCCTACATCAAGGAGCACGCCGACGACGCGGCGCTGGAACCGTTCATCAAGCCGCTCGGCCAAGCGCTCGGCGAATTGCAGCAGGCCACGATGTGGTTCGTGCAGAACGCGCTCACCAATCCGGAAAACGCCGGCGCCGGCTCGACCGATTACATGCACCTCTTCGGCCTAGTCGCGCTCGGCTACATGTGGTGCCGTATCGCGGAAGCGGCGAAGACGAAAGCGGCGGCCGGCAACGGCGCCGGCGAACGCATGGCGGCGAAGCTCACCACCGGCCGCTTCTTCGTCGAGCGCATGCTGCCGGGCACTTCGACCCACCTCGCCCGCATCAAAGCCGGCGCCGCGAGCACGATGGCGCTGCCGATGGAGGCGTTTTAGGTCGCGGGAATATACGCGTCGTCGCGAGGAGCGATGGCGACGAAGCAATCCAGCCTCCGTTCCGCTTCCCCCTGGAGTGCTTCGCTTCGCTCGCAATGACGAGCCAAGTCCGCTCGGGTTAAACTTAGTGCATCGCTTCCTTGACCAGTTCGTCCGCCGCTTCGGCGAGCAGCGTGTCGGCCGCCTCGCCGTAGACCGTCTCGCGCCCGATCTCGAGCATCACCGGCACGGCGAGTGGCGAGACATGGTCGAGCTCCCGATGCACGATGTGGCCGCGGATGCGCGCCAGCATGTCGCCGAGACGGCGCACGTCGAGGAGACCGGTTGCGGCATCGGCGCGTGCGGCGCGAAGCAGCATGTGGTCGCTCTGGTGCGTGCGCAGCACGTCGTAAACGAGATCGGTCGAGATCGTGACCTGACGGCGGGATTTTTCCTCGCCGGGAAAGCGGCGGTCGATCAGGCCGGCGATGATGGCGCAGTTGCGGAAGGTGCGCTTCATCAGCGAGGATTCCGCGAGCCAGGCGTCGAGATCGTCGCCGAGCATGTCCTGATCGAACAGCCGTTCGAGCGACAGTTCGCCGCGCGCGATCGAGGCCGCGACGTCGCCGATGCCCCAGACCGCGAGCGCGTATTCGTTGGCGACGAACCCCATCGGCTTCATGCGGGCGCGCTCGAGACGCCGCGTCAGCAGCATGCCGAGCGTCTGGTGCGCCAGACGGCCTTCGAACGGGTAGCAGATCAGATAATTTTTATTGCCGCGTGGAAAGGTCTCGACCAGAAGCTCGCGCGCGCCCGGCATCTGCGACCGCCAGCTCTGGATTTCCAGCCACTCGCGGACCTGCGCCGGCAGCTCGCGCCAGGCGCCCGGATCGGCGACGATCTTGCGCACGCGCGCGGCGAGATAGGTCGAGAGCGGGAATTTGCCGCCGTCATAGGCGGGGACCTTGGGGTCCTCCGCGGCGGAGCGTGACACATAGACCTCGTCCTCGACCAGCGCCTCGTATTTGAGAACCTCGCCGGAGAATACGAAGGTGTCGCCCGGCACCATGGTCTCGACAAAATACTCCTCGACCTCGCCGAGCAGCCGGCCGCCGCGCGGAATCATCTTCGACGCCCGCGAGCGCACCAGGCGGACTTTCAGCATGTCGGCCTCGACGATGGTGCCGACATTGAGCCGGTAGCGCTGCGCCACGTTGGGGTTGGTGATGCGCCAGCGTTCGTCCTTGCCCTGCCGGATGCGGGCGAAGCGCTCATAGGCCTTGAGCGCGTAACCGCCGGTCGCGACGAAATCGACCACGGAATCGAAATCCGCGCGGGTGAGGCCGGCATAGGGCGCGGCGGCCGTCACTTCGGCATAAAGCTCGTCGCTCAGGAACGGCGCGCCGCAGGCGCAACCGAGCACATGCTGGGCGAGAACGTCGAGCGCGCCGAGGCGCAGCGGCGGCGTGTCCTGGGCGCCTTCGGCGATGGCCTCGAGCGCGGCGCGGCACTCCAGCACTTCGAAACGGTTCGCCGGCACCAGTACGCCCTTCGACGGCTCGTCCATGCGGTGATTGGCGCGGCCGATGCGCTGCAGGAGCCGCGACGCGCCCTTCGGCGCGCCGACATTGACGACGAGATCGACGTCGCCCCAGTCGACGCCGAGGTCGAGCGAGGAGGTGCAGACCACGGCGCGCAGCCGGCCGGCGGCCATCGCGGTCTCGACCTTGCGCCGCTGCGCCACGTCGAGCGAACCGTGATGCAGCGCGATGGCGAGATTGTCGTCGTTGATGCGCCACAGATCCTGAAAAATGAATTCGGCCTGGCTGCGGGTGTTGACGAACACGAGCGTGGTGCGGTGCGCCTTGATGAGACGGTAGATTTCGTCGAGCGCGTGCCGCGCCGTATGGCCGGCCCAGGGCAGCCGCTCTTTGGTATCGAGTATCGTCACGTCGGGCGCGGCGCCGGCTGCGGCGGTGACGATATCGGCGCGGACGAGCGACCCGCCCGTGCGTTGCGGCACCATGAAGCGCGCAAGCTCCTCCGGCTCGGCCACGGTCGCCGACAGTCCGACGCTGGTCGCCTCCGGCGCGATGCGAAACAGCCGGGCGAGGCCGAGCGAAAGCAGATCGCCGCGCTTCGAAGTCACCAGCGCGTGCAGCTCGTCGAGGATCACGCGCTTGAGGGAGCCGAACAGATAAGGCGCATCGGCTGAGGCGAGCAGGAGCGCGAGCTGCTCCGGCGTGGTGAGCAAGATTTCCGGCGGATCGCGGCGCTGGCGCGCCCGCTTCGAGGTCGGCGTATCCCCGGTGCGCGTCTCGATGCGGACCGGCAGTCCCATTTCCGCAACCGGCGCTTCCAGATTGCGCGCAATATCGACCGCCAGCGCCTTCAGCGGCGAGATGTAAAGCGTGTGCAGCCCCCCCTCGCGCCGCAGGTCGCGACCCCTGGAAAAGAGCCGCCGCTTCACTTCCCCTCCCCCTTGTGGGGAGGGGCTAGGGGTGGGGGTCGCGCCGCTTGGAAGGGCGATCAAGAAAGGTGCACTTGTCTCCGCCCGTACTTCTCGTCCCGACCCCCACCCCCGACCCCTCCCGACACCCAAGTCGGATGTTTTCGACTTGGGCAATTCAACAGCGGCCGAACCCGGGAACACCCGGGTTCGGCTGGGGAGGGGAGAAGATGCGCCGATCAGCTCGACGAGGCTCGGCAAAAACCCCGCCAGCGTCTTGCCGCCCCCGGTCGGCGCGATCAGCAGCACCGAGCGACCGGCTTGCGCTTTGGCGAGAAGCTCCAATTGATGGGCGCGGGGCGTCCAGCCGCGGCTGGCGAACCAGCGCGTGAAAGTCTCAGGAAGGATCGCGGCGCGTTCGAGAACCGTCACCCGCTAGAAGTAATTATCGTGGGCTGTTTGGTCGAGGCCTGCGCCAACACGACGAGGCTGTCGACCGGTGCGCCCTTCTCGGTGCGTACCGTTGCGCCGGCGAGATGCTTGGGCTCTAGGCCTGCGGCGGCGAGTACGTCGCGGATGTACTTTTCGCCGTGGGCGTAGCGCAGCGTCGGCAAGAGCTTCACGCCGTCGCCGCCGTGGGTTTCGACCGTAAAGGCGACGACCCCGCCCGGCGCGAGCACGCGCGCGATCGCCGCCATGATCGGCGCGAGATCGTTCACATAAACGAACACGTCGGCGGCGAGGACCAAATCATAGCGCGCGCCGTCCCCCGCCTCGTCGGCCAGGAAATCGGCGATATCGGCAGCGACGAGACGGTCATAAAAGCCCTTCGCCTCCGCCTGCGCGATCATCGCCGGCGACAGATCGACGCCGACCAGGCGATCGGCGCAATCGCGAAACGCGGCGCCGCCGAGTCCCGTGCCGCAACCGAGATCGAGCGTGGCCGCAAAGTGGAGCGGCCGGCCAGCCGCGCGCATCACCATCTCTACGGCGTCACGCAGAACCGCGGGGCCGCGATAGCTCAGGCGTTCGGTCAGCGCCGTGTCGAAGCGCCCGGCGTATTGGTCGAACAGCCGGCGCACATAGCTTTCGCTCATCGCCGGGGTCGGCTCGCCGGCCCCGAGCCGGGCGAGCTGCAGACGCGCGCCGTGATAATCCTCCGGATCGGCGTCGCGGGCGCGCTCGAACGCGCCCACGGCGCCGTCGCGGTCGCCAAGCCGGTCGCGGATGGCACCGAGCGCGAACAAGGCGGTGGCGAAACGCGGCGCCAGCTCCACCGTTTGCGCCAGAATATCCGCCGCGCCGGCAAGGTCGCCCCGCGCGGCATGATCGAGCGCCCATTTGTAGCGGCGGTCGGCGATGAGATCGCCGGAGGAGACGAACAGCGGGCCGGTGTCGGACATGGCCGGTCATAGCCGGTAACGGCTTGCCCGGTAACCGCTTCCGAATTGAAGGCTGAAGTTTATCTAATGCCCATTATCTAACGCCAATGCGTCCTGAGGACCTTCTCGTACCGACGCCGGCCGGCGTCTGCTGCAAGCGCGGCGCCTTCCATATCGATCCGACACGCCGGGTGGAGCGGGCGCTGATCACGCACGGGCATTCCGATCATGCCCGCCCCGGCCACGGCGCGGTTCTGGCGACGCAGGAGACCCTCGACCTGATGCGGCTGCGCTACGGCGACAACTTCGCCGGCACGACCCAGGCGGTGGCCTACGGCGAGAGCCTCGACCTCGACGGCGTGACAGTGACCTTCCATCCCGCCGGGCATGTGCTCGGCTCCGCCCAGATCGCGGTCGAGGCCGAGGGCCTCCGCATCGTCGCCTCCGGCGACTACAAGGAGGTCGCCGATCCGACCTGCGCGCCGTTCGAGCTGTTGCCGTGCGACGTGTTCATCACCGAGGCGACCTTCGCCTTGCCGGTGTTCCGCCATGGCGATCCGGACGAGCAGATCGGGCGGCTCCTGCACTCCGTCGCGGTGTTTCCCGAGCGCGCCCATCTCGTCGGCGCCTACTCGCTCGGTAAGGCGCAGCGGGTGATCGCGCTATTGCGCAAGGCCGGCTACACGCCGCCGATCTATCTGCACGGCGCGATGGAGGCGATCACCTCGTACTATGTCTCCCGCGGCATCGCGCTCGGCGAATTGCGCCCGGTGCGCGGGGCGAGCAAGGCGGAGCTTGCCGGCACCATCACCTTGTGCCCGCCTTCGGCCTTGAGCGACCTCTGGACCCGGCGGTTTCCGGAGCCGGTCGCCGCCTTCGCCTCCGGCTGGATGCGGGTGCGGGCGCGGGCGCGCCAGCACGGCGTCGAGCTGCCGCTGGTCATTTCCGATCACGCCGACTGGGACGGGCTTACGGCGACGATCGCCGCGACCGGCGCCGGCGAAATCTGGGTCACTCACGGCCAGGAAGACGCGCTGGTGCACTGGTGCACCACCCGCGGCCTCAAAGCGCGCCCGCTCGATATCGTCGGTTACGGCGACGAAGAGGAGGAAACCGAGGCGACCGGCGAGGCCGAGGCATGAACCGTTTCGCCGAGCTTCTGGACCGCCTCGCCTACGAACACAGCCGCAACAACAAGCTGCGGCTCATGACGGATTATTTTCGTTCGACGAGCGATCCCGAGCGCGGCTGGACGCTCGCCGCGCTGACCGGCGCATTGAGCTTCCAATACGCCAAGCCCGGCCTCGTTCGCAGCCTGATCGCCGAGCGCACCGATCCGGTGCTGTTCGCGCTGTCCTACGATTATGTCGGCGACCTCTCCGAGACCGTCGCGCTGATGTGGCCCGCGCCGCATGCACAGCGCACTCCCTCCCCCCATAGCCCGTCGAAGACGGGCGTCAACGCCCTTTCGTCGGGGGAGGGTCGGGGTGGGGGGTCGGGACGGGAAGTACGGGTGGAGACGACTGCACCTTACCCAGGCTCCGGTCCTAGCGGCGCGACCCCCACCCCTAACCCCTCCCCACAAGGGGGAGGGGAAGTGAAACTCACCGAAGTCGTCGAGACGCTCGCGACGCTCGGCAAGGCGGGACTGCCGCAGCAATTGGCGCGGTGGCTCGATCAGCTCGACGAGACTGGGCGCTGGGCGTTGATCAAGTTGGTCACCGGCGCGTTGCGGGTCGGGGTGTCGGCGCGGCTGGCGAAGGCCGCGGTCGCGGCGCTCGGCGCCGGCGACGCGCAGGATATTGAGCTGATCTGGCCGAGCCTGTCACCGCCTTATATCGAGCTGTTTGCCTGGCTCGAAGGCCGCGGCGAAAAGCCGGAGGGCGGCGGGCCGGTGGCGTTTCGGCCGGCGATGCTGGCGCATGCGCTCGATGTCGAAGACTTGGCGAGCCTCGATCCGGCGGCGTTCATTGCGGAGTGGAAATGGGACGGCATTCGCGTGCAGGCGGCGGCCGGCAAAGGCCACGACGAGGGTCACGGCAACATGACGGCGCGGCTTTATTCGCGCACCGGCGAGGACATTTCCAAAAGCTTTCCCGATCTCCTCGACGCCTTGCATCTGCCGGGCGCGCTCGACGGCGAACTGCTGATCGTGCGGGACGGTCGCGTGCAGTCGTTCAACGTGCTGCAGCAGCGTCTCAATCGCAAAACTGTCACACCGAAGCTGCTGGCCGAATTCCCCGCGCATTTGCGCGTCTATGACCTCCTGGCCGATGGCAACGAGGATTTGCGCGCGCTGCCGTTCGTCGAGCGCCGCGCCCGGCTGGAAGATTTCGTCACGCGGCTCGCCGACCCGCGCGTCGATCTCTCGCCGCTCGTGCCGTTCGCAACCTGGGAGGAACTGACCGCGGCGCGTGGCAAGCCGGCGGCGGCCGGGGCGGGCGCGGATGCCGAGGCGGTCGAGGGCATCATGCTCAAACGGCGCGACGCGCCCTACCTGCCCGGCCGACCCAAAGGTCCGTGGTGGAAATGGAAGCGCGACCCGTTCATCATCGACGCCGTACTGATGTACGCGCAGCGCGGCCACGGCAAGCGTTCGTCCTATTACTCGGACTATACCTTCGGCGTCTGGACCCGCGGCGAAGAGGGTGACGAGCTGGTCCCGGTCGGCAAGGCGTATTTCGGTTTCACCGACGAGGAATTGTTGCAGCTCGACCGCTTCGTCCGCCGCAACACCACCGACCGGTTCGGCCCGGTGCGCGAGGTGCTGCACGAGCCCGATCAAGGTCTGGTGCTGGAAGTGGCGTTCGAGGGGCTGCAGCGCTCGACCCGTCACAAATCCGGGCTGGCGATGCGCTTCCCGCGCATCAGCCGGCTGCGCTGGGACAAGCCGCCGGGTGAGGCCGACCGGCTGGAGCTGCTGGAAAGCATGCTCGCGCATATCGAGCACGGGCGGCCGTCGTGACCGGTTCGGCCGTTGCGGCGCCCCATGAGGCAAAGCTGCGCCGCGGCCGTCTTGGCGACCTTGCCGCGCTGACCGCCATCGAGACCGCGGTCTTCAAGACCGACCAGCTGTCGCGACGAAGCTTTCGCCATTTCCTGGCGTCGCCGACCGCCGCGCTCATCGTCGCCGATGACGGCAGCGAACGGCTCGCCGGCTATGCACTCGTGCTTTTTCCACCGCGTTCTTTGCTCGCCCGCCTTTATTCCATCGCAGTTGCGCCCCACCTTGAACGGCGAGGCCTCGGGCCATTGTTGCTGGCGGCGGCTGAGGATGCCGCCAAGCGCCACGGTCGGGAGGCCATGCGTCTCGAAGTTCATGAACACAACACGCAAGCGATTGCTCTCTACGAAAAATCGGGCTACCGATTTTTCGGCAGGCATCGTGATTATTATGGCGACCACGGCGATGCCCTGCGCTTCGAGAAGCTCTTCGACGTCCGGCGTTAGCCCCCGTGCCGTGCCTGACATTGAACGCATGATCGACTTTCACTCGCGCGTCCGGGACTAGAAAGGGACCGACCCATGACCGGCTGGGTCATCCTGGTTGACCAGCCCCGCGATCTGCCCAACGCCGAAACCCCGCACAAGGTCATCACCACGACCGATTACCTGGCGCGGCCGCGCCTGTTCGAGATGGGGCGGCCGAAGCTGGTCAACCTGTCGCGCTCCTACGCCTACCAGTCGAAGGGCTATTACGCGTCGCTCTTGGCGGAGGCGCGCGGCCATCGGGTGGTGCCGACCGTCGAGACCATGCTGGAGCTGCGCGAGCAGAAGCTCTACGAGCACGCGCTGCCGGAGCTCGAGGACGAACTCAATCGCTGTGCCCGGCGCGCCGACTATCAGCCCGACGCCCCGTTCCGGCTCCTAGTCTGTTTCGGCATCGCCCGCGATACCCGCTTCGAATCGTTCGGCCGGCTGTTGTTCGACTGGTTTCGCTGCCCGGCGCTCGAAGTAACCGTCGACCCCGGTGCCTGGCTGTCGATCGACCGCATCCGCCCGCGCGGCATCACCCGGCTCGCCAATGGCGAGGGCGAATTCTTCCGCGACTCGCTGCACAATCATACCAAGCGGGAATGGCGCGACCCCAAAGCGCGCTCCATCGCCAAGTACGACCTCGCGATCCTCTACGATCCCAACGAGAAGATGGCGCCGTCGTCGCCGGCTTCGATCAAGCACTTCGCGCGCATCGCCGAAAAGCTCTCGGTCGACGTCGAGCCGATCACCAAGCGCCAGCTCGCGGAACTGGCCGAATACGACGGCCTGTTCATCCGCGAAACCACCTCCATCGACAATCACACCTACCGCTTCGCCCGCCGCGCCTGGCAGGAAGGGATGCCGGTCATCGACGACCCGATCTCGATGATCCGCTGCACCAACAAGGTGTTCCTGATGGAGCTTCTGGGCCAGAACCAGGTGCCGACGCCGCCGACCGTGATCATTACCGAGGACACCGACCTCGCCAAGCCGATCGACGAATTCGGCCTGCCGCTGGTGGTGAAGATCCCGGATGGGTCGTTCTCGCGCGGCGTGCACAAGGTCGAATCGCTGCCTGAATTCAAGCGCGTCTGCGACGAACTGTTCGAGGAGACCGACCTCCTGCTGGCGCAGAAATTCCTGCCGACGGAGTTCGATTGGCGCGTCGGCGTGCTTGCCGGCGAGCCGCTGTTCGTCTGCCAATACCGCATGGCGCGCGGCCATTGGCAGATCGTCAAACACCGCGCCGACGGCTCCGCGCGCGAGGGCAGCCACCGCACCTTCGACCTCGACAAGGCGCCGCCGGCATTGATCGACATCGCCGTGCGCGCCGCGCGCCCGATCGGCGCCGGCCTTTACGGCGTCGATGTCAAACAGACCGACCGCGGCTTCATGGTCATGGAAGTCAACGATAACCCCAACCTCGAACACGGCATCGAGGACGCCGTCGGCAAGGACGAGGTCTGGATGCGCCTGTTGCGCTGGTTCATCGACCGGTTCGAGCAGTAGGCCCGTCATTGCGAGCGCAGCGAAGCAATCCAGTCTGGCCCCCACCGCAAGTGCCCTTACGAAATTCCAACGACCTCTCCGTACTGGGAATAGATCGCCGGCTGCGGGCCGCCGGCGACCCTTCACTTACCTTCGGCTGCTTCGCCGTGTCGAGCGTCGTGTCCGACGATACGGACGGTAGGATGAACCAGTACGGCCACCACGACCGCCGCCACAGCCACCGCGACCGCCACGCTTTCGCTTCTTGCCCTTTGGAGGCAAGGCTTCATGATCATCAATACTCACGTTTCACCGTGAAGGGTGAGGGGTGAGGGGTGAGGGGTGAGGGGTGATCGATGGATATTTCCGTCCCGAGGATAACCCTCGGATGCGTCGCGCAGCGCCTCTGTGGACCCGCACCGAGGACTTTATCGGCGTAAGCGCATTGGATTGCAACTGATTTTCTCGCCCTCTAGTCGTGCGGGGTTAGCCAACACCATGAAACTTTTCAGGCCCCATTTTGGCGCGCAAATACTCGAAGCCAATCCAGAAGAACAAGCCAAATGAGAACAAATAAAGCTGGCGGCCAAGCCGCTCTCACCTAATGCGGAGCCGGTCGGCGCGGTCGCGGCCGGACATGAGCACGCTCGCCGAACACAAGCGGGGTATGGCCCGTTTTCAGCGGCAACGACTCGTAATAGGCTTTGAGCGACGCCACATTGAACTAGCGTCCGCTTCCCCGCGTGAGCGATGCGCGCACACGGCCCAGTAGAGCGGCCGAACCATTACCCTGCCGAGCGGCGGAAATCGCAGTCGCTGATCCCGGTAGGGCGGAGATTGACGAAATGGAGACTGTCCACTTTCTGGGTCGAGTGCTGCCGCCGACATATAACGTGTCGGTGGGCTATGACCCAAAAATCGAATGGGGCGAACCGGCCCTCAACTTCAAAGCCTCATTCATTGTCCACATAAAAAACTCTACAGTTGATGTGGAATGTGAATTGAGTTCCTTTCGGCTAGAACAGTACCCGCTGTTGTATATTCGTGCGTTCGACAAGGCGCGCACTGCGGTCGATCTTGTTGCCTTTGCAACGGGCTTCTCTCTTACAACAATCTTAGAGACGTTTGTGCATTCTGATGGCAGGCAGGAGCCAATCGGATTTTCTAATCCAGCTCTCAGCCAATTATGCACTGCGTTTTGTGTAAATGGGCCGCCTACGGACAAGAGCTTCGACGAGGTTTATCGTATCGTTGCGTCCGAACACGAATTGTTCATGGCACTGCGCGATCTAATTGATGCAAACACACTTCCCCATATCGGGGTCATCAACTGCGGTCGTGTTCTCGACGGCATCAGGCGTATGATTTCCCCCGGGGTGACGGACCGATCACAAGCATGGGCGGCGATGCAGACCGCACTGAATATCTCCAAGCCGTATCAAGAATGGGTGACAGCATTGTCAGCGGACCCAAGACACGCTGATCGCTCCTACATCACAGGATCGGACTCCGACCAAGCGTTGAGCCGAACATGGATCATCATGAATCGTTTTTTTGAATATAGGAAAAGAAGAAATACTCCACTCGGGCCGCCTGATTTCCCGACTTTGAACCCATAGTATCAGTGCAGCGCTCTCTTGCGTGGGTGCGGCCGGACGTGAGCGCGCTCGCCGAATACCAGCGGCACGTGATCCGTTTTCAGCGGCAACGACTCGTAATAGGCTTTGAGCGACGCTACATCGACCAGCGTGCGAGGTCCGGCCTTCCGGGCAGCGATCTTCGTTGATCGAATGAGGCGCGACAGAGCGCGCTTGCTGATCGCGAGAAAGGCGGCAGCCTCGCGCGGCGACAGCGCGAGCGGTTCAATGGGAACAGCGGGCATAGCACGGCCCTCCAGTTTGGAGGCCCGTCTTACGCGGAAACTCTACCTAATGGGGGCGGTCGTTAGGTATCCGAACGCAGTCTGCGCCATCGGCGCATCGGCATCCTGTTAGCAATGGCCTCAGGGACGGTCAACGGCTAAGATCAGATGGTAGTGTCTCAGCTTTGATTCGTGTGCTTGCTTATATTGCGTTCTGTTGGCCCGGCAGCTACCATTCTGCGATGACTGAGAAATCTTACAGCGTGATCCGCGTGGATATGGACCTCGAAAAGCTGCGCTCGACTTTGCAGGAGATTAGCAGCAGCAAGTATAGAGGCCGGATCGTAAGCGTGACTTGGTCGCCGGATACATCCTCCCCTTTGCCCGGGGAAACAGACCCTCCGCCCGGCAAGCCGGGATACGTCATTATTGCGGAGTTCGACGATGCCTAGATCGGTCATGTCGAACTACAGCGGGAAGCCCAAAACGGCAGAAAAATCTGTGTAACCGGCTGTGGAGCGCCGCAAAAAATGTAGTCATTTCAAGGAGCAGGCGAGGTTCGTCGCTACGCTCGCAATGACGGCACTTCCGCCACCTTCGCCTTCCTCACATCCTCCAGCGGCCAGCGCGGTCGCGGCGCGAAATCCAATCCGTCGGTGAGGCCGAGCGCGAGGCGCTCCGCGCCGGCCCAGGCGATCATGGCACCGTTGTCGGTGCACAAAGCAGGCGGCGGCGCCACGAGCGTGGTGCCGACTTCGAACGCGACGCGGTGCAGGACCTTGCGGATCGCCTGGTTGGCGGCGACGCCGCCGGCGCAAACGAGCGCGGTCGGTGTCCCCACGCGGGCGCGGAAAATCTTCATGCCGGCGCGCAGCCGATCGATGACCACGTCGGTCACCGCCCGCTGGAACGAGGCGCACAGATCGGCGACGTCCTGATCGCTCAACGGCGCGACCTTCTCCGCTTCGATGCGGAGCGCGGTCTTCAGGCCCGACAGCGAAAAATTGGCGTCTTGGCGGCCGGCCATCGGCCGCGGCAGATGAAACCGCGTCGGGTCGCCGCGCAACGCCTCCTGCTCGACCAACGGGCCGCCGGGGTAGCCGAGGCCGAGGAGCTTCGCTGTCTTGTCGAACGCCTCGCCGATCGCGTCGTCGACCGTGCCGCCGAGCTTGAGATAGTCCCCAACGCCGCGCACACCGAGAATTTGGGTGTGCCCGCCGGAAGCGAGAAACAGGCAATAAGGAAACGCCGTCGCGTCGGTCAGCCGCGCCGTCAGCGCATGGGCTTCGAGGTGATTGACCGCGATCAG
>Ga0116134_1000576_pt1 | contig 18964 bp, 17 predicted proteins | sample June2015DPH_19_5_FD_89737 | JGI IMG/M metagenome (GOLD analysis project Ga0116134, IMG submission 89737) | Peatland microbial communities from SPRUCE experiment site at the Marcell Experimental Forest, Minnesota, USA - June2015DPH_19_40 | ecosystem: Environmental > Terrestrial > Soil > Wetlands... | reverse complement strand
GGCGGCGGGTGCGAGCGAGTTGAAACGCTACGCGGGCGATACGCTCGATCTCCGGCTCGCTGTAGCGCATGGTGTTGACGGCATGGCGCACGCCAGGAGCGCCTTCGCCTTCACCTTGAAGCGAGCGAGGTTGGCCAAAATACAACCCGCCGAGCAATTCGCGCACAATGAGAATGTCGGTTCCCCTGACAACTTCTTCGCGCAGAGGCGAACAGGCAGCCAGCGACGGAAAAAAGACAGCGGGACGAAGATTGGCAAAGGCTCCAAGCTCCTGACGGAGGCGCAACAAACCAGCTTCAGGGCGAAGTTCGCGAGGATTGTGATCGAAGGCCGGACTGCCGACGGCTCCGAGCAGCACCGCCTGTGAGGCGAGGCAGGCCTGAATGGTCGCGTCCGGCAAGGGATTGCCGAATTTTGCCAGAGCAGCGCCGCCGATCTCTTTTTCGTCGAGTTCGAGATTGTGGCCAAAGCCGTCGGCCACTTCTTCCAGAACACAAATGGCTTGCGATATAACTTCAGGGCCGATTCCGTCGCCGGGAAGGGAAGTGACGGTGAGTTGCATGGGATCCTCGCTTCGTTTCCGAAAGGATATACGAGGAAACGCCGCTGTGGTAGCCCGTTGTGGGGCGTGCCACGATTCGTCAACACAGGCGGCGGTTACACACCCCCGCCGCTACACGCCCCAAAGATAGTCTTCTTGATCGCTGTGATGATCCGCGAGGGGGGTCGCCACCCCGCCGCCGAACCAGTTGGTAGGCGCAGGACAAGTTGGTTGCGCCGGGCCGGTGCTGCCCGATATTTGAGCCGGATGCGACTCATTGGCATTGGCTCCGGCATTGGCTCCGGCGGCAGCGAAGGCCGTACGCGGAAAGGGCAAAGTGACCGCTGCGGGCGGAAACTTCTTGCTCTCGCTGCTGGCGGCATCGCTTTTGCTGACGTTGTTTCTGCTGACGTCGCCTTTCTGAACATCTTGGATCAGTTCGAGCAAATGGCTGTCCTGAACCTTCTTGATGCGGTCGGCGAGAACTACAAATCTGCGATACACCTCATCGAGTTCGCGGCGCTCAAACTGGTGTCCAAGTTGTTCGCAGCGCAGAGCCAGCGCGTGGCGGCCGGAGTGCTTGCCCAGCACCAGCCGCGAATCGGGCACGCCCACCGATTGTGGCGTCATGATTTCGTAGGTCAGCGGATTCTTCAGCATGCCATCCTGGTGAATGCCCGCCTCGTGCGCAAACGCATTGCGCCCGGTGATGGCTTTGTTGGGCTGCACCGGAACGCGTGTAATCTCCGCCAACATCTGGCTGGAGGCATAAAGGTGCTCACTGGCGACCCCGGTCTCATAAGCATAACGATCGGGACGCACCCGCATGGCCATGACGATTTCTTCCAGAGATGCATTCCCGGCGCGCTCGCCAATTCCGTTGATGGTGCACTCGACCTGGCGCGCACCCTGCTGTACTCCCGCGAGTGAGTTCGCGACCGCCAGACCGAGGTCGTTGTGGCAGTGGGTCGAGACCGTTACTTTGTCGATGCCGGCGACTTTCTCATGCAGCGTGCGGATAAGCTGGCCGTATTCCTCCGGCATGCTGTACCCGACGGTATCGGGAATATTGACGGTAGTGGCGCCGGCTGCGATGACCGCTTCGACCGCCTGGCAGAGAAACGGGACGTCGGTACGGGTAGCATCTTCGGGCGAAAATTCAACATCGGCGCACAGCGACTTGGCGTGCCGAACCGCTTCCCGCGCCTGCTCCAGGCACTGCTCGCGTGTGATGCGCAGCTTGTACTTCAGATGAATGTCAGAGGTGGCCAGGAAAACGTGGATGCGCGGGTGCGCCGCTCCCTGCAACGCCTGCCAGGCGCGGTCCACGTCGCCCTTACAAGCACGAGCCAAGCCGGCGATGATGGGACGCCGAAGCGCGGCTGCGATACTTCGTACCGCTTCGAAGTCGCCATCGGAGGCGATGGGAAATCCGGCTTCGATCACGTCCACGCCAATCCGGTCGAGTTGCTGGGCAAGGTGCAACTTTTCCTGCACATTCATGCTGCAGCCCGGCGACTGCTCGCCGTCACGAAGCGTGGTGTCGAAGATGGTTATGCGCGGCCGATCCATGGATTCCATCCCTTCGGGAAATCTGATTACCATACAACTCTATCGGCGTATTAGGGAAAAAGAAAAGTTTATTATCTTTACGACAGCATTAGTATATATGATAGTATTAGCTATACTTATTAAATATCGCTAATTGATAACAAGAGTGAGACCTTGGACCTGACAGCCGAGAGCTTATTTCCATGGACCTTTCGCAACTCGAAGTCTTTCTCACCGTGGCTCGGGAGCGCCGCTTTTCGCGCGCGGCCGAAAAACTATTTCGCACCCAATCGGCGGTTAGCCAGACCATCCGCAAACTTGAGCTGGAGATCGGTGAGCCGCTCTTCGACCGGTCTTCGCGCGAGGGCGTACTCACCGATGCCGGGCATGTCTTGCAGGAGTACGCGGAGAAGTTGCTCAACCTGCGCCAGGATGCCGAGGCGGCGCTGGTCGAGATGCGCGAATTACAGAAAGGCAAGCTGGCGATTGCCGCCAACGAATTCACCGCGCTCTACCTGTTGCCGGTACTGGGTGAGTTTCGCCGCCGCCATCCCATGATCAAGATCACGGTGCGGCGCTCGCTGGGCAGTCACATTCCCGACGATGTGCTCAAGCACAACGTGGAACTTGGCGTGCTTTCTTACGATCCGCAGGAGCCCCAGTTGCGATCGGCGGTGGTTTATATGGACGAGTTGGTACTGGTTGTTCCTCCCGGACATCCCCTGGCGTCCGCGGGAGAAGTCAGCGTCCGGCAACTGGGCGCGGAGTCGTTCGTGGCCCACATCGTCGCCTCTCCGTATCGCGATAAAGTGATCGAAAGTTTCCGCCGCCACAAGACTCCCTTACACATGGACGTGGAACTGCCCACGCTGCAAGCCATCAAGCGTTTTGTATGCATGGGGAACGGAGTGGCGCTGGTGCCCGAGATCAGCGTGGAAAGCGAACTCAGCCGCGGAGACCTGGTGCGCGTTCCGGTGCGCGATCTGCATTTTCAACGCAAGCTGCGCCTGGTGTATCGGCAGGAATCCACGCTGTCGCACGCCGGAAGAGCGTTCTTGAAGGTGGCAGAGCAGGTAGCAAAAGACAGAGGCGGCCGTTACCGCTTCGAGCGAGAAAAATAGCGCCTTTGGTTGCGCGGAGATGAAAGTTCGGTGAATTCGGTGTGGGCCGGATTCCCTGTGGGAGTCGCCCTGTGTTCCCCTGTCACCTCTGTGGTAAAGGTTCTTTGGGGGTTCTAAACCGCAGGGAGCACAGAGAAACACAGGGGAAAACGAGCTACCTTGAATCCTTGCGGCGGGATGAATCCACAGTTGGGACGAGCGGTCGACGTAAAGGCACAATTGCCCCCTTGGACGGATCGGCGGCAGCTGAGGCCCGCGCCAAGACTTCGTGCTGGATGTACTGCACGAACTCCTGAATCTGGCGCTGCATTTCTTCCATACGTTCACGCATTTGAAGAATGATGGCGATACCGCTGATGTTAACGCCCAGATCGCGCGCCAGCGACAGGATGAACTCGAGCCGCTGCAAGTCTTCATCGGTATAGAGCCGGGTATTACCCTCGGTGCGGCTTGGCTTGAGCAGGCCTTCGCGCTCGTAGAGACGCAAGGTCTGGGGATGGATCTCATACATCTCAGCCACCGCCGAGATCATGTACGCGCCCTTGGATTTACGCTTCGATGACATGTCTAGAATGAGCGCTGACCTTTCGACTTAAGAGCCAACAGCTAACCAGCCAAGCGACGGCTCCCGGTACGAACCATGCGAAGTAAACTCTGCCAAAAAAATGACGGTCCCACAACCAAACCAGAATGGTGCCCAGCGCAAACGGGCACGTCGGTATCAGCCAAGAGGTCACGCGATGCCAGGTTACTAAGATAGAAAAGAAGGATATGAAGGTGAGAAGAGCAACGCTTGGTGCCACAAAGAAGAGGGCGAAAATTCCATCACCGAGAGCGTCAGAGTAATGGTCCTGCCTCTCAAGGACACCAGCTAGCGTGTATGCAACTAGGATTGAGAGAGCCAAAGCCACGATGGCGGAAACGAGTAGAGCCAAAGGCACCGCGACGTAGTCCGGCATTTTTCGGTAGGCGCCCAGGATGCTCATAACTGAAACTAATGTAGCACCGAGCGCAAAATAAAAGCGGGACAACTCTCGTTGTCCCGCCGTTCGAATCAAATTGTAGCTACGCCGCCATCTCCGGTTTCGGCTCCGCTGCGGCCCAGCCCGCCGGCTTAAGCGCATGGTTGATGAGGTAGGTGACGACGCCGGCGAAGACCACAATCAAGCCGAACAAGAGCGAGCTCATGCCAAGCACAACTTCATGTTCGCTGCGGATGATGGCAAATCCCAGCAGCAAAACTGGAGGAATGCCAACCGCAATGGCTCCAAACAGGCCTCCCGGCACGCGGAACGGGCGCTTTAATTCCGGTTCGCGAACGCGCAGGCAGATCAACGCCACAAATTCGAGCAACAGGCTCGCACCGTAAATCATGATGTCGAGCGTGACCAGGCGTTCAAAGCCAAGGTTCAACGCGAAGCCCCATCCAACCGCCAGCGCCAGAATCGCCACCCAGGGCGCGCGCGATTTCGGATGCAGCTTGCCAAAAACTTTCGGCAACATGCCATCCTGAGCCATGGCCAGCGGCAGCCGCGAGTAGCTCATGACCAGCGCATTGAACATGCCGAAGCCGCTCATCATGCCGCCCGCCACCAGCGCGATTCGAAGCACCGGACCACCCATCAACTCGGCGATGTCGGCCCAAGCGCCAGTTTCCCAGGCGCTGGCCGGAAGGCCGGTGATCCACATGGCGGCAAACGGAAGAACGTAAGTGACGCAGACAATGGCCACCGCGACCAGCATGGCGCGGGGATAAGTCCGCTGCGGACGCTCCACTTCGGTGGCGATGGTCGAGGCATTGTCCCATCCCATGTAGTTCCACATGCAGATGAGCAGCCCGCCGAGAATGTCGACGTTCGAAGTGGTTGGCTTGGTCACCGCATTCGCGAGCGCGTGAATCTTGAACGGCGCCAGCACAAAAATGGCGGCGAAGGGCGCTGACAGGGCAAAGAACAGCCACAGCGAAGTGGTCGAGACGACCTTCACACCCATGATATTAAGGATCGCGCAGACAATCACCACGCCCAGCGCTACTGCCACGCCGCGATGGTTTTCCTGGAACCAGGGAAACATGCGTGTGAGGTAGGCGACAAACAGCGTGGGATAAATCGCCATATCGAAAATGGACGCTACCAGCGACAGCCAGGCTTCCTGAAATCCCCAGAAATTTCCCATGGCGCGCCGTACCCAGGCGTAGTAACCGCCTTCAAAGGGCAGCGCACTCGAAAGCTCGCCGATCATGAACGCGGTCGGGAGGCTCCAGAGAAGCGGGGTCAGCAGCAGGATGAGAATCGCTTTGCCATAGCCGGCGCCATGCACGATGTCTTCGGTGCCATAGGTTCCTCCCGAGACCATAAAGAAGGTCGCGGCGACTAGGGGCCAAAGGGTGAGGCGGATAGACTTCTTCGTCTTCTTGAGATCGGGGGCGGCGGCAGGAACGACGCTAGGCTGCGAAAGGTGAGTGGTTGCGGTAGCTGTTGCCAATTTCTATGGCTTCCTCCTCAGGCGACTCACTCTCACCACCGCGTCTCCCTTGACTTTCGTTACGCGGCTCCCAGGGTGGGAAGCGATTCCCGGGCATTGTCGGCGAAGTTAGTTCGCAGTTGTGAGATTACGGGAAATTTCCACAGATGCAAGATTTTTTTGCAGAAAATCGAAAATTTTTATCGACGCGGGCAGGTACGGAGGTAATGGCCTCGTCGTGCGGCTCAATCGAACCGATCCCAGTGTCTTAGTGAAACCTCAGCGCTTCGATTGCGGATTGCAACGGACGCGGGGCCGATGGGGCGGCTCCGACAAGCAGAAACACGTAGCCACGAGCCTCGGAGACGTAGCCAAGAACTCTAGGAGTTTTCTCTCCGCGCCCAGCCATCAAGAGGCGGAAGGCCGGCTTTCCGTCGAATTGAAGGGCGGTTTGTTTCTCAAGTGCTACTAGATCAATGCCCATGCTGCCTTCAAGCATGATGCCCGCAAACCACTTTAACGGATAACGACTGCGATTGAGGTATTCCGCCGATAGCTTCCAGCCAGATAGATACAGCCTGTAGTTCGGGTTTGACCCCGGTTTTGATTCGAGAATTGCATTTATGTCGGGACTTCCGCATAACGGTCCCGTGCAGCCCGGGTCGTTAGGGGTCTCACTGGTCATCTCCAGTATCCGCCAGTCTCCCGGTAGGTTGATCGTCATCCCTAAGGCAGGGTTTGTGTAGCTATTTTCCTCGGAAATAGTTCCCCGCGAATCCGGACTCGGCTGGTTCTCCTGCGACCAAGAAAGAGACGCAAGCGAAAAACAAAACACCACTACGAATATGCATCGGCAACGGCGCATAGCGAGAGATTTTACGCACGTGGCGCGCCCTGCGCAAATTCAACAATGCAAAGGCAACCTAGGCGATTACACCTTCCCCCACAACTCCGCCCGAGGATCCTCAGGGTTCAACTTGGCCAACTCCCGCAACAGCTCTTTAGTCTTCTCATCGCGAGGCATCGGCACAGTGATCTTGACCTCGACGATCTCATCCCCGCGCACGCCGTCCTGCGTAGCCGACGACACGCCCTTTTCGCGCAGCCGAAGCTTCTGCCCAGACTGCGTCCCCGGAGGAATCTTCAGCATGCTTCGCCCATCGATGGTGGGCACTTCGATCTTCGATCCCAAAGCGGCTTCCACGGCCGTCACCGGCACCGTGATGTTGATGTCGTCACCTTCGCGCCCGAACAATGGGTGCGCGTCGATGCGGATGATCACGTAGAGGTCGCCGACCCCGCCGCCGCGCAGCCCGGCATTGCCCTTGCCCGCGATGCGAATGCGTTGCCCATCGCGGGTTCCGGCCTTGATGCGGATCTCCAGGGGATCGGTGCGCTCGATGCTGCCTTCGCCATGGCACACCGGACAGGTGGAAATATTCTTACCCGTCCCATGGCAGCGCGGGCAGGTGACGTTGAACTTCATCCGGCCGCCGGTTCCGCCCGTTTGTTCAATCGTCCCCTTGCCATGACACTGCGGACATACTCCTGGAGCTTCGATATAGCCATTGCCGTGGCAGTTTCCGCAAACATCGCGCCGGGCGATATTGAGCTTCATCACCCCGCCGCGAATCGCTGTCCAGAACGGCACGTTGACCTGGTATTCAAGATCGCTGCCCGGTTCCGGGCCCTCGCCGCCTGCCTCACCGTGCCCGCCACCACTGAAAATGCTGGAAAAGATATCGCGGAACCCGCCGCTCCCGCCGGTCGATCCCTTCCTGCCGCCAGCGCGTGCGCCTTCGAACAGATCGGAAAAGTCAAAGCCGCCGAAATCGACGTTGCTCGGTCCTCCCGGATGGCGCCCTCCCGGGAAGCCTCCGCCAAAGTCGCCGGGCCCAGTCCCGGGCTGTCCGCCGCCGCGTGCGTAGGCCTCCGCCGTCGCCGGATCGATATTGTCGGAGTAGAAGCCCAGTTGGTCGTAAATCTTCCGCTTCTTGGGGTCGCTGAGGACGTCGTTGGCTTCGGAAAGAGTCTTGAACTTTTCTTCCGCCGCTTTGTCGCCAGGATTGACGTCGGGGTGATACTTGCGCGCAAGCTTGCGAAACGCCTTGCGAATGTCGTCGGTGGAGGCCGACTTCTTTACGCCGAGAACGCCGTAATAGTCTTTATCTTTGGTTTGGGTGGCCATGTTCTAGTTGTGGATTCGCACCAGCGTCACAACCTTCAATTCTGTCATCTTGAGCGGAATCATAGTCGTCGGCGAAGCCGATGGCCATGTGGAGTCGAAAGACCCCATGCCAGTCAATACTACCAGCGTCAGCGCAAGGCATTCTCAGCGTGCTGCAATCGACTGTCCCACAAAAGCCATTTCCGCTCCCCACTTCTCGGACAAGTCTTCCCAGCGTTGATTCGTCGACTCGATCAGAGCAATCTTCTTCGCCCGCCGCCATCCCTTGAGCTGCTTCTCCCGATCAATTGCCTTGAGAACCTCATCGAAACTCTCCCAGTAGACGAGCCGATTGCAATGATATTTGCAGGAAAAGCCTTCGATTTCTCCGTTCTTGTGCTGCATGACTCGGACGTACAGATTGTTCGTCATTCCGATGTAGAGAGTGCCGGTGCTACTGGCGACGATATAGACCCAGTACTTCTTATGGTCCGTCATTTTTTCTCTGCTAAGAAATCTGTCATCTTGAGCGGAACAAGGTCATCGGCGAAGCCGACGACCTTGTGGAGTCGAAAGACCACAGCTCCGTTGCTTCCGTCAATGTCGTGTCAGGGCGTCCTCCCCGCGAAGTTGACGTGCGCTCCTCCAGCCAGGATTCCGAATGGATCGAGAGAATGCCTTGCCAGGTTCATCGTAGCTTATGCGGGTATGGGGTCCTTCGACTACGCAAGACCTTCACTTCGTGAAGCTCTCGCTCCGCTCAGGATGACACTGCTGAGCGTGTGTTTGCGACAACAGATCAGTTCACCACTTCCTTCGCCTGCTCATCCACCGCCACGGTGAACGACGCCTCGAATGGCGAGCCATCCATCGAGACCGGAATTTTCTGCAAGCCCGTCGCGGTCGGCGCGTAGCAATACCAGCGCCCCTCTTCGGGGACGAAGTTCACAAAAAACATCTGTCCATTGACTTCGAATCTCAATTCGCTTTCCTCTTTCTGGCGCCCGGAATGACCGCTTTCTAAGTTTGATGCAAATGGGGGCGCATTTCGCGCCCCCACTGAAGTGCCCCCTCGCCAAGCCGAGCTGTGCTCGGCGGACAGCCGAGGGCGGCTGTCCCTACGCCTTACTTCTTGTCCTCTACATCGACGTACTCGGCGTCGATTACGCCTTCGTCTTTCTTCTGGCCAGAGCCGTTGGTGCCGGCCGCGCCGTGCCCATCAGTCGGTCCCGCGCCCGGAGTCGCCTGCGTAGCCTTATACATCTGCTCCGCCAGCTTGTGCGACGCCGTAGTCAGCTTCTCGCGTGCCGAGTCCATCGCCGCCTTGTCGCCGCCTTCGATGGCTTTCTTCGCGTCTGCCAGCGCGTTTTCGACATCTCCACGCTCGGTGCCCGAGATCTTGTCGCCATGCTCCTTGAGCATCTTCTCGATGTTGTAGACCATGGAGTCGAGCTGATTCTTGGCCTCGATCTCTTCGCGCCGCGCCTTGTCTTCGGACGAATGCGCATCGGCTTCCTTCGCCATGCGCTCGACCTCTTCCTTCGACAATCCCGAAGACGAAGTGATCGTGATCTTCTGATCCTTGCTGGTGGCCATATCTTTCGCGGTCACGTTCAGGATGCCATTCGCGTCAATGTCAAACGTCACCTCGATCTGGGGAACGCCCCGAGGCGCCGGCGGCAGTCCCGTCAAATGGAACTTGCCCAAAGTCCGGTTCTGCGCCGCCAACGGACGCTCGCCCTGCAGCACGTGCACTTCAACCGAAGTCTGGCTGTCGGCTGCTGTCGAAAACGTCTCCGTCTTCTTAGTCGGAATCGTAGTGTTCCGCGGAATCATCGCCGTAGCCACGCCGCCCAAAGTCTCGATCGACAGCGTCAAAGGAGTCACGTCCAGGAGCAGCAGGTCCTTCACCTCGCCCCCAAGCACGCCGCCCTGAATCCCCGCGCCAATCGCAACCACTTCGTCCGGATTGACGCCCTTGTGCCCTTCGCGTCCAAAGAGTTCTTTCACGATCGCCTGGATACGAGGCATGCGCGTCTGTCCGCCGACCAGCACAACTTCGTTAATCTTGCTGGCGTCGACGCCCGCGTCTTTCAAGCACTGCCGCGACGGCCCCACCGACCGCTGCAAAATATCTTCGATCATGGTTTCGAGCTTGGCCCGGGTCAGCTTCTTGACCAGATGCTTCGGACCGGACGCATCCGCCGTAATAAACGGCAGATTGATCTCATGCTCCATGGTGGTCGAAAGCTCGATCTTCGCCCGCTCCGCTGCGTCGCGCAGACGCTGCAAAGCCATCTCGTTCCCCTTGCCGCGCAGGTCGAGCCCTTCATCCTTCTTGAACTCGTCAATCAGCCAATCCACCAGCCGCTGATCGATGTTGTCGCCGCCCAGGTGCGTGTCGCCATTGGTGGCCTTCACCTCAATGACGCCCTCACCCACCTCCAGCACCGAAATATCAAACGTGCCGCCGCCAAAGTCGTACACGGCGATCGTCTCGTCCTTGCCCTTATCGAGCCCGTAAGCCAAAGCGGCCGCCGTAGGCTCGTTGATAATCCGCTTCACGTCAAGCCCGGCGATCTTGCCCGCATCCTTGGTAGCCTGCCGTTGCGCGTCGTTAAAATACGCCGGCACGGTGATGACCGCCTCAGTGACTTTCTCGCCGAGATAGTCTTCCGCCGCCTTCTTCAGCTTTTGCAGGATCATTGCCGAGATCTCCGGCGGAGTGAACTTCTTCCCTTGCGCCACGATCACAACATGATCGCCGTCGCGCTCCACTTTGTAAGGGACCATCTTCATCTCTTCATTTACCTCGTCGAAGCGCCGTCCCATGAAGCGCTTGATCGAGTAGACCGTGTTCTCAGGATTGGTAATAGCCTGCCGCTTAGCGACCTGCCCCACCAGCCGTTCGCCCGTTTTTGTGAATCCGACGACCGAAGGCGTAGTCCGTCCACCTTCTTCATTAGCGATAACCTTAGGCTCTCCACCCTCCATAACCGCTACGCAGGAGTTGGTAGTACCCAGGTCAATTCCAATAATCTTCCCCATAACGTATCCTCCAATACAAATAAGTGCTTTAAAATCAGTGCAATGATGATTACGCTCTGGGCCATGCTATAACTTGAGCGAATCATTGTCAAGGTTTAGATGCTGGGAAAGGGCGAAGGGATGCGGCAATCTGGGCCTGAATATAGCGCAAGGGGTGCCCCACTTCTCGCGCTTTTTTTTGCGAATGTGCAGGCGTGCGCATCGCCCCCACTGTAGGGACGGCGCCCATCTATGGCGGGCCCAAATTTTCGGGCAATTCCATCGCGAATTTGCGCCGCACTTCCTCGCGCAGCCAAGCCTCCGCTTCGGGCCTGGAACGGAATGCGCGCGTGGACCATCCCGGACGTTCCGTCAGCATCTCCCACATCCGCGCCATGCCGAAACCAAAGTCGGAGGGAACGACGACGGCCGTGACCAGCTCGGGCAACACGGCCGCAAGGAGATCGTCCTGCTGCTTAATCGTCCGGATTTCCGTCGGTGAGATGTCCAGGGTGGTCTCGGATTCGTCGATGAGCAGCCAGCGCACGCCCTGGTAACTCTTGGAACTCAGGATGCGCTCATTTTGGGCGACGAGGTCCTTCCCGCTGAGGACGCCACGGCAAACCCAGAGCCGCCCCATGCCATCTTGCAGTATATGAACCTCAATCGGCATCAGTGTTCCAAACGGATTATACGCCGACGTTCAGCTTCCGATTACTCAGGCGGGGACTCGACCACCGACAGTATCTCCAGCGGCTCAGGCCGCTCGGTGTAGTCCTCGTTTGCGGAGGCGAACAGGATGCTGCTGTCGCGCTCGACAACAAAGGTTGCGGGAATCGGCAGCTCCCAGCTGTCGTCTCCGTTGGCGAAGGGCAGATTGACGAAGGTGCTGCGGTAAAGCCTCTGCTGTTCTTCAGGGACGCGGTACACCAGTCCGAACTGCCGGGCAAGCTGGTTGTGAGCGTCCACCAGCAGCGGGAAGGCAAGCTTGTGCTGGTCGCGCATGAAGAAAGCCTGCTTCTCCGTTTGCGGAGAGACCGCAACAATCGAAGCGCCAGCCGCCGCGATCTCGGCGGCGATGTAAGACATGGCCTCCATCTGCCCAACGCAAAATGGACACCAGCGCCCACGGATGAACAAGAGCACAAGCCGTCCTTTGGCAAGAAGCTGGTCCGAGGAAACAAGCGTGCCGTTGTGGTTCGGAAGTTCGAACGAAGGCGACTTGTCGCCGACCTTAAGCGCCCAGGAGGCAATTCCCTGAGCCTTGAGGCCAGCGACGGCGCGGGCATGAACAGCCTGAATCTCATCAGGAACGTACTTGGCGATGGCGTCCTTGCGCTCAGCAAAAATCTCGCGGAGCGGCCGCATGTCGCCGTAGGAGCCAGATTCCTGAAGAGAGCGCCACTTCATGGGAGTTGCAATTGAATCATTGAGACATTGAATCAATGACGCAATGTTTCTTAATGATTCAATGCCTCAATGGTTACATTCCCGGAAACTTCATCCCCGCCATTCGCCGCGCGAAGCTGGGCTTGCCCATCTGCTTGAACATCTTTTTCATCTGCGCGTACTGCCGAAGCAGGTTGTTGACTTCCTGCACGCTGGTTCCGGAGCCGCGGGCAATGCGTTTGCGGCGGCTGCCGTTGATCGCTTCGTGATGGTTGCGTTCGTATCCAGTCATCGAATTGATGATGGCCTCGACGCGGTTGATCTGCTTTTCGTCCACCTTGTCAGCGGCTTTCTGCATGCCGGAAAACGCACCGATATTGGGCAGCATGCCCATGAGACTCTGCAGCGATCCCATCTTGCGAACCTGCCGCAACTGGTCGCGGAAATCTTCGAGCGAAAAGCCGTCGCCAGCCAGCATCTTGGAGGCGAGTTCGTTGGCCTTCTTCTTGTCGATCTGCGATTCGGCTTTCTCGATGAGCGAGAGAATGTCGCCCATGCCAAGAATGCGCGACACAATGCGGTCAGGATGAAAAGGCTCAAGCGCATCGTATTTTTCGCCGATGCCGATGAACTTAATGGGCTGTCCAGTGACCTGGCGAATCGAAAGCGCCGCGCCGCCGCGAGCATCGCCATCCATCTTGGTAAGGACGACGCCGGTAAGCGTGAGCTTCTTGTGGAATTCGTCGGCCGAGTTGACGGCGTCCTGTCCAGTCATCGAATCGGCGACGAACAAGATCTCCTGCGGATTGAGAATCCGCTTAAGTGACTGCATCTCCTCCATGAGCTGGTCGTCGATGTGGAGACGTCCAGCAGTGTCAACGATGAGCACGTCGCAGCCGGAGTTGATAGCTTCGCGCCGAGCTTCCTTGGCAAGGCGCTCGACGGTAGCCGTATTCGCCTCGCCGACCTCGCCTTCATAAAGGTTGGCCTTGATCGCCGCCGCAACCACCTTAAGTTGCTCGCGCGCGGCTGGGCGGTAAACGTCGACCGAGACCAGCAGTGGACGATGTCCGCCATTCTTGAGCCAGTTGGCAAGCTTGCCCGAGGTAGTGGTTTTGCCTGAGCCCTGCAATCCGGCCATGAGCACGACAGTCGGAGGTTGTGAGGCGAACTTTAACTTAGCCGTATCTTTGCCAAGAGTCGCGACCAGTTCGTCGCGGACGATCTTGATGACCTGCTCGCCCGGCGAAAGCGCGGTCAGCACTTCCTGGCCGACAGCCTTCGCTTGAATGCGGTCGATGAGGTCTTTGACAACTTTGAAGTTGACGTCGGCTTCAAGCAGCGCCAGACGAATCTGTTTCAGTGCCTCGGAGATGTTCTCTTCCGTGAGGACAGCTTGTCCGCGAAGAGATTTGAAGGCGCGCTGGAGTTTTTCCTGGAGATTCTCGAACATAGCGTAAGCAGCTATTTTAGCAGTCGCGACGGCACGTCGTTGAGCGTTCGGTATTTGCCGTTTGCAAAACCTTTCGGGGATCTCGATTCCCAGCCTCAGTCTGGGTCTTCGATTCCAAGATAGCGTAAGAACATCCTGGGAAGTTCGCGCGCAAGTCGAGATTCCACGTCAGGCACAAAGCGAGAAAAATCGGTGGGATTGCGGGGCAGGATGAGGATGCCCGTAGCCATAACGCCGACCATGAGCAGGGCGAATCTCACTGCGGAGTCAGGGTCCGGGTGCCGGATTTCGCCGCGCCGCGTAAGCAGCAGCTCAGCGACATCGTGAAACGTTCTCCATTCGAGTTCTTCACTCTTGCGAACGAACGCGGCGTCAGGATGCTGAAGCGTGAATAAGAGAAGCGCGCGCAGCAGGCCGCGATGGAAGTGGTGCCCTTTCAAAGTGAGCGCAATCACAAAGCGCGACAATTCCTTCAGAGACATATTTTCGCATCGCTTCGCGGTTAGCAGCTCCTTGCTTTGCCGGTAATTTACTTCGAGCAGGCGAAGGCACACTTCGCGGAGCAGGGCGTCCTTGTCGGGAAAGCGCCGGTACACGGTGCCTGGAGATAGACCGGCGCGGGCGGCAATGCGAGGAATGGTTGCCCCTTCCAGACCGTCTTTATTCAATACTTCCGCAGCGCCCTTGAGCAGGCGCGCCAAGGACTCGCGGCTGCGAGCCTGGTGGGCGGGGAGCACGGTTTTGGGCATAAGAAGATTTTACAAGAAAGTCTTGACAACATGTAAATGTAAATATACATTCACATAGTACGGAAACCGTGGAGGTGGCGAATGACTCTCGCTCTGGTTCATCTTTTGGCGGCCTACACCGTGCTGGCTGCGCCGTGGCTGGCCTACCTGTGGTACCAAAGAGCTCGAAGGCGGATTGCGAGCGGCGCCCCTGACGCCAAGAGCCGGCTCTATCGGTCCATAGTCTGGGAGCAGATCATAACGGCCGGTGTGGTCCTGACCCTCTGGGGCAGTGGACGAATTCCCGCGGCAAGCCTCGGGCTGGTCGCGCCCCGAATGTGGAGATGGAGCCTGCCTGCGCTATTGCTCATCGTCGGAGCGATTGCATGGTCGAGTCTCCAACTGCGGCCGAAAGCCGTAAAGATCAGAAGAAGCTTGCAGGACAGCATTGGCGCGTTGCTTCCCGACTCGCAACAAGACCGGCTCTGGTGGGGCGCGGTCAGTGTGGGAGCGGGGGTTTCCGAGGAGCTGGTGTTTCGCGGATTCCTTCTGTACTACCTCAGCGCGTACTTACCGTCAATGAATACTTTGGAAAGAGCTTTGTTGACTTCGCTAGTCTTCGGAGTAGGCCACCTTTATCAGGGATGGCGAGCAATCATCGGAACGGGAATTCTAGGGTTGGCTTTTGCCGGCCTTTATCTGATAACTGGAAGTTTGCTGTTGCCGATCGCGATTCACGCTGCCGTGGACTATCGGATGCTGCTGATTTTTCCGCCGGCCACTTTGACAACTGTGGCCGCGGAAGGCAACGCCTAGGCCGCAGGCTTTGGCGGTCTTCACTCCACCTTCGGCCGCGCCATTTCAAACCGCTCAGTGGTCCGTGTGTACTGCATGCCGCCCATGCGCCCGATCAGATCCAGCGAATTCCGATCCAGTCGGCCTTCTTTCAGATGCCGCTCGTCGACGTGAATCGAAACGATTTCACCAATCACCAGGCTACCGCCCTCCGGCGCGGAATTGAAGTCCAGAATCTGATACAGCTTGCATTCAAAGCTCACGGGAGACTCCGCCACGCGCCTCGGACGCACGACTTTCGAAGGCGCTGAGGCGACCTTCGCCAGGTCGAATTCATTGATGGCGGCGTCATAATCGCCGCTGGTCCGGTTCATGGCCTCGGCCAGTTCGAAGGTGACCACGTTGATCACGAACTCTTTGGTCTCGCGAATATTCCGCAGCGTGTCTTTCGGTTCTCCGGCGACCTCGTCTGTCGCGCCGGATTTCTTCGGCGAGCGCATCCCCGGCGCAAACGCCAGCAGCGGAGGCTTGGCGCATACCGCGTTGAAAAACGAAAAGGGCGCCAGGTTGGGTTGTCCGGAAGCGCTGAGGCTCGAAACCCACGCAATCGGCCGTGGCGCCACGGCGCTGATCAGAAGGTTATAGAACTCACGGTGCGCAAGTTGAGAAGGAGTGACGTCCATGGCGTCGAGTATAACTTCTTCGAATCGTTGCGAATCCGTCAACTCGTCCCGCCATACACTTCCTTTGCGGCGACCACCGTGTTGCTGTGGATCGTGATTGTGTCTTCGAGCTTTATGGCGTAGCCGCCCGCGAGTGTGACCATCACCGGGATGCCCTCCGCCTTGGCGATTCGGAACACGATAGCATCTCGTTCCTTCAATCCCTCAATCGTCAACGACAGTCCGCCCAGCTGATCTTCGCAATAAGGATCGGCTCCAGCGAGGTAACAGATGAGGTCCGGTTTGAGCTTGCCCAATCCCAAACTGAGCGCGTCGCCGACGCACGCCAGATATTCGTCGTCGCCGATCCCGTCAGGCAAATTCATATCAAGCGACGAAGGGGGCTTAAACGCCGGGTAGTTGTTTTGCTGATGGAGCGAGATAGTAAAGACGTCCTCGGCATGGACACTGCGCCTCCTGCCTGGGTGATTGGGATGCAGCACCGACCCCCACGCCGAGGGTACCGGAGCGCCGGGGGCGTGCGTGCCGGAAAAAATCACGGCGGTGCCATTGCCTTGATGGACGTCGCAATCGAAGGTCATGGCGGTGCGAATTTTGTCGTCACGCTGCATGCAGCGGATGGCGACGGCCACGTCGTGGATCATGCAGAAACCTTCGCCGTGACCAGGAAACGCGTGATGGAATCCTCCGCCAATGCTGATGGCCACGCCGTCGTTAAGGGCATGATCGGCGGCCAGCACCGAACCGCCTGCCGCGAGCCAGAAGGCGCTGACTAACTCCGGTGAGTATGGGACTTCGAGTTCTAACTCTTCCAGCGCGGTGAGCGTGCCGTCTTCAATTTGTGGACGTACTGCGGAGTGTGCACGAGCAGCACGTCCTCGTCGGCGGCGGGGGAAGGCGTGACAAAATCGGAAGGCACCGCAATTCCGGACGCGAGCAGCCGGTCACGAATGCATTTGTATTTTTCGGCGGGGAAGACATGGGAGCCGATAGGCAGGTAATAGTCGTCGCTGTAGACGAGCTTGAAAGGCAGCATTCGGCACTCAGTATTCGGCACCCAGCGATTCGAGTGCCCAAAACTTCATATCATACGCGAGTGCCCGGATTCTTAACCACAGAGGACACAGAGGAGCACAGGGGAACTCTGCCGAAGATCGAAGATGCAAATTGCTTTCGATAAACGTGTTTCCCACGATGTTCCTCTGTGCACCTTGTGGTGAAGAATTCGTTAGCTGCTAAACTTGGCTCATTGCCTGCCAAGAAGAAATCGCCGCCAGTGAGTGCCGCACCTGGGCCGCTGCCCGCTTCCGCCCGTAGTCATGGCGAAGGGCAAGGCCGGATTTTCCTGATCGATACGATGTCGTTCATTTTCCGCGCCTATCACGCGATGACGCGGCAGCGTCCGATGACCACGAAGACGGGGGTTCCGACCGCGGCGACATATGTTTTCGTCAACATGTTGCGGAAACTGCGGGACGATTTTTCGCCCGAATATCTGGCGGCTGTGTTCGATGTGGGTGCCCCGACGATCCGCAATCAGCAGGCGGAAGCGATCACAACAATCCGCAAGTTCGACATCAAGACGCAAACGTTCAAGGAAGCGCAGTATGGCGGCTACAAGGCGAACCGTGCTGAGATGCTTGCGGACCTGGCGCAACAGATTCCATACATTCGGCGGGCGCTCGAGGGATATCGCATCCCAATTTTGCAGCTCGAAGGTTATGAAGCGGACGATGTGATTGGAACCCTGGCACGAAAAGCGGCGGCGGAATCGTATCCCGTGTTTGTGGTGTCGAGTGACAAAGACATGCTGCAATTGGTCAGCGACAAGGTGCAGGTGCTGAATCCTCCGAAGGACAACCTGATTTGCGATGCGGCCAAAGTTGAGGAAATTCTCGGAGTGCCTCCGTCGAAAGTGGTAGATGTGATGGCGCTGCGCGGCGACGCGGTGGACAACATTCCGGGAGCGCCGGGGATCGGCGACAAAGGGTCGGTGGAACTTATTCAACGCTTTGGAAGCGTGGAACAGGCGATAGAACATGCCGCTGAAGTCGAGAAAAAAACGTACCGTGAGTCGCTGCAGAACAATCGCGACAATATTCTTTACAGCAAGCAGTTGGTGAGGATTGATTGCGACGTGGCCGTCGAACTGGATGTCGCTGCGATGAGAGTGGGCGAACCGGATGTCGAATCTCTGCGCGCGCTGTTTGCCGAGCTCGAATTTACTTCGTTGTTGAAAGAACTGCTACCCGTAGTTGAAGTGAGAGAGGGCGACTACCGGGAGATCAAGTCGAAGGCTGAATTCGAGGAATATTTGAGAGGCCTGGGCGAGAGCGCGCCGCTCGCTTTCGCGATTCCGACCGAGCACACCGAGAGCATTTATACCGAGGCCACTGTGGAAGATGAGGAACCTCAGCCGGCACAGTCGGGGTTTCTGGCGTTGCAACCGGCGGAGGCGGAGGATCAAAATGCCGGAGGTGTAGAACGCATTGCCGTTTCGAATGCGCCTGGGGCTGGGGCGATGGTAGTGCTGGAAGATGAGGTGCTCACAGATCGAGTGAAAAGCTTGCTCGAAGATGCCGCTGTGCCGAAGACGGTTCACGATCTGAAGTTGGCGCTGCACTATTTCGTAGAGCATTTTCCCGGTGAGGCCATTACGCTGGCCGGAGTGAAGCATGATCCGATGCTGTATTCCTACCTGCTCGACCCGACCTACTCGTCGCATTCGTTGCCGGAGGTTGCGCTGCGTCGATTCAATTTGAAGCTGAGCGGCAATCTGGCTGAAGCGGCGGATATAACGGGTAGGCTGGCGAGCACGCTCCGAAAAGAAGTCGACGAGCGGGGACTGGCGTCAGTGTACGAGGAGATCGACGCGCCGCTGGTGCCCGTGCTGGCGCGCATGGAAGACGCGGGAGTGAAGATTGATCCGGCGGCGCTGGGGCAAATGTCGGTGAAGTTACAGCGCGAGGCCGAAGCCAAGGCGCGGGACATTTATGAGCGTTGCGGCATGGAGTTCAACATCAATTCGCCGAAGCAACTGGGCGAT
>Ga0116134_1000573_pt1 | contig 19034 bp, 12 predicted proteins | sample June2015DPH_19_5_FD_89737 | JGI IMG/M metagenome (GOLD analysis project Ga0116134, IMG submission 89737) | Peatland microbial communities from SPRUCE experiment site at the Marcell Experimental Forest, Minnesota, USA - June2015DPH_19_40 | ecosystem: Environmental > Terrestrial > Soil > Wetlands... | reverse complement strand
CGGCCAAACGGGCGCTCAACCTCAACGCCACGCAAAACAACCAACCCTTGGCCGAGGCCATCCAAACCCGGCTCAAGCTGTATGAAATCAATGTTCCATACCACGAAAAACCGTAGCCATCATCCGCCTGGCTCACCGGGGGCGCTGGTAGCGTGGCGCAGCGCCGGGTTTGGCTGAGAACGTGAAGCCAGGCCTGCACCGGACAATTTTTATTTGCGAATCAGTTCTAACTGTTTGACCCGGCGGAGATTTAATTTAGGCTTGAGAGGATAAATGAATCCGCCGCCTGTCCCGGCACAGCGTTGCAGCTAAAACCAGATTTGCCCAACAGCACATGAGTGATCCGATTCCCCAACCCCGCCCGCTTTCGTTGCTGTCGGTGGTCATTCCGGCACGCAATGAAGAAGGCTGCATCTGTTCCACGGTGGAGCACCTTCATTTGGAACTGCGGCTGCATAACGTGCCGCACGAGATCATCGTCGTTGACGATGGCAGCACCGATCGAACCTGGGAACTGCTTGCCCGGATCAAAGCCAAACTTCCCGAGCTGGTTCCGGTGAAAAACGAAGACCTGCACGGCTTCGGTCGCGCGGTCGTCCGTGGTCTCGACCACATGACAGGCGACGCCGTGGTCATCATGATGGCGGATGAATCTGATGATTGCCACGACGTGGTACGTTACTGGGAAGAACTGAACAAGGGCTGGGACTGTGTATTCGGCAGCCGTTTCATTAGAGGCGGCGGTACGGTTGACTATCCAAAAATCAAGCTGTTCATCAATCGGATCGCCAACTTCTTTCTCAAAACCCTCTTTGCCATCCGTCTGAACGACACGACGAACGCTTTCAAGGCCTACCGGCGTGAAGTGATTGACGGGTGCCGGCCGTTGATCTCGCCACACTTCAATCTCACCGTTGAACTGCCGCTCAAGGCCATCGTGCGCGGATTTTCCTGGGCCGTCATTCCCGTCACCTGGCGCAACCGGCGCACCGGCGAGGCGAAGCTGATGATGCGCGAGATGGGCAGCCGTTATCTTTTCATCTGTCTTTATATCTGGCTGGAGAAGTATTTCAGCCGCGGTGACTACCGGAAAAGAAGCCCGAAATGATTTTGACCCTGGTTACGGATACACCATCCGGATAAAGACGGAGCCGTTGGTGGGGTTGATGGGGATGAAAATCTGGTTGGTGGTTGTGGAATTGGGAACATTGACCCAGTTGGTCCCCAAACCGGCATTGAGACTGTTGGTTTGAATCTGCAAGTGCCAGCCGAGATGATCCTGCGGCCAGGACAACTGCAACTGGTCACTGCTGACCTGCGCGACAATATTGGTCGGCACCGCTGAAGGCAATGGTGCGGCGCTGGCTTGCAGGGAGTTGGGACTCTCGCCGCTGGAGTTTGTTGCCGTGACGACATAATAATAAGTCACGGCATTGGTCACCGCCGCGTCGGCATAATTCGTCATGGTCAACCCGCTGAAAATTGTTGGGTACGGCCCGCCGTTGGCCGTCCCGCGTTTGAGATTGTAACTGGCCGCGCCCGACACGGCGTTCCAATTCAATTTGATCAACAGGTTCGTTCCCGTCGCCGTGAAATTTGTCGGGGCAGAAGGCGCGGGCAAGGCCACGATGAGGTTCACCTGGCCGGCGGTGTTGGTGTTGAAAGCATAGTTGTAACCTGCGGGTGTCGAGCCGAGAGTGGGAAGGTTGCCGCTTAAAACACCGGTGTAAGTCAGCAGAATATTCGTGCCCGCCCCAAACCCGGCGCCGTTCGTCACGTTGATGGTACCGCCCAAGGCCAGGTTGCCCACTACCGCCACCCGGTTGGTGTTGGGGTCCAGCACATAATTCAGCACGGTACCGGGGAACAGCGTGAAATTGTTGCTGATGGTGAGAACGCTGTCAGCGAGCGTGAGCGGGCCGACCCCCAGAGCATTCGTATCGCTGGTGGTCTGGCTGTTGTAGAAGGCCAGGTTGTCGACGTAGGAATTCGTCACGAGACCGTCCAGGGAAATAAGGTTGGTGGAAGCACTGGTATTGGTGAAAGCAACCTGGGCATCAAAAAGCTCGAAGGTTTTAACGGCATTAGACAGGTGAAATTGTGAATTCAAGATCTGAATTTGCTTCGCATGGTAAAGATCGAAACTGCCGGAAGCGGTGATATTGAGTTGATTCAATATGATGTTGGTGGCGGGCATTTCGGTCCGCGCCCAAACCATGCCGAGCTGGCCTGCCGTCGCTGTCAGATTGCTGATGACTATGTTCCGCCAGACCGGCGTGTTGCCGAGGGCGGCGGCATTTGTGGCAGCGGCTACCGCCGGAGTGATTCCGGCAGTGGTGGGATTTCCGTATGATTTGTAATAGCTGTAAATTATTATCGGCGCATACGTGATGTTGGTCATCCCAATGTTGTAATAGTACAGATTTTGGGCCATCCCCCCCTCGCCGTCGCCGCCGCTGGGTTCGTTATCTGACTTCATGCGAATGCCGTTTTGCGTGCCGTTGAAAGTGCAGTCGATCACGGTCAGGTTTGACACCCCGCTCAGAGTGTTGCCGCCAAGGGAAAGCCCGTGGCCGGCGCCGAAGGCGCAATTGGTGACCAGGATGTTATTACACAACGCGGAGGCGCTGCTGCTGCCGATGGCGATGTTGTCGTCCCCGGCATTGATGGTGCAGTTCTGGACCAGGCAGTTGGTCCCGACCAAATCAATTCCATCGGTGTTTGCCGCGTTGGCCGCCGTGGTATTGATGGTGATGCCTTGAATGGTGATGTTCCCGCCACCATTTTTGAAAACGATGTGCATCTTTGGCGGATTCTGCAACGTCACGTTCTGGATCAGTACCCGCACGCATTTGGTAAAATAGATCATGTAAGGCCGGTTCGGCGGGTTTGCCGACCACCAGCCCGCACCGTTGCCGTCAATGGTTCCCGAGCCGCTGATTTCAAGGTCAGTCAGATTGGTGCCGGCAATGGGATAGGCGGGACTGCCTGTTGCATTCGGATATTTGCTTTCAGGCAGGAACTGCAACATTGCATTGGTGTCAATTTGCAGGTTGACCTGGCTCTGCAAGGCGAGCGGACCGCTCAAATACGTGCCGGCCGGAAATTCGACGGTGGCGCCGGCGCTGCCGTAGTTGGTCGACGCGAAGTTGATGGCATTTTGAATGGCGGTGGTGTTGGTCAGCGTGGTGCTGCTCACTGCCCCAAAATCGAGAATGTTGACAACGTTGTTGGTGTTGATGTTCGGCAGTGTCGGCTGCGCCAGCGTCGCCATGACAAATGACAAAAGCCCGACTGCCGACAGCAACAATGGGGCGCGAGACGGAAGAAAATTGCGGGACTCCATGAATTTTATAAGTGTTTTGACCGCAGGAAACATACCACAATTTACATCACTTTGCCGGTTCCAGCGAGCAGTTTACCAGCTTCACGTCGGCATCTTTGACCACATCCGGCTTCTCGATTTGCTTGAAGGTCGAGTTGTAAATTCGCACGTTGCTGATTTCGGCGGCCGGAAAGCCCCGGACGTTCAGCACGCGGGGAGTATGATCAACGGTGACGTTTTCCATCGCCACATTGCGCGCGACCGGTTTGCAGGGCCCGTTGGTGCCTTCTTCGTAAAGAAAATCTATTTGCAAAACGGAATCCGACACCCGCCCCACCTTCACGTTCCGCATGAAAATATTTTGCAGGACGCCGCCACGGACCGCATTGGATTTGAGCCGCAACGCACAGGTCAGGTTCGGGCTGCTCATTTCGCAGTTCTCCGCAAACACGTTGCTGCAACTGCCGGAAATCTCGCTGCCAATGGTCACGCCGCCATGGCCGTCGCGCATGGTGCAACCACGAATGATCAGATTTACCGACGGCACGCCGACCCGGCGGCCATCGGCATTGCGACCGGATTTGATGGCGATGCAATCGTCGCCGGTGTCGAACAGGCAATTTTCAATCAGCACGTCGCGGCAGCTTTCCGGGTCGCAACCGTCGTTGTTCGCGCCGTGCGAAACGATGTCCACACCGCGCACCGTCACGTTCGTGCAGAGCAGGGGATGAATCTCCCACATCGGCGAGCGGCGGATTTTTACGCCTTCAACCAAAACATTTCGGCAACGATTAAACTCAATGAAATCGGGGCGCAGATTGTCGCCTTCGCCAAATTGCCGTTGTTCCACCGGCACGCCGTCCGCGGCCATTTTCACGAGCTTCGCGCGCGCGGAAGTTTTTTTCCAAGCGAGCCAGTTGGTTTCATCGGCCTGGCCATCGAGTGTTCCCGCGCCCGTCACCGCGACATTTTTTTGGTTCAACGCAAAGATCAGCGGGGAAAAATTATAAAGTTCCGTGCCTTCAAATCGCGTGAACACCGCCGGCAGATATGATTTCGGATCCGTGCTGAATTTCAAAACCGCATTCGTTTCCAAATGCAGATTGACGCCGCTTTTCAAATGGATCGCGCCGGTCAAAAATTCGCCGGCGGGAATCACGACGCGCCCGCCGCCCTTTTTCACGCAGGCATCAATCGTTCTGGCGATCGCTTCCGTGCAATCCGTTTTGCCGTCGGCCACCGCGCCGTAATTCGTGATGACGAAGTCGCGCGCGGGAAACACCGGCGCCTGGATGCGCGCCAGAATTTCAGGCACTTGCGCCCATTCAGCCTGCTCCGCGCGGAGCAGCGGGGTGGCGAGCAACGTGACTAGAAAAAGAGGGAATATTTTTTTCATGGTTCGATTTTGTTTGTGTATTCTAATTTATTTTTTTGGATTTTCCAACCCTTCAACTTCCGCGTTTTCAGCGCTGAACAGCGGACCGGCTTTGACCGAAATGGTTGAGTTTTTGAACTGGATGACTTTGGCGTCGCGGATCGTCAACCCGGTTTCGGCGGTGATGCGGACATTTTCCAGCACGACGTTCGACACCACGCTTTCCGGCAAACCGACGATGAGGCCGGCGTCTTGGGTACAGGTGGCAGTCACGTTGGAAATGCAGACGTTGCGAAAGCGGGGTGTGGTTTCAGAAATCGGCTGGGCGGGGTCGTTCTCCGGATATTTGTCGTTGGTGCTGTATTGGTAATAACAGACGATGGAAATCGCCGGATGCACGTTCTTCATCGTGATGTCAGAATAGCTGATATCCTCGACCAACCCGCCGCGGCCGCGACCGGATTTGATGCGCAAGCCGTTGTCGGTGTTTTCGAAGCGGCAGTTTTTCACGACTACATGATGCACACCACCGACGGTTGCGCTGCCAATGGACATGCCGTGGCCGTGCAGAAAATCGCAGTCGGTGACGGTGATGTTTTCGCAGCCGAATTTTCGGCCCTCAACTTTTTTGCCGGATTTGATGGCAATGTTGTCGTCGCCGGTATCTATGGTGCAACGGGTGATGGTCACATTGCGGCAATTGACGGGGTCCATGCCATCGGTGTTGGCTGCGCCCGCCGGTGTCTGGATGGTCACGCCCTCGATGACCACATCTTCACAGTCGGTGAGAACCAAATGGGATCTTGGCGAGTTGATCAACCTCACTCCAGCCAGGCGAACGTTCTTGCAGTTGTTGAGCACAACGAGGTCCGGACGAGGCAGAGGCGGGTGACCGGGTTTCCGGGTGCGGGCTTCCTCGGCCGGCCCCCACCAGTTTGCACCATTGCCATCAATCGTTCCCTGGCCGGTGATGGCGATGTCCGTGAGATTTTTCCCGCTGATGAACGGGATGAAATCGTCGCTGCTTTTGGCCGTCAGCCAGTCGCCGCCATCCTTGAGAAAATCCGATTGTGTCGGCGACGCCAGCAGCGTGGCGCCGGCTTCAAGCAACACCGTGGTTTTGGCGCGGACAGTAAGCGGCTGGCTCAGATAAATTCCCGCCGAAAATTTCACGGTGCCGCCACCGGCCCGGCCGCAGGCGTCCAATGCGGCATGAATGGCCGTGGTATCCAAAGTCTTTCCATCGCCCCTGGCGCCGAACTGGCGCACATCAAAAATTCCCGGTCCGGGAGCGGCGGGGCAAAGTGAAATGCCAAGCGAAAGGACGAATAGTATGGCTGGTGTTTTCATAAAGTGCCGGTTTTTGATATTAAGATGGCTGGACAAATCCTGCCAATTGGTTTTTATGGCCCGGGTTGGATTCGATAAAACCGCTGGCTGAAGTTGCTCGCGACGAGATCCATCCAGACAAAGGGCGGTATGGGTGAATGGTTGGTGAAAATGCTGGTCCAATCCCTGAGGTTGGTGGACGCTTGCACAACATAGTCCGGTCCGGTGTCACCACTGATGGTGAGACTGAAAGTTCCGTTGCTAAACGTAAAGCCCGACAGTTGCGGCCGGGACGGCGCGCCCGACGACACCGCGAGCAGCGCATAATGGACGGGGCAATCGTTCTCAGATTTCATCATGTTTGGATTTGGTTGGTCTAACAGAAAACCTATGGTTCTCAATGTTAGCAGTTTGCAAATGGCTTTGAAAATTATGCACCGCCGGCACACGGTGATGGTTGCTTTCCTTGCAAACCACGCCGGCAATTTTACAGCCGGTTGCGTTGATGCAGTCAATCCACAGCCGTTCCTTGATGCCGGCGTCTGGCCGCACCGGACTTTTTTGACAAGAACGTCAACCGTCACTCCGGAAGCCGGGTAATTTTTTGCCTTGGCGCAGCGGAAGTCATTACGCGTACCAGCTTCCCGGCCGGCATGGACGACTTGAAAGCCAACGGCAAATCAATGAAAACTCAATCGAAGCGGGGTGCGTCTGGCAACGGAAGGTTTCGAGCAAAGAAGCGTTGTGAATCACGCAGGAAGCATCAAAAAAGAACCGCCGGTGGAGCGTTTTCTCTCCACCGGCGGTCTTGCCTTGCGAATCTGCTGATTACTGCAGTCTCAAAATATAGAACCTCTCGGGCACACCCGGCACAATGGCGTTCGTAACCGAGAAAGCGCCTCCCGTGATGAAGGTGTTGGTAGATATGTACGTCCAAGCCGATAACGGCGCGGCCACGTTGGTCGAAGATAGAACGTAGTAAGTGGCACCCACAGTGCCATTGGTGCCGCTGAATACCAGGTACGCGCCGTTGAGAATCGTGGTTGTAGTAGTGATCACCGGCTTCGGCAGCGTTGCGGAAAACACTGAAATGCTTCCATCCACCTGCAGATTGTTGGCCCAAACCACGCCAGCCCCGGTTACGGTCAACGCGGCACCATTGGTCAGCGGCTTGTTAAACAGCTTGAACCTGTCCCCGACCACCAGGGCCGGGCCTAGGTTCGTCACGGTCAACGTTCCGGTGCCACCATTGGTCAGTGCGCCGCTGACCGACGCGACGTCATTGGACGGTGATACCAACTTTTTGACTTTGAACAACAGGTTGCCGTTCAAGGTGAGACCGCCGTTGAGGGTAAGCGTGCCGATGGCGGAGGAGGTGCTGGGGGCGAGAGTGCCGCCGACATTGACGGTGACCGCGCCGTTGATGATGCCAGTGCCCGCGAGAGTCGCATTCGAGCATACAGTGACGGCGCTCGCCGCATTAAGCTGGCCGTTGACCTGGACTGTGCAGTTGGTGATGGTCGTCGGCCCGGTGTAGGTCTCGGTGTTGGTCAGAATCAACGGGCCGATGGCATTGGTGCCGGCGGTACCGGTTATTGTCAAACCAAAGACCTCACTGACACTGTTGGTACTGTCGCTGATGACACCTGAGAAGGTGGTCACGGCGCTGTTGGTTGTCTGGAGATACCGGATGTAATTGGTGCCCAAACCGTCGTTGCCATTGAGGGAGAACGGCCCCGAGAATGTCAGGTTGTTCGCGCCGCCGATGATCAATGTCAAATTGTTGGTCGCGCTGGGATATTGGATGGAATTCGTGATGGTAATGGGGCCGCCGGAGGCGAACACCTCTCCGCTGCCGGTAATATCGGCAACTTCGGGAGCGATATACAACGGGCCAGTGCCAATCGCATTATTAATGCCAAATCCAATGGCGCCCGTGGTAGGAGTTGTGCCACCCGAATAGGTGTTTGCGGCGTTGAGAATCGTGGTGCCGCCGCCCCGTTGGATAAGCCCCCCGGCGCCGGAGATGACGCCGTTGTAGGCTTGGATGCCGGTCCCGTTATAGGGAGCTAATGTGATCAAGGAGGACGCAAGCGCCAACCCCGCATTATTCGTTGTGGCGGCGCCGTAAATCCGGACCCGCACGGGGAGGCTGGTGTTGGTCGGGTTCACAGTCAACGTCAGGGTTGCATTGTTGCTGCCCGAGAAATTGCCGTTGAAGTCTCCGCCGTAAGTTCCGGTGCCATCAAACAGCATGGTGAAGTTTCCGGCAACAACGAAATCGTTGGGGATGCTCGAGCTTGCGCCGCCAGCCGGAACAATTTCATTTGTGCCGCCCGCCCCGGCCCCCCCGGCCAAGGTCACCGGGCCGGTGCCAAGCCCATTGAGAGTTTGGAGGATAAGATACGCGCTGGCGTTGCTGATAATGGTGCCGCCGGTGTAGGTATTGGCATTGCCTATCGTGAATTCACCGATACCTGCGTAAATCAAATTGCCCGGCCCGGCGAAGCTGCCGCTGCTGGTGGCGTTAAAGGTGTAAGCATCGAGGCAATTCACCGTAACGGAAGCAGCGCTAAGATAAGGGCCTGTCAATGTCACAAACCCCCCCCCATAGACATCATTGAAAGCAACGGAGTCACCATAATTGAATACGGTCTGGTTGCCGTTGGTGTTCTGCCAATTGGCGTTGTTAGTTATATCCCATATGGTGCTGCTTCCTAGTAAATCCCAGATTAAATTGGTTGCCGGCCTCAAGCCCAGCGAGCAGATTACTGAATTTGTGGTGTAACCACCGGTGCCGGAGACTGTGACGTAGTAACCATTGGCCGGCGGAAGCACATCAGCCAGCCCCGCCGGGGAAATAACGAGCATGTTCTTGGTGGAACCCGAAATATTGCCGGCATCAAGAAGGTTGGTGCCATTCCGATGCCATTGATAGCCCATACCGAAACCGATGGATGAAACAAAGAAGGCGCAGGAGCCGTTGGTCGCGACGGTCACTGAAACTGGTTGTGAAGTAATGGTTGGCGGACCGCTGACCGGGGTGCTGTGGCCGGTAATCTTGATGGATTGAATATCCATCGTGCTGGCCTGCGACGAACTGGATGAATTGCGAAAACCGACGGCCAGGCCATCAAACCCACCTGTCACAAAGGTTGCATTTGTTGCCACCTGATTTGTCGTGCTGTAGATCAGTGTGCCGCCAGTGCCCGCCCCGTTGTAAAGAGCATTGCTGATCGAGAGAGAATTTGCCGTATCGAAGGTGATAATAAATTGCATCGTGTAAGTTGACCCGTTCGTAAGGACGACACTCACATTCGCCGAAGCGGCACTACCAACAGTTGTGCCATTGGGATTGTTGAACGCCTGGGTGCCGCTGGCACCCGAGAAGAGCAAATCCTGGTTCTGCGCTGTCGCCCCGGAGAGTAACTGGATGGGACGGGTTTCAATGTTCGCTTTGCCGCTCCAGAACATTCGGCCAAAGTAACCAAGCCAGGTCTGCGTTCCACCTGTGTTGATATTGTTGGTCGTCACGCTCGTCGTTATGTTACCTTGATTGGGCGGAACTCCGCCGGAGTTGAACAAGCCAACGTTTATGGTGGAATTAGCCGAATCGAGACCGCAAAGGATATTGCTCGCGTCCACAAAGACCACGTCGAGTTCGATGTAATCACCCACCGCTGTCAGCGGGACCGGTGTATTGGTGAACAAGCCAACGACTTCTCCCAAAACGCTGCCGCTGTTCGGAAGGGTGATTGAAAGATTGTTCGGAGCGATGGTTGATGTCGTGTTCCCGCCGGAGAGACCAATATACGTCTGATAGCTGGAGGAATTGCCCGTGGGAGGGGCTACTGGTTGGTTAAGAGTGCTGGTGGTGAAATTATCGCTGAAAAAGGTTACTTGCGCCTTCGATGCGAGCGGCGCAGCGGCCAGGACGAGCGCAAAGTAAACTTGGAGGTTAAGGATTTTTTTCATGATGATTGGATTGTTTGGATTGTTGGGGTTACGATTGTTGTTCAGTCGCCTGTTTTGAAATTGCGCCAGTCGTGTCAGGGTTGAAATCCGTTCACGATGATCCGGAAACCGACTGGATCCTCACCTGGACCTGCGCCGCCGGCATCGAGTGGATCCCATAACTTTGGGTCGAATGGCAGCCAAGATCCTTTCGTGTTATTTCCTCTCACAGGTATAAACTTTACATGGCCATCGCCAAAAAGGGAATTCACACCGGCGGGCTGGCCGCCGGTCTTGTGGCTCAGAGTTATAAAGGTTTGCAACAAATCAGTGGACACACTTTTGGTCTGATCCACGGAAGTAGATAGGAGTGGCACAGGTTCATTAATCGCGGATTGTACAGGATCGCCGGGATTGGGACTCGTGAAAGTCATTTTTTGCGCCGTTAGGACTGGTACAATTGCAGTGCCAGTGCCATAGCCGGTGCCGGTCAAGGTCTCGGTTGTCCTCGCCTGTGGATAATAATCGTAGGAGCAGCGAACATACGGGTTACCGTCGAATTGAGGATCAGTGGAAGCAATGTCGGGTGGAATCGAAGGCCAAGGCCAACCCTGCTCTGAGTATGTAGCGTAAGCGTAATTCCCACTCAGGACGCTGGGACAGTAGAAGGTTTCCGGGTTCGCAACGGCCTTGCCATAGAAAAGAAGGCCCAGACCATAAGGCCCCTCTGTGATTACAATACTCCCAACACCGGCCATGCGACATGCCTCATACGTCTGCCATGGATTTCCAGGGCTTGCAGTAGGTGGGCAATCTTTCCAACTCCGTTGAGGAACGAAATCATTATTCTCCCCGGCGTAAACGGCCGTGCCTATGCCAATTTGTCTTAAGTTGCCCGCACATGAGGACCGCATTGCTTTCTCCTTTGCGGCGGACAAGGCGGGCAACAACAACGCCGCCAGGATGGCAATGATGGCGATAACCACGAGAAGCTCGATCAAAGTAAATCCCTGACCCATCCTTGCCCGGACCGAAATCCGGCATCCGGATACGCCTTCACGCGCCCGGCTCGACGGCATTGCCCCCGACTGAACGAAGACATCGGGATGAAGCTCTTTTCGGTGATTCTGACGTGTATTCATAAGCGTATAGCTGGGGGATTGGGAACCTCGCTGGAGAGATGTTCTTTTGACAGGATGGCATATTTTAGTCTGGTCATAAAGGTTCAGCGTTCTGCATCTAATATACATCATTTTACCAATTTGCAAGTTGTTCTCCCGCTTTGCCTGTCATGACATTCATTTTGTTCATGACACGGAGACGACACATGCCGGTTGCAACCCGCCACCAGTGCCGAACAACGGCACAAAAGCATGAACAAAACCCATCATAACCTTTCGGGTTCAAATTATAGTGTGAATTACTATTTGAAACTAGCACCGTGGTTAGGCAAAGGAAAGTTATTACATTATATTAGCTTTGCAAAAACATTTGAAAAAAATGCACTTTGGCGTTTGGGTCATGGGTGATTAGATTGCGCTTTCCGTTTTTTGCTCGGCATCATTCTTGCTAACAAAACCGAGCAATTCTTCAATGCTCCAAACATGGTCAGTCAATCCCGCTGCCTGTGCCGGTGTCTGTTTGTGCGCCGAATGGACACGGCAGAAATTGAAATGAGATATAAACAATGCCGTTGAATGGCGCAAGTTTTCAATTTTCTTGGAATAGCCCAAGGTCAGGCGCGTGAACCGGCGATTGAACAACCGCACAGAAAGATTTGTGCGCTCGATATAGGAAGTGCTGACACGGCTGCGGTCAGGATTGCCGCTGCGGACGATTACGCGGGTTGAAATGCACTCCGGCGGCGAATAGCGGCGCTCGCTCCTCAAATCCTGATTCGGCACGGCGTAAATCTTGATAAGCTGGGCAAAGTCAATTTCTTTGCCGAATGTGTAGCGGACAACATTTCGGTAGGGCTGGAAAGCGTCGGTTGTCAGTTGGAAATTGCCGCTGACTTTGCGCTTCAAATCCTCCATCAAAGCCAATGCGTTTCCTGCATCGCGTTTGCCGATAATGTGATTGATAATGAGCTTTGTGTCTGCGTCAATCGCCATGAACAGGTATTGATCGCCCCGGTCGCAATCGTTGGTGAGATTGCGCCGCTGTTTGCAACCAACGAAACAAAAGGTTTCGTCCACTTGAACGGAACTGGCTTTGACATTGCGGACGCGAGATTCAAGAAAACCGGCGCAATGCTCGCCCGCCGATTCAAGAATCCGCAGGACGGTTTTTTTGTCCAAACCTGTGAGACGCGAGACGGCACGGATGCCAAGCGTTGCTGTTCTTCTTATTCTTGCCGCATGGGAGATTTTCTTTACCGTGGCTTACGGGCAATCATATCGAGCGTTGTTCAGCTCGCTTGCGGGGATAGTTGTCGGTTGGTTCGTGATTCTGCGGTTATTCAGCTTTTGAAGCCCTTTTCAGCATAGCGCAATCTGCGCCCCCATTACCGGCGTTTGGGGCCGGGTTGATGAAGACAGGGTTGCCTCGAAGCGCGCGCGCGAACGCGGATTCGATCCGGCGCGACCAGAGGAGGCGCGCGACTTGATAAATCCATGAACGGCATTCACCCTTCACCTTCAACAAATGCCCTTCAGCATGAATAAGATCGGACGCCGGTCAAAAATCCGGCGCCCCTGCCCTTCGTATGCTCAAAGACACAGTTGGCCATGAGTATTGTCGGTGATATAAAGATCGTCCGAATAACCCCTGACGAAAATGGGCGTCTGGGTGACCGGGCTTCCGGATGTAACCTGTGGCAACACGCTTTTTGCAGCCAGCCCATCCGGCACTTTTAACGCGGGTGACAGCTTCTATTCACTATCGCCGCAAGATCTGGCACCTTCAGCGCCCTTTCGCCGGCCCGCCGGGTGCAGGCAAGGCTTGGACGCTTCAACCGCCGGCGCCGGGTTACGGGCTATTTCGCCCGCGCTGGAGATCGCCGGCGGCCGGCAGTCGTGGCCCTCATCGGAAAAGCCATATACTGTTCGGCGTTGGCGTAACAGATGTTGCGAATCATCGGCCCGACCAGTTTTTCGGCGTTGGGCATCAGGCCATTTTCCATGTCGCGACCGATCAAATTACAGAGCGTGCGCCGGAAATATTCATGGCGCGGATACGACATGAACGAGCGCGAATCCGTGATCATGCCGATGAAGCGCGAGAGTAGGCCGAGATTCGACAGCGCATTCATCTGCCATTCCATGGCTTCCTTTTGGTCCAAAAACCACCAACCGGAACCAAACTGAAGCTTGCCGGGGATCGTGCCGTCCTGAAAATTCCCGATCATGGCGGCAAAAGCGTAATTGTCCGCCGGATTCAAATTGTAAATGATGATTTTGGGGAGCGAATTTTCCTGGTCAAGCCGGTCAAGATAGGCAGCGAGGGCCTGGCCTTGCGGGAAATCGCCGATGGAATCGAAGCCGGTGTCCGGGCCGAGCTGTTTGAGCAGCCGCGTGTTGGCGTTACGCAACGCGCCGAGGTGAAGCTGCTTCGTCCAACCCTTTAAGGCGTCGAGTTTGCCGAAAAACAGCATCATGAACGAGGCGAATTGTCCGTGCTCCAGCGGTGAAACCGCTTCGCTGCGCCGCGCCTTGGCGAAAATTTCGGCGGCAGTTTTCTCGGAACAAAAGTCGGCTAAACAATGGTTCAGGCCGTGATCGGACAAACGGCAGCCTTGTGAATGGAAAAAGTCGTGACGCTTTCGCAGCGCGGTCAGGAAGGCGGAAAAGCCGTTGATGTCCACGTTGCTGGCAGCGGCAAGCTGTTCCACCCACTGGTTGAAACTGGCGGGCTGATGGACCGTCAGCGCCTTGTCGGGCCGGAACGCAGGCAACATTTTCGTCGGATGGCCCTGTGACGCGAACGCGCGGTGATGTTCCAGATTGTCCACCGGATCGTCCGTGGTGCAAACGACCTTGACTGTGAATTTCTTCAGTATGCCCTGCGTGGTCAGTTCGGGGGTGGCCAGTTTTTCGTTCGCCTTTTTCCAGATTTTGTCGGCGGTTTTTCCGTCGAGCAATTCGGTAATGCCAAAATAACGCTTCAATTCCAAATGCGTCCAGTGATAGAGCGGGTTGCGGAGCGTGTTCGGAACGGCTTTTGCCCAGGCTAGAAACTTTTCGTAAGGCGAGGCGGCACCGGTGCAATATTTTTCCGCAACGCCGTTGGCGCGCATCGCGCGCCATTTGTAGTGATCGCCTTCGAGCCAGATTTCAAAAAGGTTTTTGAACTGGCGGTTTGCCGCGATGTCGCGCGGCGAAATGTGGCAGTGGTAATCGAAAATCGGCTCGGCTTCGGCGTATTGGTGGTAAAGTTTGCGGGCCGTTTTGGTGCTCAACAAAAAATCTTCGTGGATGAAGGGCATATTCGAGGAGATCGCTTGTCGGTTTAAGCGGGAACAGCTTCGCGCCGCAATGGTTTTTTTGCCGGTTTTGTTTCGTCGAGCAGCAGCGGTTTCATGTGCCGCTCGAACAGGTTTTCGGTGACATTTTTGGCGATGACCGCCTCATGTTTCTTGAGCGCGTTGAGATAGCGGTCGCCTTTCTTCGCAGCGATTTTGAAACCGACGTGGATCAATTGCCGGAAACTCGGATTGAAAGCATTGTTCTTCTGATCGTGCCGGAGCGCGGAAACGTATTGTTCCGACGTCCATCCGTTGACGGTTTCCTTCGTCGGCAGTTTCTTGCGGTCAATGTCAATGACCGTTACGTACGGCGCGCACAGTTCGTCCACGTGATCCAGTGCATCGGAATAAATCTCCTTCGCCAGCGCGAGGCCATCACCGCCCGCTTCGGCGAGACCGATGACTTCTTCAAGCCAGGTTGTGCCGGCTGTTTTAAGGTGCAGGCCGGCGTTGAATTTTTTCAATGCGCGGCGGATTGGCGCGTAAATGGAAAACTTGTCGCTGCCGGAATGGACGCTGAGTTTGAGCGAGGCCGGCAGGCCGTATTTCTTGATGGCGAAGGCGATGACCGCCAGGTCCTCGTTGAATTCCTTCTCGAATTGCTTCACATCGCCGACGTAATCCACGCCCTTGTTGAAACGGCCGGTGAATTTCGGCGCGATGGTCTGTATCGGAACGTTTTCATCGGCGAGCGCCGCGAGAATGATGAGCAGTTCCGGCGGCGTTTGCGGGCTGTCGGTTTCATCCATCGAAACTTCCGTGATGAAATTGGCTTCGCCCTTGGCCTGGGCAATGTGCCGGTAAATCTTCCCCGCGTCCTGCACGGCGAGCAAAAATTTGTTGGCGACGCGTTTAACTTCAGCGCGCGTCGTTTCGAGCGGGCGGTCAATATGCGGGATGACAATCTTGCCCAGCAGTTCGGGGTGACGATCGACAAACGCCGTCACGCTGTTGGGGTCGGTGGGTTGGCCAATCGAGTCGGCCACGTCAATCGTGAAGAAATCCGAAGGCGCGATGAAACGATCCACGGTCTCGATCCGGATGTGGTCGGCGTCCACGTGATACGGTTTTTTCCAACCGAGCGCCTTCACCGCCGCATCCGCCTCGGCACGCAAACTGGAGGGTTCGGTGCCGATGAGCGTGTGTTCGCGGTTCGATTTGTTCCAGACGGGTACGATGTCCGCGCCGAGTTTGGTGGCCAGGACACAGGCGTCCAGTTGGGCTTTGCCCTGATGCGCAAAACGGTCGCCCATGCCAAACGAAAATTTCCCCAGTAATAAATACTTATTCATGATTATTTGCTTGATAACTGGCAATATAACAGATTCGTTCGCCGAAACATTATACGTCTTTTGCAGAATTGTTTGATAATTCTGCACTTAAAATGAAAATCTGTCCAGCCAATTCTCGCTTGCCAAGGCGCGGCGGGACTGCCAGTTTTAAATTTTTAGTGCGCGGTTAGCTCAGTTGGCAGAGCACTACCTCGACACGGTAGGGGTCACAAGTTCAAGTCTTGTACCGCGCACCATCCTTCGTAGCCTTGGCAAAGGAGGACTCTTTCGTCAACAGTTCCGAGCTACAGCCCGGCAAGCCAGCCATTCCAGGCGGAGGGTAAAACATTCAAGCCAGCCAAGTTCCGTTTGTCGCCAAGTGACATTTCTTCAATGATCCTTTAGAGTCAATTTATCTATGATTCGTTACCCGCTTTTGGTTTTAGCCGCGCTTTTGGAGTTGGGACTTTGCTCTGCCCACGCCCAATCGAATGACATTCCGCTCGTGCAAAGGCAGTGGTTCGAGACGCGCACCGCGCATTTCAACATCTACAGTTGCGGCACGCCCCAGGACGTTTACAAACTCTCCGCGCGCCTGGAGCAGTTTTGCCAGGCTTACACCCTCCTGGCCGGGGCGCAGGCGGTGGCCTCCCCGCCGATTGTGGTGATGGCTTTTCCCGACCACGAAACGATGAAGCCGTTCCTGCCGCTTTACCAGGGCCAGCCCGCCAATCTGGCTGCCTTCTTCCAGCGCGGCAGCGACGAAAACCTGATCGTGCTTGCCCTGCCCGGCACCAATTCGGCCTACACCGACATGGAAGTCATCTTTCACGAATACACCCACCTGCTGTTCCGGCACAACGACCGCGTCTGGCCGCTCTGGCTCAAGGAGGGAATGGCCGAAGTCTATTCCACCTTCGAAACGACCGGCTACAACGCCCGCATCGGCGACCCGATTGGCCATCATTTGCGCCTGCTGGCGCAACAACCCCTCCTGGCGCTGGCCGAATTGTTTGCCGTCGCTCATGACTCGCCCCAATACAATGAGCGCGACCGGCAGGGAATCTTCTACGCCGAATCGTGGCTGCTCACGCATTTCCTGATGGCAGGCGACAACCCCGCATACAAGGCCCGCTTCGGCCAGTTCACCCGTCTCCTCCGTGAAGGCCAGCTCCCCGAACAAGCCTTTACCAACGCGATGCAAACCACCCTGCCGGCAATGGAAGCTGAACTTCGCCGCTATCTCCGGCAGGGCTGGTTTGCGCCGATTGAACTGGCATTGCCGACGGACATTTCCTCGCCCATCACCCTGACCACGCGCAGCATCACCCCCGTGGAAACTTACTTCCGCCTGGGCGACGAACTTCTCCGGATTGATCGTCCGGATGCCGCCGAATTATATTTTACGCAGGCGCAAAAGCTCGCGCCCGCCAGCCCCCTGCCCTGTGAAGGATTGGGTCTGCTCGCCGCCCAACGCGGGCGGCACGATGATGCGTTGCGCAACTTGAAGGACGCACTCCAACGCGGTTCGACAAGCTTCCTGGCCTATTATATCCATGCCCGGGAACGGTATCGGCTCACTGCAGATTCCCAGGACCGGTATGCTCCGCTCAAAAACGAGGCGGCGGCGGAGATTCGCGGCGAATTCCAGAAATCGCTCGCGCTGATGCCGGACTTCGGGCCGGCGCATGAATTGTTGGGCTTTTTTGAGATGGTCCAGGGCGAAAACCTCGCATTGGCGGAACAACACCTGCAACGCGCCATCCAACTGGAACCCGAAAATTCGTCGTATCTGTTTTCGCTGGCACAGGTGCAACTGCGAAACCGCAACCTCGACGCCGCGCGCGACACCCTGCAACCGCTCCTGCTGCCCAACGTGGACGCGAAACTTCGTGCCCATGCCGAGGAGATGATTCAGGGAATCACCCGAAACCATCCGGTTTATTGACCTTCACCCGCGTTCACTTGCAGAACCGGCGGGGAGGCTTGTCTTAAATGGCCGGTGGTGGAGTGCGGACAGGGTCATTTCGGAGCGCGCCCGTCCTCGGGCGCAGCCACTGGCTTCATTCGAGTCACGGAACATTTTCCCACCAACTGCCCACCCTGCTTGGCTGCGGCCGGGACGGCCGCACTTCGCCAACGCAGAAATTCGATTTCGGAGTTCGGGTTAAAGAAGCAGCCGCCGACGCCATGCCGGGTCGTGGCATATCGAAAATCTGAAATAGTGAGCCTCGTTGCCTCGGCTGCTACGAAAGAAAGTGTTTTTTTACAGGCCGCTAACCCACTCCACCGTCAGCGCTCTTTTTGAGTTCACCCTTGACCAGGGCCACGGCATAGTCGCGGTTCATCTTGGCAATGAAGTCGAGGCTGATTTCCTTCGGGCAAACGGCTTCACACGAGCCGGTGACGGTGCAGTTGCCGAATCCTTCCCGGTCCATTTGCAACACCATATTTTTGACCCGGCGATCCTTTTCGGCCTGGCCCTGCGGGAGGTAATTGAGGTGGGAAACCTTTGCCGCAACAAAAAGCATCGCGCTGGCGTTTTTGCAGACGGCTACGCACGCGCCGCAACCAATGCACGCGGCCGCATCCATTGCGAGGTCGGCGATTTCCTTCGACACCGGGAGCGCATTGGCTTCCGGCGCATTGCCGGTGTTCACCGAAACAAAACCACCTGCCTGCATGATGCGATCGAACGCGGTGCGGTCCACGATCAGGTCCTTGACCACGGGAAACGCCCGCGCCCGCCAGGGTTCGATGGTGATGGTCTGACCATCCCGGAAACGCCGCAGGTGAAGCTGGCATGCGGTTGTGCCTTTGTGGCCGCCGTGGGGGACACCGTTGATGACCAGCGAGCACGTGCCGCAGATGCCTTCGCGGCAATCGCTGTCGAACACAAACGGTTCCTGGTCTCCGGCGATGAGGCGCTCGTTGACCATGTCGAGCATTTCGAGGAATGACATGTCCGGGCTGACGTCGCGCGCCTCGTGCGTCTCGAAGCGTCCGGGTGACGCCACGTTCTTCTGCCGCCAGATTTTGAGTGTGAGGTTCATTTGTAACTGCGCGTCGCCATGTGAACTTCCTCATACACCAGCGGTTCCTTGTGCAACTCCGGTTTCTTGTCCGCACCTTTGAATTCCCACGCGGCTACGTAAGCGAAGTTTGTGTCGTCGCGTTTGGCCTCGCCGTCCTCGGTTTGATGCTCCACACGGAAATGGCCGCCGCAGGATTCCTCGCGGTGCAGCGCGTCCAGACACAATAATTCGGCAAATTCAAGGAAGTCCGCCACGCGGCCGGCGTGCTCGAGGTTCTGAT
>Ga0116134_1000568_pt1 | contig 19077 bp, 16 predicted proteins | sample June2015DPH_19_5_FD_89737 | JGI IMG/M metagenome (GOLD analysis project Ga0116134, IMG submission 89737) | Peatland microbial communities from SPRUCE experiment site at the Marcell Experimental Forest, Minnesota, USA - June2015DPH_19_40 | ecosystem: Environmental > Terrestrial > Soil > Wetlands... | reverse complement strand
CGGCGCCCCGGCTGGCGCTCCCGGCGTGCCGGCCGGTGCTTCGGCAGGCGGCGGTTTCAGGGCGGTGGGCATGAGGGCGTACTCGGCCGCGGTGGCCAGGCTCATCGCCTCGCCGCGGTCCTCGGCGGCCCGCACCCGGTCCGGCCCGAGTGCCTGCCGGGCTTCACGCAGGGCCTCCTGCCGCTGGAACCAGCCCCGGGGCACATCCGGGTGTGCCGTGGCCCTGAAGCCCTCGTATCCCTGGAGCATCACAACCGCGGCCCATATGGTGAGGGCCTCCTCGCAGCGCCCGGTCATGGCGCACAGGTACCCGCAGCAGTCCAGGTCATCGAGCATGTTGGCCCGCACGCCGGTCCGCAAGCTGATCTGGAGTCCTTCCCGCAGGTGCGCCGCGGCGTCCTGGAAACGGCCCGCGTTCAGGTCAAGGACCGTCATCTTCTCCAGCAGATTTCCCAGACTCCATAGGTCGCCCGCATCCCGGGCGCTGGTCAGCCCCGCCGCGCAGACCCGCTCGGCGCCGGCCAGGTCGTCCGTCTCGATCAGCACGATCGTCAGGATCTGGCTGCTGACCCGGGCCATGGGGAGGTGCCGGCCGGCCGAGCTCTGCTCGGCCTGCCGGGCCAGCCGCACCGCGCCGTCCCGGTCGCCGGCGGCACAAGCGGAAAGGCTGAGAATCGCCAGGGCCATCGCCTCCGCGGCCGGGTGGCCACTCTCCCGGGCCAGGGTCAGGGAACGGCGGGCGTCGTCGGCCGCCTCGGCGATCCGGCCCATGGTCAGCAACGCCGCCGAGCGGCTGCCCAGGCATACGGCGAGCAGTCCCGGCGGCACCTGGTCCCCGGCGGCGTCACGGACCGCGGTGAAGTGATCCACCGCCCCGTCCGGATCGGCCGAGTCCAGCGCCGCCTGGCCGAGCCAGCGGCGCACGATGCACCACGCATCGCTGCCCACGCTCGCGTGGCTGGCGGCCGCGCGCAGCAGCGGGACCTGACCCGCCAGGCGGCCTCTTATCTGCCACCACCAGCCCAGTACGCCCGCTAGCCGCGGCAGTGCGGACGGATCGTGCTCCATGGCCCAGTCCAGCACCTGGCGCGTGGTGGCATCCTCTGCGTCCAGCCACCGGGCGGCGGCCATGTCCTGGATGCCCGCCAGCCACTGCGCCGCCGCCTCCTCGGCCACCTGCAGTGCGTATCCAGACAGCGCGGCGGCGGCCGCATCGCGCTCGCCGGCTTCGGTCAGCCGTTCCCTTCCGTACGCCCGGAGCGTCTCCAGCATCACGTACCGGGACCGGCCGTCCGGGCCCGCTCGCGGCGGGACCAGCAGCGAGCAGTCCACCAGGCGCAGCACGGCCGGCCCGGTGCCGGCCCCGGCGACCGCCTCGGCCCCCGCCAGCGTCACCAGCCGGGACTGATCCAGCAGGCCCGCAACCTCATCGACCGCCCCGCCCCGGCCCACGAAACGGGTCAGCACAGCCGGGAAGCCATGCGCGCTTCCCGCCGCGTTATTGGCTGCCGACGGCCTCACGCGGCTACCATAACCGCGCGCCGCCGCCGGGATACAGCCCCGCCGGAACGGGCCTGGCGCGACCGGCCGACGTTAGCCTGTGCGTATGCGGTGGGCGCGATCCGGGAGGGATCTCGATGGCTGACGCGGATGACGTACGCCGCCTGGCGCTGGCGCTGCCCGGGGTGACCGAGATCGACAGTGAGGGATTCGACTTCCGGGTGGGCAATAAGGGCTTCGTCTGGTCCTACCCGGAGCGCCAGCCGGGGCGGGCCCGGGTCATCAGGACCGACATCGCCGTGCTGTTCGTCGGGGACGAGGCCGAGAAGCAGGCGCTCCTGCTGGGCGAGCCCAGGCTCTTTTTCACCGCACCCGGCTATGACGGCTGGCCACTGGTGATGCTGCGGCTGGCGGAGGTGGACGCCGGGCGCCTGGAGGAACTCGTCACCGACGCGTGGCGGATGCGAGCCCCGGCAACGCTGCTGACCGAGCTGGACGAGGCACGATAAGGCAGACACGAAAAGGTGGGCGCGATAAGCGAGGCCTGAGCGTTCGCTCAGCAGGTGTACAGATGATCTTCTTACACTCTGGGTGAGGACATGACCCGAGCAGCGGAGCAGGAGGGCTGGAACCGTGCCGGCGAACGAGACGGTGTTGTACCGGGGTGCACGATTTGAGCTCGGGCGAGGGCCCGGTTTCTACGGGATCTGGCCCGCGGGAGCGCCACGGCCACCGTCGATCGAATGGTGGCCGGAGACCCCCGAGGGCTGGCGGGGCGCGTGGTCCCGGTTCACGGGGCTGGAGACCCCCGCCTCGATCAGCGCGGCCGCCCCGGCCAGCACGATCATCGCGGCCGCCCCGCCCGGCACGATCATCCCGGCTGGCCCGCCCGGCGCGGCCGGCCCGCGACCTGCGAACCCCGCGGTCACGCGCGCCCGCGCGGTCGCCGGGGCGGCGCTGCTCGCCGTCGGCGTCGGCGTCGGGATCGCCAGCCTCTTCCCGGGCTATTTCAGCGCCGCGAGCCTGACCCAGCAGCCGCCGCAGCTGGTGACGCACGCGATCTACCTGGCCGTCTGGACCGTGAGCGCGCTGCTCATCCTGCGCGGCGGCAATCTGGCGCGGGTGGGAGCGCTGCTGGGGCTCGGGACGAGCATCGTCACGTTCGGCTTCTTCTTCGCCGATACCGGCACCGCGATCGCCGGCGGGGGGACCGTGGGGGCTGGCCTCGTACTCGGGCTCATCGGCTGGCTCCTGGGCACGGCCGGGTCCGTAGCCGCGTTCCGGTTCCGCCCAGCCGAGGCGCTGGGTAAGCCGAACGGGCCCGCGCGGGACCGCATCCTGCGGCTCACGCTCGCCACGGTCGCTGCGCTCGGTGCGGCGATCGCGTTCGCCCCCTCGTGGGACAGCTACACGCTGCGGGCCCCGGGCCAGCCAGTCCAGTCCCTGACGGCAGGCAACGCCTTCGCGAACCCGGGCCTGGTGATCTTCGGGAACGTCGCGGTCATGGTGCTGCTCGTCGTGGTGGTCGCCGCGGCCGCGTGGTGGCGGCCGGTCCGCCTGGGGGCGCTGCTGCTCGCCGGGGCCACGATCCCCATGGCGGCGTCGGCCATCGAGGCCCTGGTCCAGGTGGGCGAGGCCGTCTCACCGACCCAGTTCGGGATCTCGCGGGCACAGGCCTCGCAGGCCGGCCTGACGATCAGCTCAGGGCTCACACCGGTGTTCTGGGTCTACTGCGCCTTCGTGCTCGCGCTGGCCGCGATCTGCGGATGGATGCTCTTCGCGCCGCGCCGGGCCAACCGGGCCGCAAGCCCGGTAGCCCCGTGGACCCCGGCCTCGCCGAACCTGGCCTCGTGGAACCCGGCGCCGTGGGCCCCGGCTCCCGCCGTTACCCCGGCCTCCCCAGCCGCACCGCCCGCACCGGTGGAGACGGCCGGCCCCGCGCACTCCGGGGACGCCACTCCCCCATCGGGCCCGGCGGACTCAGCCGTCCCGGCGGACTCAGCGGGACCGGCGGACTCAGCGGACTCAGCGGACTCAGAAGGCTCCGCGGGTTCAGAAGGCTCCGCGGGACCGGCGGGCTCGGGAGACTCAGCGGGGCCGCTCAGCCCTTCCCTGGGTTAAAGATCCCGCGCGGGTCGAGCGCGCGGCGCACCGCGGTCTGCAGGGCGATAGCGCCCGGATCGAGTTCCCGGAGCATGCCGTCGCGTTTGAGCAGGCCGACGCCGTGCTCCCCGGTGACGGTGCCGCCCAGGGCGATGGCCGCGTCGAGGACCTCGTCGAACGCGGCCTGCGCGGCGGCGCGGAGCACCTCGTCGCCGGAGGGCGTGATGATGAGCGGATGCAGGTTGCCGTCGCCCGCGTGAGCAATGGTGGCGATCTGCACGCCGTACCGCGCGCCGATCGCCGCGACCTGCTCCAGCATGGCCGGGACCTTGGACCGCGGCACGCAGACATCCTCGGTGAGGACCGGGCCGAGCCGTTCGAACGCCGGGTACGCCAGCCGCCGCGCCTCGAACAGCGCCTCGGCCTCGGCGTCGTCGGTCGACTGCTCGGCCCACGTCGCGCCGGCGTCCGTCATGGCCGCGGCGATGGCCCCGGCCTCGGCCGCGCCGGAATCTCCCGGGGTGTCCACGCGGGCCAGCAGCAGCGCCGCCGCGTCGGCCTCGATGCCGAGGTGCTTCCAGTCCTCGACGGCGGTCAGGCAGGCCCGGTCCAGGAGCTCGAGAACGGCCGGGGTCAGGCCGCGCCGGGTGATCTGGGCCACGGCCCGGCCGGCCGCGACCAGGTCCGTGAACGCGGCGACGATCGTGCGCGGGATCCCGGCCAGCGCGGGCCGCAGCCGGAGCGTCACCTCGGTCACGACGCCCAGCGTGCCCTCCGACCCGACGAACAGCCCGACGAGGTCGAGCCCGGCGACGCCCTTGGTGGTGCGCCGGCCGAGACGCACGGCCTCGCCGTACCCGGCCGGCCCGCCCACGACGGCGCGCAGGCCCAGGACGTAGTCGCGGGTGACGCCGTACTTCAGGCAGCACAGGCCGCCCGCGTTGGTGGCCACGTTCCCGCCGATGGTGGACCAGGGGGCACTGGCCGGGTCCGGCGGGTACCAGAGGCCGTGCTCGGCGACGGCCGCCTTGACGTCGTCGTTGACCGCGCCGGGCTGCACGACGGCCAGCAGGTTGTCCGGGTCGATCTCCAGGACCTGGTTCATCGCCGACAGGTCGAGGATCACGCAGCCGCTGACCGCGTTGGCGCCGCCGGACAGACCGGTGCCGGCGCCGCGCGGCACGATCGGCGCACCCAGGTCGGCGCAGATGCGCACGACGTGCTGCACCTCCGCTTCGGACCGGGCCCGGACAGCGGCGGCGGCCTGCCCGGCCGGCGCCCATTCGGCGTCGTCGTGGGACAGGGCACCGAGCACGCCGGGGTCAGTGACGACGCGGTCACCGGGCAGTTCCCGGCCGAGCGCCTCGACCAGCACGGCGAGCGTGCCGCCGGGGACATCGACGCCGATGACCTCGCTATTGGGCTCCATGATCCGACCCTAGGCCAGTCCGGCCAGATCATCACCTGGGCCCGGGTTGATGATCTGGCGGTGCCGTCCGGAGCGCTCAGCCGGCGGTCTGGGCGTCCTGGAGCGTGTCGTAGACCGGGATGACCTGGTCGGCGCCGGTCAGCTCGAGGATCCGCGCCACGACCGGCTGCGGGGAGACCAGGGCCAGGATGCCGCCGCGGACCGCGAGCACGGTGCGGACGCTCAGCAGGACCTGCATGCCGGTGGAGTCCATGAAGCCGAGCCCGGAAAGGTCGACGATCAGGCGGCGCACGCCGTGGGAGACCTCCGACGTCAGGACGTCCCGCAGCTGCCGGCCGGTGTGCAGGTCGCACTCCCCGGCCACGGTGACCAGGGTGTGGGACGGCCCGGCCGTCACGGAGATCGTTAGCTCTTCCACGCCTGCCCTTCGGTGACCATTGTCGCTGCGTGAGCACCGGCGGATGCAGGCGCGCGAGCCAGCCGCGGAACTACGAAATCACCCGGTCAGCACGCGGTTGGCCGCGTTGCCGTGCCCGTCATCGTAGGGCTTTGTGCGCGACATCGTCCAGGTATTCACAGGGTCCGGTTTGACCCCCTTTGCCGCTACCGTCCCTGCTGGCCAGGGCCGTCCCCCCGTGCTGAGCCGTGCTCGCGTCTCTAGGCCCCGGGCAGGTCGGCCAGGCGGGCCAGGGACGCCCGGTGAGCGTCGGACGCGCCGAACGCGATCGACGCGGCCTTGGCGCGCTTGAGGTACAGGTGCGCCGGATGCTCCCAGGTGAACCCGATACCGCCGTGCATCTGCACGCACTCCTCGGCGGCCCGTACGGCGAGGTCGCCGCAGTAGGACTTGGCCAGCGCGATGGCGAGGGGCGCGTCGCTGTCCCCGTCGGCCAGGCAGGCCGCCGCGTATCGCGCCGCGGCCCGCGCCTGAGTGAGCCCGACCCACAGGTCGGCCAGCCGGTGCTTCAGCCCCTGGAACGAGCCGACCGGGCGGGCGAACTGCCGCCGTTCCTTCACGTACGCGACGGTCATCTCCAGGCACTTGTCGGCCAGGCCGAGCTGCTCGGAGGCGATCGCGGCCGCGCCGGCGGACAAGGCCGCCTGAAGCGCGCGGTCGGCCTCCGCGCCGGAGGCGATCGCGCGGGCCGGGGCGTCCTCGAAATCGATGTCGCAGAGCTGACGGGTCATGTCCAGTGAGACGACCGGGGTCCGCCGTACACCCTCGACCCCGGTGCCGACCACGTAGAGGCCGTGCGGCACGCCGTCGGACGGCACGATCAGCAGGTCGGCGGACAGCGCGTCGGCCACGCCCCGGACCCGGCCGCGCAGCCGGTGGACACCGGCCCGGCTGTCGCTGGACTTTGGCCCGGACACGCGCGCGGTCAGCGGGAACGCCGCGCCGGGCGCGGATTCAAAGCCCACGGCCAGGGCGGCCGTGACGTCGCCGCGGGCGAGTTCACGCACCGTGAGGTCATCACCGACGGTCAGTAGCGCCGTCGTGGTGACTACGGCGCTGCCGAGGTAGGGCACCGGTGCCACCGCGCGGCCCAGTTCCTCGGCCACGGTGGCCGCCTCGCGGAACGACGCCCCGGCCCCGTCCTGCTCCTCCGGGACGAGCAGCCCGGCGCAGCCCAGGTCGCCGGCGATCGCCTTCCACAGCACCGTGTCGTAGGGCTCGGTTTCGCCGGGGCGGTCGGCTTGCCCGGGGCCGCCGAGCCGGCCCAGCACGTCCTCGGGCCGGCAACGGGCACCCAGCAGCGAGCGAAGGCTCCCGGCCAGGTCCCGTTCGGCTTCGCTATAGAGCAGATCGGGAGCGCGCTCGCCCGGTTTGCCCGCGGCCTCAGCCTCAGCGATGCTCATCGCGGCAGATCCTTCCATGGGACGTCCTTGTCCACCCGCGGCTCGGACGGGAGCCCGAGCACGCGTTCGGCGACGATGTTGCGGAGGATCTCCGACGTGCCGCCCTCAATCGAGTTGCCCTTGGCCCGCAGGTAGCGGTAGCCGGGGCCGCGGCCGAAGAAGTCCGCGTGCGCGGGCCGGCGCATCGTCCAGTCGTCGTAGCGCAGGCCCTCGGCGCCGGCCAGTTCGACCTCGAACCCGGAGATCTCCTGGTTCAGCCGGGCGAAAACGATCTTCGCGGCGGAGCCTTCCGGCCCGGGCTGGCCCGCGGCAAGCTGCTGGCGCAGCCGCAGGCCCGCCAGCCGGGCGATCTCCGCCTCGGCCCAGAGCCGCAGCATCCGGTCGTGCAGGCCCGGGGTACGCCTCTCGGGGTGCTCGCGCCAGGCCCGGGCGGCCCCGCCGATCATCCCGCCCTCACGCGGCATCGACATGCCGCCGATGGCCACCCGCTCGTTCATCAGCGTGCCGGTGGCGACCTTCCAGCCGTCCCCCACCTCGCCGATCCGGTCTGCGTCCGGAATGTGCACGTCGGTGATGAAGACCTCGTTGAACTCGGCCTCGCCGGTGAGCTGGCGCAGTGGCCGTACCTCGACCCCGGGCGCGGTCATGTCGAGGGCGAAGTAGCTGAGGCCGCGGTGCTTCGGCACGTCGGGGTCGGTCCGGGCGACCAGGATGGCCCAGCGGGCCTGGTGCGCCAGCGAGGTCCACACTTTCTGCCCGGAGACGACCCAGTCCCCGCCCGGGTCGCGGACCGCGCGGGTCGCGAGGGAGGCGAGGTCACTGCCGGCGCCGGGCTCGCTGAACAGCTGGCACCAGATCTCCTCCCCCGTCCACAGCGGCCGCAGCCAGCGCTCGCGCTGTTTGTCGGAGCCGAACGCGAGGATGGTCGGGGCCGCCATGCCGAGCCCGATGGCGTTGCCGCCCGGGTCGTTGTCCGGGGCACCGGCCGCCGCGAACTCAGTGTCCGCGACGGCCTGCAGCGCCCGCGGCGCGCCGAGCCCGCCGAGCCCGGGCGGGTAGTGCACCCAGGCCAGGCCGGCGTCGAAGCGCGCGTGCAGGAAGTCCTGCCGGGGGGTGGACACCGGGTTGGTCGCGGCCAGGAACTGGCGGACGCGATCGCGGATGTCGCCGGCCGTGAGCGCCGAGCCGTCTGGCACCGACCCGTCCGGCACCGAGCCGTCCGACACTGGGGCGTTCAGCTCCGGGCCGTCTAGCACAGGGGGCCGCCGGCGACGTAGATGACCTGGCCGGACACATATCCTGCGCCCTCGCTGACCAGGAACGAGACCGTGTGCGCCACGTCCTCGGGCACCCCGACCCGGCGGACCGGGATCTGGGCGGCGGCCGCGGTCTTGAAGTCCTCGAACGACATCTTCACCCGCGCCGCCGTCGCCGCCGTCATGTCGGTCGCGATGAACCCGGGTGCCACCGAGTTGGCGGTGATCCCGAACGGGCCGAGTTCCTTGGCCAGCGTCTTGGTGAAGCCCTGCAGGCCGGCCTTGGCCGCCGAGTAGTTCGCCTGGCCCCGGTTGCCCAGCGCGGAGCTGGAGGAGGTATTCACGATCCGCCCGTACTTGGCCTCGACCATGTACTTCTGCGCGGCCCGGGACATCAGGAAGCTGCCCCGCAGGTGCACGTTCAGCACGGTGTCCCAGTCGTCGTCGGTCATCTTGAACAGCAGGTTGTCCCGCAGCAGCCCGGCGTTGTTGACCAGCACCGTGGGGCCGCCCAGCTCGCTGGCCACGCGGCCTACGGCCGCTTCCACCTGGTCGGTCTTGCTCACATCCGCGCCCACGGCGAGCGCCTTCCCGCCGGCGGTCTCGATCTCCTTGACCGTATCGGCGCAGTTCCCCTCGTCGAGGTCCAGCACCGCGACGGCCATCCCATCGGCGGCCAGCCGGATGGCGACCGCCGCCCCGATCCCTCGGGCGGCTCCGGTCACGATGGCAACTCGCCGCGTCTCCTGTGACATGTGCGTACCTTTCGTCTGGCCGGAAAACACCCTCTGGTTCGGTCCGGCCAATCAATAACCTACTGATCAATAACCTACTGGCCAGTATCTTGCGCCTCGCGATTACGTGCTTTCAAGAGAGGGCGCTGAACCGTTTAGCGGCCGGTGCACTCCGTATCCGGACGCTCGGGGCGGCTCCTCTCCAGCTTCGGTTACGGCCCGCTCCGGCGGAAGACGTAGACGTCCCCGGTGTCATAAATCACGTTGTAGGTGGTGCCCGGATGCTGGCTGGCCACGAAGGCCGGAATGTTCGCCGGCTCGGGCGAGTAGCCGCTGTCGGTCCCATCGAACACGATGTAGGCCGTGTTTGGGTTGCCCGGGTTGCCGATCCAGAAAGTGTCGGTGCGCGCGGCTAGCGGGGCGAGCAGGTCCAGCGTGGTAGTTACGGTCGCGCCGTCCGGCACCTTCGCCATGGCCGCGTTCGCGTCGGCCTGATGCGCGCCCAGCTGGTAGGTGGACGGCTGCCACAGGTTGCTGACCGGGAACTGGAAGACGAGCGCGACCGCGATGGCCAGCATCGCGGCGGCGCCGTGCCGGCTGATCGCCGCGTCCAGCGGCTCGCGCCAGCCCGTGCGGCCGGGGACCGGGCCGTCCGCCCCCAGGCCGTCCGCTCCCGGGCCGTCCGCCCCCAGGCCCGATCCCCCCGCTGCTGGATTCGATGATGCGGAACGGACCTGGCGGGACCGGATCCGCGCGATCGCGTCGACCGCGGCGATGAAGAGAATCGGCATGACCGTGGCGTTGTAGTGCCACTGGGTGCCCCAGAAGTTGCTGCTGGTGCCGAGGAAGCGCAGCACGATCGACGGCAGCGCGATCAGGGCCAGCGGGGACCGCAGCGCGACGAACGCCGTCGGCAGCAGGAGCATCAGCGTGGTCTGCAGCTTGACGGGCCAGGACGTGAGGAACTGGCGCGCCGTGGCGCCGGCGGAGAAGTGACCGCCCGGGCTGAGCGTGCCGCCGTCGCTCCAGTACTGGTAGTGATGCGCCGCGTTGAAGTGCGGGATGATCACGGTGATGGCCAGCACGGACCAGACGACGCCCCACACAATGAGCAACTCGCCGCCGAACACCGCGCCCCGCCCGGATTCGCCCCGCTCGGGCTCGTTCCGCCACTGGCTGATGATGATCATGAGGACGCCGATCGCGGCGACCGTGAAGCCCTGGTCTTCCTTGACGAAGACCAGCGGCAGGGCCCAGGCCATCGCCGCCCGGTTACGCCCGCGGACCAGCGCCGACAACGAGAACGCGAGCAACGGCACCGCGAACGCGATCTCGTGGAAGTCGAAGTTGATCATCTGCTGCAGGCCCCAGGAGAACCCGTACGCCGCGCCGACGGCGCCGCCCGCGCGCCGCCCGAGCTTGTCCGCCGCGGCCCACGTCACCGGGAGGACGGACAGCGCGGTCAGGAAGGCCTGGACGACGAGCAGCGTGACCGGCGACGGCCAGATGAGAAAGAACGGCGCGATCAGCGCGATGATCGGCGAGAAGTGGTCGCCGAACAGGTTGAAGCCGGCGCCGCGAACATCGGCGATGGGCGCGTGCAGGTGCGCGTACTGCTTGACCAGCTCGGTAAAGATGCCCAGGTCCCACGACAGGGGAGCGAGCTGCAGGTAGCGGAACAGCGAGATCGTCGTGTAGACGGCGAAGACGAGCAGCGCGATCAGCCACGGCGCCCGGTAGGGAGGGCTCGTGCCAGCCGTGCGATCCGGGCTGCGGAGTGTGCGGTCTCGCCGGCGGAGCGTGCGGGCCGGGCGGCCCTCGGGGCCGGGGGAACCGGCGGGGGGCACGCCGGGCTGGGCCGGATCCGCGCACTCGGCGCGGCCGACACGAGTCGCGCTGGTCGCTTCCGTGCCGTCGCTGTCGCGCCCGCGCGGCCCATCTTCCGGCATCGCAGGCAGCCTACACGTTCCGTCCGAGCCTGGCCCACACCCGGTAAACCCCGGATCTGGGCAGCGTTCTCAGTGAATCCCCGTTACGCGGCGAAACCGTAACGGGTAACAATTGCCGCATTGCCATACAGGCGTTCCCCCATGCGCGCATGACCAATTCCCCTTTGCTCTGCCGCTGGGCCCCGGAAGCCGGTCCAGGGCGCCGACGCTGGGCCGCCCGGACGGATGCGCCACCAGTGTTACTTAGAGTAGTGAACCTCGTGACTTTCAGTAGTCGCATTCGATGAAACCGGGCCGCCGCGCCCAGCGACCGGCCGGCATCCTCAGCGCCGGCGGATGCCGGGCGAAGCCGGGAGAGGGCGGCCGCGGCGAGGCAGCGAAGGGCCCGACCGCCGTGGTCAGGTGAGCGCCCGCGAGGGCGGGTGCGGCGTCATTTGAGGAGCAGGCGGCGGATGCGGCGGCTGGCCACGTACACCCCGGCCAGCCCGAGCACGGCCAGGTAGGCCACGCTGCCGAGCATGGCCGGGCCGACCACGCCGAGAGAGAACCCGCGCAGCAGCGTCACCGCCTGATACAGCGGGGTGCACTCCACCACGATCTGCAGCCCCCTGGGGTAGACGCTCAGCGGGTAGAAGGTGGTGGAGAACAAGAACATCGGCAGCGTGGCCAGGATGACGAAGTCGAAGTCCTTCCAGCTGCGCATGTAGGTGGTGGCCGCCATCCCGACCCCGGCGAACGCGAAGCCGATGAGCACCGACGCGGGCACGGCGACCAGCAGCCAGGCCGAATGGACCAGGCCGAGGGCCGCCAGCACCAGCAGAAACGTGACCGCGTACAGCAGGCCGCGGCTCAGGGCCCAGGTGATCTCGCCCAGCGCGACATCCCCTGGGCCCAGCGGGGTCGCCAGCGCCGCGTCGTAGACCTTGGCGTACTTGAGCTTGTGGAACACGTTGAAGGTGGAGTCGTAGACCGCGCCGTTCATCGAGGACGTGGCCAGCAGCGCGGGCGCGACGAACTCCGTGTAGCCGACCGGCCGCCCGCCGGGCCCGGTCACCGGCCCGACCAGCGCGCCGAGGCCGATCCGGACCGACAGCAGGTAGAACAGCGGCTCCAGCGTCCCGGCGACCAGCAGGATCCACAGGTGGCGGTAGGCGCGGGCGTTCCGCTCGACGAGCGGCAGCCCGCCCCGGCCATGGCCCCGGCCGCCGGCCAGCGCCCGGCCGAGCAGCCCGGGCAGCGGCATCCGCAGGGTCGCGGGCCCGCTACTCATGGAGCCGCCTGGCGTACGTGCGCAGGGCCGCGGCGTACCCGGCCGCGGCGAGGGCGAGCAGATAGGCGGCGTGCACGGCGGCCCCGCCCAGATCGGTGGTCCCGAGGCTGAGCGTGCGGCACAGCTCCACGCCGTGCCATAGCGGGCTCACGTAGGCGACCGGCTGCAGCCACCCGGGAAGCCGCGTGACCGGGAAGAACGTGCCGGAGAAAAGGAACAGCGGGACCATTACGAACCGCATGAGCACGCTGAAGCTCGTGTCGCGGGTCCGGGTCACCGCCCAGGCCATCAGCGCCGGAGTGAAGGCCAGCCCGGTCAGCACGGCCACCGGCAGGGACGCGATGGCCAGCGGCGAGCGGGTCGCGCCGAACACCGCGATCAGGGCCAGGAACACCCCGCAGTTCATGGTCAGCCTCAAGACGACGAACAGCAGGTGGCCGCGGAACACGTCGGCCGGGCGCAGCGGGCTGGCCACCGCGGCGAAGTAGTTCTGCACCCACTTGACCGAGCCCAGGACCGGGTACAGCGCCTCGCCGAACGCGGTCTGCATGGCGGTCGCGGCCAGCATCCCCGGCGCGATGAAGGTCAGGTAGCTCACGCCCAGGGTGCCGCCCGCGTGCCGGTTGACCAGCGATCCCAGGCCCGCGCCCAGCGCGCCCAGGTACAGCAGCGGCCCCAGCACGCTGGAGATGACCGAGCCGCGCCAGGTCCGCCGGTAGTCGGTCAGCCAGAACCGGAACTCGCGCACCGCGAACGACCACCGCGCTCCCCCGCGTCCGGGCGCGGCGGGCGCCGTTCGGGTGGCCTGAGCGGTCATCGGTCGTCCAGCCTCCGGTCGCCGTCAGCGCTCCTGGTTGTCAGCGGTCCTGGGTCGTCAGCGGTCCCTGGCCGGCAGCGGTCCTCAGTCGTCGAGGTGGCGGCCGGTCAGCCGGAGGAACACGTCCTCCAGCGTGCTGCGCCGGGCCAGCGAGGTGAGCGGTTCGAGGCCGAGCCCGCCGACCGCCGCGAGGGCCTCGTCCCCGTTCGTGGTGTAGATGAGCACCCGGTCGGCGAGCACTTCCAGGCGCTCCGCGGGCAGGCCCCGGAGCTTCTCCGCCGCCTGCTCGTGGTCGCCGGGGTCGAAGCGGAGTTCGAGGACCTCGGGGGTGGAGTACCGCTGGATCAGCGCGCGCGGCGAGCCCTCGGCCGCGATCCGGCCGCCGTCCATCACCACGAGCCGGTCGCACAGTTGCTCCGCCTCGTCCATGTAGTGCGTCGTCAGGATGAGGGTGACGCCCCGCTGCTTCAGCCGGAAGAGCCGGTCCCACACGATGTGCCGGGCCTGCGGGTCCAGGCCGGTGGTGGGCTCGTCGAGCAGCAGGATGTCCGGCTCGTTGATCAGCGAGCGGGCGATGACGAGGCGGCGCTTCATGCCCCCGGACAGCGGCTCGACCTGGTCGCCGGCGCGGTCGCTGAGCTGGACGAAGTCCAGCAGCATCGCGCTGCGCTCGCGGATCACGGCCCGCGGCAGCCCGAAGTAGCGGCCGTAGACGAGCAGGTTCTCCCGCACGGTCAGCTCGAGGTCGAGCGTGTTCTCCTGCGGGACGACGCCCAGCCGCGCCCGGATCGCCGGGCCGTCCGTCACCGGGTTCAGCCCCAGGATGGTCAGCTCGCCACTGGTCGGCGGGGACACGCAGCCGATCATGCGCATGGTCGACGACTTGCCCGCACCGTTGGGGCCGAGGAAACCGAACGCCTCGCCCCTGGAGATACTAAAGTCGATGCCGACGACCGCGGGGAAGTCCCCGAACCGCTTGGTGAGGCCGCGGGCCCGGACGAGAATCTCGGCAGCTCCGTCGGCTTGGTCGGCATCAGGCACCTTCGTGACGTTACCTCGGGGGCCGGACAATTTAACAACACGTTTTCCAGCTCCAATGCGTGTAACCGGGGATTGGCAGGTAACCTCGGCAAGCGTTCCCGCATGCGTGATGCGATGAGCGAAGGGACCATCGACCAGGTGAAATCCATCCGTGACATTTATGCGCGTTACGCGCTGAAGATTCACGAGATCGCCAAGTTCGGCATTGTCGGCGGCATCGGCTTCGTGGTCCAGCTCGGCGTCACGGACGGCGTGCACCTGGGGCTCGGCCTGGGAGCGCTTTCCGCGGTCGTCGTCGGTTACGTCGTCGCCACCGTGGTCACGTTCCTCGGTAACCGGCACTGGGCCTTCAAGCACCGCAAGGGCAAGGGCCTGCACCGCGAGACACTGATGTTCGTCCTGCTCAACGTCGTCGGGCTGGGCATCCAGGAAGCCGTCGTGGCCACCGTTCACTACGGCCTGCACATGACCGACCCGCTCTCCTACAACGTCGCCAACATCGTGGGAATCGGGCTGGGCACGCTGTTCCGGCTCTGGTCCTACCGCAAGTGGGTCTTCCTCGAGGTCACCGACGAGCCGGCCGAGGTCGCGCCGGCGGTGCTGCCCGCCGAGGAGCCTTCGGCGACCGGGCCGCACTACCTGACGGGTATGCACGCGGCGGGCGAGCACGTCGCCGGCCCGCGCGCCAACGGAATGCACGCGAACGGCGCACACGCCAGCGGCGCGCACGCCAGCGGCAACCGCGGAGGCGAGGCGCCGCACGCTGGTAGGCACCGGGCGGCCGAGGTTCGGCAGGCTGAGCCCGAGCCGGAGGAGATATACCCCCAGCCTTCGATCGGCTGACGGTTCACCCTCTGGGCGGTACGCCGTGCTGGCGGTATGGCCCGTTCCCATGTCCGTTCGGCTGACGGTTCACCCCCTCGGCGGTACGCCGTGAGGGCGGTACGGGCCGATCCCATGTCCGTTCCGCTGACGGTTCACTGCCCTGGGCGGTACGCCGTGAGGGCGGTACGGGCCGATCCCATGTCCGTTCAGCAGGGATTTTTTCAGGCGCCTCGTGATTCGGCCAGACGGCGCATCCAGTAACGGAACCAGTCGTTGCCGAAGGGCACATACACGCGGACGGGGACGCCGCGGGCCACCAGTTCGTCCGCCATCGCAGGGCGGACTCCGAGCAACTGCTCGACGGGGCGCGGACCGAGGGCGGCGAGCAGGGCCTCGCGCAGGAGGCCGTCGTGGGTCGCGAGGGCGAAGTCTGCACGGGTCTCGGCGAGCCGGTGGGCCAGGCGCAGATAAGCGAGGTCAGTGGGTTCCCCGAAAGGCAGGGCACGGCCGCCCGGCTCGACGTAGGCGCCCTTGACCAGGCGGATGTGGACGCCCGCCGCTACCAGCCGCTCCAGGTCGCGTGGCGTACGGCGGAAGTTGGCCGGGGCCGTGGCCCCGAGCCGGCCGGCCAGACCCTGGCGAGCGACGGTTTCGATGCAGGCGAGCACGGCGTCGGCGCGGCTGAAATCCTCCGCGCCGACCTGGATGCGCCGTCCGGCTGACAGGCGCGCGGCGATCGCGGCGAGGTGGTCCGCGCAGCCCCGCGGGTCGACGTCCAGCCCGAGGTGAGAGAGGTCGATCGACAGCCACGTGTCCGCCGGCAGCGCGTTGACCTGGTCGGCCAGCTCCAGATAGCTGGCCGCGACCCGCCTGGCGGTTGCGGTGTCCCGAACCAGCTCCCCGAACTGGTCGATGCTGCTGCCCACGCCTCGAGCCCGCAGCTCCCGTGCGGCCCGGGCGGCCGCCTCGGCCGTTGTTCCCACCACGTAACGCGACGCCGCTCGCCAGGCCAGACGTTCACCGAGCGGCGCAGCGCGAGCAGCGCGTTCCAGCCGCGTGCTCGTGGCTAGCCTGAACAAGATCGCGCGGCCGGCAGTCATGGCCACCATCCCGGGGTGTGGTGCTCAGCTGGTGCAGCCGGTTCCTGAGGGCACCAGGTTGAGGTTCTCGGCGAGCACCGCCGTGCCCTGCGACGGGGATAGGTCCCCGACGGCGACGAGCCGCCCGACGACGTGCACCTCGCGGGTGCGGGCGTTCTGCGGGTTGGTACGCGGGTCGTCGACGGTGGGCGCGTTCACGACGCCCGCCAGGACCGCGGCCTCCGGCCAGCTCAGCTGAGCCGGCTCGACGCCGAAGTAGCCGCAGCTCGCGGAGCGCAGTCCGTAGTAATTGTCGCCGTAGTAGGCGACCTCCGCGTACATCTGCAGGATCTGCGGCTTGCTGTAGCTCATGTCCAGCTTGACGGCCAGCGTGACCTGCTCAGTCTCCACGGTGAATCCGGAGCGGCCCTCGGTGTAGAGGTTCTTGGCGAGCTGCTGTTCCAGCGTGCTGCCGCCCTGGTCCGGGTGACCGGTGAGCTTGCCCGCGATAAGCCGGACCACCGCGAACGGGTCGATGCCGGGCGTGGAGTAGAACCGGTGGTCTTCGGTCGCGACGAGCGCCTTGGTGAAGCGGGCCGGCGGCTGGACACCGGGGTAGCTGATGCCGTGCTGCACGGCCTGCTCCTGGACAAGGGCCGGGGCCTGGCTTACCGACGGCGTGATGAGGAAGAGGCCGCCGAGGACGAGAGCGAGCAGCACGATGACGACCGAGAGGACCTTGAGGATCCGGATCGGCCAGCGGCGGCGCCTCAGGGGACGGGTGGTCCGGGTACTGCGGGGCGAGCCCTGGCCGCGTGCGGGGCGGGGCCTGCGGGGACGCTGCGCGTAGGGCAGGGTGGCGTCAGAGCTTCCGCTGTTGCCGTAGCCGTCTGAGTAGCCCTCCGGCTCGTCGGGCCGGTACCACCCGTCGCGCGATGACATGCCGGACGCCCTCACCCAGTCCTCCTCGCCGGCCGCGTCACAGGCTGCGTGGCCCCCGACCTTCTACCCGTGCAACGATCGCGGCATCCGTCCAGGTTTCTGGAAGTCAGGTTTCTGCAAATACAAGTGCCCGTGATGTGACCCTGCGCGTCCGGGCCGGGACGTTCAGGTCCGCGGCGTGCATACCAGCGTCACCGTAAGCCCGCCGACCGGCCGTCCACCGCCCACGTCACCACAGTAGAGCCAATCCACTTTAACGCCTGAAAGCCACGCCACGACCGCTCCCCGACGAACGGCTCCCGCGGGGCGCGCCGCGGTTATCCCGTACCTCCTACGCGGCACGACAGCACATTAGCCGCGGCACGGATCATCGCTCCGGACTGACCGGGGCTCAGGGCTACGGCTCGCAGGTGATCGAAGGTCGAGGTGTAGAGGCGCACTTCCTCGGGCTTATCGACATAGAGATTCCCGCCGACGGTTTCCATCGTCACGACTTCCGGCTCGGAAGGTTCCGGGAAGTCCAGGACGACGAAGGGGCCGAGTTGCCCGGCGTGTGCCCCGCCGCCGAACGGAATGATCTGGATGATCGTCTTGACCTGTTGGGCGGCCCGGGCCAGGAACTCAAGCTGGCGCCGCATCACGGCCGGCCCGCCCACGGTGCGCCGTATGGCGGCCTCGTCGAGGATCGACCAGAGTTGCGGGCGGTCTTCCTGGCTGAGCGCCTGCTGCCGGGTCATCCGTACCTCGACGCGGCGTTCTACCTCGTCCGGGGCCAGTTTCATCGGGTCACCGAGGATCACGGCCCGGGCGTAATCCTCGGTCTGCAGGAGCCCGGGAACCATCGCAAGCTCGAAGCTCCTGATCGTGCTGGCCTCGGCCTCAAGGCCGGTGCAGAACTCGTACCGGTTCAGCCGCACGTCCCGGTAGGAGTACCACCGGCCGCGCTGCCGGGCGTCCTGGGCCAGCCTGACCAGCGCGGCGGCTTCCTCGGGCCTGGTAACGCCGTAGAGGCCAAGCATGATGCGGACATCGTTCGGGTGCGGCGCGGTCCGGCCGGTCTCGATTCGCATGACCTTGGTCGAGTGCCAGTCCAGCTGATCAGCGACCTCGTCCTGGGTCAGACCTGCAGCGTCCCGCAAGCGCCTGAGCTCGGCCATGAGCTGGCGGCGGCGCACTATCGGACTGCTCGTGGCGGCCACTGTTCCTCTCCTCCTGGTCTTGTTAGCTGTTCCTGCTGGCTGGTCCTGCTGGCTGGTCCTGCCGGGCAAGGATGCAGACGAGCGAAGCGCAGTATTCAATGTACTGTGCATCGGAATGCTATACATAGAATCTAATACCATGCAACATGCCAGCAAGCAGGCGAGTTCCTTACCGGATGCTTTCGTCATGAACGAACTACCGACGGTGACACGTGTTAGGGGCAGGAGGACAAGATGATGTGTAACCCCACCGCCCCCCCAGCCTCCCAACGACCCACACCGATCGGGCCGCGGAGCTGCGAACGGTCCTTTCCGGGACGCCTGGATCAAGTCCGGGAAGCGCGCGCATTCATGACCCGCATGCTTGGCGGATGCCCGGCCGCCGATGACGCAGTGCTCCTCGTCAGTGAACTCGCCACGAACGCCTGCACGTACACCGCCAGCGGTGCCCCCGGCGGCACCTTCACCGTCCGCATCGAGAGATTCCGCGGCCTTGTCCGCGCGGAGGTCGAGGACCAGGGCAGCACCTGGGACGGGGACCTGAGCAGCGCTCAGCCCCCGCACGGCCTTTACCTCCTGCAGGCGCTTTCGGCCTCATGCGGCATCTACCCGGGGGCGCGCGGCTGGGTCGCCTGGTTCACCCTGGGCACTCCCGCTCCCTCTTCCTCTCCCCCTCCCCCGAGTCTCGTGCTGCCCTGATCACACTGGCGGCAGCTCTCTGCGCTGCGCGCCAGGCGCTCGCCACCGTCGCTGAGCGTGCCGGGGGCAGGACGTCACCTCGCTGCGGGGCACACCTGGGCAGGACGTCACCCGGTGCGGAGCGGGCCCCGGCAGGACGTCACCTCGCTGCGGGGCACACCTGGGCAGGACGTCGCCCGGTGCGGAGCGGGCCCCGGCAGGACGTCACCCGGTGCGGAGCGCGTGGCGCCAGGAAGGCTCCGGCTGCGCTAAGGTATGTAAGCCCGCAGGGTTCGGCGGGTATGTGCGCCCAGCGCACCGGGACGTGGCCCAGCTTGGTAGGGCACTTGACTGGGGGTCAAGGGGTCGCGGGTTCAAATCCCGCCGTCCCGACT
>Ga0116134_1000565_pt1 | contig 19147 bp, 12 predicted proteins | sample June2015DPH_19_5_FD_89737 | JGI IMG/M metagenome (GOLD analysis project Ga0116134, IMG submission 89737) | Peatland microbial communities from SPRUCE experiment site at the Marcell Experimental Forest, Minnesota, USA - June2015DPH_19_40 | ecosystem: Environmental > Terrestrial > Soil > Wetlands... | reverse complement strand
CTGCTGGAATGGCTGGAGAAATACACCTTCGTCGAAGAGCAGAAATTCGCCGATCCCGCCCACGCCGCGCACCACGCCGAATTTTTTCTCGACGAGTTGGCGCGCAACGGCACCACCACTGCGGTCGCCTATTGCAGCGCGCATCCGGGTTCGGCCGACGCCCTGTTTGCCGCGGCGAACAAGCGCAACGCCGGGATGATCGCGGGCAACGCCATCATGGACCGTAACGGCCCGCCCGGGCTGCTCGAGCCCGCGGCCACGGCGATCCCCGACAGCCGCGATCTGATCGCGCGCTGGCACGGCACCGGGCGCCAGCGTTATGCGCTCACCCCGCGCTTCGCCATCACTTCGACCGACGCGCAATTGGCCGAACTCGGCGCGCTGCTTGCGGAGTTTCCCACCATCCTGATGCAGACGCATCTTGATGAAAATCTCAACGAGATCGCCACCATCAAGCGCCTGTTCCCGAATGATCCGAGCTACACCGCGGTCTATGCCCGCTTCGGGCTGCTCGGCCCGCGCTCGCTGATGGGGCATTGCATCCATATGACCGATGATGAAGTGGCACTCATGCGCGACACGCAGTCGGTCGCGGTGTTCTGCCCGACCTCGAACCTCTTCATCGGCAGCGGCCTGTTCGATTACGCGCGGCTCACAAAAGCCGGCGTGCGCATCTCGCTCGCGACCGATGTCGGCGGCGGCACGTCCTATTCCATGCTGCGCACGGCCGCCGAGGCGTACAAGGTGATGCAGCTGCAGGGCCAAAATCTTCCCGCGCTCGCTGCGTTCGACCTGATCACGCGCGGCAACGCCGCCGCGCTCGGGCTCGACGGTGAGATCGGCGCCATAACACCGGGCGCCTATGCCGACCTCGTCGTGCTCGATGCGCGCGCCACGCCCGCGATGGCGCACCGCATGGAAGTCTCGCGCGACCTCGAGGATGAACTGTTCGTCCTCATGACGATGGGCGACGACCGCGCCGTGCGGCAGACCTATATTGCCGGAAGGCCGGGGCTGTAGCCTCCGCAACGGCACCTGGTCGATCGCGTTCTCCCGGCGACGGCGACGTGTTACGACGCGTCAACACGAACACAACACTGGGAGGACTTGATGGGCGCAACCGGAAGATTCCGCAAATATCTGCCGGGGCCGGATCATCCGCCGGTGCAGGGCATCGCCAGCCAGGACGCCCATTCGCATGGCGACCTGGTGCAGGCGGTCCCTCCTCTCCGCGAATTGCTCTACGATTTTCCGCAGCGGACGCTCGCCGAACCTTTTGCCGGCATCACGTGCGACGGCATGGTGCGCAAGAACCTGTTCGTGCTCGAGCCGAACGGCGCGCCGGTCGAAGCGATGACGCACGCGGCGCGCTCCGTTCTCGCGCTGGCGACGGCGGACGAATTGCAGAAGATCCGCCGCCCGATCGATTCCGAGCAATGGCGCAAATGGAGCAATCCGGAGTTTTACGTGTTCCGCGACACGCTGCGCATGGAGGAGCATGGCCAGCCGTTGCGCGATGCGATCCTGAATCTTCTGCAGGCAAGCATGAGCCCGAAGGGCTTTGCCAAGGCCGTCGCCTGCACGCGCATCAACCATTTTCTCGGTGAGCTTATCGGCGCGCCGAAAGTACTCAACCAGTACAGCTATAATTTCTGCCTGTTCGGCGAACCGTCGCTGACCGAGCCCTGGGGCTGGCAGTATTTCGGCCACCATCTGTGCCTGAACTGTGTCGTTGTCGGCCGGTCGATGACGATTTCGCCGACCTTCATGGGCGCCGAGCCGAACGAGATCGACGTCGGCCCCTATGCGGGCACCACTGTGTTCCGCGACGAAGAGAGCGTCGGCCTGCAATTGATGCAATCGCTCACGCAGGAGCAGAAGGCCCGCGCTCAGATTTACAAGCTGATGAAGGATCCGGCGATGCCCGAAGGGCGCTGGATTTTTTCCGACCAGCGCCACCTCGGCGGCTGCTATCGCGACAATTACGTCATCCCCTACGAAGGCGTGCTGGGAACACAGATGACGAAGGCGCAACAGCGCAGCATGGTCGATCTCGTCGGCGCCTTCATCGAATATCTGCCGGCGGCGCCGCTCGCCGCCCGGCTCGCCGAAGTGGAGCGGCACCTCGACGAGACCTATTTCTCCTGGATCGGCGCCTACGGCGACAACGACGTTTATTACTATCGCATCCAAAGCCCGGTGATCATGGTCGAGTTCGACCACCACTCCGGCATCTTCCTGTGCAACAGCGAGCCCGAACGGTTTCACATCCACACGCTGGTGCGCACGCCGAACGGGAACGACTACGGCAAGGAATGGCTACGCCAATACCGCGGCGGATGAAGTCGAGATTAATGCCGGCCTAACCTGATCGCGGTAGCCTCGCCTCGTTATAGGCACGCCGAGTTCTCCGGCCGGAATTGTTCGATGATACGATTGTCGATCAAGCGCAAGATCATCGGTATCGCGGTGATCCTCATCGTTTTGATGGCCGTCACCGCCTTTTTGTCGATGGGCCTGGTGATGCAGGTCGGCGGGCGGCTCGACGACCTGACTCAAAGCTACGTTCCCGCTTACGGCGCCCTGGCGCGCGCCAATGTCCGTTCGCTCGAGCGCGCCATGCTGCTGCGGCGGATGGTGATCGAGAAAATCGAGGCGGCCCCGAGCGGCGAGTCGCTGCGCGGCCGCTACGACGCCAGCGGCGCGGCGTTCGAAAAGGAAATGCACACCGCGCAGGCTTTGATCGATGGCCTGATCGAGAAGGGCAGCCAGTTCGGCGACGCGACGGCGTTGGTCCGGCTCAAGACCAGGCTCGACGACCTGATCGAGGACAGCCGCGGCCACCTCGGCGACGAGATCGCGCATTTGCTGCCGCTCATCGACACCGGCGACCGGCCTGCGATCGCCGAGGCCCTCGACCGCGTCGACGCGTTCCGCGACGAACTCGACCGCCAGCTCGACGCGGTGCGCGGCGAGATGATGGACCTAGTGCGGACCGACGCCGCGGCGACGCTGCGCAAGCAGCATGCGGTGACGCTGACGGCCATTGTCTTGACGGCGCTCGCCGCGACGCTCGGTCTGGTGTTCTCGGTTCTGGTCAGCGGCGGCATGACGCGCCCGGTGCGCCGTCTCCTGGAGGGCACGCGCGCGGTCGAAGCGGGGCATTTGGAGGGCAATCTCGCCGTCACTTCGCAAGACGAGATCGGGCTTCTGACGGTCGCTTTCAACAAGATGGTCGAGCAGCTGCGGATGAAGGAACGCATCCGCGAGACCTTCGGCCGCTACGTCGATCCGCGCATCGTCGAGGGTTTGATCAGCGGGCCCGCGCTCGCCAGCGCCGGCGAGCGCCGGATCATGACCGTGCTGTTCTGCGACGTGAAGGGATTTTCCGGCGTCAGCGAGGAAATGACGCCGCAGGGCCTGGTCAAGGTCATGAACCGGTATTTCTCGACCATGTCGGCGCCGATCCGCGACCATGGCGGCATCATCGACAAATATATCGGCGACGCCATCATGGCCTATTGGGGACCGCCCTTCACGGCAGATGCCGATCAGGCGCGGCTGGCGGCGCTCGCGGCGCTCGACATGCAGGCGCGCGTGGCGCCGTTCCAGGCCGAATTGCCGGAGCTCGTGGGGCTCAAGAGCGTGCCGATCTCGTTCGACATCCGCATCGGCATCGCGACCGGCGAAATGCTCGTCGGCAGCATCGGCTCCGACGTGATGATGAGCTACACGGTGATGGGCGACACCGTGAACGTTGCCTCGCGTCTCGAAGGCGCCAACAAGCTTTATGGAACCCATGTGCTGGCCGCGGAGGCGACCGTCACTGCGGCTGCCGACGCCATCGAGACGCGGGAGATCGATCGCGTGATCTTGGCCGGCCAAAGCCAGGCCCAAGTCGCGTACGAGATCATCGGGCGCGCCGGCGCGTTGACCCCGACGCAAATCGAACTGCGGACGCGTTATACGGCAGGCCTCGCCGCCTATCGGGTGCGGCACTGGGAGGAGGCGCGCGCCGCCTTTGCTGCGGCGCTTGAATCCGTGCCGGATGACGGACCGTCGTCGGCGATGCTCAAGCGCATCGATGGGCTGGCGGCGGCGCCGCCCGGCGACGATTGGGACGGCGCCTGGCACATCGAGCAGAAATAAACGGGCGGCTTTGTCCGCTGACCCGGCTGCGGCAACAAACGATCGTTCAGCTATAAAGCTTCCGCGTCGTGCCGCTGCGTTCGACCTCGCGCGCGCTCTTGTAGGTGCCGCCGACAAGATCCATCGACGGATTGGACACGCCGAACCAGAATTTCTCGCTGATGAAGTGGTGCCGCAGATGATATTGCTTGATCCAGCGGCCGAAGCGCGTGCGCGGCTGATAGGAAATGTGGGCGACATAGTGCACCCATTCGTAATGGAAGATCGCGAGCGTCACCCCGAACATCGCCGAGGCGACGATCGACCAGCCGAACAGCAGCGCGAAGGCGAGCGCGGTGATCGCCAGATTGGGCACGAGAAACCACACCGGCAGGAACAACAAATCGAGCCGGTCCGGCTCGGTGTGATGGTCGTAATGCAGCCGGTGCTGCAGCTTGCGCACGAACGCAAAGCGCGACGGCTCTGCGTGAAAGCCGAAACGGTGAAAGCCGTATTCGCTGACATAAAACGTCAAGGCGCCGATGACGACCCACAACAGCGAAAACGGCAACACTCGCGCGCCAAAGCCGACGGCGAGCGCCACAAGCAAGAGCGCGAGCCAGATGTTGGAGCCATGCCGTAGGAACGTGCCGATCATCGGCGTCCTCCCCTATTGTCGTTATTCGTTATTCCGCGCGATAACACGATCGCCCGGTTCGCCGCTATTTGACTACCCGACCGGCTCGGACGCAACCGGCGGGCTTTCCTGCATTTGCGAAGCGCGTTCGGTCAAAATGAGGAGATGCGCGGCGAGCGAGGCGGCGATCACGGCCGGCTCCTTGCCCTTGATCTTCGGAATGCCGATTGGGCAGGTCAGGCGGTCGAGTTCCGCGGCGGTGACGCCCATCTGCCGCGCGAAAGTGACGAACCGCGCCCGTTTGGTCTCGGACCCGATCAGCCCAATGAAGTCGAACGCGCGACGCCGCAGCGCTGCGACGGTGATGTCGAAATCGAGCGGATGGGCGTGGGTCATGACGACGATCATGGCGTCGCACGGCGCTTCGGCCAGTTCGCGCTCGGCATCGTCGGTGCGGACGGTGACGACGTTTGGCGGCACGAATTGTGGAAACTGGTCCGGCCGGCTGTCAATCCAGCGCACCGCGAACGGCAGCGGCGCCAAAGCGAGCACGACGGCCCGGCCGACGTGACCGGCGCCGAACAAGAGAACCGGCGTGGTCGTTTCGCCGAACTGCTCGCGGAAGCCGGCCTTTTCGAACCCCCGCGCCGCCAGGCTCAACGGCGCGTCGGCGCGGCGCGGCGCGAGAACGCGCTCAATCCGGCCCTCGTCGCCGACGCGGCTCATCGTCACGAAGGCCCCTGACTGCTCGGCATCTGCCAGGCGGCGGATCGTTGCCGCGTCGCGGGCATCGAATGTCTCGGTCAAGGTGCGTACCCGGCCGCCGCAGCATTGTCCGAGATTGGGGCCGAGCGGCCAGTTGCGGAATTCAGCGCGGCCGCGACCCTTGGCTAGCACCGCGCGCGCCGCGGCGATCGCCTCGAATTCGAGCCGCCCGCCGCCGATGGTGCCGAAAAAGCCGCCGTCGGGCTGGACGACCAGGCGCGCGCCGGCCTCGCGCGGCGCCGAGCCGTCCACGTCGATCACACTGACCAGGCTGGCGATGCCGTGCCGGTCGATCGTGTCGCGAATGCGGGCCCAGACCTTCGTCATCTCAACCTTGTATCTAGGAACCGGCGGCCGCCGCCGCGAGCGGCGCCAGCGCGGCCACGGCATCGATGGGGCCGATCGCCTTGAGGATCGCTTCCGGGGTCCCGGGGGCGTCGAGCGTGACCGGCTGACCGGGCCGGAGCGAATGTATCGCATCGGCGATGGCGGCGAACGCGGAAATCGCCAGCATCAAAGGCGGCTCGCCGACCGCCTTGGAGCGGTAGATGGTGTCCTCGCGGTTGACGTTGTCGAACAATTCGACCCGGAAATCGACCGGCACGTCGGACGCGACCGGTATCTTGTAGGTCGACGGCGCGTGGGTGAGGAGCCGGCCGCGCTCGTCGTAAACCAGCTCCTCGGTCGTCAGCCAGCCCATGCCCTGCACGAAGCCGCCTTCGATCTGGCCGATATCGATCGCCGGATTGATGGAGCGGCCGACGTCGTGGAGGATATCGACCCGTCGCACGTTCATCTCGCCAGTCAGGATATCGATCGCGACTTCGCTGCACGCGGCTCCGTAGGCGTAATAGAGGAACGGCCGGCCCTTGCCGCGCTCGCGGTCCCAATGCAGCTTCGGCGTCTTGTAGAAGCCGGCGGCCGAAAGGTGCACCCGCGCGCCGTAGGCTTTTTTGGTCAACTCTCCGAACGGAATGCTTTCGTTGCCGACGAACACGCGGTCGTCACGGAAGGCGATCAGATCCTCCGCGACGTTCCACGCTTCGCTGGCAAACCGCGTCAGCCGCGCCTTGATCTCGCGCACCGCGCGCTGCACCGCCATGCCATTCATGTCGGTGCCCGACGACGCAGCGGTCGCCGAGGTGTTCGGCACCTTGTCGGTCGAGGTCGCGGTGATGTGGACGCGATCGAGCCCGATGCCGAACTCTTCCGCCGCGACCTGGGCGACTTTCTGAAACAGGCCTTGGCCCATTTCCGTGCCGCCATGATTAAGGTGAACAGAGCCGTCCTGATAGACGTGGACCAGCGCGCCGGCTTGGTTGAGGTGGGTGAGCGTGAAGGAAATGCCGAACTTGACCGGCGTCAGCGCTAGGCCGCGTTTCAAGATCGGCGAGTGCGCGTTGAACGCCGCGATCTCCTTACGCCGCGCGCGGTAGTTCGACGAGCGTTCGAGCTGTTCGATCAGGCGGACCGCGGTATCGAGTTCTTCCACGGTCTGGCCGTAGGGCGTGACGTCGCGCCCGACGCCGTAGAGATTGGCCTTGCGGACATCGAGCGGATCGCGCCCGAGCTTCCAGGCGATGGCGTCGATGACGCGCTCGATCGCCAGCATGCCCTGCGGGCCGCCGAAGCCGCGGAAGGCGGTGTTCGATACCGTATTGGTCTTGACCCGGCGCGAATAGATGCGGTTCTCGGGCAAGAAATAAGTGTTGTCGGCATGGAACATGGCGCGATCGACCACGCCGATGCTGACATCGGCCGAACAGCCGCAGCGGGCGTCGAGATCGAGACTGATGCCGCGAATGCGGCCGTCGCCGTCATAGCCGACGCTGTATTCGACCAAAAAATCGTGCCGCTTGCCGGTCATCGCCATATCGGCGTCGCGGTCGAGCCGGAATTTGCACGCCCGGCCGGTGACGCGCGCCGCCAGCGCCGCGATCACGGCCCATTGCGTCGCTTGGGTCTCCTTGCCGCCGAAGCCGCCGCCCATGCGCCGCACCGCGCAGGTCACGAACGAATCCGGCAAAGCGAGCACGCGGGCAACGATGTGCTGCACTTCGCTCGGGTGTTGCGTGGAGGAATAGACCAGCACCGCGCCGTCTTCGCCCGGCATCGCCAGCGCGACCTGGCCCTCCAGATAAAAATGCTCCTGGCCGCCGACACGGAGCTTGCCGGCGCTTCGGTGCGGCGCCGCCGCGATTGCCGTGCAGGCGTCGCCGTTGATGAAGGCGTAGTCCGGCATCACGGTTTCGCCGGCGGCGCGGCCCTCCTCGACCGAGACGTTGGGCGGCTCGGCGTCGACCTCGATGCGTGCGCGCAGGACGGCCCGCCGCGCAGCGTCTCGCGACGTGGCTGCGACCGCGAACACGGGCTGATTGTGAAAATCGATGCGGGTGTCGACGAACACCGGCTCGTCGGCGCTTGCCGGCGAGATATCGTTCTTGCCGGGGATGTACGCGGCGGTGATGACGGCGACGACGCCCGGCGCCGCCTTGACCGCGCTCAGATCGACGTTGCGAATAGTGCCGCGCGCGACCGGCGCGCCGCCGACCGCAATATGCAGCGTGCCGGTCGGCTCCGGAATGTCGTCGATATATTCGGCGGCGCCTTGCACGTGCTTGGCGCCGCTGTCGTGCGGCAGCGGCTTCGACACGTGGCGCAGCGGCGCTTCCAGCACGGCGTCATTCAGCGGCATCGGCGAACATCCGGCGATCGGTGATGCGGGTTGCGGCGCTGGCGGCCCCCGCCATTTCGGCGATCGCCTTGATGACGAGATTGCCGGCGACGCGGCGGCGATAGGCGGCGCTGGCGCGCAAATCGCTCAGCGGGGTGAAATCGTCATTGATGGCGTCGGCGACCGCCTGCCAGCGGCTCGTGTCGGTCAGCGTCAACCCGCGCAAGCGCGCTTCGACTGCGGCGGCGCGTTTCGGGATTCCGGCCATGCCGCCGAACGCGACGCGCGCCTCAATGACGCGCCCGGCCCCCACTTCGCACCAGAACGCCGCCAGCACGGCGGAAATATCCTCGTCGGTGCGCTTGGTGATCTTGTAGGCGCGAAACTGCGCTTGCGGCGCGAGCTTCGGCACCAGGAGCCGGCGGACGAACTCGCCCGGCCTGCGGTCCTGCTTGCCGTAATCGAGAAAGAAGCTTTCCAGCGGCATCTGGCGGATGTGGTCGCCGTGGCGCAGTTCGAGTGTTGCGCCGAGCGCGATCAGCATGGGAGCGAGGTCGCCGATCGGCGAGCCATTGGCGATGCTGCCGCCGACCGTGCCGGCGACGCGCACCTGCGTCGAACCGAACCGGCGCAGCACTTCACCGATGTCGGGGTCGATCGATCCCAGAACCGGCGCCGCGCGCGCGAGGGAGACGATCGCGCCGAGGGCATGGCCGTCGGCGGTCTCGATGATCTCGCCCAGTTCGGCGACGCGGCCGACATGAATGATCTTCTCGATCGGCGTGAGTTTTTTGGTGATCCACAGGCCGACGTCGGTCGCGCCGGCGATAATCGTGGCGTCGGGATGCCGCGCGTAAAGCTGTGCGAAGGATTGTTCGGTCGCCGGCGCGGCAAAAAATCGGGCGTCGTCGCCGACAAACAGATCGGCGCGGTCGTCAAGCGCGCGCAGTGTTTGCCGCCGCGTCGCCGCGTCGCGGCTGAAGCGGTCGTCGGCGCCGCTGTTGCAGGCTTCCAGGCCCGCGTCGATGATCGGCCGGTAGCCGGTGCAGCGGCACAGATTGCCGGCGAGCACGTCGTTGAGCGTTCCCCGGTCGGTGGCGCCGCCGCACTCGTGATAATGAGCAAACAAGCTCATGACGATGCCGGGCGTGCAGAATCCGCATTGCGAGCCGTGGTCGTGCGCCATCGCCGCCTGCACCGGATGCAGGGCGCCGTTATCGGCGAGGTCCTCGACCGTAATCAGCTCGGCGCCGTCCAATTGGCCGATCAGCGCGATGCAGGAATTGAGCGGCTCGTAGACCAGTCGGCCATCGCGCTCGCGCACCACCACGACGGTGCAGGCGCCGCAGTCGCCTTCCGCGCAGCCCTCCTTGGTGCCGGTCGTGCGCTCGTCGAGACGCAGCCAGTCGAGCACGGTCGTGCGCGGGGCGAACCGGTCAAGTTCGACCCGGCGGCCGCGTCTGATGAACTGCAGAAATTCCCTCGCCATTGCCCTGCGCCGTGGATTCAAAACGAACAATATGCCTACCAAAACAGCATTGGCTGCGGCACACAAGTCATCCCTAATTTCCTTGTTCGTCAAGGACATAGTGCGGCGGAGGCCGCGACAGCCCTATCTCGCTGCAGGTCATTCGCAAGTTCGATACGGCATGAATCATGCACCGTCGGTCCTGCGATGGACCTCAACACCATCACCGATATCGCAAGGCCGCGCCAGCGCGCGGAATTGCCGGCCTGGAACGCGGGCGACGCTTGGCTCGCCGGCGGCACGTGGTTGTTTTCCGAACCGCAGCTGCGGATCTCGCGGCTGATCGATATCGCCGAGCTCGGCTGGCCGCCACTGCAGGTGAGCGAGTGGGGCCTGCGCATCGCCGCCACCTGCAAGATCGCGGAGCTCGAAGGCATGGCGTTCCCGCCGCATTGGCTGGCGGCGCCGCTCGTCAACCAATGCTGCCGCGCGTTCCTGGCCTCGTTCAAAATTTGGAACATGGCGACGGTCGGCGGCAATCTCTGCATGTCGCTGCCGGCCGGGCCGATGATCTCGCTCACCACCGCGCTCGACGGCATGTGTACGATCTGGACGCCGCTCGGCGAAGAGCGGCGTGTCGCGGTTGCCGACTTCGTCGTGGCCGCGGGGCGCAACGTGCTGCAGCCGGGGGAACTCCTCCGCGCTATCGATCTGCCGCTCGCGGCGCTGCGCCGGCGCACGGCGTTTCGGCAAATTTCGTTGAGCCCGGTTGGCCGTTCGGCGGCGCTCGTGATCGGTACGTTGAGCCCTGACGACGGCGCGTTCACGCTGACGGTGACTGCGGCGACGCCGAAGGCCGTTGTGTTGGCGTTTCCACGGCTGCCGGCGCACGCCGCGCTGCGCGAGCGGCTCGAAGCGGCGATTCCGCCGGATGGTTATTACGACGACGTCCACGGCGCGCCGGCTTGGCGGCGCCAGGTAACGCTGGAATTCGCCGACGAGATTTGCGGCGAATTGGCCGGCAACGGCGCGGGGCCGCCGTGAGCTTTGTGGTCAACGGCACGCCGCACGACGTAAGGCCGCGGCCCGGCCAGTGCCTGCGCACGTTTCTGCGCGAGCTCGGCTGCTTCGGCGTCAAGAAAGGCTGCGACGCCGGCGACTGCGGCGCCTGCACCGTCATGGTCGACGGCGACCCGGTGCATTCGTGTTTGTTTCCGGCCTACCGCGCGCAGGGCCACGCCGTCACCACGATCGAAGGCCTGTCCAAGAATGGCGAGCTGCATCCGATGCAGCAGGCTTTCTTGGAGGCGCAAGGCTTTCAATGTGGCTTCTGCACGCCCGGCATGATCATGACCGCCGCGAGCATGAACCAATCGCAGCGTCGCGACCTTGATTGGGCGCTCAAGGGCAACATCTGCCGCTGCACCGGCTACGGCGCGATCGATCATGCGCTGCACGGCGGGCAGGCGATCGAAGAGGCCGAAGCGGGGGACGCCTGCGGCCGCAGCGTGCCGGCGCCGGCGGCGCGCGCCGTCATCAGCGGGGCTGCGCGCTACACGATGGATATCGCGCCGGCCGGGCTGCTGCACCTCAAGCTCTTGCGCTCGCCGCACGCGCATGCGCGGATCACGGCGATACGTCGCGACGAGGCGCTTGCCGTCCCCGGCGTCCGCGCCGTGCTGACGTTCGAAGACGCGCCGCAAAAGCTGTTTTCGACGGCGCGGCACGAGGACGAGCGCGCCGACCCGGACGATACCCGCGTGCTCGACAATGTCGTTCGCTTCATCGGCCAACGCATCGCCGCAGTGGTCGCGGACAGCGAAGGCGCGGCCGAAGAAGGCTGCCGCAAGCTCGCAATCGACTATGAGATTCTTCCGGCCGTGTTCGATCCGGAAGAAGCGATGCGGCCCGGCGCGCCGGTCATTCACGACAAGGGCCCGCAGTCGCGCATCCACAATCCGCAGCGGAACATCGCCGGCGAGTTGCACGGCCATGTCGGCAATGTCGATGGGGGTTTTGCAGAGGCCGACGCCGTTTACGAGGGGACCTACATCACCCAGCGGGTCCAGCATGCGCACCTGGAGACCCATTGCGCCATCGGCTGGCTCGACCAGGCCGGCCGGCTCAACATCCGTTCCAGCACGCAAACGCCGTATCTGACGCGGCGGGCGCTGGCCGGACTGTTCGACCTCGATCCGGCCAAGGTCCGTGTGTTCTGCGAGCGCATGGGCGGCGGCTTCGGTGCCAAGCAGGAAATGCTGGTCGAGGACATCGTCGCGCTCGCCGTCCTCAAGACCGGGCAACCGGTCAAGCTCGAGTTCACCCGCGAGGAGCAGTTCATCGGCGCCACGACGCGCCATCCCATGCGCGTGCGCATCAAGGCCGGGGCGCGCCGCGACGGCCGCCTCACCGCCATGGAGATGCACGTCGTCTCCGATACCGGCGCCTACGGCAATCACGGCTTCGCCGTGCTCAATCACGCCTGCGGCGAGTGCTTCGGCGTGTACAACTGCGCCAACAAAAAGATCGACGGCTTCGCCGTTTACACCAACACCGTGCCGAGTGGCGCCTTTCGCGGCTACGGCCTGCCGCAGACCAACTTCGCGGTCGAATCGGCGATGGACGAATTGGCGCGCCGGCTCGGCATCGACCCGTTCGAACTCCGCGAGCGCAACATGGTCCGCCCCGGCGATCCGATGGTCTCGACGGGCGCGGAAGAGGGCCACGACGTGCAATACGGCAGCTACGGCCTCGACCAGTGCCTCGCTTTGGTCAAGGACGCGCTCGATCGCGGCGGCGGGCTCGAGCCGCCGGCGTCGGACGATTGGCTGGTCGGGCAGGGCGTCGCGCTCGGCATGATCGACACCGCGCCGCCGTTCGGCCACTTCGCCGACGCCAGCATCAGCTTGCGCGGCGACGGCCGCTACGAGCTGATCGTCGGCACCGCCGAGTTCGGCAACGGCACCAACACGGTGCATCATCAGATCGCGGCGACCTCCCTCGGCACGACCACCGACAGCATCGTCGTTCTCACCTCGGACACCGACAATGGCGGCCACGATACCGGCGCCTATGGCAGCACCGGCACCGTGGTTGCCGGCCGCGCCACGCAGCTCGCGTGCAATGCCTTGCGCGACGAGATTTTGAGCTTTGCGGCGCAGCACGCGGGCGGCGCCAATGGCGCGTGGTCGCTCGTGGCCGAAGCGGCGACCAGCGGCGGCAAGCGCGTGGCGCTCGGCGAACTCGCTTCGGCGGCCGCCGCGCAGGGCCGCCGCCTCACTGCGACCGGAAAATGGAACGGCACGCCGCGCTCGGTCGCGTTCAACGTCCAGGCGTTCCGCGTCGCCGTCAACAAGCGCACCGGCGCCATCAAGGTGCTGCGCAGCATCCACGCTGCCGACGCCGGCCGCGTCATCAATCCGATGCAGTGTCGCGGCCAGATCGAAGGCGGCGTGGCGCAATCGCTCGGCCCGACGCTCTACGAGGAGATGGTGATCGATCGCTTCGGGCGCGTCGCCAATCCCAATTTCCGCAATTATCATCTGCCGCAGTTCGCCGACGTGCCACGCACCGAAGTTTTTTTCGCCGACACCTACGACGCGATCGGTCCGTTCGGCGCCAAGTCGATGAGCGAAAGCCCGTACAATCCCGTCTCCGCCGCCATGGGTAACGCGCTCTTCGACGCCACCGGGATTCGGTTCTGCCGGACGCCGTTCAAGCCGGACCGCATTTTTCCGGCGATCGCGGAGAAATTCGGTACGGGGCGGTGATCTATTTGATATGAAGCGACTAAACGCCCGTTACCCTGAGGTGCTCGGCCGTAGGCCGAGCCTCGAAGGGCCGCGAAGCAGCCCGTGCTGTGCGTCCTTCGAGGCCCGCGCCGCGCGCGAGCACCTCAGGATGACGACCGTCAGTAACAGAAAGCACCCCCACCCGTGTCGCACGATCACGAAAAATTCCTGCGCCGCAGTTTTGATGTCGCCAAGCGCGCCATGACGCGCGGCAATCATCCGTTCGGCGCGTTGCTGGTCGACGCGGGCGGCGAAGTCCTGATGGAAGTGGAAAACGGTTATCTGCCCGACCGCGACATGACGGCCCATGCGGAACGTTTGCTCGCCACGCAGGCGTCGAAGACGTTGGACCCGAAGTTTCTCGCCGATTGCACGCTCTATACTTCGGCCGAGCCGTGTGCGATGTGCGCCGGCGCGATGTATTGGGCCGGCATCGGCCGCGTCGTCTACGGCCTGTCGGAGCGGCGCCTGAAGATGATCACCGGCAATCACGCCGAGAACCCGACGCTCGATCTGCCCTGCCGCACCGTGTTCGGCGCCGGACAGCGCCATGTCGAGGTCATCGGGCCGCTATTGGAAGACGAGGCCGCGGCGCTGCATGCCGGCGTGTGGGCCCCGTCGAGTACATGAACGCTTCCAAAATAGAAGTCTGACTTGCAAGATTAACTTGCAAGATAGGCTGTCATTGTCTATGACCTGCGGCCATGTCGCGCAGGAACCTCCAGGCCGCCGTCACCGATTTTACTCAAGCCCTGGGGTTGTTGGTGCGCCGCATGCGCACCGTGGGCGGCACGCACGATCTGTCGTGGTCGCAGGCGATGGTGATGGGCCGTCTGGCGCGGGAGGGGCCGGCCACCACCGCCGATCTGGCGCGCGCCGAAGGCGTCAAGCCGCAGTCGATGGGCGCCACCATCGCGGCGCTCGAGGATATGGGCATGGTGGCGCGCCGGCCGCATCCGACCGACGGCCGGCAGGTCAACATCGAACTGACGGCCAAGGGCGAGGCGGTGCGCAAAACCGCCAAGGACGCGAAGCGGACGTGGCTCGCGCAAGCCTTTGGCCAGCTCGACGAACAGGAGCGGGACACGCTGTTCGCGGCCGGCGAAATCATCAGGCGGCTGGTGGAACGTGACCAGTCCTGACAAGCGCGAGGGTGGCCCGCCGCCGTTCGGCATCCGCTTCATGGCGCCATTGGCGCTGGGCTCGATGCTCAACCCCATCAACTCCACCATGCTGTCGACCGCGCTGGTGCCGATCGCGGAAAGCCTCCATGCCGGCGTTGACGAAACCGGATGGCTGATCGCCGGCCTTTATCTCACGACGGCCGTCGCCCAGCCGACCATGGGGCGCCTGGTCGACCTATTCGGCCCGCGCCGCATTTATCTGCTGTCGCTGGCGTTCGTCGCAGCGGCGGGAATTTTCGGCAGCGTGACGTCGTCGTTGACGAGCCTGGTAATGGTGCGCGTGCTGCTTGGGATCGGCACGTCCGGGGCCTATCCCGCGGCGATGCGGATCTTCCGCGTCGAAGCTGCCCGCATCGGCGCCAAGCCGCCGCGCATCGCCATGGGCGTGCTCAATCTCGCTGCCATCTCCACCATGGCCGTCGGGCCCGTCGTCGGCGGGCTGTTGACGAGCGCGTTCGGCTGGCACGCCATCTTCAGCGTCAATGCGCCCCTCGCGGTGCTGGCGGTGATTTTGATTCTGCTGTGGATCCCGCAGGATGAGCCGCGCACAGCCAGGTTCTCGCGTCTTGTCGAAGAGGTGGACCTCGTCGGCGTCGGCTTGTTCGCCGTGTCTCTTCTGAGCCTCACGGCTTTCCTGATGACACTGCGGAGCCGGCCGCTGTGGTTGGCGCTCGCCATCGCCGGTGCCTTCGGCGCCGTGCTCGTCGTCCATTCGCTGCGGCGCCTGCAGCCATTCATCGACGTGCGGATGCTGGCGCGCAACCGCCCGCTGGTCGTCACCTACCTCCGAGCGGGAGCGGTCTCGATGATCGTCTTCAGCGTCTATTACGGCTTTGCCCAATGGCTGCAAAGCGTGGTGGGCCTCGGCGCTGCCGAGGCCGGACTGGTGACATTGCCGATGTCGATCGTGGCCGCCGTGTCGTCGCTCACCGGCGCGCGCACCAAAGGGCTGCGCGCACCGATGGCCGTCGGCATCGGGGCGGCAGTGATCGGCTGCATCTGTCTTCTGATCGCCGATCGCGGTTCGCCGATCTGGTTTCTGACCGTCGCGGTGACGTTCTTCGGCGTGCCGCTCGGCTCGTTTTCAACCGCCACCCAGGCGGCCGTCTACATCCAAGCGCCGGCCGAAGAGATCGGCGCTGCCGCCGGCCTGCAGCGCACGGCGATGTATGTCGGTGCCATGGCGGCCGCGAGCCTGCTTGCGATGATGTACGGGCAACGCGCGACGGATCACGGCCTGCACAGCCTGGCCGCCGCGATGGGCGCGCTCAGCGCCGTGCTCTTCATCATTACTCTGTTCGATCGCACCATTCCCGCCGTTTCCAAGAGCGACGAAACAATCGTGCAACCCCAGACGGAAATAAAAACCATGCCGCTTACCCAACTCGACGCCGTTCCTGCCCTCGTCGTGATCGATCTGCAGAAAGGCATCGTCGGTTTGCCGACCGCGCAGCCGGCGAGCGAGATTGTCGATCGCTCCGCCCGCCTCGCGCGCGCCTTCCGCGAGCACGGCCTGCCTGTCGTTCTGGTCAATGTGGCGGGACGCGCGCCGGGCCGCACCGATGCCGGACCGCCGAAATTCACCTTCCCGCCGGATTGGACCGACCTTGTTCCCGAGCTCGAGCCGCAGCCCGACGATTATCTCGTCACCAAACAGCGCGTGGGCGCGTTCATCGGCACATCCTTGCACGATCAGCTGGCGAAGCGCGGCGTCACCCAGATCGTCCTGGCCGGCATCGCCACCAGCGTCGGCGTCGAATCGACGGCGCGCAGCGCCTATGACCACGGCTACAACGTCACGCTGGTCGGGGACGCGATGACGGACCTCGACGCCGACGCGCACCGTCACAGCGTCGAGAAGGTCTTTCCACGGCTCGGCGAAGTGGCGACCACGGATGATGTGCTGTTGCAATTGAAGAACGGCCGCGCATGATCCACTCGGTCAGGTTTCCGACGAAGCGACCGCACGCCGGAGAAAATCCGCGAGGTCGGTCGGCGCGCGGTCGATGAGCCAGCGCAGCGTGTTCGGATTCCCCACCAGGCCGTAGTCGGCGTAATAGCGAAACATCGCCGCGAGCGTCGCACGCTCATAATCGGCCATGCCGCCGGCGCGGGCGCGCGCCTCCCAGGCGTCGATGGTTTCGGCTTCGGCGCGGACTTCGCGGCCCAAAGCGGTGCTGATGGCGGCGGCGACTTCGAGCTGGCTGAGCGGCGGCGTGCCGACGAGTTCGTAGGTCGCGCCGGCGTGGCTTGCGTCGGTCAGTACCAGTGCGGCCGCGGCGGCGACATCGTCGAGATCGACGAGGCTGAGGCGCGTTTCGACCGGATAGGGCACGCGGAACACGCCTTGCTCGGTGATGGCGCGCCATACCACGAGAATATTCTGCATGTAGGCCGTCGGCTGCAGGATCGTGAATTGCAGGCCGGAGGCGAACAGCATTTCCTCGACCCACATCTTTTCCCAATGGTGCGGCATCGCCTCGATCTGCGGATGCAGCACGGAATGAAAGACGAAGCGGGCGACGCCCTGCGCCTTCGCCGCGGCGATGACGTTACGGGCGTAAGGGACTTCATCGCGGCTGACATTGGGGCAGATGTGATAGATCGCCGTCACGCCGGCGGCGGCGGATTTCAGCGCGGCCGCGTCGTCGAAAGCGCCGACGGTGATTTCGGCGGCACCGATCATCTTCAGCGCGGGCGTGTACGCGGCGCTGCGCACAAACGCACGGACCGGCGCGCCCTTGGCGGCGAGCGCCGTGATAACGGCTCTGCCGGTCTTGCCCGCGGCGCCGGTGACAAGGATCATGGCAGCATCATCGCAGTTTGGCGGTGAGTTCGAACAGCCGGTTGGGGCTGAGCGGGATTTCGTTCAGCTCGACCTTCCGCTGCATCAGGGAGAGCGCGTCCTCGATCGCCTGCGCGAACAAGGGCCCGACCGGAATGGCCCCAGCCTCGCCGGCGCCCTTGACGCCGAGCGGATTGAGCGGCGACGGCGTTACCGTGTGGGCGATGTCCATGTGCGGCACTTCGAGCGCGGTCGGCAACAGATAGTCCGCGAGCGAAGCGTTGAGCAACTGGCCCTCGTCGTCGAACACGAGCTGCTCGTAGAACGCATTGCCGATCCCCTGCGCGACGCCGCCGTGGATTTGCCCCGCGAGGATCAGCGGATTGATCACCGTGCCGCAGTCGTGCACCACGACGTATTTGAGGACCTGCAACGTGAAGGTCTGCGGATCGACCTCGACGATCATGGCGTGCACGCCGCTCGCGGTGGCGCCGCCCGGCGGACCGAAATACTGGGTCGATTCCAACCCCGGCTCGGTGCCCGGTTTGACCGCGCCGCGCATCGGGTTGGCCTTGAGCGCCAACTCGCCGAACTTGATCGCCTGGCCCGGAACGCCGACCACCGAGACCTGGCCGTTGGCGATTTCCAGATCTTCCTCGGCGCATTCGAAATGCTCGGCGGCGAGTTTCAGGATCTTCTGCCGCACCGCCTTGGCGGCCTCGTTGACGGCGTTCCCCGCCACCACGGCGCCGCGGCTGGCGAAGGTGCCGGCGCCCCAATAGAACTGGTCGGTATCGCCGGTGACGACGTCGATGTCGGTGACCTCGACGCCGAGATGATCGGCGGCGACCTGGGCGAACACGGTGAAATGACCTTGGCCCTGGGTGCCGATGCCGGTCGCGATGCTGACCCGGCCGTTGGCCTGCACTTGGACCTTGGCGCCTTCATAGGGACCGATGCCGGTGCCCTCGACATAGCAGGCGAGGCCAATGCCGACATAGCGGCCTTGCGCGCGCAGCGCGGCCTGCTCTTCTTTCAGGAACTTGTCGTAGCCGATCATCTCCAGCGCCTTGTCGAGGATCGGCTCGTAATTGCCGCTGTCGTAGGAAAGTTGTGTGAAGTCCTGATAGATGATCTCGTTGTTGTAGGGGAAGGCGTCGGGCGGGATCAGATTGCGGCGGCGGATCTCGGCGCGGTCGATGCCGAGTTCGTACGCGGCGATGTCGAGCAGCCGCTCGATGACGAACACGCCGTGCTGGCGGCCGGCACCGCGATAGGGCGTGACGATCGTCTTGTTGGTGAAGACCGCGGTGAAGGTGCTGTCGTAGTTCGGCACCACATAGGGGCCGAGCAGCGTGCACTGGCTGTTGATCGGCACCGTGAGCCCGTACGGGTTATAGGCGCCGGTGTCGTGCAGGAACACGTCCTTGATGCCGAGAATGCGGCCGTCGGCCGATAGCGCGATTTCGGCATCGTGGGTCTGGCCGCGCTCGTTCGTGGTGGCGAAGAAATGCTCGAGCCGGTCCTCGATCCATTTGATCGGGCGGTTGAGCTTTTTCGCCACCCACGGGATCACGACCTCCTCGGGATAGAACAGCATGATCTTCGGGCCGAAGCCGCCGCCGACGAACGGCGCGATGACCCGCACTTGCCGTTCGCTCATGCCAAGCATCGCCGCGAGGCCGTTGCGCAGGAACACCGGCGCCTGCGTGGTG
>Ga0116134_1000564_pt1 | contig 19153 bp, 16 predicted proteins | sample June2015DPH_19_5_FD_89737 | JGI IMG/M metagenome (GOLD analysis project Ga0116134, IMG submission 89737) | Peatland microbial communities from SPRUCE experiment site at the Marcell Experimental Forest, Minnesota, USA - June2015DPH_19_40 | ecosystem: Environmental > Terrestrial > Soil > Wetlands... | reverse complement strand
TGGGCGAGTTCTTCCTCTCCGGCGGCCAGGCCCTCGCGGACCAGGCCGCGGCGCTCCAGGCCCACGCCGACGAACAGGAACGTGACCGGGAAGGTGTTGGCCAGGTACTTGAAGTGGTTGGCGGCGTCGCGGCCGTCGCGGCGGGCCGGGTCCAGGAAGTGAACGTCGTCCACGCAGAGCCGGACATCGCAGGCCAGGACCGCGTCGGCGGCGCGGTGGCCGAGTTCCTCGGCGTTGCCCCTGTCGTGTCCGGGCAGGCCGAAGAACCGGCAGAGCATCGCGTTGAACGACCGCTTGCTGGTGGAGGAGGTCAGGCAGACGTGGACCACGGGTATCCGGTCGTGCCCCTGTCGGTGACCGGGCCGTAGAGGCTGACCTGCCGCTGGTGGAACTCCGCGCGGGCCGGGACCTGCAGGAACCCCGCCCGGGCGGTGCCGTGGGCGAACATCTCCAGGGGAGACAGCTGAAGGCCCGGCACCTCGGGCAGGTACAGACCGCCGTGTGGCTGCCGGTGGTAGCACTCGGCGGTCCAGTGGCGGATGATCTGCTCCAGTTCGTGCAGGAAGTAGAACGCCTGCTGCTCAGGGTTCTTGCCGCGCCGGTAGGCGTCCGGACCTTCCCTGCCCCCGACATTGCCCCCGAGGATGCCCCCGAGGTAGTACGGCCAGGCAGGCGGGCCGCGCGAGGCGGCCGGCGACGGGTGGGGAAAGGCGGGGCGAAAGGCGGCCGGCGGGCCGGAAAAGGCGCGACGGCGGACGGTATCGGTGCCCACGGCTGTCCGTGACGAATTACGCGAGTCGCCCCGGAAATTCCTGAATTCGAGGCGGAATTGCGTTGACTCCTGTCAAAAAGGCGAGCTAGCGCCGTTGTTGTACCCGGAAATGCCGGGGGAAATTCTCCCGGAAATTAGAATCCCGGGTAATGACGAAAAGCGTGCGCACGCCAATGCCGGCCCATATTCCGCCTCGCCTTTACGGAGGTACTCCCGATGACCGCCCGCGCCGCCCCCAAGGGTCGGCTCGGCAACGGCCAGCTGCGCCGCCAGGTAGCCGAGTACCTCGCCAGCCACCCCGGGCCCCACAAGGTCGGCGAGATCGCCAAGGCCCTCGGCAAGTCGGCCGGCGCGGTCGGCAACGCGCTGACCACCCTGGCCGGCAACGGCGAGGCCGACCTCGTACCCGGCAAGCCCATCCGCTACGAGACGAACTCGGCCACCGCCGCCGCCATTGCCCCCAAGGCACCCCTTCCGACCCGCCCGAACGGGCAGGTCTACCAGCCCTGCGCACTGGCCGACATGCCCGATGTCGAGGCCCTGCGCAAGCTGCGCGACGCCGGAGTGCCAGCCCTGCCGTACGGGCCGCCCGGTACCGGCAAGACCAGCCTGGTCGAGGCGGCCTTCCCCGACCTGATCACCGTCGCAGGCGTCGGCGACACCACCACCGCCGACCTGGTTGGCGAGTACACCCAGAAACCCCGACGGCACCTTCACCTTCGTATACGGGCCGCTCATCAGGGCCATGCAGGAGAGGCGGGTCCTCTTCATAGACGACGCCACCTTGGTCAGCCCGGCGGTGCTGGCGGTCGCCTGCCCCGCGACGGTCGGCGCGAGATCACCGTCAAGGCCCACCCAGAGCGCAGCTAGATGCCTGCTCTTCGGAGCCGTTTGACGGCGGCGCTTTGGGACAGCCAGGCGGTGGGGTGGGGGCCCTGTGGAGAACGTCGACTGGTTCAACCGCAGACGGCTCCACGAAGCCTGCGGCGACATTCCGCCTGCCGAACTCGGAGCCGCCTACTGCCGTCAGAATGCCGCGCTCGCCGGGGCCGGCCAGACAACGAACCGAGTCTCCGAACTCACCGGGCAATTCAGGCACACGGGTATTGTCTACATGTACGATCGGCTTTGTAGACATATGCCAAGCGCGTGTGGGACGATCGGTGACGTTGAGATGCGCCGTGCGGGCGCGGGTGCCAGCGGCGTCGGCAACCCGCATCCTTTCTCATTGACCTCACCCGCAGAAAGCAGAGGCGCAACGTGAAAAGCTTCGCTCGACCCGCATCGGCCGCCGCGGTCACCGCCGTGGCGGCCCTGACCCTTGCAGCCTGCAGCTCCTCCGGGTCGCCGACCTCCAGCAGTTCCAGCAACAGCCCGGTGTATTTCGGTGTGTCGGCCGCAGAGACCGGCCAGTACGCGCAGTACGGGCAGCAGTTCCAGGAAGCGTTCACCCTCGCCGCGGACCAGGTGAATGCCAAGGGCGGCATCGACGGCCACCCGGTCGACCTGGTCTACGAGGACTCCCAGTCCGATCCCACGCAGTCGGTGCAGGTTGCGCAGCAGTTTGTCGGCAACCCGAAGATCATCCTTGTCTTCGGTGACTACTCGTCCGCAGCGTCCATCCCTGCGTCTCCAATCTACACCCGCGGCAAGCTCGTGCAGTACGGCTTCAACAATTCCAACCCCGCCTTCACTTTGGACGGCTCCGAGTACCAGTGGTCAACGTCCGTCACGACGGCTGCGACCTATTCGTGGGAAGCCGACTACCTGGTGAAGCAGGGCATCAAGTCCGTCGGTGTGACCTATCTCAACACCTCCGACTGGGGTATTCCCGCATTCGCCGCGTTCAAGGCCGAGGCAGCGAAGGACGGGTTGACGATCACCGACGCCGAAGCGGTCGACCCAACCTCGGATGACTACAAGCCGTCCCTGCTCAAGGCCGTCGCGGGTCATCCCCAGGCTTTTGTCCACATCGGCTACGGCCCGGACGCCGCCGAGATCGTCACGCAGCTGCGCTCGATCGGCTATAACGGGACCTTCTACGGCGGCCAGGATGTTCAGGTCTTCGACGACACGCCCGATGCGCAGGGGTCCATTGACGGCGCCACCTTCCTCGCGTCGAGCCCCAAGCCGGCCGTGCAGGCATTCGTGAAGGCGTTCGAGGCGAAGTATCCGAAGGCCGGGCCGGTGACGAGCTTCGAGGCCGGCGCCTACGACGCACTGAATGTCGCGATCGCGGCGGCGGAAAAGGGCGGGATCACCCGCGCCGGCATCCTCAAGGGCTTCCAAGAGATCAAGGATGTCCCGAGCGTGGTGTACGGCACGATCTCCTTCAACCCGCAGACGCGCCAGGTGCAGACGCCGACGCTCACGCCCACCATTCTGAAGAGCGATGCGTGGGTTATCTATAATGGTGCCTGACTCGCGCTTGCGCGAAAGCGCACCGTGTTTGACACGTTGATCGCCGGGCTGCTCCAAGGGAACGTTTACGCTCTTGGAGCAGTCGGCATCTCTCTCGTCTTCGGCGTTATGAATGTCGTCAACTTCGCCCAGTTCTCCTTCTTCAGCCTGGGTGCGATGCTGGCGTGGTTCTTCGTCGTCCGACAGCACCTCCCGTTCTGGGTTGCTCTCGCCCTCGTCATCGTCATCTGCGCGGCTCTCGGTCTGATCATCAACGTCTCCGTTGTCCGGCCGCTGGCGAAGTACCTGCCACTGGCGGCGATGCTGTCGACTTATGCGGTCTCGCAGATCCTCGACAACGTGTCGCAGACGGCCTTCGGTGCGCAGTACCGCGAGTTCCCGCAGGTGCTGTCCACCACGAACTTCCACGTCGGGAGCATGCTCTTCGGCACCTCGGATGTCGTGATGCTGGGCATCACTCTCGTGCTCATGGTGGTGATGTCGCTCTTCCTCAAGTTGAGCAAGATAGGTCAAGCGATCCGCGCGACGACTCAGGACCAGGAGGCTGCGCTCCAAGTCGGCATCCCGGTCGGGGCCGTCCAGCATGTGGCGTTCGTGATCGCTTCCGCCCTCGGCGGACTCGCGGGTATCTTCTTCGCGCTGTACGACGGGATCGCGGATCCGACGTCCGGGCTCACCACCGGCTTGATCGCGTTCGTCGCGGCAACAGTCGGCGGACTCGGCTCTCTCGTTGGAGCCGTCATCGGAGGGTTCATCCTCGGAATCCTGGAAGCGTTCGGCATCTACTGGTTCGGCGACGCCTCCAACCAGATCATCGTCTTCGTCATCCTGCTCATCGTCCTCATCGTCCGACCTGGCGGTCTACTCGGCAAGGTGCCGCTGTTTTCCAGCGAACCACTGACCGGCACGTTTCTGGGTAAAGGGCGGCCGTTCCGGATCCCCCGCTGGGTGTGGCTGGCCGCCTTCGCCGTCGGTGCGGTCGTCATTCCCTTCGCGGGGAGCGACGATTTGCTCACCACCGGCACGCAGGTGCTGATCTACGCGATCATCGCCGCGGGCTTGACGATCACCGCGGGTCAGGCGGGTGTGATGGCGCTCGGTCAGGCCGGACCGGTCGCCATCGGGGCCTACACCTCGGCTCTGCTCACCCTTCACCTGAACCTCTCGTTCTGGGCCGCCCTGCCGATCGCCGGAATAGCCGCCGCGGTCATCGCGTCGGTTCTCGCCTCGCCCATCTGGGGGGTGAAAGGGCACTACATCGCCATTGCTACCCTCGGTCTCGGGGTGGCGATCTTCGCCGTAATCCAGCTGATCGTGCCCCTGGCTCTCTACGATATTCCCGTCCCGGAGTGGGGCTCAACGGAGCTGGCAAGCCCGCTGGATTACTACCTCATCGACTTCGTGGTGCTCGTCGTCACGCTGCTGGTGATCTGGCGCATCCGCGGCTCGCACCTCGGCAAGGCGATCGCGTCCGTCGGTTCCGATGAAGTCGCAGCTCTCGCTTCTGGTGTCCGGACACGCGGCTACAAGGCTCTGGCCTTTGCCGTCTCGGCGTTCTTCGCCGGCATCGGAGGCTCGCTGCTCGCGGCCCAGTACACCTACATCGACACGACCGTCTTCACGACAGTGATGTCCGTATTGGTAGTCACAATCGTGATCATGGGCGGCGTCGGCCTGCCGTACGGCGCCGTGGTGGGCGCGATCGTCCTTATCGGAGCGCTGCAGCTCCTGCGGGTCACGGACGACCTGCGCATCATCGTCTACGGCCTCGTGCTGATTCTGGTGGTGAGGTTCCGTCCCGGCGGGATCCTGGTGAGGAACTCATGAGCGAGCTACTGCTGCAGGTCGAGAACCTGGAGCGCCATTACGAGGGCATCAAGGCGGTGGACGGGATTTCGTTCACCGTTGCGCATGGTGAGGTGGTGTCGATCATCGGCCCCAACGGGTCGGGTAAGACGACGACGCTCAACCTGGTGACCGGCGCCATCCGGGCGGACGCGGGCTCCATCACCCTCGACGGGAAGCGCATCGACCGAGTGGGAAGCGTGGGCATCGCCGAGCACGGCATCTCCCGCACTTTCCAGAATGGCCGCGTGTTCGCAACCCTGTCGGTCGCGGACAACATCGAGGTGGGCATTCACTCGTCCTTGCGCGCGAATCGGCCCTTCCGCAGGCTGTCGGGCCTCTTCCTGCTGCGGTGGATCTCCTTGCTCGGGGAGTTGTACGTCGCGATCTTCGGCACGCCGGCCGCGCGCAGGGAACGGAAGCAGGTCGACGCCATCATCGACACGGAGATTAATCGTTTCGAGGCGCGCCTGGGGCCACGCCGCCATGACCCCGCGTACACCCTCAGCTATGCGAACCGGCGTCGCGTCGAGATCGCCCGGGCACTGGCCCTTCAGCCGAGGCTCCTCGTACTCGACGAGCCCACGGCGGGCATGAACCCGTCCGAGACGGCCGAGGTGCTCGCGCAGCTCCTCGAGCTCAAGACCGAAGGGCAGGCCATCCTGCTCGTGGAGCACAAGCTCGACCTGGTGATGACGGTCTCCGACCGGGTGATCGTGATGGACAATGGCCGGATCATCGCGCAGGGAGACCCGCAGACGGTGCGTCACGACCCTGCCGTCATCGAGGCGTATCTGGGCCGCCGCCGCGTCCTTGGCGGAGAGGCAGCAGAATGAGCGGCCAGCTGCTGGAACTCAATGCCGTCGACGTCTATTACGGCCACTTTCGCGCCCTGCGCGGCGTGACGATCGAGGTCGGCGACGGCGAGATCGTCTCCCTTCTCGGCGGCAACGCCTCGGGTAAGTCGACCACGATGAAGACGATCCTCGGCCTTAACCGGGTGAAGGCAGGCTCGATCACCTTCGCGGGTACCGACATCACCCATCGGTCGACACGGGCCCGAGTACGCGCCGGCCTCGCCTCCGTTCCCGAAGCGCGCCGCGTCTTCCCGCAGATGACCGTGGACGAGAACCTCATGGCTGGCGCCTACACCCGCAACGACCGCGCGGGCATCGCCGACGATCTCGAACGGATGCGCGAGCATTTTCCCCGGCTGGCCGAGCGGCGCAGGCAGGAGGCGGGGACGCTCTCCGGCGGCGAACAGCAGATGCTCGCCTTCGCGCGCGCGATGATGAGCCGGCCCCGGCTCGTCTGCATGGACGAGCCCACCATGGGACTCTCCCCCAAACTGGTCGACCAGGTGCTCGATGAGATCGTGCGGCTCAACCAGGAGCTGGGGGTCTCGGTGCTTCTCGTCGAGCAGCAGGCTGAGCTGGCGCTCTCGATCGCCAGCAGGGGGTACGTGCTCGCTACCGGTGAGATTGCGGTCGCCGGCTCGGCGGGAGAACTTCTCGACGACCCGCGGATCCAAGAGGCCTATCTCGGACGGAGCGCCTGATGGCGAAGGAGCGGCAGAGACTCGGGTTCTTCACTCGCGTCCTCGACGAGACGACGCCGCAGGAGCGCTACCGGCTCGCGCTGGCGCAGATCCGAATGGCCGAAGAGGTCGGTTTCGACACCGCCTGGGTCGCGCAGCACCACTTCCACGAGGAGGAAGGCGGGCTGCCTGCGCCGTTTGTGCTTCTTTCTCACGCGGCAGCGCAAACCTCACGGATCGTGCTCGGGACGGGCATCGTCACGCTTCCTCTCGAGGCTCCGATTCGCGTTGCCGAGGATGCCGCGGTGCTCTCGCTGCTGTCCGGCGCACGGTTCGAACTCGGCATCGGCAGCGGCGGCACCCCGAGCTCCTTCCCGCCATTCGGGCACGATCCGAGCGACCGGCCGGACATCTTCGCCCGGCATCGTGAGCAACTCGTCTCGGCTCTTCGAGGAGACACTCTGACGAGTGATGACGGGAGGCTCTACCCACCGGCACCGCAGCTCCTCGACACGCTGTGGGAGGCCACCTTCTCCGCCGCGGGCGCCGCCCGGATCGGCAGCGCGGGGTCGGGACTCATGCTCTCGAAGACCCAGCTGCACACGAGCGGGACAGGGTTCGCAGCGCTCGCCGACACGCAGCGCGCGCTCGTCGACGCCTACATCGCGGCGCTTCCCGCAGGCGTCCGGCCCCGGATCTTCGGTTCGCGCAATCTCCTCGTCGTCGATGACGAGGCCACGGCCGAGCGGCTCGCGGCACGGGGCATCGAACACTCTCTGCGGATCGCGAAGTCGCTCGGCTTGGACATCCCGGTCGGCGCCACGCAGAGTGGGGTCCGCGCGCTCTTCGACCTCCACATCGGCACCCCCGAGCGGGTCATCGCTGAGTTGAAGCAGGATCACGTCCTTCTCTCGTCGACCGATCTCGTCTTCCAGTCACATCCGATTGACCCGCCGCACGAACTGCTGCTCCGTTCACTCGAACTCATCGCCACCGATGTCGCGCCCGCGCTCGGGTGGACCCCAGCCACCACCAAGGAGGAGACCTATGTCTGACCTCATCGACGAGCTCGTGGGAATCGCCCCCGGTGACCACCTTGACACGCTCCGCGCGAAGCGGCCCATTGTCCGACGCGATGCCCAGGCAAGCTATGAAGAACTCATCGTCTCGCCGAGCGACCTCGACCGTGCCAGCGCGGCAGAGCGCGCCGCGATCGGATACTGGGTTGCTGCGCTGAGTCAGGCCGCTGCACTCGCCGGGCATTACCGGAGTCTGCTCGCCTCGCTCGATCCCGCTGTACTCGACGCGCTTGTCACCGCCATCCCCGAGGCAACCACGACCGGCCCCTACGGTGCCTACCCTCCAGGGCCGCTCAGCGTCGAAGACGAGGACGGCCTGCACTGGACCGCACCCGCATCCCTGCACAGCGCCGTCGGCGATCGGCTCGCCGCAGCTCTCGAGCACACGCATCTGCTCACCTTCCGACCGCGGGACTCGAACCCGAAAGCTCTGCAGGCATTGCTTGACGCCGGCTGGACCACCGACGGGATCGTCACCATCTCACAGCTCGTCGCATTCATCCACTTCCAGCTACGTGTGATCGCGGGTCTCACCGTCCTCAAGGAGGCGAACTGACATGACAGAGCAGGTCATCCGACACCCCGACAATGTCGAACCGGACGCATTCACCCAGGCTCAGCTCGAATGGGAACCGTGGCTCGAACCGAAGCCGATCGAAGCGCTCACCCAGACGGACCGCGAGGCGCTCAAGGGGCGCCGCGCCGACAGTCCGTACTTCCGGCTGCTGGTCCGCGACCCCATCGTGCTCGGCGCGAGAACCCGAGCCGACATCGACATCTTCACGAATGAAGACGGCGGTCTTCCGCGTCCAGAACGCGAACTCGCCGCCGCGGCGGCAAGCCGGGTGAACGGATGCCTGTACTGCGCTTCCGTCCACTCCCGCGCCGCAACCGAGTTGTCCGGACGCCGCGATGACGTGCAGCGCCTCCTCGACGACGGCATCGACTCCGAGCAGGACGAACGCTGGACGGCAGTGATCGAGGCGGCCGCCGCGCTCACCGCGACCCCGTCGCGCTTCGCACCGGCACACGTCGCGGCGTTGAAAGCCGCCGGATTCGACGATCAGGCGATCGTCGACGTTATCCAGTCCGCCGCCTTCTTCAACTGGGCGAACCGGCTCATGCTCTCGCTCGGCGAGCCGGCGCCACCCGTCGGGGACTAGGGCCGCGTCCCGGGTCTCGATACGCCGCTGCGCGGCCCCTTGGCGCAGCTGCGCTGCAGGCTTATCGTCATGAATCACCCAGGGAGGCATCGCGAACATGCGTAGCGGCCGGCCCCTTTGCGGCCGGTACCTCACCCGCGACCGGAAAGGGCAGCGGTACCCTCATCGGCAGAGGCTGTCGGAAGCCCTCCGAGTCTACGTTTCCGCAGGTCAGCATGATTACAGGGTATGCCGATGACTCCGCCCCTGCGCGAAGATCTTCACCATCTTCGAGGGCACCTCCGAGATCCAGCGGATGATCATCGGCCGCGCGGTGACCGGCCTGCCCGTCCGGTAGCCTGACCTGCGGTTTTATCGGTTCGCTGCATGGAAGGCGGCCCGCCCAACTCTAGAGTCGGGCGGGCCGCCCTCGTGTCCGCATTGTCCGAAACGTGCCGGTTAGTTCCCGTCGTTTCCGGACCGCGTGCTGAATCCGTGCTGATAGCTGCGGTTCATTGGTCTAGACCAACTGCGATATAGGTCTAGGCCGCTATCGGTCGCGGTCGCGCGGCACCGCCGCTGCGGAGCGGGCTGGCGAGCGGACCGGGACCGCGACGGTTGGCCCGAAACTATACGAGCCGCCGCCGTGCTGCTGGATGACCGCACCGAGCACCTGCGGGTCGCGGCGGCCAGGCCCGGACCGTGCCGTGATCGCAGGACCCGGTGTTCTGTCCGCAGCCGTCTGCCCGTCTGACGGCAAACGAGCGATCCGAGCCTCGACCCGCCATATAGCCGCCGTGGACCCGCGTGCATGCCTCCGGGTGGAAAAACCTTAGACCGGCGGGACACCTGGATATGGTCGCGGATGTGGCCCAGGGTGCTGGCGGCCTCCGCCAGCAGCAGAAGAGCGTGGGCGAAGGCGGCCGTCCCGGCAAAGCGGTCCGGCCGGCTGGTCAGCCAGGTCGCCAGCCGCTCCATCATCAGCAGGTCGCCCGGCGGGAAGCACCGGTAGTACAGCCGGGGCGCCCGGCGCAGGGGCCGGGTGACCGTCCGGCCCGGGCGGTGCCCGGGTCCGGCGGCCCGCTGGCAGGCGGCCGTCGTCGCCGCGCTGATGGTGACGTGGTCGGGATGGCCGTAGCCACCGCCGGGACCGAACGTGATGACGACATCCGGCCGGAACTGGCAGATGACCTCGGCCACCTCGTCCACCAGGGCCGGGAACTCGGCGTCAGCGAGTGTGCCGTCGACGTGGTCCAGGCATCGTACCTTCGTGATGCCGAGGCGCTCGCAGGCCAGGCGCAGCTCGGCCTCCCGGATGGCGGCGATGGTACGCCGGGTACCGGCGGCAGCGTCGCGGATCTGGCCGGCCTGGCCGCGGGTAGCCGATACCACCATGATCTCGGCACCCTGTCCGGCGTAGCGGGCAAACGTGCCCCCGGCGCAGAACGTCTCGTCATCAGGATGGGCGAAGATACCCAGCAGGCGGCAGCGGCCACCCGGTGGCACGCCGTCATCGAGCAGGCGCGGCCCGCCAGGGCGCCTCCGCCCGGCGATGGCTCCCGGACCAGGCCCACGCACCTGTTCATCTCGGCTCGGGAACGATGCGGATGTAGGGCTTGGGAGACTTCCACTCGCCGAAGATCACCTTCGCCTCGTCGTCGGGCACCGAGTTGGCGATCATCACATCTTCGCCCTGCTTCCAGTTCGCCGGCGTCACGACGCGGTGCTTGGTGGTCGCGCTAGTAAGAACCGTGCGGCCAGGGGCCAAATAGTTGATCTTGCAGGGTTTGCGTGCTTGGGGTCGGCCCGTACGATTGCGCCAGTCTCTTGGGGCGGTCCGCCCGCTGTTTCGCGTTGCACGATCCCGCTACGGCACCCGGAGCAAACCGTCTGAGCAGCCGCTAAGGACAGTAGGTGGGTCCCTGAGTTTGCCGAGGGGGCGCCCGGCGGGCCGAATGGGGCCCGGACCAGGGCCTGCGGAGTTGGATGCTGCCGCCGAGTCACTCTGATCCTTCCTCAGTCTCCGTGAGATTATGTCGCCTGGGACGAGGACTCATCGTCCCTGATGAAGTTGAGAAGGCACGGGTTGGCTCCGGCCGTGGTGCGCGACCCGCCTGATCATCGGGCGCCGGTGAACGAGGAGGATCTCGCTGGCTTTGAGATCGACGCGGGTGCGCCCGTACAGATAGGCAGGATCGCAGATGCGGTGAGTCCGAGCCCCTGGCGGGTCCGGCTTCGTGCTGGCCGGGCGCGGCCGAGCCGCGGCCGGGTGCTGCATCGGCAAGCAGCTCGGCCAGCGACCGGCGGTGGCTTCCAGCAGACTAGTCACAGGGCTGGTATGAAGGTCGGCCTCGGGGTTACGTCGATCGACAGCATCACGCTGGGTGACGGGGAAGGTCAGGCAGAACGCGCGCCGAGCCGATATGCGCGGATATCGGCTCGATGCCGTCAGGACTTCGGTCGCGCATACCTGGACGTTCGGGTTGCTGCGGCTTTGTGCCGTATCGGGGCGGGGCCGGTGCGTGTCTGTCCGCGCGGGGAGCGCGGATAGGCCGGCTAGCCCGCATGCGGGTGCGGGTTGCCGAGGTAGGGGAACTCGCCGGGCAGGTCGGTGTGCGGTGCCAGCCCGGTGGGAGACATGTTTCCTTTTGACTGGAACGCCAGCCGGTGGTAGATGACATCGTCGGTGAAGGAGCGGCCGTTGGGGTAGCGGGCGGGCTGGGCTGGGTCGAAGGTCAGCACGTCGGGCAGCAGGCCGTCGGCGTCGATCGCGGCGATCGCCTCCTCTCGCGTGTAGCCGCCAGTGTGGCCCATGTGACGGGTGAACTGATCCAGCCAGCGCTCCCGATCGTGCACCGGTTCGCCGGCGTTGTATTCTTCCTTGGTTTCGTCCCGGTTGAAGAAACTGCTGACCGACGGGTGCCCGGCGCGGTCGACATGGACAAGCTGGCCATCGCGCCGCAGGCTGCATCGTCCCCAGACGCCGATCTTGGGGTTGGGGCCGAACTCGCTCGTCGGCAGCTCCACAGCCATGGAGAACACGTTGGCCTCGGTGTTGGAGTCCACCCCAGTCCACGGGGACCGGCCGAGGAGGCGGGGCGCGGTAAAGTTGTTCCCGTCGCTGATGTCGAAGATGGTCTTGATCCCGTCGAAGTCGAAGAAGAACGCGTCGCTGCGGCTGCCGGCGAAGAACTGGTAATCTCCGGCCGCGACGGACTCCGGCGCGGCCCCGAAGCAGACCGCCGCGTCGTTCACCACCGTCGTCCCGGCAGCGTCAGCGGAGCGGGCTTCGCCGCCCCGGGCGATGAGGGCGCTGAAGGTCTGGCTTTCGTTGCGCGGCGGCGCGAACAGGAAAGAAATCGCCAGGTCGGCCAGGTAGTCTCCGTCGGTGTCGATGTTGAAGCGGTAGATGGCATCGGGGTGGAGAGCGTCCGCTTCCGGGTTGGCATTGAGAATGATGACGGTCCGGGAAGAGTCGGCGGGGGACTGGAAGACGTACAGGTCACACAGGTCGAGCCGCTGGTCACCCAGCGGCGGGCCGAGGCTGAGGCCGGTGAAATGATTCGACATTGACTGCCTGTCCTTTCGATTGTGCCTACCGGGCCTGTCTAGCCCTGTGCGCGAACAGACTGGTTGCGCCCGGGGGCGGGTTCGGGGCAGCCCCTGTCCGCCGGTGTTGCTGCTCGGTTGCGGTGGCCAAGACGGCCGCCGATGTGACCGATTATCGCGGCCCGCGCCCGGATTGTGGAGGCTCACCGTGGCCCCTGTTCCGGCTCGGCCACCCCGGCCCGGCGGCACCGCTGATCGGGTGATCAGCGATACCGCCGTGGCGCAGGAGATGGCGGGCGCTGGTCCTATGGGCCGACCGTCGCGAGGGCGGGGGCAGGTCTTCGCGCTCGCGCCGAGTAGGCCAAGGTGACGGTGGCAGAGGGCTTGTTGCTGACCCCGGTGACCGTGGCCTTTTCGGTCTGGCCGCTGGCGGCGAGGCGTAGGTGATAGTGACACCGCACGGCTTGTTCGGGCCCAGGCTGGTCCCGGTACAGGTGTCGGCGGTCTTGATGAGAGCCGAAGGCCCGGTCACGGTGATCTTCAGCGCCGAGATGGCCGAGTTGCCGCTGTTGGTCAAGGTGAACGCCTTGGCGCGCATCGCCCAGGCCCGGCAGTAGGACGGCCATTGCCACGGCGGTCCGTTGGCCCGGCCTGGCCCGGCCGACGACCGGCCCGAGATCGGTCCGAGTTTGGAATGAACATTCTTCCGATGCGGACGAGGCCTGCATTCTTATCGTGACGCGCTCAATTCAGCCGACAGATCGTAGTCATACACCCTGTGCTGCCCGCCGCCGCGGTGAACGTCATGGGCCGCTCGGCCCGACGCACGCAGAATGGGATAATCTGCGTACGCTCATAGCGGCGACTGACACCCCGGCCCAGCGCGCCGAGTCGGCGTTCTATGGAGCCCGTTTGGACGAAGCCCAGGTGGGAGGTCGGTTTTGCGTCGTGGACATGTCGTTGACGCAGGTCCCGCGCAGGGAGCAACCCCAAAGAGCAGCATCGACAAGGGGATCAACGCAGGTCACATGGGCGACACCTGCTTCGGGTGCGTTGTGGACACCCTCCAGAGAACCTGTCCACAACAGGCGTCTACCCGCAAGAAATAGACGTCGTGGACGCTTCAAAATCGCTCCAGGGAATCGGCGATCCGGATCTGGTCAGGACGCCTATCAGATCACGCTCCGCAGTCGACGCTGGCCTCCGCTTGACGATCCGGATCCGCCGTTCGGTACGTCTTGACACACCGTGCCCGTGACCATCGGTGTCGCGCCGAACGGGTTGATCTGTGCGCGGCCATCCGTGGCTGACACGGCTGGCTGACGCCCGACTCTGCCGATATATGAGGCGTTCGTTGGCCGCAGCCAAGTGCCAATGAAACTGACGCTTCGCCGCCACCTAGCTGTGCATACCGCCAACTGAGTCACAGCCCGGGGGCGGCGTGCTGAACCCACGCTTCGTGTCGAGCGCTGCTATCAAGAACGTCGGCTGCGACCGCCTCAGTGCAAACCCAGGCCTACCCCAGGCCGGCGGGCCGGGTGATGCTAGCGTCGTTTTCCATGACAGAATCCCCTACGTGGGCAATGCCGCAGTGGACGTTCCTGCTGACAGCGGGTGGCTGCTCGGACATTTAAAAGCCGCCGCGGATGTCCGGCACAGTGATGATGTCGAGATCATCACCTGCCCATTTCCCGTTCGAGCAGCCGCCGGACGAGTTGCCACCCGACCCGGCAGCGCTGGCCGCTACCGCAGCCTCCTACGGCATCGAGATCCCCGGCCCGCCGCCCAGCCTGCCGCGACCGGCGACATCCGTCGCGTCAAGAGCGCCCCGGGAACAGTAGCCAGGAAACGCGGTAGCGGTCTCTCCACATCAAGATCAGCTCAAAAGGCCACAGCGGCCGGACCGGACGAGGATCGGCACGCCGAGAAGGAGACTTTCATGCAATCCCATCACGACAGCAGGATCCTTCATCACATCGCCGCCGGGTCAGGAACGCCGATTCTCGACGTCGCCGGCTTAACCGTCGAATTCCTCACCGGCCCGCAGGACGCACCACGGGACTTCTGCGTCATGCGCGGGGTGATTCCGCCCGGTGCTGTAGTACCTATCCACAGCCACGACAGCACGGAAGCGTTCCTGGTGATCTCGGGCACCAAGCAAGCGCTGGTGCCAGGTGAGGATGGCCTGGAATGGAAGGACGTGCACGAGGGCGACTACGTCCAGATAGCCAGCGGCGAGGCGCACGCCCTCCGGAATGTCTCTCGCGAGCCGGTGATCGAGCTCATCATCACCAACCCGCGGCTCGGAGAATGGTTCTCCGAAGCAGGACGGCCGGTCACCGGTGAACCCGGCCCGCCGACCCCTGAAGACCTGGCCCGCCTCATCGCAGTATCTGGCAAATACGGTTACCGGCTTGGCACGCCCGACGAAAACAGGGCAGTCGGGATTGAACTCCCAGGGTGACCTGAAGCGGCAGCGAGCCCCGCGGCTCGGCTACCTGACTGCTGGTGACCCAGCCAGCAGAGCTAACGGACCTGCGACCAGAAGTGGCTGATCTGTGTTCGACCCGGGAACCGATCCTGATCAAAACCGCCCACACCGAGTCGGCAGGGAGACCGGCGGTATCGCGACCGCTAATCCGATCACTCTTTGTCATAGCCATCCGTGGCCAGCTTGGTGATTGTCACTGGGCAGATCCCGATGGCCGACCACAGTGGCCCTGCTGAGGATTTCACACGAGGCTCTGCTGCCCAGACCGGGACGGAGGAGACGGGACATCACGTCGGTACTGCGCCACGTAACGTCCAAGAATCGGCGACATAAAGCTCTGAAAGTCACATCACATGACCTCACGGTGCGTAATCGGAACCTCTCCGAAGAGACGCACACAGTCCCGCCGCTATGCGCGGGTTCTTCACTGGCCGGATACCGGCGGGTCGCCAGGCAGAACCGGATGTTCGGCGCACGAGCCTGCGGGTGTCGGGCCGGCGCCGCAACATTACCCTCCGTCCGGGAAAATGGATCTGCGGATTTGCTGGACCGATGGTGGTGGCCCTCCAAGCTCAGCTGATATGCCGGCCGCGGAATCCAGGAGGCCAGTGACCGGGGTCCGCGCCTGATCGCGGACCAGGGTAGGCCAGGGATTTCACGGGCGCGACGCGGGACGCGGGAGCGGGACCGTGATCTCAGGCACAGAAAACCAGAGGCCCCACCTGGGGCAGCCGTGGCAGTGCCACCAGCGGGCAGCCAGACCGGCGGAGAAATCAAGGGCCTTTGTGACCATCGGCACCAGCAGCGGTGCCGGTACCGAGATCTGCTTAGGGGGTCATGGCAGCGGCCAGCTGGCGGTGCTCATCCACGGCTGCCCGCTGGAGAATGCGGGAGGAGAGCTCCAGATGGACAGCTACGATTTCGTGATCGTGGGCGGAGGGACGGCCGGGTGCGTGCTGGCCGCGCGGCTTTCGGAGAGCCCGGAGGTGTCGGTGCTCTTGCTGGAGGCGGGCGCCGCGGAGTCGCCCGCAGGCGCGGAGTATCCCCCGGCATGGCCGTTTCTTCTGCAGTCCCCGGCGAACTGGGGTGACGTCGCGCTTGACCAGACCGCCGCCGGACGGCCGGTTGCGGTGGCCCGGGGCCGGGTGCTGGGCGGCTCGTCGGCGATCAACGCGATGGTGTTCATGCGGGGCCACCGGTCCAGTTATGACCGGTGGGTCCAGGAGGGCGCCGACGGATGGGGTTTCGACGACCTGCTCCCGTTCTTCCGCCGCACGGAGACCGCCAAAGGACGTGATCCCGCGCTGCGCGGGATGGACGGGCCGCTTATCGTCGGCCCGGCGGCCCCGCCCAATCCCGTGCTGGCCGCGTGCCTGGAGGCCGCCGAAGAAGCCGGGTACCGGCGCGCGGACGATATCAGCGGCGGCCTTGAGGAGGGCTTCGGGTGGTCCGATCTGAACATCGTGGCGGGCAGGCGGCAAAGTGCCCTGGCCGCGTACCTGAGGCCGGCGATGCAGCGCGGCAATCTCCGCGTGGTCAGCGAGGCGCTCGCCCATCGCCTGCTCATGGACCGGCAGCGATGCGCCGGCGTCGAATACAGCGTGAGCGGCGGGCTGTACCGGGCCGGAGCCACCGGTGAGGTCGTGCTGACCGCGGGCGCCATCGGCACGCCGAAGCTGCTGATGCTCTCGGGGATCGGCCCGGCTTCTGCCCTTCGCCCGCACGGCATCGAGGTGGTCGCGGAGCTGCCCGGCGTCGGAGAGAACCTGCACGACCACCCGTACGCCTTCATCATCTACCGCCCGGCCGAGCCGGTGCCCGCGGCGGCGAACAATCACGGTGAGGCGCTGGGCCTGCTGCGCAGCCGCCCGGATCTGGACTACCCCGACCTGCAGATCATTTTTGTCGACATCTCTCTGGTTCCGCCGTCCGCGGGCGGACCGGAGCCGGGTTACACGATCGCGCCCGCGCTGATGCAGCCCTTCAGCCGCGGGACGGTCCGGCTGGCCAGCGGCAGCCCGGACGCCGCTCCCGTGGTCGACCCGCGGTATCTGAGCGACCCCCGGGATGTCGAGGCCATCGTGACGGGCCTCAAGATCGCCCGGCAGATCGGGCAGGCAAAGGCCCTGGAGCCGTGGCGGGCCGCCGAAGCGCTGCCCGGTCCCGGTGCGGACACCGACGACGCGCTGCGGCACTACGCCGACCGGACAATGCAGTCCTACTTCCATCCGGTAGGTACCTGCCGGATGGGGACCGACATGATGTCGGTGGTGGACCCCGAGCTGCGGGTGCACGGCATCAGCGGGCTCCGGATCGCCGACGGCTCGATCATGCCGTCGATCGTTTCCGGCAACACCAACGCCACGGTGTACGCCATCGCCGAGCACGCGGCGGCCCTGGCCAGCCGGTGACCTGGGCGCGGGCCACGCACTGGCCACTTGCACCGGACACCGGCGCATACGAGCGCGGCCCGGCCAGCATGACAATCACTGGCAGGAAGCCATCGGCAAGCAGGTACCCGGGGCAGCCGCCACGGTGTCACCAGCTGGGCCAGGACCTGAGCGAAACCAATGGCCTATGTGACCGCCGGCCCGGAAAACGGCGCCGATGTCCAGATCTACTACGAGGATCACGGCAGCGGCTGAAACCCGGCGGCAACCCTGTACCGCTCGAATACTCGATTGAGTGGCTGACCTGCGCTTTCGCCAGCAGGTTAGACGTGGGGCTGGTTAGCTTGCCGGGTGCTGCTCAAGATCGTCTACCTGCTCACGTGCCGGGTGCTCAGCCTGGCCGTCCTGGTGTTCCGCGGCGACTTGGCGAAGGATGCTGAGCTGCTGGTGCTCCGGCATGAGAACGCGATCCTGCGGCGGCACGCCGGCCGGGTGCGGTACGAGGCGGCCGGCCGGGCCTGGTTCGCCGCGCTGGCGCGGCTTGTGCCGCGCCGGCGCTGGGCCGAGGTCTTCCCCGTGGCGCCAGCGACGCTGCTGGCCTGGCACCGCAGGCTGGTGGCGAAGAAGTACGGCACGAGCAAGCGGCGCAAGCCAGGGCGCCCGCCGGCAGTCCCGGGCATCGCCCGCCTTGTCGTCCGCCTGGCGAGGGAGAATCCGCTGTGGGGGCGCCCCCGGATCCACGGCGAACTGGCCAAGCTCGGCGTGACAGTCGCGCCGTCCACCGTGTGGGAGACCCTGCATGCCGCTGGCATCGATCGTGGCAGTCGATTTCCTGCACGTGGACACCGTGCTCCTCAGGAGACTGCATGTCCTGGTGTTCATCGAACATGACACCCGCCGGATGCACATCGGCGGGGTCACCGCGAGCCCGACGGGCGAGTGGACCGTGCAGCAGGCCCGCAACCTCGCCCTCGGCGAGCGGTTCGAGGACGTTAAGTTCCTGATCCGCGACCGCGGATCGAACTTCACCGCCTCGTTCGACGCCGTCTTCCAGGCCGCCGGCACCAGGATCGTGCGCACCGCTGTCCAGGCGCCGCGCATGAACGCGATCTGCGAGCGGCTCGCCGGCACCCTGCGCCGAGAGCTTCCCGACCGCGTGCTAATTCTCGGTGAGGCGCATCTGCGCACCGTCCTGGCCGAGTACCAAGCGCACTACAACACGGCCCGGCCGCACCAGGGCATCGCCCAGCGCGTCCCCGACGGCGAACACGACGGTGGCCGCTTCGCCGTTGCCGACCTCGACCGCGAACGGATCCAGCGAAAACCCGTCCTGAGCGGCCTGATCAACGAATACTCGCGCGCTGCCTGACACCCCGGGGACTCGCAGGTCACCAGCCGGATCCTATTTTCGAGCGGGACACGTAATCATCGCTGGCAGGCAGTGGCTCGATGGGTCCCGGCTTGGCTGGAGGGATGCCTGCTGCCGCGGTTGTGATTGACCTCCGATAGACCTGCGATGTACCTCGCATGGACCCAGGCCTGCTGCTGGAGGTGGTGCGCCTGCATCTGTTTGAAGCGCTCCGCGACATCCAGGCGCGCCTGAGCAACCGTCTCGCCAGGGCCGTCCTGGAATTATGTAGCGGCGGCCCGCTGCCGGAACTGCCCAGGCCGCGCTGCTTGTCGGGGGTATCTCCTCAGGGCCGTGTCCCGCGAGGCCCGGATGCCCAGCGCGGGCAGCAGCCGGGCCGAGGCCCGGCCCGCTAATTCACGCGCGACCGCTGCGAGCTGGCCCGCCATCCGGGCAGTCCGCCGCTGATAGCGCTCAAGGGTGCCCGGGACCTGCTCCCGGAACGTCTGCACCCGGCAGCCCAGCACCGGGCACCGGAGCCGGCGCAGCCGGGCGGTCACCACCACCCGCCGGCCGTCG